>Ga0157372_10000993_pt1 | contig 31008 bp, 31 predicted proteins | sample C55metaG_FD_115307 | JGI IMG/M metagenome (GOLD analysis project Ga0157372, IMG submission 115307) | Corn rhizosphere microbial communities from Kellogg Biological Station, Michigan, USA - C5-5 metaG | ecosystem: Host-associated > Plants > Roots > Rhizosphere > Soil | place: USA: Michigan...
CACTTTCTCGAGATCGCGGCGAATGAGGTTCACCCGTATTTTAGAACGACAATTCTCTTCCGGGGCGTTCATGGACGACTCGAACTGGAGTTATGCGGACGGGACAAATTCCAGAGTGGCACAGTTATCCCGAGGTTCTTTTCTCTAGCGGGCGAAGCACTGGATATCCCGAAAGAGTTTGTGAAGGCAGTTCGTGCTGCCACCCGGGGCGCGAACTGCAGAGGCTGTACGCACCCCCATTTTTTGCGCAAACCACAGCGCTCGGGGCGCGAACCAGTCAACGAGCCTGGCGAAAACGCTGCGCCTTATGCCGAGATCCCGGGAACATCTGAGCTGATGTCCACGGAAAAAAGATAACGACAGCTCCGAATGGAGGACATGGTGCGCAGGAGAATCAAAAGCTTCTATTTGGTGGTCTCACTTTTTCTTTTCCTCTTGGTGGTGGTGGGCGGAGGGCTACATCTCAGCCCCGCTGGGGCCTTAGTTGGTGCTGCTTCAGGCACGCCGCTATTCATTTACGTATGGAACTCGTGTATCCGTTCAGTCTCGGGCATTTGCACGCGATTAAGGGGACATCGGCTTTTCCCTGAGACAGAGCATGCAAACGATCGCCAAGTCCCAGAGTTCCGAGACAATGGCATTCGGCAGTAGTGCCTACTAATGATGAGTTTCGGTTTTGCGAGTGTTGCGCCAGAAAAGCGGTGTGGTTCGCTCCGCACATCGGTCGGTAACTCTGGATGGCTCCCTTCATTTGCAGACATAAGCTTCCTGTTCCCAATCCTCGCCCTGCTCTGGTGCACGAACGGAGTTGGATGGCTGCTCACCGATTCTGATACCGGTTGGCACATCCGAACCGGCGATTGGATCTTGCAGCAGGGAAGTGTTCCCCAAAGCGACCCATTTTCGTTTACGAAAATTGGACAGCCGTGGATTGCCTGGGAGTGGCTCTCGGACGTCGTTATGGGAGTGGCGCATCGGCTCGGCGGCTTAGGGGCCGTCGTGTTTATCGCCATGCTCCTGTTAGGAGGTACATCTCTCTCGATTTATCGCAACACTTTGCGCGAGTCCGGGCACATATTAATTGCAATTGTGCTGACCTGGATGGCCACCGCAGCGAGTACTGTTCATTGGCTCGCGCGACCGCATCTTGTCACTCCGTTGATGGCCGCAATGTTCTCCGGTGTTCTCAGTGAGGTAGAGCGAAGCGGAAACGCAAAAAAGCTCTGGAGCCCGCCTCCTCTAACTGTTGTTTGGGCAAATCTGCACGGTGGCTTTGTGGTGGGCCTGTTCCTGATCGCGACACATGCGCTAGGAGGCGCGCTAGGTGCGCTATTTCACCACAGTGTAAACGTCGCTAAGATTCGGTTCTGGCAATATGCAGTGGTGACATTGGCTTGCGCTTTGGCCAGCCTCATCAATCCTTACGGAATTCGTTTAGATGTCCACCTCGCGAGGTATCTCGGCTCTTCATTCTACTGGGAGCGGATCAGCGAATTTCGCTCGATCGATTTTCATTCGTCTATAGCAGCCCATTTCGAAACCTTGCTGATTCTTGCTATCGCTTCAGCGGCGTATCACCTGAAACGTAAGAACATCACGCACACACTTGTATTGCTAAGCTGGTCGCATCTTGCATTGTTCTCCGTCCGGAATGTGCCCGTCTTTGCGGCAATTGTGGTCCCGAGCATTGGGTTTGCAATGAAGGAGTGGAGCGAGGGCGCGCGGGCGTATTGGAGAGAATCGCGGCTGCGTGGGCTCTGTGATGCGATTTGCTCTTTGCAAGCCGACCTGAGTTTGATGGCTGGTAGCCGGGAAAGAGCACACATTCCTGCCGCCCCCTGCATCGCTTTCTTGGTGTTTGCCTTCCTTCTCTTTCATCCTGGGCGGTCGAAGGCTTTCGTGCCGAAGTTTGACGGAAGCCAATTTCCTGTAGGCGCAGCAGCATTTCTGTTGCACGAGCCGCAAGTCTCGTACGTGCGAATCTACTCCAATTGGCAATGGGGAGGTTATCTGATTTATAGTCTCTGGCCGCGATTTCGAGTCTTTAACGATGGACGAACGGATTTCTACGGCCCTGAATTCATTGACGAAGGGGTAGGAGTATGGGAGGTGCGGCCGGATTGGACAGAAACCCTCGCGCGATATTCTGTTGACGCGGTGCTAGTCCCCTTACAATCAGCCCTCGCAGCTGTGCTCTGGGAGCGAAAGGATTGGAGGCCCATTTACCAGGACCGAGTTTCGGTGTTGTTCGGGAAGGTGGGAATTGAAACATTTGTGGAACTCTCTTCCCCAGGAAGAGCCACAGACAGGGGCGGAGCACGCGAATCCCTGGTGCTCGACAGTGCCGAATTCGCGTGCCCGTCCCGGCGCTTGAAACATGCTGTTCACCGCCGACGGCCCAGAGCCGCACAAGTCGCATCAAATCGAGTTGCAAAGAGGCGGGCAGCAGTATGTCCGGCGCGTCCCAAGAAGTGCGGATTTCTGGCCCCTATTGTTCGGACCCGACCTGCGTATATTGCAAGGAACTGCAGGAATTCCAGGCAGAACTTCGGAACGAATCGGAGCGTGCAAAGCTAGCTGAGGAGCTTTCTTCCTCACCCGAAAAACCAGCACCAAGAATAGCGCGCCCGGCACAATCCCGTCGAGAACCAAAATCGGCGTGACGTTGGCGTCTAAAGCCCAGAAGCGGCCCTCGTTTCGCAAGTTCCACATCCTGGTACCACCGAGCCGGTGAAATGGGCCAAGTCAGCCTCAGCATGCTGCATTGCTTGATTGAGGGAACGATGCTGCGTCCAAGAAAGGATCTTCTTCGAGCCCTTGCGCTGAATCACACAATGGTAAAGCTCGGGGCGCATTCGCTTGTCCCGCATGAAGTCTGCAAAGTGAGTTCCTCGTTTCATGCGCGGATAGCGAATGATGCGTTCGGAATTGCCCTTACGAACGATAGGTGCAGCTTTGCGTTTATCGGTATTTGCCGAATCGCGGTCCGGCATTCGTAGGATTCTTCGCTGACGGCAAGACGGGTCATCCTCCATTCGGAGCCTTCTGTAAGATGTCGGACACAGAATAAAGCGTTTCCAAGGTGCGTTCGATACTGGAAATCCTGTACGCAGCTCTCAGTGAGGAACTTGACATTGAGTTTTATGGACTATCGTGAGAGTCCTCAGCAACAACGGGTCTTTCGCTCGCACTTTACACTGGTAGCGATGGACGGGAAAAAAGTTGTTGTGGAAGCTCTAAAAAGGAACTCTCGGGACGCAATGGCAAAAGCAAAACATTTCCGCACTCTCGCCGGCTCGCAAAAGACGAAAGAAGAAGCCGACCTCTATTTCCAGCACGCGCTCGAAGAGGAAGCTAAGGCAAACGGCTACCTACGGCAAGCGGAGGTTCTCAGCCAGTTGGAGTTTGACAAATCGTCTCGCCAGTAAACCGCCCCGGAATGCGTTCCTTGGGTGCGGGCAGAAAGCCATGCATGATCCACCCATGTGAAACCGTGGGCGTTTAAAAGAGCCTGCGCCCCTCCAAGAAATCGAAAATAAGTTTGATCCTGTAAGCGCGTCACTGATGGCCCATTATTCGACGCAAATCTCTGAATGGTTGGGTTGTGAGCTGTGCCTGTTGCCCGAATCCTGAGACACCAATAACGTGAGGCCCTTTTTCCAATGGAGGTGCAATATGCCTGGCGCTAACGGACACGCTAACAGCCATGCCGCGGTTTCAGAGAACACCCCGGACGTTTTCACAACGGACAGGGACCGGATTCGGCATGGTAAAAGGCCTCGACGCGGTGACGGGGCATCCCGCTTTACCAAGGATGAGATCAAGCACCAGACGGAAGAACTCGAGTTGCCGTTTGATGCACATGTCATAGCATGGCGCGTTACCCACACGAGCCATGACAAAACCCGCGGACAAGTAATCCCGTACGCTGACCAGCGCGCCTATATAGATCGCCTGAATGCGCTGTTTACGCCCGCGGGATGGACGCGCAAATATGAGATCCACACAAGCGCAAATTTCCAGCGCAGCAAAGACGAAAAGCTTGTTGCGAAAGTCCTGGTCGCCTGCGAACTCACGATCTTTGGGTTGGGCTCGCACGCAGCAACCGGCGAAGAGTGGGCCGACGATGACAATGCCGGTACGAGCGCAGAAGCGCAAGCGTTTAAGCGGGCTTGCTCTTGTTTTGGACTCGGTCGATACCTCTACTACTTCGACGGAGTGTGGGTCGATCTGGATCAACGAAAACGTCCCAGGAATATTCCACTTCTCCCAAAGTGGGCCACGCCAGCCGGCTGGGTCGAAGGCTGCCGTCCGAATACTGCTACGGCAAACGAAGCGGAAATATCTGCTTCAGGCCCGCAACGCGGCCCAGTTGTCCGCGAAATCGAAGCCATGGCAGAACCGCTCGGCAGGGGACTGTATCGTGGGTTGCTGAGGGACCTAGCACGAGTTTGGGATCCACACGAGATTCACGACCTTTCACTTCAGGAGAAGGTCCTTGAGCACATGCGCTGTGCGGAACGCGGTTTGCAGCGTATGCAGGCAGCATTAGACAAGGCTGGAAGCCAAACTCTGGCGCCTGTCCTGGAGTCCTTGGGGATCAGAGGTCTCGAACGCGTGGATCGCCTCGAAACGCTGAAGCGAATCGTTCTGGAATTAGAGCGAATCGCGGCTGGAGGGTTCGTAAAAATCTGAGGGTCGGATCGCAACTCTATTGCAGAGCGGGACGACCTCTCTGTGCCTAGGCCACGTTAGTACCTTGTGATTACCCCTGACAAGTTGAGGTCTCCTGCTATGACTCCGGGAATAATTCCACGCCTTTTAAACTACGCCAGCTTTCAGCGGCCCGAACCTCTCAATCTGTTGATCGTGGACGACGATCGAACGTCGCGAGAGTTGTGCCAGGGCACGGCTGCTGCTTTAGGGTGGCGAGTGTCATTGAGCAACTCGCAGCAGCATGCATTGGATCTCATTGGCTCGGGAGACTTCGACGTTGTTCTGCTTGGGTTGAGCATGCCTGACCCAAAGCCTGTGTGCCAGATTAAACGCCAAAGGAGTGACGTCTGTGTTCTTGTACTGACCACGGACTCAGCGGCACGACCGGCGCTTGAGATGATGAGGGCCGGTGCAAGTGACTGCTTGATAAAACCGTTCGGTGTCGCTGAGCTCAGGGTTGTACTGGAGCGCCTATCGAGTCAGATCCAAGCAAAGCTTACGTCGAGCCAAAGACGCAAACTGACGAACTGTAACGATTCCGGCGAAATCATTGGGCATTCACCGGAGATGGACAGGCTGTTCCGAATGATTTCCAAAGCGGCGAATAGTTCACATCCGGCCTTGATAGTCGGGGAAAGTGGTGTTGGCAAGGAACTTGTCGCGCGCGCAATTCACGACTCCGGGCCCCTCCGTGCTAAGCCATTCATTTCGATTGACTGCGGATCGCTGGTTGCAACCCTGATTGAAAGCGAGCTTTTCGGGCATGCGAAGAATGCGTTCACCGGCGCCGCTCAAGCTAAGCAAGGGCTGCTGGCGATTGCCGAGCAGGGTACGGTATTCCTGGACGAGATCGGCGAACTCCCGCTCGATCTCCAGCCAAAGCTGCTGCGCGCACTTCAAGAAAAAGCGGTGCGTCCCGTTGGCGCGATCAAAGCTGTTCCGATCAGTGCCCGTATATTGGCGGCAACCAACCGTGACCTGGAAGAAGCGACTGCCAGAGGCACGTTTCGCCGTGACCTCTATTTCCGTCTCAATGTTCTGAACGTGCGCGTTCCCTCATAGCGAGAGCGCCGGACGGACATCCCTGTCCTGGTAAACCATTTTCTGGAGCGGACTTCGCGCAGGTGCGGAAAGCAATATGAACTGAGTAAGGATGCCAGGCAAGCTCTTCTCTTATATGACTGGCCAGGAATGTACGCGAGCTTGAGAACTGTATTGAGCGATGCTGTGCAATGAACTCGGGCCCGATTCTTCACTCGTTTGACCTGCCGGATGGAATCAGCCGGCGGCAACCAACGTCTACTCCTGCCATGCGGATTGCTCGCATAGCAGATATGGAAAGAGACGCAATACTTGGCGCCATAAAGCAGCTCAATGGCGACAAGCTGATGGCGTCACGTTTGCTCGGAATCGGCAAGACAACGCTCTACCGCAAGCTCAAGCACTACCAAGTCTCTCAGTAAGTCTTATTGGTGGGATATCCCCCTTCCTGTTTTCATTCTCAATTCTCTGGAACTCCCAAGAGCAGCACTGAAAGGAGGTGCGAGTGAACACTCTCATCTCCGCTGTCCAACACATTCGTCCGCTTCGAGGCGGAGCTCAATCGCATCTCTTGCGGGCATCAGACGGGAATTGTTACGTAACGAAATTTCAAGACAATCCGCAGCATATACGCGTGCTTGCAAATGAATTGCTCGGTACCAGACTAGGTCGGATGCTCGGGCTACCAATGCCGCGAGTGGAAGTCATCGAAGTCTCTCAGTGGCTCATCGAGCATAGCCCAGAAATGAGGCTCCAAATCGGAGGACAACATATAGCCTACAAGGACGGCAGACAGTTGGGATCGCTCTACATCGCCCAGAGCGGTCTCGTTACGAACCTCGACTACCTGCCTACGGGAATGTTGAAGCAAGTCGCCAATGTGGCAGACTTTGCCCGAGTCCTCGTTTTCGACAAATGGACAAGTAACAGCGATGGGCGACAGGCAGTCTTCTACCGGATTCCCGGGAGCCGCAGGTACAGCGCGGCATTCATCGATCAAGGTTACTGTTTTAATGCTGGCGAGTGGACATTTGCCGACTACCCACTGAGAGGCGTGTACTCCCGTAACGAGGTCTATGACACCGTTACGGGATGGGAATCGTTCGAGCCTGCGTTGACAAGAGCGGAAGTCATAGATCCACAGTGCATTTGGGAATGTGCCGCGGGAATGCCCGAGGAGTGGTACGAAGGAGACCGAGCAAGTCTCGAAAGACTAGTCGACGACCTTGGAAACCGTCGTAAACGCGTCAGAAAGTTGATCGAGGAGTTCCGCGCTTCCGCCAGGCGGCCTTTCCCCAATTGGAATGCAAGTTGTCGAGGTTGCTGGCAAACAGAACAGTTGCAGAGCCGCCAGGCCCGATAGGCTGACGACTTCTGACTCTTCTCAGGGGGAGTTCCCATTTCTCCGGTGTGTCTGCTAACTCCTGGTTATCCTCCCACGGCTTCTTCCCGAGGTACCCATGCGTCCCCAAGCCAAAACAAAGTTGGGTTTCTTTCCTCTTCCCATCGCCGAAGCAGCGCGTTTGAGAAGTCATTTGTTTTTCCCACCGGAATTCTCAGCACTGGACCCATGTGCTGGTGACGGCGCGGCGTTCACCCACCTGCTCGAACAAACTGCAGCGCGCCGATACGGAATCGAGATCGATGCCAATCGCTTCGAGCAGGCCCAAAGGCGGGGAATTGACTGCCTACAGGCCGATGCCATGGATGTACGCTGCGCGCCGGAGTCCCTGTCTCTCCTGTATCTCAATCCTCCCTACGATCTTGAAACCGGAGAAACACATAATCAAAGGTTGGAACTCGTTTTCCTGGAGCACACCTTACGATGGATTAGACCCGGTGGCGTTCTCATATTCGTCATCCCGCAACCTCATCTGAAAACGTGCGCGCGGAGTCTATCCGAACACTTCTCGGATATCAGGGTGCACAAGTTAACTGAACCTGCCAGTGTCCAGTACAGGCAAGTCGCCGTATTGGCGAGGCGTCGAAAAAGGCACCAGCGCCTACCCGATTCCGCATTGCTCGATTCGATTCGCCTGCTCGACAAGATGGCTTCAGCTGGGAGCTTGCCGGTGCTGAGCGTTGCTCCCGCTCCTCCTTATGAGGTGCCATCATCCGGTCCGGCCGTGTTCACAAATACCGGCATTCCCCTCGACTTGGTGGAAGATCTTCTGCTCGGTTCGGCCGCTTACCGGCAAGCCAGTCGGATTCTCTTACCTAGACAATCCGACGCTCGTGGACGGCCGCTGACGCCCCTGCACGGCGGCCATGTGGGACTCCTGTGTACTGCGGGAATGCTGAACGGTGTGTTCGGCACTGGGGAACAGCGCCATATCGCTCACTGGCGTTCGGTAAAGTTTACCGATCACTGGGAGGAAGAGCAGGAAGACGGAAGTAGGATTCTTCACGATCGCGAACGATTCTCCCACGAATTGACGGTCGTTTTTGCCAGTGGGAAAACGCAGATCCTTACGCACGAGAAGCAAGAAGACAAGGAGGCGTAATGAGGAATGCCCACCATCGTTTTGGGTGGCTAACTTATGTCAAGAGCACTGAGCGAACGACGACTAGCATCAAGCTGCGGGTCGATCGTTTCATAGGCGAAATGTCACCCAATCCTCCGCGGCAAGCCAAGGCACATCTTATCTCTGTAGTCGGAGGTGACACCCAAATTGCCGCCGTCAGCGCCGCGGTGTCCATGGCTGATCGATTCATGGTGGAAGGTCCGGGGCTCCCTTCCACCCGTGTGTGTGTCGAACGGAACGCGCAGTGCTTTAGAGGATCGATCCTACTGCCCGGCCGTAAAAGGCCTTTACGGCATCTCATGGCCTTCTCTGAAGAATTCGTGAGCACCTTCTCATCTTCGACTTGCGGGAAAACTCTGCTTGCGTCCTGCTGCAGCCGTGTTGTGTGGCCATCCATAGCGAGTACCTATGGACTTCCTGGAATACCCGAATGGGGTGATTGGTTTCAAAGCCAATTAGAGATACACCGTGCAATAACACCCGCGATCGGTATCGGATGCAGTCCGGTGATTGTAAAAGGCCGAAAAGAACAATTTCTCGATTGGCTGAGCTGGGGGATCGAGAGCGAAGCTATCAAGCTACCGATCACAAGCGGCTCGATAGGCTGGCCTGTCGTGACCCTGCGGGACATCTTTCCGCAATCCGAATAGAAGTTTCCTCTGAATACTTCACACCCCGTACCCAGAACCTCACCCTGAAGCCCTCGCCTTTCTTAAGACTTTGCGCTTGCGGAGAAATCGATGCCTGAACTATCCACTATCTACGACTATATGCGCGCCTACGCAGGCCTCCTCGGCGAGCGTATTCTTGAGCAGTTTCCGGCCCTTCATCGAGTCAGCGATCCTGTTTCACCGCGTATCGAGGAACTTCTGAGGAAACCGTTCCCCGCTCAAATTCTCGCCATCATGGGCCTAGTCAGACGGTGGCAGCAGGCGCGGACAGGAATGATCGTCGCTGAATGTGGCACCGGCAAGACACTGATTTCGCTTGGCGCCGTTCATGTCCACAGCGAGGGTAAACCGTTTACCGCGATCGCCATGGTCCCTCCGCATCTCGTGGAGAAGTGGGCGCGAGAGGCATTTCTCTCGATGCCGTCCATTCGCGTATTTCTCTTGGACGATATGCGCAATGGCGGGAACGAAAGCAAAGCGCACGGACTAAACGAAGTACGCCTGCGTCATGGCCGCATTCTGCGGGAAGGACTTCGAACGACGCTGACGGAACTGCGACTGCGAGGAGAGTCGCCGAGTTCGCGCAGCCGATGGACGTCGGTGTGTCCGCAATCCTCGTTGTTCGTCGTGGGACGCGAGCGCGCGAAGCTCGGCTATTTCTGGCGGCATGCGTACCGGATCGCTCGTTCTGGACGGTTCTTGGGTTGTGCAGTGAACTCGGAAACGGGCAAACCAGTGATGATGGAGCGCGGCCGACTGACAGGCGCAGATTTTGAAAGCGCCAGGATCTCGGAGACGGTGGAGATGTGCGGCGACAAACCTCGTCGTCCTGTTCACAGCGCACTATGGCAGGCCGACAGGGACAAGTTACAACGCATCGCGCCAATCGAATTTATCGGGCGCTACATGCCAGGATGGTTTGACTACGCCATCTGCGATGAAATTCACCAGCTAGCCGGCGATACGGCTCAAGGCAATGCTCTTGGTACCCTGTCCTCCTGTGCCGGCCGGATTGTTGGCCTAACCGGAACCCTGATCGGCGGTTACGCTGACGACCTTTTCAACACCCTGTTTCGGCTCGAAGCCCGGCGAATGAAAGATCGCGGATATGAATGGGGCGCAATCGGGCGCCAAGCATTCGCCGAGGATTATGGAGTTCTCGAAACCATCACCAAGGTCGAACCGGAAGACAATCGCTGCTCCAAATCGAAGACCACGGTTACGGTTCGTCGAAAGCCTGGGGCTTCTCCCTTGCTATTCGGCGAATTTCTCATGCAGCTGTGCGCTTTCGTTTTTCTCGAAGACATCTCTGGCGAACTCCCACCATACGAAGAGACGTACATAAGCGTCCCAATGGACCCGCCGTTGGCAGAGGTCTACCGAAAACTGGAAGATGATATCAGTCAAGCTCTGAAAGAACACAAAGGCAACCGGTCGGTGTTGAGCACAATGCTGAACACGTTGCTGCTCTATCCAGACCACCCTTACGGATTGGGAACCCTCCAGGGCGTGCAGTTCGATGAAGAACTCAAGCGCAATGTCCGCTTCGTAATTGCCGAGACTCGCGATCTTCCCCAGACCCAGCTCTATTCAAAAGAACGCCGGCTGGTAGAAGAAATTCGCCAGGAACTCGCGGAAGGTCGGCGATGTCAGGTGTTTGCGGTTTATACGCGCAAGCATGACGTTACTGCTCGGCTCGCACGAATCTTGAATGAGGAAGGCATTCGAACCGCGGTCTTGCGCGCGAGCGTGGACACATCAAAGCGCGAATCCTGGTATGCCCGACAAGTCAAGGACGGAGTCCACGTCGTGATTTCCCATCCCAGGCTGGTCGAGACCGGGCTCGACCTGCTGGATTTTCCCACGATCATCTTCTACGAGTCCGGATACTCGCTGCACACCCTGCGTCAGGCCAGCCGCCGGTCCTGGAGAATCGGCCAGAGAAGACCGGTGCGCGTCAAGTTTCTTTGCTACGAGGCCACCATGCAGACCAGCTGCCTCCGCCTGATGGGAAAAAAGCTCCTTGTCGCGCTCACCATGGAAGGGAAGTTCGCCGGCGAAGGATTGCACAATATCGATGACGACAATGACATGCTCTCGGCCATGGCGCGGGAGTTGGTCGAGAGAAATGGAATTGGAGAATCGGCCGACGCTGTCTGGAATGCGCTCAAGGCAGAACACCACAAGCTGTTTCCCATCTCCTCGGCCGCGGTCGAGTCGCCTGCCATTTTGACCGATAGCTGTAAAACTGCGGATCTTGTCCATGAAGCCATAAATCGAAGCTCCGTGCTGGTTCTCGGAGAGAGAGCGCGTTTCCAGCGGCGAACCCGAGACAAGCTTTCCGTGCCCGAACAAGCTTCCCTGTTCTGATCGGCAGTTCATTCGGCTGTCCGCAAGGTTAGTAATCCCACCACAATTGAAGGAGGAAATGCAGTATGTCAGAAACAAGTACGCTCATTGGTTACTGCGGTCGCACAATTGGCCGCGAAGAACTCACGTTGGTTCCCACACCACCCGCGACCAAGACGCACCGCCCGATTCCGCATTACGAAATCGTGCGAGCGCTGATCGAAACACTCGGCTTTCGTCACATCGGAGTTGTTCATGACGAGTACGCCGTTTCGCAGGATGGCATGAAGATGTTTGGGGTGATCGATCTCGCAACCGAAATGGAAGGATGCCGCTTCTCGATTGGATTGCGCAACTCGCACGACAAGAGCATGCGTCTGGCAATGACTTGCGGCTATCGCGTATTCGTTTGCTCAAATATGGCGTTCTCCGGTGATTTCACACCAGTGCTTGCCAAGCACTCGAAATCGTTCTCGCTCATTGACTGCATCTCGGTCGGGGTAGATCGGATGCAAAGAAACTTCGAACCAATGCGCAAGCAGGTGGAACTCTGGCAAAAGAGTGAACTGACGGACGTGACGGCGAAAGTCGTTATTTACGAAGCCTTCGTGGAGGGAAGGCTGGATGTTCCAAAGCACCTGGCCCGTGCCGTCCACGACCTCTACTTTGAGCCAAAATACGAGGAGTTCCGGCCTCGTACGGTATGGAGTCTTTCAAACGCATTCACCTCTGCATTCAAAGAGCTGGATCCGATTCCGCAGTTTAAGAGTACAGCGAGGTTGGGTGAATTCCTCGAATCGCGCTTTTCGAAGAGCTTTTAATTGAGGGGCTGACCCGGGCGGCACCCTTTAAGAGCTTAGATTGTACGAGGAGCCGTTCTCTTGGCGTGGATGACTCATGTTCTCTCGCCTGCAGCGGCAATCTACCAGCTGCACGGAGAAAAGCGAGCCAAGTAACCGGTTGTGTTGCATTGGACTAGCGCGGCCGGTAGGTGACGCGGATATGGGCCTCTGAAATCGCTACTTTTGCCGAATCATCTCTTTCATTGCCCTGCAATCGAAACTCCCAGAGTACCCGCTGATCGCTCCGTTCGACTTCTCGACATTCAGCCGAATCGCCACAGCTACGATCACCAGTCAGCCAGAACTCTGTCTTCCAAACGGTATAGCCCTGGGGCGCTTTGCCCGTTCCTAAGGTATACCAATCGCTCCAGTTCTTCCCGATTCCACTGGACTTCAGCCCGGAATCCGCAGTGACGATTGCTGGCGCTACAGACTGTGAAGGTGGCACAAGCCTCTGTTCCTGCGAGTTTAAGTGCACTCCGAATAGAAGAATCGGTAGGCCAAGAAAGATCAGGCGGAGGCGAATACGTGACAGGCTGTTCATCTCAACTACTCCTTCTTGAATTGGCAAGAACGCCGAACGCAATCCCGTCACGAACGGCTCGCTTAGAAATTACTCGAACCCTGGTTCTCGAGTTTTCGTTGCCGCGTGAAACCAAAGCCAAGAGTTCCTTCGTGCCAGGGTCGCTCAGCTTGGCATGATGCAGGAGAAACTCCTCGGTGTTTTTTGGGCTTCGGCCTTGAGTCGGGATTTCGTAGCGGTTTGCAACTATTTCCATTTTGGGAATTCCCATGACTGCCACTTCAAAGCTGACTTGATGTGCTAAATTTCAACATAGATCTGGGCTCTGTTGTTTGTTACGTTGAGTTTTGTTCTATTTTCGTAACAAACCTTTGCCGTGAAAAGAAGTGGACCTTCGTCACGCTCGAAGTGACCGTCGTCACGAGAATTCATGTGAGCCACTGATACAAGATGAAACCTGCACGCTAGCGGCGTTTGGCGCAAGCCTGGACTTTTTAATCTGGAGTGGGTACATGACCCCGGAATTGGCTTTTGAGTGTTTGTTGGTTTCGCACGATACTCGACTGTGTTGCACCATGAATGAAGTCTTTCACAACTTCTCAATCGTTGTGGAGACCTGCCTCACCGCTTCTAAAGCGTGTGAAATTGTCTCGGAGCGCAACCCCGATCTCGTCGCCATCGACTGCGATGGAGATCCTTCGGCGTCTCTTCTCGAGGCCATATGGACTTCGCCACACAGGCGAAAACCCACGATTCTGGGATTGTCGGGCGACGCTCGGCCCATCCCCGGTGCACATTTCGTTCTGCGCAAGCCTGTAAGCAAGCAGTCAGCAACCGAATCTCTGAAGGCCGCCTACCATCGAATGTTGCTGGATTACCGTCTCAAGACACGATACGCAATCATGACTCGCTTGAATGCTCGCGATGCTGATGGTCGGAATGTCTCGGTTACGGTGACAGACATCGGGGAAGGCGGCATGGGTCTCAGCAGCAAAGAGAAGCTTACCGTCGGAGACGAGTTAGTCTTTGCTTTGCACCTGCCGCAAACACCCAGAGCCATTCACATCCAGGCACGGATCATTTGGACCCGCGAATACGGAGCTGCTGGATGTGACTTCCTCAACATACCTCCGGCAGACCGCGCAATGCTGCGTGATTGGCTGAAGGCTAGAACTCAGATCAAGAAGCCGTTAATCGCGGTTTAACGACAAGGTTTGCTAAAAATGAGAGAGATAACAGCCGAAATCGAACGCTTTAAGATTGTTGTTGCCGACGACTCACCATTCTTCCGGAGACTGGTCGAACGGGCTCTTGCGCGGGAAGAATACACGTTGCTGTTTGCAAAAAACGGCTGTGAAGCCATCGACTTTGTGGCTGCGCACGAGCCTGCCGTCGTTATCACAGACTGGGAGATGCCCGATTTCAGCGGGCTCGAACTTTGCGAGAAAATACGAGGCGGTAAACACCCATACACCTACATCATTCTGCTGACCAGTAACAAAAATAAAGAGCAGATCGTGCGTGGACTGGACGCCGGAGCTGATGATTACTTGACGAAACCCTTCGACCCGGGAGAGTTGTTAGCCAGGATTCGAGTTGGGCGACGGATAGCGCAACTGCACCGGCAGATTGAAGCCAAGAACAAGATGCTGGAAGAGTTGGCGCTGACGGATTCTCTAACCGGACTCCCGAATCGTCGAGCAGTGGAACACTGGGTCGAGAGAGAATTGAGTGCTGCCGCGCGGCACGGTTACCCGCTCTGGGTCGTAATGGCTGATCTGGACCATTTCAAGAGCATCAATGATGCGCATGGGCACGAGGCGGGAGATCGAGTACTCAGAGCTTTTGCTGACATCCTGAAGACGAACACACGAGCCTCGAACATTTGTGGTCGCCTTGGAGGCGAGGAGTTTGTGCTGGTCCTGGGGCATAGCGACAAACACGGGGTCGAGATTGCCATCGAGCGCGTGCGTCAAGAGATGGAGGGCCAGACGCTCACGTTTCAAGGCAGAACGATTCGGGTGACGGCAAGCTTTGGCATTTCTGGTTTCCAAGGTCCAAGAGCGCCGCAATTTGATCAGCTGCTCCGCAATGCCGATGCGGCGCTCTATGCCGCCAAGCACCACGGTCGGAACAGGCTTGAATTTGCGGACAGAGAATCAATAGCGCGGGCGGATGTCGGCGTTTTCTGAAGAGGTGATTCAACGCCATCGGTTATCACCGCGTCGAGGGCTGAATATAGCGTCTGTCACGAAAACAGAACACGAAAGCTCAGTAGCCCTGTGTAACTTGGCCTGGCTCCCCTCCAGGCTACACAATCAAATTCTTTCTATGAAGCCGCATTCCTCCCAACCCGGTCACTCTGGCAAAGTGCAACACCAGCTCTTGCTCCGGCCTCGTCAGATAGAAGGGCGTGAGTGGTGGCTGGTGGGCTTTGCCGTAACCGTCACGCTGGCGCTGACCGCCGGGATTGTTTTTCTTAGCTTCTACGGGAACCGTCCCGAAGAGCTCTCATTCTACTGGGCTGATCCGAAGCAATGGATACGTGGTCTCGCTGCTTTCGTTCTCTTATTCGATCTATATACGATTTACCAGCACCTCCAGCTCCAGCGGGTCCGGCGCCGGCTTGCCGAGCGCGACCAGTTGTTCCAGTTGATAACCGAGAACGCGGCCGACATGATTGCGGTGGTCGATAACGATGGGAACCGCCTTTATAACAGCCCTGCTTATACTCGTGTCCTGGGATATTCGGCGGAGGAACTGAACAGTGGTTCTTCCTTCGATCAAATACATCCTTCCGATCGGGACCGCGTAGAAAAAGCAGCGCAAACAGCCCGTACTGCCGGCGAAGGACAAACCCTCGATTACAAAATTCGCCACAAGGATGGCTCCTGGCGCATTCTCGAGTCCACGGCAAGCCCGATTCGGAATGCACACCAGCAGATACAAGGCCTCGTCATCGTGAATCGCGACATCACTGACCGTAAGCATGCCGAAGAGGCACTTGAGCATAGCGCCTTCTATGATGGTCTGACGGATCTTCCGAACCGCATTCTGTTTGCCGACCGTCTGCAGCATGCCCTGATGCGCTCGCTTCGCCATTCCGATTACAAGTTCGCGGTACTGTTCATCGATATCGACGGCTTTAAAGTATTGAACGATAGTCTCGGGCACTCTGCCGGGGATGAACTGCTGATCCAAATCTCAAAGCGCCTGAGCACGAATTTTCGAGACACCGACTCACTATCACGGTCGGCAAATTCCGCTTCACAGCCGACGCCGAATGGTCTTGCTCGTCTCGGCGGCGACGAATTCACAGTTCTTCTCGAGGATGTTTTCAATCCCAGCGATGCCATTCGTGTTGCACAACGCATTCAGGCCAAATTAGCGGCGCCCTTCAACATAAAAAATCAGCAGATCGTCATAGCCGCAAGCATCGGCATCGCTCTGAGCGGCAGCTCGTATTCGTGTGCGGAAGAGCTTCTTCGTGATGCTGAAATAGCTATGTATCGCGCGAAACAGGCTGGTAAAGCCCGATGCGAGGTGTTCGACCCTGCCATGCATTCGACTGCAGTGCAGAGATTGAAGCTCGAAACCGAACTACGGCGAGGTCTCGAAAGCGGTGAGTTGCTGGTCTATTACCAGCCGATCGTTTCCCTTGAAAGCGGTCGGATCATTGGCTTTGAGGCGTTGAGTCGATGGCGTACGGGTGAGCGCCTGGTGTCGCCGGCGGAGTTCATCCCGGTTGCCGACGAGACCGGCTTGATTCTTCCCTTGAATCGGGCCCTGCTTCGAGAAGCCTGCCATCAACTCCGGAAGTGGCAGGGGCAGTTTGAATGCGAGCCTCCACTGACCATGAGCGTGAATCTAGCGCCCAAACAGTTCGACCAGCCAGAGCTGAGGGATGAGATCACCGCTGTATTGCGTGAAACGGGAATCAGCCCGGGCACTCTGAATTTTGAGATCATGGAAACTATCGCCATGGGCGATGCAGATCGAGGGCTGTCGTTCCTGACGGAACTCAAAACACTCGGCGTCTGCCTCAGCATCGACGATTTCGGCACGGGGTATTCTTCTCTGAGCCGCCTGCCGCGCTTTCCCGTGGACGCTCTTAAGATCGATCGCAGTTTTATCGTCAATATGAGCCAGGATCGTGAGAGTCGCGAGATCGTGCGCCTGATCATCATGATCGCGCACAGCGTCGGCTTGAAAGTGGTAGCAGAGGGAACCGAGACCAAAGATCAAATCGGAGAACTGAAGAGATTGGGCTGTGAAATGGCTCAGGGATATTTCTATTCGCCGCCGGTTAATGCACAAACGGCCTCCGGCCTGTTGCTTAGCGGTGACCAGAAGATGGCGCGTTCTCGATCAACCTTGTGGCTTGAGGAGTAACGGAGCGACTCAATTAAAAGTGTCTCGCCGTGTTGAACCCGTACGGATCAGAAACGGCAGTTGCGCGTCCAGCCAACCATCCAAGTCGCTTTGATCCTGTGGAGTGCAGCATTTAAAGCTGAATCCCGTCTTCCCGTGGCGATCGTCCCAAACGACTGTTGCTATGGCCCGTATGGGGAGTTCGCCGTCGCACAGGAAGATAACAATTTGCAGCTGCTCACCTAGCGTGAACACGGATGGAGTGTTCAGAGCGACGCCGCTGGCGCTAAGGTTGATGCTGGTGCACCTGCAAGCAGCCTGTGAAGCCGAGCGCGTTAAGAGGACGGGGGCCTGCACGCTACAACGAAAGTATCGCCGCCGCTCACGAACCATCTGATCATACGCTGCATAGAGTGCTCGCCTCAACTGCTCTGCATCCAGAGGACGTTCGAGCAGAACATTCGCACCATGCTCCAGGAGAGCATGTCCCTGCGAGGCATCTCTTACAACGGCGAAAACGATCGCATTTTCATTAGAGGGGCTCCTGCGAACAGCCGTAAGGATCGCCATTGCTTCTGAGGTGAAATCGAAGTCGAGCAGCACTCCTTCGTACTTTCCCCTAGTCAATTCGTCAGGGATGACGCCATTTCCCGTTCCTGTGTGCACTTCGATACCGACTTCTCGTGCAATCTCCGCGAAATGTTCCGTCAGCCAAGGGTCAGATGTCACCATCAGGGTTCGAAGAGCATTGTTCAAGGAGAATCCTCCTGCACCGCAGTGCATTGGGTATGAATCGTACTCTAACCCGGCGTATATAGCGCGTTCGCCGAGTTCCAGAGTTGTTCTGTTTTCGTAACAAAACATGAAGAGTAAACAAGATCGTCTCCTCTTGTGCGACAGTGATCGGCATTGATGGTCTGAGGCATAAGGAGCGCAGCTCGACCCCTCGGTGCTGCACCTTTTGTCATCTAATGCAGGTCGGGACGCAAGGATGCGTCCCGACTAGCTACGGCCAGAGCCGCCCCTGAAGCAGCAGACGATCTCGGGGAGGCTTGGATAAACACCGTTTCTTGCTAACGACTGCCTGCTGAACCCATCCATTTTTCGACGCAAGGTGTTGCTAAGGCGGATACTTACAAAACTTTACTTGGCGTCAGGCGAAAAACTAGGCGACAATAAGCGAAAATCGAGGGGGCGGCGGGAGGGTGTTTCCTTCCCCCGCAATGAGGTTTATGCGGAGCAGAAAACTTGGGTCCTCGATTGGCTTAGGGATGAGGAGATACCTTGGCCATGGGGCAAGTAAGCAGGGTACGTAGTTTGGCTCCAAACCGACGACGTGGGCCCGGCGAGCGGTTACGGGCGTTACGGTTGGTGCTGGGCTTGACCATGCGCGATGTTCACAAGTCGAGCATTTCTCTCTCGAAGAGACTCCGCAATTCAGAATTCTTGCTGCCAGCAAGTCGGCTGCACGAGTTTGAAACCCGAAATGTAGTCCCGAGTATCCACCGGCTTTATACTCTCGCCGCCACTTACGGATATGAAATGACCGTCCTCTTGGCTTGGTACGGTGTTCCGCAGCACATTCCCGAGCATCCAGTTAAGCCAGGACGTTAGCCATAAGAAATGCGGGATGTTGGCGGATCATGCTAGTAATCAGCCGCTGGCAGACTTCGCCAGTCCTTTGGAGTCGGAATGCCTCGTGCCGGACCGCTCAATCTGGCGCCGACAGTAAGTAATTAGAACCAGCTCCGCCGCACGTCCAAACCCTTTCATCAGCCCCCAAAAGCTCGCCACGACTTCTGTGCTTCTTCGGTAACAATCAGAACACAGTAAACAAGAGCAGGGCAGTCGCTGCGACAGTGGCTTCCTGCAGGTATAAAACCAACATTGAGGCGATCGTTCGGAGGCGCCGCCCCCCCTTAACACGACCAAATCCCGGTACGCAGATAGGGCATAGCGCGTTACGAAAACAGAACAAACTACAGTCACCTCGATCTGTTCGGCGGATGAGAATTCATCGCGTTGCTTGATGTTTGATGACTTCCGTCACGCAGAAGTTAGGAATCGAGCACGCCAGCAGAGTTGTTGCTGCGAAAATCTTGCAGTTTACTTTGTGAGACTCTCATGTCAATGACAACCGGACCGGCAGTAAACAACAATCTTGGCTCTTCGGCAGCGACGGCCAGTGCTGCAGCAGCTCCTGCTCCAAAAACCGTCCCTTCCACTCCAGCCCTCTTGGCGGCGATGCTCCGTAGCGCTCCGAAAATCAGTGACTTGTTCTTCACGCCAGGCAAACCGCCAATGGTGGAAGTTAACGGGCGCCTCTCACCGGTTGGAGCTCGTTCACTTTCGCCCGATGACACACGCCAGATTACGAGTGAACTGTTGGGGAACAATCAGCATGCAATCGAGAATCTTCGAGAGCAAGGTTCGTGCGATGTTTCCTACAGTCTTCCGGGAGCATCGCGCTTCCGCGTCAATGTGTTTATGCAGCGCGGAAGCTGCGTCATTGTAATGAGGGTGATTCCCGGAAAGATCCCAAGTTTTGAGGAACTGAATTTGCCAGTGGAACTTCGCAACATAGTCGGCCTTCGAAACGGGATCGTGCTGGTGACCGGGCCCACAGGCTCCGGAAAATCGTCGACGCTTGCGGCAATCATCGACCTCATAAACAAGCAGCACTCGTTTCATATCCTTACCATCGAGGATCCGATCGAATTTCTCCATCCGCACCAGAACTGCATCGTTCATCAACGTGAGTTGCACTCGGACACTACCAGCTTTGCCTTAGCGTTGCGGGCAGCGCTGCGTCAAGCGCCGAAAGTTATCTTGGTAGGGGAGATGCGAGACCGGGAGACTATCGAGATCGCGATGGAGGCCGCCGAAACAGGGCACCTCGTCATGTCTACTCTCCATACCATCGACGCGTCCAAGACGGTGGAGAGGATTGTCGGAGTATTTCCATTGGCGGAGCAGCATGCCATTCGGAATCGTTTGGCAAAAAGCTTTCGATACATCATTTCGCAACGCCTGATTCCCAGGAAAGATGGCAGTGGTCGTGTGGCGGCTCTTGAAGTGCTAAAGTCAACATTGCGTACGCGCGAATATGTTGAGAAAGGCGAGAGCGAAGGAAAGACGCTCCTAGATGCGATGCGAGTGGGAACAACAGAAGGGATGCAGCATTTTGACGCAGAAATTGAAAAGCTGATTCGCGCCGCTACTATTAATATCGACACGGGTATGGCCTACGCCACGAACCCAGGAAATTTGCGGCTGGAACTAGCCGATTTCACTCCTCCTCAAGAACAGCCCTAGCATAACGTCATTGCGCGTAAGAAGAAAGCAATGTGAGCACGTTCGGCTGGAACCGGATTACCTGCATGTGAGAAGTAAAGCGTCACTGGACGGACCTCTTCGCAAGGAAGGAAATCAAGCTTCAGCTATCTCCTTCCCCCACACATCTGGTTACATTTTGACGGCCACATCATTCCTGGAATTGCCGTCTTAGCGATGGACATTTAGCCATCCCGACAGGGGTGGGTCGCCATCGGAGATGACACACGAAATCCGTTACCTTCTTGCTTCGAACAGATTCCTCGGCACCTGATGTGCAGTCTCTGGGAGAGCGCAGATCACGGAATATCTCGTCAGTGAAGAGATCAGGGAATATCTACCTTCCTGGTAAGTACCCGCACAAACTGGGAGGCAATGATTCTCGGTAAAGTGCCTGAACAGTCACATGGCTAATGAGACTTGGAAAGAATAAGGTGCGAACATGCGTTTTTATCAGGAAGATTATGCGTACGAAGTTGAAAAGGTGCGTGACCCCGCGACGCAGCTCTATTCGGGCTGGCGTTACAAAGTCTATCGGGTGCGTCCTGTGGAGGAACTGCTACGCTCGGGAAACGCTCCGACACGAGAGGACGCGGAACGAACCGGCAGGAGAGTCTTGGCCCAGATAATCAGGGCTGAGCACAACCACGCGCCAACGAAGAGAGCGGCCTGAACTGTCGTTGGTAGTCGCAGCTGGAAAGGATACGAGAAGCGCGGCTTTGCGGACAGCAGACTCCGGTACCGATAGGCGGCCGTTGCTGGAACTTGGTCGGCCAGTACCGAATCCGCAAGATTTTCTGGCCTGAGGTCGAGAGTACTGGCGATAGAGGAGTGCACGTCTCGAAAAGATATCAGGGGTTCCTTCTACAATTTGCAGCCGTGACAAAAGTCACGGTCACGCTTCTTGCTGGTCGCTATCATCGAAATAGAGGCCTTGCGCGTCAGGACATAGACGCTGCAGGAGAATGGCAAAAATCAGCGTAAGGACGACCGTCCGAACCAAGCCTCTAACGCAAACTATGCCTACCTTTCCCACTCGGATCGAAAGAGAATCGGGACGCCAGCTGACTCCAATTGAGATCGTTAACATCGCCGCGGCACGCGAGACCGCGCTGTCCCGCCTGTTGATGGTCTATGTGGCCACGGGGCTCACCTTTATGCTGCTCCCAGGAACATTCCTTGGAATGTGGAATCTGTTCGCAATCAGCAGCCATCGTGCAGCGAATACAGTCTCGCCAGCATGGATACAAGCACACGGGCACGCCCAAATCTTCGGGTGGATCGGCAGCTTCATTCTCGGAATCGGATTCTATTCGATTCCCAAGCTAAGGCGCATGGGATCATTCGCTCTGGCGCCTGTCTGGTGCGCTTGGGCATTATGGACCTTGGGTGTGGCCGCGCGCTGGGTGGGAAGTGTATACCCTTGGCATTGGCGCGTGCTCCTTCCAGTGTCTTCGCTGTGCGAACTCTTCGCATTCCTTATTTTCTTCGTCACAGTGTCCGGTCACCGCGCAGAAGGTTCGGGAGAGACGGTACCGGGCTCATGGGCGCTGGTTGTGATTGCCGGGTCAATAGGACTGTTGCTGACCTTAATAATCAATGTAGGAGTTACGTTTTACCTGGCGTTCAGGCGCACAGTGCCGGAAGTGCCTGCGAGCTTTGATCAACGATTCCTGGTACTCGAAACCTGGGGGTGCCTTGTTCCTTTTGTTTGGGGTTTCAGCGCCAAGTGGTTGCCGGTTTTTCTCGGTCTTCGGCAGGTGCGCGGACGCGCGCTGCTGGTTGCCATGGTTCTTAATTCGGCCGGCGTCATTGCAGCCATGGCAGAGGGGATGCTGCCTGCCGTCATCTTACTTGCGCTCGGCTCCGCCCTTGCCGTCGCTGCTTTGCGTCTGTTCGAAAGCAAAGAGCGCCCCGCCAAGATCAAGGGAGTACACGCAAGTCTCCCTGCTTTCGTGCGCCTCGCCTATGTTTGGGCGTTAGTTGCTGCGTTCCTGAGCCTTTGGGCTGCGACCGCCAGTTCCGCACCCGGTATTTGGGGTGCCTCGCGTCACGCTTTAACGGTAGGATTCCTGGCCACGATGGTCTTCTCCATCGGCCAGCGTGTGCTTCCCGCGTTTTCCGGCATGCGACTGCTGTTCAGCACGAAGGTGATGTTCATTTCCTTGCTGCTGCTCACAATCGGATGTTTCTTGCGAGTCAGTTCTGAAATCTTGGCATATCAAGGCCTGGTTGCTTCTGCCTGGTCCTGGCTGCCGGCATCGGCTGTATGCGAGATGACCGCCGTCACCGTTTTTGCAGTCAACGTGCTCGTGACGTTCCTACGACCGCCACCGGTCAGCACCGTGCAAAGCTTTTCGCGAAATATTTAACACGCTCAGAGATCCTTGTTCTCTATCTGAACGATTGAGTGTTGTTCGCAGATTAATTGGTGGATTTCCGGATGCATTTTTCCGTGAGCTAAGGAATATCCACAGAGAATCTCCACGTCGTACATTCTGGTCAATTGAGTGGCAAGCCTTTCCATCTGAATGGCTGCTTCTGAATTCCCTCCTGCCCACAGAAGATGTACACACTCTCCGAAGATGGCTACACCCGAGTGTTGTTCCCGTGTGGCTCCGAGCGCAGCTGTGATGAGGCTGCGGAATAGACTCAATAGCCGGTGTGGATCAAGAACGCCACTGAGCATGAAAGTCGTCAGGGCTTCTTCAGCGTCGAAAGCAAGATAACGGCCTTGTTCGATAACACCAGGAATATCAATCCCATATCCCTGCAGTCGCGAAAGAACGGCTTGTCTGTGTGACTCGGTGGCGATCACGATGGCCGCCCTTCCACTTTTCAGAGCGCTCCCAGTGAACAAGGTCACGCGATCCAGGAGCACTCGATCGTCAGAGTAGAAGATGGCCTCGTGGCGTTGCGGCACGGTGTTCTCAACCATCATCCCCGAAATGTCGATTCCTCTTTTGGAACTATTAGGCATGCCTGTGTGACGTCCAATGAGGCCGCTACTCACGAACTGCTTTCCTTCCAGAACCGCTCTTAAGGCGGGCAATAGTTCTCTGCTAGCCTCGGACTTAAGAACATAGCCGCTTGCGCCAACCCGCAAAGCCTCTTCCACGATTTCAGAGGAGCGGTGTTCAGTCATAAAAATGACTTTGGCGTTGGGTGAAATCTCCAGCAATCTCCGGGCGACTTCAATTCCATTCATTGCTGGAAGGCCGATGTCTAGGATTACCAGGTCGGGACGAAGTTCGAGGCTTTTCTGGACAGCTCCCGGGCCGTCAGCAGCTTCGCCCACAATTTGGATTCTCTCGTCGATCGAAAGCGCGAGGCGAAAGAAGCGAAGCCACGGCTCGTAATCGTCCACGAGCAGCGTTCGAAGAAGGGGTCCCATAAGGATGGATCGCCATGCCAACCGGTTTTGGGGCCGCATATCGCGAGCCAACGCGGTGCGGCCCCACTGGGGAGTGCTGACCAGGAGCGCAACATAACACACGAGAGCGCCGAAGTCATTGCCTATTGTAGCCAGCTGGTGGCTTTTGCAAGCCCTGCCTAAAGCGGCGCCATCGGAGTATTCTTCGTTGATTGTATCCATGAGGCCGACCATCTCATCGTCAACCCAGCCGCTGGCTTATTGTTCCATCCAAAGATGGAACGGTGGACAATGGATCCAGAATTGACTGTCCCCCTCTATTTCGAATCTCTGCCGGAGTAGAGCCACACTTCATCATTTAGGTTTTGTTCTGATTCTGGAACATCTACTTACGATTTAAACGGACTGAAAGGACTCATCTGGGAACTGTACCTTTTTGGGTCAATGTTCCTATTTTGGTACTAGGCGGCATTCTCTCGCACTCGTTCGACCAATGTCAGAATGGAAATGTATCCCAGCCTGTAGACACTTTCCATTGTGATTTCAGCTTCAACCCGCTGCTACTGGCTTCACTCTGTGTCAGGAAGATGCGCAAGCGCAAGCGGTACCACCGCATCCAGAATTAGACCTTTTTGCCGGCGGCTCGATTCAAGCCGCTTCTCAGGTGTTCTGATTTCGTAAAAAAAATTAAATGGTAAACATGGCCAAAACAAAACTGCCCTAGTCTTGCCGCAATGAGCGGAGGCAGCGTGAACATTGATCCACTACTGGTGATCGGCCTAATCATGCTCGGCATGGCGATGGGCGCGGTTTTATCCCATCTTCGCTTCAAGGCGAGTATTAGGCGCCTTATGACATTGGAGCGGCGAAACGCGCCAACCGCTTATCTTTCAGTGCCTCGGTTACCGGAGCATCTATAGCTACCTCGATCAGGAACTGGGTGACCCATGACTCGAACTACGCATTCTGTTTCGCCGATAGACCTAGACGCCCTGGCATTTCTCTACGACAACGTTTCTGACTTCCCTGCTTGGATAAGGCGACTCACTCCCGGTCAGATGGCCGATCTTGCTGCGGTTTTAAGCAAGTGGCACGCGAGAAGGATGGAAATGGACGACATTGTTCCACTCGAGACGATCGAAAGACGAGAGGTGACGCGCGCGATAGCGAAATTCAATGGTGACGTATGCGAAGCCGCGAAAGCGCTGGGCATGGGAAAGACAACCATTTACCGCAGGCTCAAGGAATGGGATTGTTCTGCTGAGAACTGGTGCAGGATTTCGCAAGCCGCAGCGCTTGCTCACAAACCCCGGGTGGCATTTCAGGCGCGAGCGAACCGTTCATCCCTGCACAGAATCCCTGCTATCCCCCAAAGCGACAGACATAACCAAGAGGCCGAGCGTAGGCATCCCTGACTGGTGAGGTCAATGAACCATTCCATTGAACCGCTACATGTCCTGGTGCTCACTTTAGATCCCATTTTGAGCCGCACATTCAGAACACTCTCGGACGAACTCGGAATTGAAGCACATACCAGTTCGGTAGCCCAGCAGGCTGCGCATCGATTGACCGAAGCGAAATACGAAGGCGTGTTGTTGGACTTCGACACAATTAGGGATGCGCACCCAATCCTCAAAAAGGTCAAGGAGAGTGCCTCGAATAAAACTGCAATCATCTTTGCGGTTGCCACTGAGCGTCGCGAAGCCGAACAAGTATTGCAGAATCATGCCCACTTCCTGCTGCAGAGACCTATTGATCATTTCGCGATGCGACACACTCTGCACACTGCCTACGACTTAATGCGCACCGAGCGCAGGCGGTACTTCCGATGTGCAGCTCGGCTTCCACTGGAATTGACAACTTCCTCACAGAAAATTCAGTGCTCGACCATCAACGTTAGCAGCAACGGCATGGCGGTCGAAAAACCGGAACCCCTACCCCTGGGTGGACAAGTTGATCTGGTACTGAGCCTGCCGGACGGATTCAAGGTACGCGCGACTGGTGTCGTGATCTGGGACGACAGACACGGTAAGTCCGGTTTGCGGTTCTATTGTGGTTCGTTGGAAATGCGTAAGCAGCTCGACCGCTGGTTGGATGAACAAGCAACAAGGGAGAACCAATAGGATGTGCAACTATGCGGCAAGAGGTTCTGTATTGATGTTCGTTTTCTTCATTGCAAATGCAACGGCTCAAGAGTCTCAGCGCAACGCACCAATTACGCGCCCACGACCGTACTTCTTTACCGGTGTGGACCTGGAAGGGAATGGAAGTGCAGCCTTAAACTACGTCGTTGCCGCCGGCGTGCAAGAGAATACGTCGCATTTCATTTTTGACGGATACGCGGAATATACGAACACCAGGAAGACCGACGACAACACGATAAACAATCGCAAAGGGCGAACTAGGCTGCTTTACGCTGCACCACGCTACCGGCTCAAGAGCAATTGGTTCGTAGGTGTCGGTGCTCGCTGGAATGAGCTTTCAACCACGAACTATACAAAGCAGGGTTTCCGAGTGTTTGCTGGAGCTGGCAAGGATTGGTCCTCCACGCGGCTCAGCGCGGATTACCTGCGAACCGTGAATGAGCATGTCAATCAACAGGGTTGCACGGTACCTCATGGTCAATGCACGAATGGTGTTCAAGGGATAGACATTCAGTGGTTCATGCCTTCACCCGCGTCGAGGAGTCATTTCGTATTCAGAATGGATTTTACGCCGTTCTGGTTTCACACCACCGTAACCTCGACAGACCCGACCTTGACTCGACAGCAAGAGGGCGAAATCGGCGTGGGTTCTGTTCTGCAGTATACGTTGCTGGTGAGGTACTAAATTGCTTCCTTAGCGCGGCATACAAATGCCTGGCGTCGAATCCTGCCCAAGGCAAAACGCAACAGAATCGCTTCCGTGCAGAAGAGAATCGAATGAATTGAACCTGCAGCCGCGATCTCTTTACGGCAGGACAACCGACAGCCGTTTGCTGTTGATACCACCTTCCTCGTTCTGGACGGTGATCGCGATATCGTTGACTCCGTCTGGAAGTGGGCCTACGAAGTGCTTTATCTCGCCATCCTCCCATATGACAGCAGCCCTTTCGCCGTTGATCATGACAGTTGCCCCCGGTTCTACCTTTGCCTGAATCTCGACGATGTGACCGTGCTGCACGACGTTCGTAATGTTCAATTCGGGAACGCGCAAATTCTGTGTCGGGACAGTGTTTGTGCCGGCACCGGTGCGGCGTTTCTCCGGTTGAACAGACGAACGCACGGTAACTAACACAATCACCAGAGCTGCGTTGGAAAGGCCCAGACAGAGGAGAGATCGCCGCGCCAATTTATTTTTGAGTCGCCGAGTCATGGCAAGAGTAGGCTGCGATTGTTGGCATAATAGCAAGGCGATTTACAAGGAAATCAGACCGAAGGGGCTTACAAGTTACTTGCGTCGTGCCAATATTCCCGAAATGGTACTACTGCTCACATTTCTCAAAGCGGACACCTCATCCAGGAGCGCTGCTCCGCAGCAATAAGACTTGTCGGGAAACGCTTGCTTGGTTGATGGGCCAGCTCGTCTGGGTGTGTCAGGCTGGATTCACCAGTGTGAACGGCCGAATGCTCCGCACAGATCTGTTCGAACATGTGGCTGCTGGTTCCCCCTTGGAAGCTCTTCAAAGAATACCCACACACGATGTGAAGATCATATGCCTTAGCCAGTCGGCTCCCGAGCCTTTCCACTTGAATGGCCGCCGCGGCATTGCCCTGTGTCCACAGCAGGTGCATGTAATCGGCGAAAATTCCACTCGGCATTGGCCTTCTCTAGCTGCATCTGCCGCTTTGCGAATGAGATCATCGAATAGTGCAAAAAAACGAAATTCGTCGATATGCCCGTCGACCACTATTGTCGACAAAACTGTAACAGCATCCAGGACCATGTATTTTCCATGCTCCACGGCGGCACCGATATGCAAACCGCATTGTTGCAACTGCACAAGAAGCCTGTCCCGATTTGGTGCGGTGGAGATAACAATTGCGGAATTGCCGACCCTGAGAGCACTTCCAATGAATTGCGTAAGGGACTCAACCAAGGTCTGATCATCACAATAGAACGCCACTTCGTGTTGAGTACGCATTTTTGCTGGCGTACTGAATGGCATTGTTACCAGGCTGCTCCTTTGCCCAGCTCAATCCGATCGTTGATAGGGCATTCACTAAATGCACTATTGGCCGTGTGGGCTTCGGAGCGCCTCCGCAGTGATGGTTGTAGAATTAGCGCCCCGCGCATTTCACTTTCGCAGCGGTAAGCGCAGATCACGTTTGAAACGCTACCATGATCATCACAGTTGGGGCGGGAACACTATTAAGCCACCGGCTGGCTTTACTTCAATTCGCACGACAGCACAACGTAGATCTGATTGTTCCGGACCTGAAGTCGCAGCCGGTACTTTCTGATCGGGCGCCGTGGCCACATGCATATGAAACCGTTTGGACGCATGCTGTCCAGTTCTGACGATCCGTAACTTCACCCCGGCTCCGGCAGGACGAAACGCCCTTAGAAATCATAGCGAAGTTGCAAGCTGCTTCGCCAACCTATTGAGCTAATCGGTGTGCTGTCGCAACGTATTCGGCAAGAAAGAGAAGCGTTTGAGGGTAGGGTGCGCCATTTCAGCGGAATAATGGCGTACGCGCCAACTTGCAGTCGTTGAAAATGCGTTGCGATACTCGCCGCTTCCAATGTCCTCTGCAGAGGAGTACTTGGAAACTCAGGTCCCCTGCACAATGCCAGGCCCGCATCGCTAGACGGCGATTTCCCCGTTATTGAGGGAAGTTGTTGTTGGTAATTTCGAGAACCTTGGTCAACGCACTGCTGCGGTCCGGATACGAGAACGATTCGGAGCAACGATCGTCACTCTGAGCGGCTTCGGCCGCGACGTCTCGTCAATCCGCCCCCACTACGACGCTCCGCCCAGGGAAGGAACCCTGGGCGGAGTCCCCTCGAGTTTCCGCCCATCAGGGGTCGGGGAGGGCGGTGCACCAATGTCAGCACCGATGTGTCCCCTTTGCAGTGACTCCAGTCACTGAATGGGAATTTTAACTGTGGAACTCGGGAAGAGCGGCAACGCCAAGCGAACTCCTTGGCTACGATCCGGCTTATCCACGGGACATATCTGTGCAGCGCAACAGTAGGGAAGTTCTGGCGAAGAGCACGATCAATGCTGCTCAGAACACGCCGCCGTACAATGGAAGGGCCCGTACGACCCCCCTGATTTTATGTACGGGCCCACGTGGGGAAGGGCATTAAGCCAACTGCGAGTTCCGCAGCCGAGCCGAACGGTCAGTGATCATCGTGCTGTGAAAAGACTCAGCCGTGCCAGCACGACCGAGCGACCAGCGCATCTCACTTGAAGTCGACGTGTAAGTAGCCTCACCCGCCGATCTTGTAGAGATGCAAATTTGCCAACTCCTGTTCTCATTCCTGGGAGATGTGCAGTTCTGGTCAGGATCCATTCGCATTCGACTGCCACATTCGACTGCCACATGAGGGTAGCCGATTCAGACGAAGCCCAAGTAGCGTAAAGAAAGGACAATGGCCTGGGAACCGGTAGTCGGTACATTCTCCGAGGCTATAATCGGCCTACTCACCTCATTCTTTGTGGGTACCGAAGCGCCTTGCTGGAGGGGCCGTTCGAGGATGCGACGTTCCGACGGTGTGGAAAGGTATTTGTCCCAGGAATTCTTTCGCCGTGCTGACGTGGGTTTTGCGGTATTTGACAGGCAACTGCGCTATCGCGCACTCAACCCGTATTTAGCGGACCTCAACGGTATGCCTGTCAGCTCGCATCTCGGAAAGACTATTCAGGATGTTCTCGGGGAGCTCTCCGACCAGATAACGCCCGCCGTACGAGGCGTTTTTGAATCTGGAGATTCCATCCAGCGAGAAGTTGTCGGGAGTCTGCCCGGCCAGTCTCGGCAGGGACGATGGTCCGTCAACTATTTTGGGCTTAGAAACGAAGAAGGAGCTTCGCTGCTGGTCGGTGCTGTTGTGGTCGAACTTGCCAAGGACGCTCGCGCGCATGGCTCTGGGGTCGAACCGAGCCCGGTTCTGCGTTCTTGGAAAGAAATAGCAAGCTATTTCGGAAGTTGTGTGAAGACCGTTCAGCGTTGGGAACGGCTTTACGGTTTCCCGGCGCGGAGACTTCAGGCCGGCAAGGGAGCGGCGGTGTTTGCCATAAGGTCAGAGGTCGAACGTTGGCAAGCGGAAGCAACTATCAAGCGCTCGCGCACACCCGGGAAACGGCAAGCGAAGAACTCACGCGTCCGATGAGGGTTGGGAAGAAGCTCTCGCCTCGATCACCAGAGACATAATTTCGCAGAATTGGAGCTGTGCGACGTCCCGTTGTGCATCTAATCGAAACATGATCAAGGCACTTAAGTCTGAGGTGGGAGGACATCGTGGCTCGCTTCCGCCCAGCTCTCGCACGGCTATTCTTCATCCTGTCCATTCTCGGACCAGGATTCATCACCGCGAACGTTGACAATGATTCAGGCGGCATCTATACCTACGCCGCGGCTGGCTCTCAGTTCGGCTATTCGCTCCTCTGGACCATCATTCCGGTAGCCGTGTGTCTTACGTTCGCGCAGGAGATTTCTGCGCGAATGGGGGTTGCCACCGGCAAAGGTTTGAGCGAGTTGATTCGAGAGCAGTACGGACTCCGAACCACCTTTTTCTTGATGTGCGGTCTGGTTTTGTGCAACGTGGGCGACGTCGCGTCGGAATTCGCTGGTGTTGCAAGCAGCATGGAGCTGTTCGGGCTTAGCAAATATCTATCCGTTCCACTTGCAGCAATCCTGGTTTGGCTGCTCGTGGTGTATGCAGACTACCGGAAGCTTGAGAAAATATTCATTTTTTTGTCGTTCTTGTACATCGCCTACATAATCACTGCATTCCTCGCTCGGCCCGATTGGCTCCAGGCCTCGAAGTACGTTGTTCGCCTGCCCCGAGTTTCGGAATTTAAGGACGCGAGCTACCTATATCTCTCGGTCGGAATCATTGGTGCCACGATCGCTCCGTGGCAGCAGTTTTATCTTCAGGCTTCTATCGTCGACAAGGGAACCCCAAAATCAGACCTCAAGTACAGCCAGGTAGACGCAATCGTCGGATCGCTCTTCTCGGTGATGATCGCAGCGTTCATCGTGATTGCGTGTGCCGCCACACTGTTCGTTCATGGGCATCACGAGATTCGCGATGCTGCAGATGCTGCGCAGTCACTCCG
>Ga0157372_10000994_pt1 | contig 30998 bp, 23 predicted proteins | sample C55metaG_FD_115307 | JGI IMG/M metagenome (GOLD analysis project Ga0157372, IMG submission 115307) | Corn rhizosphere microbial communities from Kellogg Biological Station, Michigan, USA - C5-5 metaG | ecosystem: Host-associated > Plants > Roots > Rhizosphere > Soil | place: USA: Michigan...
GCCGGCGCCGGCTGCGAGCTCTCCCTCCGGGTCGGGGCATATTGATACAACAACTGTCACAATAGCGGACAATTCACAAGATTCATTCACCTCGTCGTCCTCCAATTCTCCATCAGCATCCTGCTCATCATCTGCACCACCATCATCTATCAACAGGTCAACTATACCCAGACCCGCGGCTGGGGCTTCAACCGCGACAACCTCTTTACGATGAAGGTCCAGGGCAACATGCAATCCCACTTCGAAGCCCTGCGCTCCGACCTGCTCCATACGGGAATGGTGGAGAACGCATCCCTCAGCATGGGCACCGTCCTGAACATGGGCTGGTGGTCCACGGATGCCTATACCTGGCCGGGGAAACTGGCCGACAAGAACATCGACATCACCAACGAACAGGTAACGGCCAGCTACTTCGCCACCACCGGCATGACCATCGTCGAGGGCCGCGCCTTCGCCAGCGACACCCACGCCGAAGACAACAACATCGTCATCAATGAGAGCATGGCAAAATTGATAGGCCCCTACGCAAAGCCGGGCAATATCATCCATATGGGCGATCGTAACCTCACCATCATCGGTATCCTCCACGATTTCGTCTATGACAACGCCTACTCCACCTCGGCCGCTCCCATGGTCATCTACGGCGAACCCGAAGGCGCCAGCTATATGGAGGTCCGCCTCAAGCCCGGCGTCGACATCGCCGCCGCCATGACCCGCATCGGTACGATCATGCGAACGCAAAACCCCGGCTACCCCTTCGAATACCAGTTCATGGACGAACAGTCGCCATCGCCCTGCTCACCGTCAGCCTTCAAGCCGTAAAAGCAGCTCTCGCCAATCCGATCCGCAGTCTGCGCACGGAGTGAGGTAAATCCCTATATTTGGGAATGAACCTTCGATTCCCGGGCTCCTTACGATTGCTGCCCATCCTCCTCGTCCTGAGCCTATCCGCAAACAGGGCCCAGTCGCAAACGACCGCTGCCGCCCAAACCACCATCACCCCATGGCAATACGGCCGCAACGGCGCCGTCTCCATCACCTATGACGACGCCTCCCGTCACCAGTTCACCCGCGCCCTGCCCCTCATGCAACGCCTGAAACTGCCCGCCACTTTCTTCGTCATCACCGGCCCCATCACCGGCTCCCAATACCACGGCAAGTTCGTAGGCCGCCCCGTCAAGGATATCATAAAGGAGTCCGCCACCATCCCCACCAACGAACAGAACTTCCTCGAACGCTGTTCCGCCGCAGGCTACCTCGGCTACCAGGGCACCATCGGCTTCCATACCCGCGCCGGCGGTCTCTACTCCTCCGGGAAAAAACAACAGGCCTTCCACTGGATGGACAGCCTCTACGCAAAGGTTCGCAACGGCGACTTCAAACCCGGCTACGAACCCTGCCCCGAATACAATGAGGCCGTCGGCTCCACCTGGGAAGAATTCAAAAAGGACGCCGCCGACGGCTACGAAATAGCCAGCCACTCCATCACCCACGCCACCATGCCCGGCCTCGATGAAGCCAACATCAAATACGAGCTCGAAAAAAGCAAGGAGGAGATAAAGAATCACCTCGGCGAAAAATATACCTTCTCCGCCGAAGTACCCTATGGCTATGAGGACGAACGCGTGATGCACATCGCCTATAAGATCTACCCCGCCCTCCGCAACCGCATGCCCGAACCCTTCCTCAAAGAGATCGACCGCGCCAGCAAGGTCCTCCCGCATCCCAGCGACAAAGACTATGTCCAATGGCAACGCGGTCCCCTCCACGCCACCCCGCTCGAATTGATGAAATCCTGGGTCGACACCGCCGCCGCCAACAAAGACACCTGGCTCGTCCTCGTCTTCCACGGCATCGACAGCCTCGGCTGGGAATGGACGCCCATCCCCAAGCTCGAAGAATACTTTAAATACATAAAGGAAAGAGAAACCAAACTCTGGATCGCCACCTTCGGCGACGCCACCAAATACATGCGCGAGCGTGAACACGCCAAAGTCGAAACCACCGGGAACACCGTCACCCTCACCCACACCCTCGATAAAACCACCTACGACCTCCCCCTGACCCTCAAAACCTATATCCCAAAAACCTGGACAAAGGTCACCGTCACCCAGGGCAAAACCACGCAACACCCCGCGATCCAACACGACGGCGAAGGCCCCTATGTCCTCTACCAACTATCCCCCAACACAACCCCAGCAACTATCCGTCAATGAAGCGAAATTATTACATCGTCGCTCTGATCATGCTCACCTTCTTCGTCATCTCGTTCCTCACGAACGTCATTGGCGCCCTCAACCCCGACTTCATAAAAGGATTCGATCTCAGCCTCACCCTCGCCGCCTTCCTCCCCTTCGCCTTCTTCATCGCCTACGGCCTGGTCTCCATTCCCACCGGCATGCTGCTGGAAAAGTACAAGGAGAAAAAGATCATGATCGCCGGCTTCGTCGTCTCCTTCATCGGCTCCTTCCTGCTGGCCGTCATCCACAACTATCTCAGCGCCATCATCTCCCTCTTCCTCATCGGTTGCGGCATGGCCATGCTCCAGGTGGTCATCAACCCCCTGCTCCGCACCTCCGGCGGCGAAGAACATTACGCCTTCAACTCCGTCCTCGCCCAGCTCATCTTCGGCGCCGCGTCCTTCGTCAGCCCCATGGTCTACAGCTATTTCGCCCAAAACCTCAAAGGCCAGACCACCGGCATCCTCGGGCTCTTCACCAATATCGTACCCGCCAGCCTCCCCTGGATCTCCCTCTACTGGATCTTCGCGCTCATCTCCCTGCTGATGATCCTCGTGATCAAACTATCGAAATTCCCCGTCGTCCAGCTAAAAGCCGATGAAACAGCCGGCCCGCTGCAAACTCATATAGACCTCTTCAAACGCCGCACGGTCGTCCTCTTCTTCGTCGCCATGATCGCCTACGTCGGCACCGAACAAGGCATCGCCAACTGGATCTCCAAATTCCTCGAGACCTACCACCACTACGATCCCCAGACAAAAGGCGCCGACACCGTGGCGTACTTCTGGGGATTGATGACAGCCGGCGGGGTCCTCGGACTCTTCCTGTTAAAGATCCTCGACAGCCGTAAGGTCCTCATCGGCTTCACCATTGCGGCGATTGTCTGCCTCTCCGCCGCCTTCTTCGGCAGCGGCCCCGTCGCCCTCATCGCCTTCCCCGCCGTCGGCTTCTTCGCCTCCGTCATGTACCCCGTCATCTTCTCCCTCGCCCTCAACAGCATCGACGAACACCACGGCTCCTTCGCCGGCATCATGGTCACCGGCATCATCGGCGGCGCCATCGTCCCCCTCATCATCGGCGGCCTCGGCGACGCCCTCGGCCTCCGCACCGGGATGTTTTTCCTCTATATAACACTGGGCTATATCCTCAGCGTCGGCTTCTGGGCCCGCCCCCTGATCACCAACCAAACGGTCTTCAACAAAAAGGAGAAACCATGAAAGTCATAGGTATCGACCTTGGAGCAACCAATATCCGCGGCGCCATCGTATCGCAGGAATCCCATACCACACCCATCTCCACCAGGATCCATAGCGACGGCTCCGTAGAAGCCGTCCTCGAAGACATCTATCAAACCATCGACCCTCTCATCAACGAGGAGATAGCCGCCATCGGCATCGGCGTGCCCAGCGTCGTCGACACCGAGGAAGGAATAGTTTACGACGTCCAGTACATCCCCTCCTGGAAAGAAGTTCCCCTCAAACAGATCCTCGAAAAACGATACAACAAAAAGGTCTTCGTCAACAACGATGCCAACTGCTTCGTCCTCGGCGAATACTACTTCGGAAAGGGTAGGGGAGCCCAGTCCCTCATCGGTCTCACCATCGGCACCGGCCTCGGCGGCGGCGTTATCATCCATAACAAATTATTCCCCGGCCGCAACTGCGGCGCCGGCGAATTCGGCCTCCTTCCCTACAAAGACAATATTCTCGAATACTATTGCAGCGGCTCCTTCTTCAAAAACGTCCACGGCCTCGACGGCGTCCAGGTCTTCGAAGCCGCCAAAAAAGGCGACGCAAAAGCCCTCGCCCTCTACGCCGAATTGGGTACCCACGTCGGCAACGCCATCAAAGCCGTCATGTACACCTATGACCCGGAACTGATCATCCTCGGCGGTTCGGTCGCCCAGACCTTCGACTGGTTCCAAAAGACCATGTGGCAGGAGATAAAAACCCTCGCCTACGGCAAATCCGCCGAACGTATCCGCATCGAAATTTCAAATCTAACCAACAGCGGCATCCTCGGAGCCGCGGCACTCTACTATGATGCACAGTAAACTTATATTCCGCCTCGGCCTCATCGCCGCACTCGCGCTGGTCCTTACCCCCGCCTTCGCACAACACAAAAATAGGCGCGTCGCCAAAAAACATTCCAAATCCCACTATAGCGAAGCCCTGCCCTCCACCGCGCAGCTCGCTGCGAACTCCAATCTCCAGCTAAAGGACGGCTGGCAAATGCAGTCCGCCACCAAAATCAGCGATGGAGGCGCTACCATCTCGCAGGTAGGATACGCCGCCGCAAACTGGTACAAAATAAGTATCCCGACAACCATCATCGCCGGCCTCCTCGCCAACAACGTCTACAACTTCGATCCCTTCTATGGAATGAACCTCCAAAAGCTGAACGACCCGCAATTCGATTCCCCCTGGTGGTTCCGCAAAGAATTCACGATCCCCAAAACGGAGATCGGCAAGGACATCGTCCTCCGGCTCCACGGCATCAACTATAAGGCCAATGTCTGGCTCAACGGCGTGCTGATCGCCGACTCCAACCAGGTCATGAACCCCTTCCGCATCATCGAGCTCAACATTACGAAAGCCGCCCGCCCGGCCCGCGCCAACGTCCTCGCCCTCGAGATCCGCCGCCCCATCGACCCCAACAAACGCGGCGGCGACCTGGCCATCGACTACGCCGACTGGATCCACTATCCCCCCGACTACAACGGCGGGATCGTCAACGACGTCGAGGTAAAGACATACGATCGCGTCGGCATCCAGTACCCGCTCGTGACAACTCATTTCGACGGACCCTCCCTCTCGCTCGCTCACCTCACCGTCGACGCCCTCGTCACCAACTATTCGGCCAATCCACAGGACGTCACGATAAAAGGCCGGATCAACACCAACATCAGCTTCGAGAAAAGGGTCCACCTCGACGCCCGGTCGGCCACCAACGTCACCTTCACCCCCGCCGAATTCCCCCAGCTGGATGTCCGGAACCCCCGCATCTGGTGGCCCTGGCAATATGGCTCCCCCGAGCTCAACCACCTCGAGATCGAGGCCATCCATGAGAACACCGTTAGCAACACCATAAAGGAGGACTTCGGCATCCGCGAGATCACCTCGAAACTCATCGACGACAAATCCCGCGTCTTCATCGTCAACGGCAAACGCATCGTCATCCGCGGCGCCGCCTGGTCCCCCGACATCTTCCAGCGCCGCTCGCCAAAACGCCAGGAACAGGAGATCCGCCTTTACCGCGATATGAACATGAACATCGTCCGCTCGGAAGGCAAGATGGAGGACGATAATTTCTATGCCCTCTGCGACAAATACGGCATGCTGGTGATGACAGGCTGGATGTGCTGCGGCGCCTGGCAATACCCCGAGAACTGGGACGCGGCAAAACGCGCCTCCGCCATGGCTTCGGACAGCAGCGTCATGTACTGGCTCCGGAACAAACCGAGCCTCATGGCCTGGCTCAACGGCAGCGACATGCCGCCCCGCGACACCACCGTCGAACGCGACTGGCTCAATATCGAGGCCGCCCTCAAATGGCCAAACCCCATCGTCGCCACCGCCAATGAAACCAAATCAAAAGTGTCCGGCTTCAGCGGCGTAAAAATGGACGGCCCCTACGAATGGGTGCCCCCCATCTATTGGGAGACCGACACCGCGGCAAAATACGGCGGCGCCTACAGCTTCGCCACCGAGATCTCTCCCGGCCCCTCCATCCCCCCATACGAAAGCCTGGTAAAGTTCATCCCCAAAGATTCCCTCTGGTTCACCACGGCCACCTGGAAATACCATTGCGGCACAATGACCTTCGGCACCACCGACGTCTTCAACGACGCGCTCCAGGGCCGCTACGGCAAAGCCGTCGATATAAAGGACTATATCGCCAAGGCCCAGGCGCAGGACTACGAAGCCCACCGCGCCATGATGGAATCCTACGGCCTCCGCAAATACCACACCGCCACCGGCGTCGTTCAATGGATGGGCAGCAACCCCTGGCCCGGCCTCATCTGGCACACCTACGACTATTACCTCTACCCCGCCGGCACCTACTTCGGGATGAAAAAATCCATGGAGCCGCTCCATATCATGTACTCCTATCCCAACGGGGAAGTATACATCACCAACTCTCTCCAACAACGATTCACCGGCCTCAAAGCCGAGGCTGCCATCTATAACGTCGACGGAACCCTCAAGTTCTCCAAACAACTCACCACCGCCGTCGAACCCGATAGCATCACAAAATGCCTGACGCTGCCATCCGTCACCACCCCCGCCCCGACCACTTACTTCCTCCGCCTCCAGCTCGCCGACGCCAACGGCGCCGTAAAAAGCATCAACTGGTACTGGCTCTCGACAAAAGGCGACACCCTCGACTGGAAGAAGTCCAAATGGTACACCACCCCGCAAACCGCCTACGCCGCCTACTCCGCCCTTCAAACCCTGGGCAAGACCGCCCTCAGGCTGACCGTCACACCCGCCCCAAAAAAAGCCGATAGCACCGTTCACAACATCATCCTCACCAACAGCGGCAAGACGGTCGCTTTCCAGGTCCACCTCCGCGCCCTCAAAGGCCGCACCGGCGACGACATCCTGCCCCTCATCTTCAGCGATAACTATATCGAGCTCGCCCCCGGTGAGACGCGCACCCTTCAATGCACCTTCGCCACCCAGGATGCCGCCGGCTCACCGCCCTACTTCCTCGCCACCGCCTGGAACGCCGACGAAGTCGGCGAAGCAGTAGCCGCCGTTAAGCCCGCCGCTAAAAGCAAGGCCCCCGCTGCAAAGAAAACCCGAAGCCCGGCCCACCGTCGACACAGCTAGACGGTGATGGCCGCAAAACCATCCCTGTGCGCCGTATAGAGTCGCGTGATCGCATTCCGGTTATCCCCATTGGCATCCCAATCGGTAACCCGGTCATTGGCCAAACCCCTCACCCTCACCCGCCGCAACGCAGCCCCGACCGCCTGCCGGTCGGGCGCCGCCGAAGGATTCGGCCCGACAACATCCCCGATCGCCCGAAGCAACAACCGCGCGCAATCATAGCTGTTCAGCGCGTAGTTGATAATGTCCCCATACGCCCGCCGGTACGCCTCGGCAAACGCCTCCGAACCCTCGATATCACCCACGGCCGCCGAAGCCGACAACACCACCACCCCCTCGCCCTGATCCAGCGCTTCCCCCGCCGGCCGCAGAAAATTGACCACATCCCAGCACCCGTCCCCCGTGGCCATCAGCTGGCTAAACCCGGCCGCCCGCAACGCGGTCAGCAGCGGCGCCCCCTCGAACGTCCCGCCATAGAACAACACATCGAAATCCCCGGGTAGCCGCCCAACCAGCTCGCGCAGGTCGGTTTCCCCCTGTCGAACGACAAACGATCCGGCCACCGTCCCTCCCGATTGCGCAAACGCACACTCAAAAGCCCCGGCCATGCTGTTGCCATATGCAGAATCCGTTCGTACCACAACGGCTCTCCGCTTCCCCCGCCGATGAACAAGATAGTCGCTCATCGCCCGTGCCGTTCGGTCATCCCTGTTTGTGTATCGGAACACTCCCCCAATCCCCGACTCTGTTAAGGAAGGATTCGACGCAATCGGCGCTACCAGCGCAAGCCCCGCCTGTGCATAGATTTTCGCCGCCGCCAGGCTCGTATCACTGCTATAGTGCCCGACCACGCCGGCCACGGCCTCATTCCGGCAAAACTCGGTCGCAACGGCCCCGGCCGTCCGGACATCGCTTCCATCGTCACACACCATCGTCTCGATTTCGCTGCCGCCAGGGCTCCCTGCCTGGTTGAATTGGCTAACAGCAAGCTCGATGGCCTGCACCATCTCCCGCCCTAACGCCGCCGCCAACCCGCTCAGGGGAGCGCCTATTCCAATGATTGCTTTCATAAAAAAACAATCGAAAAAAGCATGCCGCGCAACCGGCAATAATGCGACAGTCGCTGCCTCAAAACCGTACACTCGCCCCCAAGCCATAAACCTAAAAAAGTGATTTACAAACAAATGCCCGTTTGGCATCCTTTTGGCCCACAAAAACCAAACGTCTACCATGCTCTCCAACTACCTCAAAATAGCCTGGCGCAGCCTCCGCAACAACCGCTCCTCCTCCATCATCAACATCGGCGGCCTCGCCGTCGGCATGGCCGTCGCGATGCTCATCGGTTTGTGGATCTGGGATGAGGTCAGTTTCGATCACTGGCACACGCACCACGCCCGCATCGTCCAGCTCATGGACACGCAGATGGACAACGGCAGGGCCCTCACCTCCGGCCAGGTCGCCATCCCCCTCCGCAACGAACTGGAGAACAAATATGGTAGCAATTTCAAACAGTTGGTGCTCTCCACCCAGCCCAACCAGCTGCTCATGGTCGCCGGCGACAAAAAGATCAACCGCACCGGCCTCTGCGTCCAGCCCGGCTTCCCCTCCCTCTTCACGCTGAAAATGCTGGCGGGAAATGCCGATGCCCTGAAAGACCCCTCGTCGATCCTCCTGTCCCGTTCCACCGCAACGGCCCTCTTCGGCGACAACGATCCCATGAACAAGTCCGTCAGTCTCGCTGCCATGGTCACCCTAAAGGTCGCCGGGGTTTATGACAATCTCCCGGCCAACACAACCCTGGCCAACTCCCAATTCCTCATCGCCTGGGATAAGTTCATCACGCTGGCAAATATGCAACAAGCCCAGGAGCAATGGGGCAACCACAGCTTTTTGCTCTACGGTCTCCTGACCGATCAGGCCGACATCACACACCTGAATACACTCATCCGGAACATCCCCGACCAGCACATGCCCGGCAGCAAAGAATCCGTCTTCCTTCACCCGATGGATCGCTGGCATCTCTACGACGAATTCAAGGACGGCAAAGAAGCCGGCGGCCGGATAAAACTGGTGTGGCTGTTCAGCATCATCGGCGCCTTCGTCCTCCTGCTCGCCTGCATCAATTTTATGAATTTAAGCACGGCCCGCTCCGAAAAGCGCGCCCGCGAGGTGGGCATCCGCAAAGCGATCGGCTCGCTGCGGGGACAACTGGTCCGCCAGTTCCTCATCGAATCGCTGCTGATGGCGGCGATCTCGGCAGGCATCGCAGTCCTGCTGGTGCAAGCTACCCTGCCCTTCTTCAACCGGCTTGCCGATAAGTCCATCGTCCTCCCATACAACGCTCCGCAATACTGGTTCGCACTGGCCGCCTTCACGGTCGTCACCGGCCTTCTCGCGGGCAGCTATCCAGCCTTCTATTTATCCGCCTTTAAACCTGCGAAGGTTCTAAAAGGCGCCGTCCGCGCGGGACGCGGCGCCAACCTTCCCCGCCAGGTCCTCGTCGTCCTGCAGTTCACCGTGTCCGTCGCGCTGATACTGGGGACGCTGATCGTTTACCGGCAGGTCCTCTATGCCAGGGACCGGCCCGTCGGCTACAACCGCGACGGCCTCGTCTCCGTGATCCTGTATTCCAACGACGCCTATAAAAGCTTCGGCGCCCTGCGCGAAGAATTGATGGCCACCGGCGTCGTGCAGGACGTGGCGGGATCATCCAGCCCCTCCACAAAGATTTGGAATAACTACGGCGACCTCGACTGGGAAGGAAAAGACCCGCGCAAACAGGTCAGCTTCGGCACCATCGCCGTCACCCACGACTTCGGCCGCACCCTCGGCTGGCAGATAAAGCAAGGCCGCGATTTCTCCCGCGATTTCCAAACCGACACCGGTTCGTTCATCATAAACGCAACCGCCGCCAGCCTCATCGGCTTCCCCAATCCCGTCGGAAAGACTATCAAATGGCAAGGCAAGGACCACCGCATCGCCGGCGTCGTAAAGGATCTGCTGATGGAAGACCCCTTCGAACCCGTAAAGCCCACCGTCTTTTTCCTCCAATACAATGACTGGCTGAACTACGTGACGGTCCGCCTCAAACCCGGCCAGCCGCTAACTAAGGCCCTGGCCACCATCGAACCGGCATTCAAAAAGTACAACGCCGGCGGCCCCTTTGACTACCAGCTCGTCGACCAGGAATACGCCCGCAAATTCGCCAATGAACAGCGCATCGGTAGCCTCGCCACCGTATTCGCGGTGCTCGCCATCTTCATCTCCTGCCTCGGCCTCTTCGGCCTCGTCAGCTTCACCGCCGAACAACGCAGCAAAGAGATCGGCATCCGCAAGGTCCTCGGCGCCTCCGTCTCCAGCATCTGGCGCTCCCTCTCCCGCGAATTCGTCCTCCTCGTCGCCGTCGCCTGCTGCATCGCCGGCCCCCTAAGCTATTATTTCATGCACTCCTGGCTCCAGCAATACACTTACCGGACCCCCATCCACTGGTGGCTCTTCGCCGCCTCCATCGCCGGCGCCCTCCTCATCACCCTCGCCACCGTCAGCATTCAGGCGGTGCGGGCGGCTCTCGTTAACCCCGTTAAAAGTTTGCGTAGTGAATGAGTTTAGCACCGCCTGGCACCCGCTAATAATTGGCCTCAAGCCATTTCATCAACCCCGCACCCTCATCATCAACCCCGATCCCACAGTTAGAAAGTAGTACCACCGCTATCTTCTTTTTCACATTGATCCCGAGATAGCTCCGATACCCCCCCGTACCGCCGTTGTGAAATAAAATATCATCGCCCCCCGAACGAAGAAAGATCCAACCCAGCCCGATCCGGTTATGCCCGTCATGAAAGGTCTCCGTCTGCGTCAACTGCATCGCATTTGCAAGAGCCTCCGGAACACCCGGCTCGCCCATCTCCGCGGCGGCATATTTCAACATATCCCGCGCCGTACTCCGGATCGCCCCTGCACCCGCAAACGCAGCGGAAATATTCCACGGGCCGTTATAATTTCCTTTGTCATCATATCCACTCGCAAACCGCGCCGAGTCCACGCCGCGGATAGTCACCCGCGTATCGCTCATCCCCAATGGACCGGCGACCTTTGCAAACAACAGCTCCTCATAATTCTTCCCATACAGTTTCTGCAGAATAGTCCCCAGCAATCCGACCGCAGCATTGGAATACTCGAATCCGCTACCCGGCGCGCGACCCAGTTTCAGCTCGCGTAAGAAGCCATACAGATTGTTCACCGTATAGCTCGCATACGGGTCATTCGCCTTCACCACCGTCGCCTGGAAATGCCACGGCATCCGCGGGATGCCGCTCGTATGATTGGACAGCATCCGGATCGTCGCTACCTTGCCTTCGTACTGCAGGGAAGGAATGCTGTCGGGAAGATAGCGGTTCACCGGGTCGTCCAGTTTCATCTTCCCTTCGCCCACCGCCAGCCCCAGCATCGTGGCCGTAAAGGTCTTGCTGATCGATCCGATCTCGAAAAGGGTCCCGGCCTCGGGAATTTTTCCAGTACCCTTCACCGTTTCCCCATAGCCATAGAACGAGGTCTTGCCCGCCCTGAGGATACCGATGCTCAGCCCCACCGGAGCAAGCCGCCGCATATAGCCCAGCGCCACCGAATCGACAAATTTATCCTGTACATTGGCCAGCGGATTATTGCTGCCGATTGCGCTCGTTTTCCTGTCGCTCTCATCGATATAAGGCTGGAAAGCAAACGTATATAGCTTTCCCAGCGAGTCCAGCCCGGCGATCATCATCAAGGTCGTTCGGGTGAACACGACCTTGTAAAAGCTGTTTTGATCGGCGTTCTTGACAAAGCTGCTCTGCTTGATCTCCCCAAGCGGAAACAACTTGTTGCTGCTGATATCCCTGAAAACATCTTCCGTTATCTGCTTCCGGAAACCCGCTCCCGTTAGGGAATAGAGCGAATCCACGGCCCTTTCGTTCAAATATTTTTTCACCAGCGCAAAAACGCTGTCGTTCTTTTCTTGTACCGTTTTTTGAGCAGGGCCCGCGATGCCCATGACCAGCAGGAACAGCAGAATGGGGGCGCTTTTTTCCATAGTAGGTTGTTTTCCTAAATATACACAGCAGGGTCCGTAATTTGCAGTATTTTACAGCAAACCATAAAGCATGCAAAGGATCAGCCCATTCCTCTGGTTCGACCACAACGCCGAAGAAGCCATGAACTTCTACCTCTCCATCTTCAAAGACTCAAAGATCGTCCGCAGCGCCAATACCCCCCATGGCGGACCCGGCCAGGAAGGCGCCCTGCTGGTCGCCACCATCCAGCTCGAAGGCCAGGAGATAACCCTGATGAACGGTGGCCCCGGTCACCCCCTCACCGACGCGATCTCCCTCACCGTCAATTGCAACACCCAGCAAGAGGTCGAATACTATTGGAGCAAATTATTACAGGGCGGCGGCCAGGAAATCGCCTGCGGCTGGCTCAAAGATCGCTTCGGTCTCTTCTGGCAGGTAACCCCCACCATGCTGCCCGAACTCCTCGCCGGCCCCGACCGCGAAAAAGCCGGCCGCGTCATGCAGGCCATGATGAAGATGGTCAAGCTCGACATCCCCGCACTTCAGGCCGCAGCCGACGCCAGGGCCTGATCCCGTTTTTGTAATTTTGATCATGCCGGTAAAAATTGTCGACCACAATGTCAAGAGACTCTCCTGCTCCGTCAACGCAAGACAATACTCGTACGCAGGCGACCGCGTAAAAGTTCCCTTCAACCGGAACGGACTGTATAAGATCTGGCTGATCGACCACCCCTGCCGCTTGTTTATAAACGACGAGGTCATCTTCTGCAAACGCCCCGTCCTGTTCTTCGCCAATCCCCTCGTCAGCTACGCCTACGACAGCCTGCAAAACAAGCGATCGGGCTACTGGTGCATATTCACAAGGGAATTTTTGGCAACCCATGACCCCGCGGGGAAGATCCGCGCCTATCCGGCGCTCGACCCCGCCCATACGATGTGGGTCTTTCCCCAAGCCGAACAGCTGGCCGTGATCCGCCAATTGTTCGGGCAATTGATCGCGGCGGTAAACGCCCAATTCCCATTCAAAAATGAAATGATCGTAAACTACATCCAGCTTTTAATATTCGAAGGAATGAAGGCCGCGATCAACGCACCCGAAGCCACGCAGGCCGCAATCCACTCGCAGGCCGCAATCCACCCGCTGTCCGCAATCCACCCGCCATCCGCAATTCACCCCTCGTCCACCTCACAACCAGACGCCGCCAGGCGCATCACCCGCCAATTCCTCCAACTCCTCCAAAACCAGTTCCCGATCCAATCCCCCAATCGCCCCATGCCCCTCCAAAAACCCGGCGATTTCGCCCGAAGCCTGGCAATCCAGGTCAACCACCTGAACGCCACAGTTCGCAAAGTCACCAACCAAACGACAACCCGACACATCGCCAACAGCAAGATCGCCGAGGCAAAAGCACTCCTCCACCACAGCGACTGGACCATCGCCGCCATCGGGGAAGCCCTCGGCTTCACCTACCCCAATCATTTCAACCGTTTTTTCAAACAGAATACCGGCGTAACGCCCCTTCAATACAGAACGAAGAGAATTCTTTGATTTGGGTATGATTTACCGTCATCGGCGTATTGCCGCCGAAAAAGCCAGGCAGTAGTTTTGCCGTAAATAAAAGCAATGGCACAACAAAGCAGCCCAAAGAACCAAAAGTTGAACTACCAGGTCTTCACCTCCACCCGCCCCGGCCTCAACCGCGACCCCAACACCCCTCCCGGCCTCGACGACCTCAAATGGGTCCCAAACAGCTCCACCCTCATCTACGGCGAAAAAGACGCAGTCTTGGTAGACGTCTTCCTCGCCATCGAGCACACGAACAAATTAGCCGACTCCGTCGCCGCAACCGGAAAGCGGCTCAAATATATTTACATCACCCATCCCCACGGCGATCATTTTTACGGTCTGCAGTTGATCCTCGATCGCTTCCCCGGCGCCGTCGCGATCGCCACCCCAGCCGTCGCAAGGGAATGCGCCGAACAGGTGCGGCCGGAAGTCATCAACGGCTTCTGGGCTCCCCGCTTTCCCGGGCAGATACCCGAAAAGCTCGCCGTCCCCCGGGCCATGGAAAGCGATGAGTTCGAACTGGAAGGAGAAAAACTGGTGGTGATACAAACAGGATTTTCCGATACGCACGATTCGACAAGCATCCATGTACCGTCGATGGGATTGATCGTCGCAGGCGACGTCGCCTACAATGGCGTTCATCTGTATACAGCTGAAACCACCCGGGAAACCCGAAAGGAATGGCGCAGCAGCCTCGACAGGCTCGCGGCGTTGCACCCAAAATGGGTCGTCGCCGGCCACAAACAACCTGCACTACCGGACGATCCGGCGATCCTTGCGGCCACAAAAAAATACCTGGAGGATTTCGAGCGTCTCAACGCAGAGACTTCCACAAACCTTGAATTATACAACAGGATGCTCGGGATTTACCCCGATCGCGCCAACCCCGGCTCGCTTTGGGGCGGATCCTTAGCCGCAAAAAAGGCCGTTCAAAAAGCATAAGCTGCAAAAAAGGTCATTGATCTCTCGCCGCATCATTATACGATCGTACTATGGTATTTATCGCCGTCGCCTCATCATCATCCACCACCACCGTCGCCTTGACATCCTCAGGATGCTTGGCGGCATAAGCCTGCGCGAACTCTCTGCCACCCGAACGGGCGACCAGCACGATCTTGCCCCCATATCCCAATCGGGCAAGCCCGCTTTTTAAGCCGCCGGCGTTCGCCCCTTCAACAATAATGACAGTCGCCGCCGTCCGCAACCCGACCGGCCGGAGCATCTTATTCCATACCGGCACATCCGCGCCACTTCCGGAAAAAACGATCGGAAACCCTACACCCTTGTAAACAACAAAATGCAACTTGTCGCCACCCGCGTCGACCAGCGTGTCAACCGTTCCGGCTTGAGCCGGAACGCTGCTTTTAGCAGAAGCCCCGATCGCCACCGGCACGGGGGCACTCTTCGAACCCGTACCCCCTGCAGCCCGCGAACCCGCACCGCCGCCCGGAGCCGCACCAGCAACACCCGCACCCCCCGGAGCCGCACCCGAACCCGCAACACCCGCCGCAGGCGCAGTACGCCGCTCAAACCCCTCGATCCTCATCGGCGCCAGCACATCCCACCTGTTCGGCTGATTGGCCCGGATCGTCGCGTCCGGCGATCCCTGCCCATTCCAAAGTACGAACCCCTTATTCCGACCCCATACCCAAAGATGCCCGTTGCGGTCCTCCGCAACAGCATAAAAAGCATCATTGATATCCGCAAACAACCGCACAAAAGCCACCCCGGCCGGATTGATCTTCACCGGCTTGTCCACCCAAAGCTGCCCGCCGCCCCACGGCGCCGCGAAATTCGCAAATTTCCCTTCCTTCCCATTCCCGATCGCCGCCTGCGTATTATCCCCCCACGCATAGGCATCCCCGTTGGCCATAAGCGCATACGAAGCCTGCGACCCTACCACCAGCTGCACCGGGGTACCCGGAAGGCCAAGCTCCCTGGTAATATTGAAAGGCGTATTCCGCCCGGGTACATTCGGTCCCAACCCCAGCATCCGGGGATGGTAGGCGACCCCGTAAATGGCGCCGCTCTTCCCCTTGAACAAAGTCCAGTCACCACCGCCCGTCAGATCCACGATCGGCTCGGGGAACTTCATCGCCCCCGGGCGCATCGCATCGGGATCGTTGACCCCTCGGCCAAGGCAAAAGGTTGGATAATAAGGCCGCCTCGTACCCCCCCAGCTGTCCACCGTCCCGTCTTTATAGAGAACGTAGATGAACGACCCTGCCGCCACCTTCTGGATCGGTTTATGCAACGCCGTCACCGTATACGGCCGCGGCTCGGCTTTATTACCCTCCGTCCCATCCCCCCGGAATCCCGACTGCGTATTGCCCAGCAACACCAGCTTGTCATCATTGGTGACGACCGCAAAGCCATACCCAAGCCCCGGCCCCGCGCCATCACCCGAATTGGCATAATTCACTATCTGCCGGGCGTTCCCAACCGCCGTCTTCGTCATCTCAATGGTCGGCAATTTTATCCCCAGCCCCGTGATATTATTGGTATTGTCGCCCCAGACATACACAAACCCATCGACCCCGATAAAGCCCGCCGTATGCAGCCCCGCCGAACCCTTCCCTTCGCCATCGGCAATGGCCGGAAGACCCGGCACCGGAAAGCTGGCGTCGGCAACCACATTATACAGCATCTTGGTCTTTGGATGACGAACCCAATTATCGTATTCCCCGGGATACACCTGGTATTTCTGCGCGGACAGCGCCAGTGGGAAAAGAATAAGGCAAAGAATGCTTTTCATTTGACCCTGAAGTTACCAAAAATTTATCTTTGGTATATTTGCACATGCATCCATGGTTCCAGGGGCTAAAAAGAACGATCGTCCGCGGGTATCACAACGGCGTACATTTTCTGCGGACCCGCATCAGTAAGGTCCAATACATTATCATTACGGCCACCCTCACCGGCCTCGTATCCGGCATGATGGCAGTCCTCCTAAAGCGATCGGTACAACAGGTAGAACGGCTCGTTCAGCACTTCAGCGGCAAAGAATACCTCTTCCTTCTCTGCCCCGCGGCCGGCCTCCTGCTCACCACCTGGATCATCCAACGCTTCTTCCGCGGACACATCGAAAAAGGGATCGCCATGGTGCTCAAGTCCATCGCCGGGAAATCCTCCTTCATCCCCGTGCGCAATAATTATATTCATTTTATCACCAGCGCGCTGACGGTCGGCTCCGGCGGTTCGGCCGGCCTCGAATCCCCCATCGTCGCAACCGGCTCTTCACTCGGCTCGACCATGGGAAAGCTCGGCCTGCTGAGCTACTCCGAACGTACCCTGATGATCGCCTGCGGAGCCGCGGCCGGCATCGCCGCCGTATACAGCGCACCCATCGCCGGCGTCATGTTCGCCGTCGAAGTGCTCCTGGCCGAAACCGTCGTGAGTTATTTTGTGCCCCTGATCATCGCCGCCGTCGTCGGCGTACTCTGCTCTAAGATCTGGCTGGGTGAGTCGAACCTGTTCAATTTCGCGCTCAAATCAGACTTCAATTATCGCAACGTTCCCATGTATGCCCTGATGGGCATCGGGGCTGGGTTCTTATCACTGTACTACGCAAAGGCCTTTCGCGGCGTCGACCGCAGTCTGCATCACTGGAAGGTGAACCCCTATGCAAAGGCCCTGGCCGGCGGCCTCCTGCTCGCGGGTTTCTTTCTCTTGTTCGCCCCCCTCTACGGAGAAGGCTATGAGAGCGTCAAAATGCTGGCCAACGATACAGCCACACATATCCTGCCCGGAGGGGGCTGGCTCCGGCAGATCCCGCCAAACGTCCTGCTCATTCTCTTCACCGGCTGCATCCTGTTGTTGAAACCCATTACCGCCGCCGTCACCATCGGCTCCGGCGGCAATGGCGGCAACTTCGCCCCCTCGGTCTTCGTCGGCGCATACTGGGGCTTCTTCTTCTCCCGCGTCTGCAACGCCACCGGCTGGCTCCATTTGCCCGAAGGCAACTTCACCCTCGTCGGCATGGCCGGTCTGCTCAGCGGGGTCATGTACTGCCCCCTCACCGCCATCTTCCTCATCGCCGAGATCACCAATGGCTATGGCTTGATCATTCCCCTCATGATCGTAGCCTCCATCGCCTATTTTATCGCAAAGACCTTCGAACCCTTCTATATGGAGACAAAACAGCTCGCCCTTTCCGGCCAGATCTTTACCCATCACCGCGAACAGAATATCCTCTCCAGGATGAGCCTCGAAAGCCTCACCGAACGCACCCAGCAGGTCTTCGACCCGGCCGACTCCCTAAACGATCTCATCCGTCATATCACCCAGTCGGACAAACCGGTATTCGCTATAGTCGACGCCGGTCACCGGCTCCTCGGAGTCATCACCTTCAACGATATCCGCGGCCGCATCTTCAACCCCGAAGCACACGGCAAGACCCTGCTGAAGGATATTCTCCACGAATCCCCGGCAACCCTGCCGATCGATACCCCGATGACAAAAGTGATCGGCGAGTTCGACCGCACCCAGGTAGACTACCTGCCCGTCATCGATGAGGACCGCCGCTTCGTGGGTTTCGTCTCGAAAAGCCGCCTCTTCGAACGCTATCGCCTGCAGGTCGCCCAGGTAAAGGACATCTACGAAGACCAGTAAGTTCCCAATGATTTAGGCCTTCACCGATGGGCTCTTCCATTGGCGACTGAAGATCTGCGAAAACGTCTGCACGAGCAGATACAAAATGACCAGGGTCGTCACCGTCAGCAGAACGCCCGCCAGGATCCGGTGAAGTACGTCCGGCGCCCGTTGCGAATAGCGCAGGCTGGCCACCGTAACGGATGCCAGCGGAAAGCTGACCGACCACCAGCCGACATGGAAGGGACAGGTCCTGGGCAGGAAGACGATCTTGCTGCCAAACAAGACCAACAAAAAAAGACAGAAGTAGAAGAAGGCACTCGCCGTAAGATCCTGCACCCCCTGCAAACCCTCATAACCGGAGAAGGCAAGCGCCAGCGGCGCCGCAAGGATCATCAGCGATGGCTCGGCAATGGCCGTGAGTTGGGCCTGGAAGAAAAGCCGCGAAAAGATCATCGTCATCAACATGATGATAAAGATGATCCCGATACCAAAGAACATCACGCTCAGTTCATGCGCCCCGTTGAATCGCAGAAAACTCCCGACAATAGGCACATTCAACGTCCCGGTCACCGGCAGGACCCACGCCGGCATTGCACTTTCCGGCATCTGCTGCTTGCCCATCCATTTCCTTAGCACGAACCAGGCAAATAAAAATATCAGCAATACCCCCACCAGCCAGATCGTATCGGCAAGGACCGGCGCATACGGCAGCAGGACACCCGGGATCAGCAACAGGGATATGATAAAGGTGGAAAAGAAGGCTACCGATACGGGATGATCGAACTCGGCAGCCACCGACTCGGGGTATCGATGCCATTTGACGAGATAGGCTAGGGTAACAACAATGAATGCCACGATGGCAATGACGCCGATAACCTCGGGAACAGCATTGCCAAACCGCCACAGCTGGCTCGCAAGCCGCCAGGCAAAACAAAGGGCTGTAAGACCCATGACGGCCCCAAAAAGGCTGACGGGCATGAATTCTAAAAATCGATTAGTCATTTCAAAGCATTAAAGGTCTAATTGCACATCCCCCCGCGGCACCGAACAACAAAGCAGCACATTCCCACCCCCCGGCGCGTCGAGGGGCGGCGTAACATAGTTCACGTCTCCCGCAAACAGTGTCGTCTCGCACCGGTGGCACACCCCAACCCGGCAGCTCCAGCTCACAGGAACATCACAGGCCTCCGCAGCCTCCAGCAGCGAAGCAAATCGCGGATGCCATCTGAACTGGATACCCGTCTTCGCAAAGTCGACCATCGGCCCCTCACCGGCAGGACCCGCAGGAAGATGGGGAGGCTTGGCCCCTCCGATCGGAGCACCGCTACCAAAAGCTTCCTGTTTGATGGAAGAAGCCGCAATCCCAAAAGATTCCAAAGCCGCCGCCACAGCCGCCATAAAGCCCGGCGGTCCACACAAATAGTAATCCCCCCCGACAGGCAGACTCAGGGCCGAAAGCCGCTCCGCCGTAAGCCGCCCACCAACCTCATAGTCCCGCCCAATAACATCCCCCGGCCCCGGCCGGGTAAACTGAATATGATGATGACAATGGGTCAATGCACCCAAAAGCCCCTCCACCTCCCCAAGAAAAGGATAATGCACCTTGTCCTGCGTCGTATAGATCCACCATACCTCCCGCGAAGGGTTACCCGCAACCACCGCATACAGCATCCCAAGCAACGGCGTAATACCGATCCCCGCCCCGATCAGCACCAGCGGCCGCGTATCGGCAGCGAGGGTAAAAACCCCACGCGGCGCCGTCACCTCCAACCCAGACCCAACCCGCAGCTCCCGATGAAGAAAGTTACTCCCAACCCCATTCGGTTCCGCCTTAACGCCAATACGGTAGTGGCTCCTGCTCACCCGCCCACAAAGCGAATACATCCGGATCGGCTCCGGTTTCCCGGCCGAAGGAATACGAACAACGATATGCTGACCAGCGACATATTCCGGCAACTCACCCCCATCCGCCGGCCGTAGTAGGAAACTTCGGACCCCTTCACTCTCGACAACAATACTTTCCACCACAAACGGCCGGAAGCCGGACCACGCGGAAAGCATCGCCGCCGGCGCCAGACCCGCATTCCCCGATACCGCGCCGCCAACAGCGGAGTCATACAGGGCCTGGAAAGAGCCATGCCAGCCCTTGCTCAACGCATCCAGGGTCAGCGCCTCCCGCAGCCGCTCCACCGGGTGCTGGTCGCTGTACAACAACCCGTCCACCTCGACAATGGACATCCGCCCGGGACCGTCGGAAACCTTGATGATCTCGTCACCGGCTTCGATATCGCCTTCGACGATGACGCGGAAATAAAAACCGGGCCGCTTGTGTTTCACCAGCAACGCCGGCATCTCCGGAACACCCGTGCTGATGCCGGCCTTATAACAGGTGACCCGCGGTTGCGTGACTTCGAAGATCGCCGTGCCGATCTGAAACCGGTCGCCGATACACACTTCGCTATCGGCAAGCCCCTCCACCGTCAGGTTCTCCCCAAGCTGCCCATAGTGCCACCCTTCGATCCCCAAAACCCTCCGCCAATAGTCGTACGAGTCCTGCTGATAGACATACACGGCCCGATGCTCTCCCCCATGCGCCATCAGGTCGGATTGCGCATCGCCCTCGATATTCAATTTGCCCACATGACGCCTCCCGGTCACCGGCGTCTTGAAGATGGAGGTCGTCACCCGCCTGCCGTTCCAGTCGACCTCTTTGGGTTGCGAAACATTTATAGAAAGGACTTTCATATGCTTATTTATTCCGCCCGCCACAGCGCATCCACAAACCAACCGCGATCATCGAAAAATCGTTCCACAGGAGTAAAGAACGCTTGACCCGCCAGTTGATCGATTTGATCCACAGTATACTTCTGGGAGATCTCCATAAAGATCTCCTCATTCCGCGCAAACCAGATGTCCCGCCGTTCCCCATCCACCCACAGGCTGACCTGTTGATCTGCACAACTGATCAGATAGCTCTTGCAAGCCCCCGACGCAGGATCATACACCGCAAAATGCTCGAAGGCGCTGGTGTCGAAATTCCCATTCAATTCCCGGTTGATCCTGTCCAGCAGGTTCAGGTTAAATCGTTTGGTGACGCCGCCGGCATCGTTATAGGCCGCCAGGATGGTACGCGGACACTTTTTCAGATCGAGCCCGATCAACGCCATATCCCCCGGCTTTAAATGATGCCGCAGCCGGCGCAACAGCCGCCGCGCTTCGGCCGGCGGCATATTCCCAAGGTTCGATCCCAGGAACAACACAACCTTCCTCCGGTCGGATGCCAGAGCCGCTTCGCAAATCCCGGATAAATATTCCGAATTCAGCCCCCATAAAGTTAACCCGGGTATCGTTACCGGAAGCCGTTCGCGGAGATGGTCGATAACGTTCTCAGAAATATCGATCGGGATATAAGTGAATTCCACGGCTCTTCCCACGAGGTACCGCAACAGGTATTGGGACTTCTGGCAGTCGCCGGGCCCCAGCTCGATAAGGTCGAAAGCCCCGCCCGGCTCCAGCAACGCAGCCGCCAGCCGGGCAGTCTGCTGCCGGAATATCTCCAGCTCACAATCAAACGGATAGTATTCCTCGCAATGCATGATCTCCTGGAAAATGGCATCCCCGGTCTTGTCATAAAAGTATTTGGAGGGCAGGTATTTTGGCGTGGCAGTAACACCGCCGAGAATTTCCTCCGCAAAAGACAACGTCTGCGGGCTTTCAGTGATGGTGATGGTGGTTGTCGTCATAGGATGCGTTAAGACAAGAAGCATGCCCGCGGTAATCCTCTGTATATCAATACCCGAATAAAACGACCCATTGGTGAAAATGCGATATTTCGCGGATTAACCGGGCTTTACCACCGCCAACACAACGACCCCCAGGAACAAGCTCATCTGGATCGCATAAAAAGTACGCAGGTTGACGATAGGTTGGCGGAGTGACAGGATATCCCATCCATCCGGCCCCTCAAGCACCTTCCTGATCCTCAGTTCCTGCCGCCCGCCAAACAAAAAGCCATTTAAGACCAACGCCAGCACCAATCCCATCTTGACCTGGAACCACAGGTGGCCATAGGCATGCGTAAGGATAAGCAGCCCCGCGCCGGACAAGACCAAAAGTATCCCGCCCGCCACCAGGAGCCCGGACAACCCCAACATCTTCGCAAAGTAATAGTTGAACAAGTCTCTCGTCCCGGGCATAGCCCTGGAAAGATTTTTAAAAGAGATAAAACTGACAACGGTCGTCCCCGCCATCAGCGTAAGCCCCGCGAGGTGAACCACCAGCAGCATCTGTAAAAGTCGTAGCGTATTCATGAACACAAAATTGCGCAGCCCCCGCAACCTTTTCATGCACCCAGGTTAATTAATGGTTCCCGGCCAAACGCTTTCGGATACGGCTTAACGACTGCGGCTTGACACCTACATACGACGCGATATAGTATTGCGGGATACGCTGCACGATAGTGGGATAATTGAACAGGAATTTTTGGTAACGCATTTCGGGACTATCCGTATAAAGGGAACCTAACTGGGCGGCGACAGTGACAAAAACTTCCTCGATGCCCAGGCGGCCAAAACGCTCTCCATGCCTGACTTCGGTATAAAACCGCTGTATCCCGTCATAGCTGATCGTCCATACGGTGCAGTCCTCCAATGCCTGGATATTGACACCGGATGGAACATGCGGTAAAAAGCTCGGATAGTCGCAAACAAACTCACCCTCTTTGTTAAAGTAATTGGTTCGCTCTTCCCCGTCTTTATTGATGTAATACCGGACCAGGCCCGATTCGATAAAGGTGATATGGCGGCAGATTTCCCCCTCGGAAAGCAGGTGATCCCCCTTTTTGTAGATTTTTTGAAGAAACAGCCCCCGAACCACCGCCTCATCTTCCGCTGAAAGGGGAATGAGCTTCCTGATCGTTTGAACAAGCAGATCCATACCCGAAAATTACGCAATATTCGGGTCAACCCGCCGCCAACCAAGCCCGCCGTCAATCCAACCCGCCGTCAATCCAGCCCGCCGTCAACCCAACCCGCCACCAACCCAACCCGCCGCCAACCCAGCCCCTATCTCCCCACAAGCCGATTCAGCTCGATCACATTCGCCACCCCCAGCTTCTTCAATATCGCCGCCTTATGCGTACTCACCGTCGAAATATGCAGCGACAACATCCGCGCAATTTCGGAAACGACCCTGCCCTCGGCAAGATGGTTCATAATTTCAAATTCCCTCGCCGACAACCCATCGAACAACCCCTCCACCTCCGTATCGAGCATCTCGTGCATCAAGGTATCCTTGACCCTCGGACTCAAGTACCGCTTATTGCCAAGGATACTCACGATCGCCTGCCGGATCTCCGAAGCCGGCGCCTCCTTGTTCACAAACCCCCTGGCCCCCAGCCGCAGGTATTTCTTCGCATAGATATCCTCCCGGCTCACCGTAAGAATAAGTATCTTCTGCCCCGGCCGGTGCTCGAACACCCTCCGCAACAAAGTAAAAGGATCCATATAAGGCATCCCGATATCAAGGATCACCAGGTCATAGGCGCTGGCCTGCATCTTCTCCCAGGCGCTGTGGCCGTCCCGGCATTCATCTATCTCCACCGGCATGAATTCGGCCCTGATCAGGAAGGAAAGACCCGTTCTCACAATATGATGATCGTCGGCAATAAGGATTTTCGTCATAGAAGGTTAATAGCAAATAGTCATAGAAGATTATTAACGAATATAAATGTAATTGATCCGGACGTCTTTGTAGATAAAGAAAAGCACTTATCAAAAAATCCAATAATTACTAGGCAGGATTTTGGGGCAGTAGTCAACCGCCACCGGCAGCCAGCCGCCACCAGGGTAGCCGCCACGAGGGCAACCGCCACCAAGCCAGCCGCCACCGGCAGCCGCTAAACAGGCGTTCGCGGCAGCCGCAGCGTGATCCGGTTCCCACCCCCCGCCGGCGTCTCGATCTGCAACTGCCCATGAATGCGCGTCAGCAACTCCAAAATGATCGTATAACCAAAACCATGCGAATCGTTCCCCGATCGATACCGGTTATTGACGATCTCCGCAACCAGCTCCTCATCCATACTCCGCCCGCTGTCGGCAATGGTGACGCAGACAAACGCGTCATCTTCCCCCGCCTCGATCCGTATCTCGCCGTTGGAAGTGTATTTATTGGAATTGTCGATAAGGTTCCGGATCAGCAGCTTCAGGATATGCGGGTCCGTAACGAGATCCGTGGTCGAAGGCACCAGGTTAAGCACGGTATTGTTCCGCAGGTCGGCCCCTGCTTCATACAACGACAGGATCTCGCCGGCAACGGCTCGCAGGTTCACCCGCTCGGCCTGGATCACAAACCCCTCCTTCTGCGCATTCGTCCAGACCACGAAGTCCTGCGTGAAAGTATACAGATCGTGCGTGGCACTCCGGAACTTGTGCAGCATATCGTCCAGCTCCGCCGCCGCGACCCGTTGATGACTCTCATGGATATGCGACGCCAGCAGATGGAGAAACCGCAAAGGCGATCGCAGATCATGCAGGATAATGGCGATCATTTTTTCCTTCACCCGGTTGCTCTCGGACAACGTGGCCGTCCTTTCCTCCACTTTTTCCTCCAGCACCCCGGCCCGCCGCATCTGCCGGGTCAGCCGCAGGAAGAGCACCGCCGGGAGGATGCTGATCAGCACGAGCGCCGCCAGCAGCCGGAACCCCGTCGTCTCATACCAGTAAGGCGGGATCGTCCAGTGGATGGTTTGATAGCTGTAGCCGGCGCCGACATCCTGTTTTCTTATCGTCAGGCTATACCAACCCCGCCGCATCCCGGTAAGCACCAATTTACCATCCTCGCTCACCGGATGCCAATGGTCGTCCAGCTCCGGAATGCGATATTCCAGGTGCAGGTTGGCGCGGTTGCCAAAATAGGGCGATGAAATGGAAAAGGTGAGCGGACCGGAATCCTGTCCCTGCTCAAACCCATCCGCCTGTAAGGTCTTCCCGCTGGCCGAAGCCAGGCGCTCGATAAAGATCGGCCGGTCTGGCGCCAGCACCGTGATGCTGTCCGGCCGGAACTGGACCAACCCGTTCAAAGAGGGAAGAGAAAAGCGGCCATCCGAAGTAACGATCCCACAGGGCGAACACCCACCATTCAACTCATTGCTCCGGAACCCCGCAGACTTGTCGAAATAATAGTAATAGACCGGACCACCCGCTGCAAAGCTATCCAGCTCTCGCTTCGCCACCCGGAACAACCCCTTGTTGGTAGGCAGCCAGAAATAGCCCTGCCGATCTTCCATAAAGCAATGCACATTGGCTAGTTTGTTGCCGGCGTCCATCGGCATCCGGAGAAAGCGCCCCCCGGCGTATTTATAAAAGCCCTGCCCATACGTCCCCACCCAACGGCTCCCGTCCCGGGCAATATAGATCACCCGGATGGCCGTTCGCTCCATCCCCGGAAGCGGGCGTAGTTCGCCACGGACAAGATCGAAGCAAAAACCGCCCGCCGACGTCCCGATCCACAGCTCATGGTCATTTACCGGCCGGATGACCAGGATCTCCCCGTTCTTCAAAACAGGTTTCATATCCAGCAGTAGACTCGCGGCCTTCCCCCGGACCCGGAAGATCTTATCCAGCGTGCTGCAAAGAATGTCTTTATTGGTAGTCTCCGCAAAGGAGGTCACCCAAATACCGCAAACGGAAACATCGCCAAACGAAACGATCTTTTCCGGATGCCGCAGCCCGGGATCCGCTCTCAGCAGCCAGCCATAAGAGGAATACCAGACCCCACCGTCCGAAGCCCGCAGGAATGCGGCCCGATCATAAGTGCCGGGCGTCGGCGTATTCATCGGTGAATGCCGGTCAAGGACACCCGAAGAGGTCAGGATATCTCCATTGGGCAGCTCCAACTGCGCATAAAGGCTGTTGATCGCATAATTGTCGCTGGAGAAATACAGCGATTGGAATTCCTGCCGTTTCAGAATGTACAACCCGCTGGTGGCCGTGCCCGCAAAGAGGGTCTTGTTTCGCTCGTCATAGATCAGGCAGTTGATATCCCGGATCGGCGTCTGGCTGGCCAGCACATCGAGATCGAGCACCCCGTCGGTGATATTCAGCAGGAAAATATCGCCACGATAAAAAAGGAAACTGTGACGATCGTCGCGCATGGCCTTCAGAATGCCCTGCATAGGGTAAGGACCATCGATATTCACCTGGCCAAGCAGGGTCATAAGCCGGGGACCACCGGTGATATTTTGAAGGACCCCGTCTTTATAGGCATACAGGCGGTTTTGCCGGTCCACACACACATAGTACTCCCCGACCATGAATTCTATTTTGTGTTCATGATCCGATACCTCCCTAAGCGGCCTCACCTCCGCCGAAGTTTCATCAAGGAAATAATAGTTCCGCCCTTTTCTTACATAAGCCTGCCGGTCATTGACCGTCAGCAGGTCGCCATTCACATCCAGCCGGTTGAACAACCTGTTGAACACTCCACGGTCCTCGCCCGCCCAACGTTGATACAAATGCGTATAGACGAATATTTCGTTCTCCCCATAATGCGAATAGTAGCGGTGAAAGGAAAGCAGGCTGTCGACGCTCAGCTGGTAGTCGTCCGTCACCGTCAGCATCCGGTGACTGGAAACGATCGGCTCGATAAGCACTCTCCCGGTCGTCTTCTCCCGGATAAGAAAAGAACACCGGTCGGACAAAAGCGCGGGAGTATTGCTTCGATTGTATTCCCTGAAATTCCTTCCGTCAAATCGCACGACGCCCATTTCCGTCGCCAGCCAAAGGAACCCATTGCGGTCAAAGGCCATATCGTTGATACTGTTCTGCGGTAGGGCGTTATCACTGTTGTAGTTGACGATGCTGTATTCCGGCTGACGCTCCTGTCCACTCGACAGGATACATTGCAGCAGGCATAGGATGGTCAAACAGAGGGGACTTGAGCGTCTCGACATAGGTTCAGGTGGTATAGAATAAAGATCATCAATTTGTCGAAATAAAATTGTTAATGAATAAGGGTTATTCTGACACTTTTTATACCATCCCCATCGGTAGACAATTGCAGAACATAGATGCCATCGCCCTGCCCGCGAAAAATAGCAGTAGACGAGCCTTCACCAGGCGGAGATTTTTCATGGTAACATCGGATTTTAGGGTTGTTGCGCTTCATCCTTCGACGAAGCGCAACAACAAAATTAGCCGGATCTCCGAGCCATGAAAGGTTTTAAGGGTTAGCGCATAGACCTCGCTCCAACTATTACGAGCCGGGGCCGGCAGGTCGATCACTCCTGCCGGTGCCCGTACTCCTCCCGCGCTTTATCCCTCATCTCCTGCTGCATCTGCTGATACTTCTTGTACTGATCCTTGTCGAGGACAGCCTTCATCTCCTTATCCTTCTCCTTCTGCGAGGACTTCAGCGCCCGGAATTTTGCCCATCGGCCATCTGTGCCGCTCCATATCTGTTGGTTTTTCTGTGCATATTTTAGATTGATCGCCTGCACGGATGAGACCTGGTCGTCCCTGAGCGGCAGCGTCGCCTGCATTTTTTCGGTCAGCGCCGCCGCACGGCCTTCCGGCGTTCGCGTACTGTCCGCCGTCTGCGCTTTTACTCCTACCGTAAGGACGACCAGGAAAGTCGCCAAAAATAGATGGATGTTCATTTGTTTTATATGGTTTGATTTTAAGTTAGCGGACAACGACTACTCTGCGCACAGGCCGGACGACGACAGCTGGACGTCGCACCACCGCAACAGGGGCCACGATCACCGGCCGCGGCCGGATGACGACTACAGGCGGCGGGGGCGGTGGTACCGGCACAGGCCGTATCGCCGGGATCGGAATGCCGACATGAACATTGAGACTCACCTGGGCGCTCGTGGATTGGGCCGTCAGGCTGAAGATCGCGATGATCGCGGGTAAGATTGCTTTTTTCATACTGATGCTTTTTATAGGGATTGGACGCAGGTCGATCGTTGAGGTTAAAGCGGCGGGGATGAAACGGGCAAAAGCGGGGATGAAATGTCAATGACCGCTCTCCAGCCATCCCAGGAAGTCGCCCGCCTTCGCCTTACTGACGACCACGGGCTCCGAAGTCTCACAAGTCATTTTGACCACCAGCTTGCGCGCAAAGAAGCGTTCGATGTTGCGGATCGCATGCCGGTTGATCAAATACTGCCGGTTGGCGCGGTAGAACAGCCGGGCATCCGTCATCTTCTCGGCCTCGTCGATGCCATGGCCAATGGGATAAGCCGTGCCGTTCATCAGCCGGATCGTAACACCCCCCTGGCTGTAATAAAAGAAGGCGATATCGCCATGATTGACGGGTATGATCTTGTCCTTGTGATGGACGAGAACGGTCCTTCCAATGACGGGCGTGATGCGCTCCATCAGCCGGGCGATATCCGGATACGGGGAAGAGCCGCCCGGATGAAAAGCCGCTCGAAGCTGGTCCAGCTTCTGCAACGACTGCTCCAACCGTCCCGTATCCACCGGCTTCAACAGGTAGTCGATCCCCGTCGTCTGGAAGGCCTTGATGGCATATTCGTCATACGCCGTACAAAAGATAACGGGACAGGTTACGGCAACGGTCTCGAAGATGTGAAAGCAAACGGCGTCCGCCAGTTGGATGTCCGCGAAGATAAGCTCTGGCATCTTATTCTCTTTGAACCACTCTATAGCCTCCGCGGCGGAGGGCAGGATGTCCACGACAAACCAGTCGGGTCGAAGGCGCAGCACCAGCGTCTTCAGCTCCTGTGCAGCCTTGCGTTCGTCTTCAATGATCAAAACTCTCATACCAAAAAGGGGATTTGCACTTTGAATTTGAGGGTTTCCCGCGTGATCCGGATCTCTTTGCCCGCGCTAAGCCGGTATCGCTTCGCAAGGTTGTGAAGCCCCGTGCTATAACCGCCCTGTCCGTTCACGCGGGGCCGGAGATCGTTCTCCACGACCAGGTTTCCCTCCTGGTGGTAGATGTCGATGACAAGCGGCTCGGTGTAAGAGATGACATTGTGCTTGACGGCATTCTCCACCAGCAGCTGGAGCGCAAAGGGCAGGATCTTGCGGTGCAGACAGCCCGGGTCAAGCCGGATGTTCACCCGCAGCCCTTCTTCGAACCGGGATTGCAGGATAAAGACATAGCTGCGGGTAAAGGCCAGCTCTTCGTGCACCGGCACGATATTCTGCTCATGGTAGTGCAGCACATACCGGTATACCTCGCTCAGCTTTAGAATATATTCTTTTACGTCATCTTCATGCGAAAGGGTCGAAAGGGTATTGAGAGAATTGAACAGGAAGTGCGGGCTGATCTGCTCCCGCAGCGAAGCCAGCTGCGCCTGTAGGTTCTCCTGTTTGAGCTGTTCGTTTTCCAGCCGCGACCGCTGGAGCATGGTCTGCAGCCGGTAGTAATAAACCGCAAAATAGGTCAACGTGCTGACGATAAGCCCGCGGAAGGCGCGGACAAAAAAGGTCTGGCCCCGGCCCGGAATGCCATCCGCATTCCTGAAGATAGGGAAGGGGCTGCCGATGTTCAGGGCCCAGGCAATTACCCCCATAATGACGACGCTGACAACGATGCTGATCGCGGCCCGGACGGTCCGGTTAGCCAGCAGCCCCGACCGCAGACGCAAAAGAAAGAAATGATGGATCAGCCAATAGAACAGGAAGGTGCACAAAAGATAAACGAAACTGATCAAGACGACCAGCGGCTGTTCCAGGTCCAGCCGGATCACCCGCGGAAGCACCGCCACGAGCAGCGCGATGGCAACGGCAAAAAGAAGACCCGCCTTGAGATGATAACGATCGCTCATGCCGTAAAATTCCTGGTTTTTCGCAAGCCCCGAAAACAATAACGGGCGAAACGGCAAAATTCGCCATCGAAACGGCCCGGATCGCCGCCCCACTTGTCCGTTTTGTCCCCGATCGCTCATCTCCCGCCCTGCGCGCAGCGTCCAAACAAAAAAAAATAGCATGAAACAGTTATTTGTAAAACGCGGGACCCTGCTGTCCCTCTTCCTCGCAGCCCTCTCATTTTCCAACTGCCAGAAGAGTTCAGGCGGAAAGACTTATCGGTACAACGGAGCCATGACCGTGGAGGGATACCGGCGCACGTACCTGCTCAATCTTCCCCCCAATTTTTACGATACGGCCGGCTTCCCGCTCGTCATTGTCTTGCACGGTTTTGGCGGCAGCGCTGCACAGGCGGAGCAGGACTATGGCGTTACGGACAAGGGGAACGCGGAACATTTCGTCGTCGTCTATCCCGAGGGGATCGGCAGCAACGGCCACTACCACTTGCGGAGCTGGAACGCGGGGAATTGTTGTTTCGTCGCACAAAGCAATGACATCGACGATGTGCAGTATATCAGTAACCTGATCGACTACCTCGTCGGCAATTACAAGGTCGATCCCCGGAAAGTGTATGTGGCGGGAATGTCCAACGGCGCGATGATGGCGTACACGCTTGCCTGTCAGCTCTCGAACAAAGTCGCCGCGATCACTTCGGTCAGCGGCACATTGATCGCCTCCTCGCCCTGTACGCCCTCCCGGACGGTGCCGGTGCTGGAGATCCATTCCTCGCTCGATACAAAGGTTCCCTTCAACGGCGGCTATGGGCTGGACGGGGTTTGGTTTCCCGCGGTGGACTCGGGCCTGAATGTGCTGGCGGCCCTGGATACCTGCGGCGCACCAACGGTCACCCAGTACACCGGCTACTCGCTCACCGA
>Ga0157372_10000996_pt1 | contig 30925 bp, 29 predicted proteins | sample C55metaG_FD_115307 | JGI IMG/M metagenome (GOLD analysis project Ga0157372, IMG submission 115307) | Corn rhizosphere microbial communities from Kellogg Biological Station, Michigan, USA - C5-5 metaG | ecosystem: Host-associated > Plants > Roots > Rhizosphere > Soil | place: USA: Michigan...
GGACGTGACCGATCCGGCGAGGCCCTCGAGGATTGTCGAGATCGTGAAGGTGAAGGGCACGCACAAGAGCTGGCGGGAGTGCGACACGGGAATCGCGTACCTCGTCTCGGGCCTCGAGGGATGGCGCGTGCGGCGCATGACGCAGGTCTACGACCTTTCCGATCCCGCGCACCCGAAATTCATCCGCAATTTCGGCCTGGCGGGCCAGCAGCCGGGATCCAGGGGCGAGGCTCCGGAGGAGCTGCACGGGATGATCTCTACCGGTCCCGAGCGCAATCGCATCTACTTCGGCTACGGCACCAACAAGCGCGGCGTGCTGCAGATCGTCGACCGCAAGAAGCTGCTCGAGGGGCCGGCGGAACCCACGGATGCCAACCTCGACGCCCCGGAGGTCGGCCGCATGTACCTGCCGGACACCAACGGTGCGCACACGACCTTCCCCGTGCTCGGCGTGCCCGTGGCGGAGTTCGCGAAGGACAAGGTGGGCGCCACGCGCGACTTCGCGGTGATCGTCGACGAGTCGCTCAAGAACGAGTGCACCGAGGCGCGGCAGATGGTGTGGATCGCCGACATCACGAGCGAGAAGCATCCGTTCGGGATCGCGAGCTGGACGGTGCCCGAGGCGAGCGGGAACTTCTGCTCTCGCGGCGGGCGCTTCGGCTCGCACTCGTCGAACGAGAACATGACGCCGATCTACTACAAGCGCATGGTCTTCATCGCGTTCTTCAACGCCGGCGTGCGGGCGCTCGACATCCGCGACCCGTACCACCCGAAGGAAGTCGCGTACTACATCCCGGCGACGACGGACAAGACGGACAAGCGCTGCCTCGGCAAGGGCGACCAGGAGCGCTGCAAGGTGGCGATCCAGACCAACAACGTCGACGTGGACGATCGCGGCTACATCTACATCGTCGACCGCGCCGACACCGGGCTGCACATCCTGCAGCTCACCGGCGAGGCACGCAAAGTGGCGAACTTCTAACGACTGGGGTCAGACCACGGTCAAGATTCGAAACGCCTTGAAGATGCGGCGTTTCGAATCTTGACCGTGGTCTGACCCCCGGCTTTCAGTCGTCGCCTCCCCCGAACGCGAGGTTGTCGCCGCGACGCCTTCCGTAGTTGGCCGCGTTGCCGGCCTCCGGCGAGATGCCGGCGGTTGTGTCGCTCGCCATGTCGCGGGTGATGTCGCCGGCGGTCTCGGTCGCCTGCTGGATGCGCGGCGCCGCTTCCTGCCCGCGGCGATACCACTTGCGCACGACTTCACCCGCCGTCTCGCGGCCGCCGAGGCCGAAGGCGAGGCCGAGCGCGAGCGCCGCCGCGCCCACCACCGCCATGAAGAGCGTATTGACCAGCGTCTGCGCGATGCCGAGCTGGTTCACCGCGACCACGATCGCGAAGGCCCACACCGCGACCCGGGCCACCTTCGCCAGCATGTCGGGGCTGCTGAAGCCGGCTTCGGAGGTCGACCCGCGCACCACGCTCGCGAGCGCGTTGGCCGCGATGCCGCCGATCACGAGCACCACGATGGCGACGACCAGATTCGGCAGCCAGAGCAGGAGCTGGCGCAGCACGTCGGAGACCGCCGGGAGTCCGAGCGCATCGAACGCCACGACCAGCGTGATGAGCCGGATGAACCACTTCACGATCTCCGCCACGAAGCCCGACGCGTCCGTCTCCAGGCCCATGCGCTGCACGAAGTCGGAAATGCCCGAGCGGCGCGCGAGGTTGTTGAAGTGGATCGCGCGCAGGATGTGCCCCACGGCGCGGGCGACGAGCGACGCCACGAACCAACCGACGATGAGGATGATGGCGAAGCCGATGATCTTCGGGATCGCCGCGAAGAAGAGGGCCATCGCCCCGGTGAGGGACGCCATCATGGCATCGCCCCAGTCAGATACGGTCGTTGCTACTGGCATGGGAAGCTCCTCGTAGTTGAAAGTTTTTCGCGAACAACGGCAATCCGGTGCTGTCCGCCTTCGGTGGCCGCGCTTAGACTGCGGCCCACGGATGCGCCATACTGGGTCGTGCAAGAAGCGAGCCGGACGAGACCATGAAGAGCCAATCGGACCTCCCCGCGGCGCTGCGCCGCCAGGTGCTCGAGCTGCACCGCGCGCTGCGCGACGCGCTGCGCATCCGCTACGAGCGCGAGCACGGGCGCATCGAAAGCGCCGGGCAATTCCTCGGGATCATCCTCAACCACCCGGATTTCGAGTGGCTGCGCGAGCTCTCGGCGCTCATCGCCCAGCTCGACGAGTGGCTCGAGGGCGGCGAGGAGGCGAGCGACGAGGAGTTCGAGGAGCTGCTCTCGACGCTGCGCGGCATGATCCAGGCGGGCGGTACCAACGCGAGGTTCAACAAGCCGTACTGGCAGCTCGTGGAGGAGGTTCCGGAGGTGCTGGTGGAGCACGTGAAGCTCTGGCGGCTCATGGGGCCGCAGAAGGCCAACGGGGGAGAATCCCGCCCGAGCGTGACGTGATAGATTGAGCGCCCTTGCGCAGACAGGCCGCTCGCCCTGACGCGGCGCGAAACTTTCGACGGTGGTACCCCGACTCGCCGGTGAGATCGCGATCGACTGGGACGGCCGCCGCGTGCGCATCGAGCATGCGTCGATCGAGGGCCCGGCGGACGGGCCGCTGGTCGTCTTCCTGCATGAAGGCCTCGGCTGCGTCGCGATGTGGCGCGATTTCCCGCGCGAGCTATGCATGGCGGCCGGGGCGCGCGGGCTCGTCTTCTCGAGGCCGGGCTACGGCGGCTCGAGCGGCCCGACCGAAGCGCACCGCGACGTCGATTACCTTCACCGCCAGGCGCACGAGGTGCTTCCGCGCGTGCTCGACGCGCTCGGCGTGCACGAACGCGCCTGGGTCTTCGGCCACAGCGACGGCGGGACCATCGCGCTGCTCTTCGCGGCGCGACTCGTGCAGCGCACGGCGGGGGTCGTCGTGCTGGCCCCGCACATCTTCGTGGAGGACGTGACCGTGCGCGGCGTGCGGCGCGCGCTCGACGGCTACGGCGCGGCGCAACGCGAGCGCCTTGCGCGCTATCACGCGCAGCCCGATGCCGTGTTCCATGCGTGGACCGGCATCTGGCTCGACCCGCGCTTCCGCGACTGGAACATCGAGCGCGAGATCGGGGCGATCCGCGCGCCGGTGCTCGCGATACAGGGTGTCGACGACGAATACGCCACGCTCGAGCAGGTGCGCGGCATCGCGCGGCGCGTGCCTTCGGCGCAGCTCTTGGAGCTGGAGCATTGCGGCCACGCGCCGCAGCGCGACCAGCCGCGGCGCGTGATCGATGCGGTGTCGCGCTTCCTCGAGGCCCACCGATGAAGGAGCACGCGGCACCGCTCACGCGTGCGTTCCACTTCTTCCTCGCGACGCGCCTCATGGGCACGCTCGCGAACCAGATGCTGCTGCTGGCGCTGGGATGGCAGATGTACGACCTCACCGAGCGCCCGCTCGACCTCGGCCTGGTCGGGCTCTTCCAGTTCATGCCGAGCATCCTGCTCACGATCCCGGCGGGGCAACTGGTCGACGTGATCGACCGCCGCTTCGTGCTGGCGATGAGCCTGCTCCTGCAATCGATCGTGGCCATCGTGCTCGCCGCGGGAAGCTACGGCGGGTGGGTGAGCCGCGACCTGATCCTCGGGCTCGGCATCCTGCTGGGCGCCGCGCGCGCGTTGCAGGCGCCCGCGCTGCAGGCGCTCGTGCCGACGCTCGTGCCCGCGGAGCTGCTCTCGCGCGCCATGGCGATGAGCAGCGCGGCGATGAAGTTCGCGGTCGTGGCGGGCCCGGCGATCGGCGGCTTCCTCTACGCGTCGGGCGCGTTCGTGGTGTACGCGGTGTGCTCGTTCTTCTCGACGATCTCGCTCGTGACGACCTTCATGATCCGCAAGACGCCGCGCAAGCCGCGCGAGCGCGTGACGTTCGCCTCGATGTTCGCGGGGTGGACGTACATCCGCACGCACCCGGTCATCCTCGGCGCGATCTCGCTCGACCTGGTCGCGGTGCTGCTGGGGGGTGCCACGGCGCTGCTCCCGATCTACGCGCGCGACATCCTGCATACCGGTCCATGGGGCCTCGGCCTGCTGCGCGCCGCGCCCGCGGTCGGGGCCCTCGTGGTGGGCTTCGTGCTCGCGCGCCTGCCGCTCGAGCGCCACGTCGGGCGCAAGATGTTCATCGCCGTCGGCATCTACGGGCTCTCCACGCTGGTCTTCGCCTGGTCGCACGACTTCATGCTGTCGCTCGTGATGCTCGCGATCGCGGGCGCGGGCGACATGGTGAGCGTCGTGGTGCGCCAGACCCTCGTGCAGATCCGCACGCCGGACGAGCTGCGCGGGCGCGTGAGCGGCGTCAACTCCACCTTCATCAGCGCGAGCAACCAGCTGGGCGAGTTCCGCTCGGGCACCATGGCGCAGTTCATCGGTGCGCCCGGCTCGGTCGTCGTGGGCGCGCTGGGCACCCTCGCTACGGTCGCCATATGGACGAAGCTCTTTCCCGGGCTCGGCCGGATGGACCGCTGGAAATAGGGACGTACCCCATTTACCCCGCTTCAACCCGTGACTGGCGATTCATCGCGGAACCGCGCGCGCGTTGCGTCCGTTCCGGAGCTCGGCGAGCGTGATGGCAACGCGCCGGCGCACGGGTGGCAAGTGCCCCACCAGCGCGATGAGCGCGTTGCGTACCTCACGCCCGAGGGGACTTTTCAGCGTGGCGGCGCGCGTCATGCGGTCCGTGAGCGCGACGATGCGTTGCGCGACCTCGCGCCGCTCGCGCGCGTAAGCGCCAAGCGTCGCGGCCTCGTCCGCCCCGCGCAGCACCGCCGCCAGCGCGTCCGCGAGCTCCATGGCGTCCTGGATGCCGGTGTTCATGCCCTGTCCGCCCGCGGGGCTGTGAACGTGGGCGGCGTCGCCGGCGAGCACGAGCCGGCCCGAGTGAAACGAGCGGGCGACGCGGTGGTGGACGTGAAAGCGCGACGACCATACGACTTCGCGCACGCTGGCGCGCCGCGATTGCGGCCCGCGCGTGTCGAGCAGCGCCTGCACTTCCTCCCGGCCCGGATGCATCGGCGCCTCGTCCACCGTGGCCACGATGCGATGATGGCCTTCCGGCAGCGGCGCCACCACGACCAGGCCCTGGCCGGAGAAAAAGAGCGTCACCTCGAGCGGGTCCAGCGGCCAGTCCATGACGACGTCTGCAAGGATGAACGACCGGGCGTAAGCATCGCCCTCGAACGGGATGTCGGCCGCTTGCCTCACGAAACTGTGACCGCCATCGGCGCCGACGACATAGCGCGCGGATACCCGGCGCACGCCGGAAGGCCCGGTGATTTCGGCACGGACGGCGGTGGCATCGTCGTGCAGCGACGTGAGCTTCCACCCGCGGTGCACCTCGGTGCCGAAGGCGCGCAGGCGATCGACCAGCACGGCCTCGGTGCGGTCCTGCGGGCACATGAGCGCGAAGTTGTAGCGGCTCGGCAGGTCGGCGAACCCGACCTCGACGAGGACGCGATCGCGATCGCGTACGCGAAACGTTTGCACGCGCACCCCGCGCTCGATCAGCGCGTCCGTCACGCCGAGCGGCTCGAGGGCCTCGAGCGTACGCGCGTGCACCACGGCCGCGCGCGAAGTGTGGGCAACCTGCGGATCGGCGTCGACGACGACGGGCGCGATGCCTTGACGGCAAAGCGCATTCGCGACCACGAGGCCCGTCGGCCCTGCGCCGGCGACCAGTACATCGATTGAATCGGGAAGCGTCATGGGCGTCGCCCCTCCTCATTCGAGTGACCGGCGCGTGGATGGGATGTTCCGGAGTTGGGCTGAGCCTGGCGGGCTTCGCAAGTGCGCGTCGCGGCGGCGCGTACGGGCCTCGCCCTCGGCACGTGGCGCACCCCGCTAGAATGTCTCCACCTCCTGGCACTCCGAGCACGATGAGAATCAAGCCCGAGCAGTTGCGCAGCCACCGCTGGTTCGGCCGCGAGAGCATGCGCACGTACAACCACCGCTCGCGCATGGCGCAGCTCGGCGTCGCCGAATCGGACTATCGCGGCAAGCCCGTGATCGCGATCGTCAACACGTGGAGCGAGATCAACCCGTGCCACCAGCATTTCCGCACGCGAGCCGAGGAGGTGAAGCGCGGCGTGTGGCAGGCGGGCGGCTTCCCGCTCGAGATGCCGGCGATGTCGATCGCCGAGATCTTCCAGAAGCCGAGCCCGCTCATGTACCGCAACTTCCTCGCCATGGAGACCGAGGAGCTGCTGCGCTCGTATCCGGTCGACGGCGCGGTGCTCATGGGCGGCTGCGACAAGACCACGCCGGGCCTCGCGATGGGCGCGACCTCGATGGGGTTGCCGTTCATCTTCATGCCCGCGGGCCCCATGCTGAAGGGACACGCGGCGGGTGCGACGCTCGGCTCCGGCACCGACATGTTCAAGGGGTGGTCGGAGCTGCGCGCCGGCACCATCGACCAGCAGCACTGGGAAGACCTGCTGCTCGGCATCGCGCGCTCGCCGGGCACGTGCATGACGATGGGCACCGCGGCCACCATGATGAGCGCGATGGAGGCGCTGGGCCTCACGCTGCCGGGCGCGTCGTCGATCCCGGCGCCGGATTCGGCGCATGCGCGCATGGCCACCGCGACGGGCAAGCGCATCGTCGACATGGTGTGGGAGGACCTGCGCCCTGCGCGGATCCTCACCGACGACGCGTTCGACAACGCGGTCACGTGCGTGCTTGCACTGGGCGGCTCGACCAATGCGCTGGTGCACTTGATCGCCATGGCGCGGCGCGCCGGCTGCTCGCTCGACCTCGATCGCTTCGATGCGCTCGCGCGCGCCACGCCGCTCATCGCCAACATCCGCCCGGCGGGCAAGTACCTGATGGAGGACTTCCACTACGCGGGCGGGCTGCGCGCGATGCTCGAGCGCATCCGCGGCAGGCTTCACGCCGATGCGCTCACGGTGAATGGGCAGGCGCTCGGCGACAACATCGCCGGCGCGAAGGTCTTCGACGACGACGTGATCCTGCCGCTCGACAGGCCGCTGGTCGCGAACGGCAGCCTCGCGGTCCTGCGCGGCAACCTCGCGCCCGACGGCGCGGTGATCAAGCCCGCCGCGGCGGACGCGCGCCTGCACAGGCATCGCGGCAAGGCGATTGTGTTCGAAAGCTACGGCGAGCTCTCGCGGCGGATCGACGATCCCGCGCTCGAGGTGGATGAGGACAGCGTGCTGGTGCTCAAGAACGCGGGCCCGCTCGGCGGCCCGGGCATGCCGGAATGGGGACAGCTCCCGATCCCGAAGAAGCTGTTGGAGCGCGGCGTGCGCGACATGCTGCGCATCTCCGATTGCCGCATGAGCGGCACGAGCTTCGGCGCTTGCGTGCTGCACGTGGCGCCCGAGTCGTATATCGGCGGGCCGCTCGCGCTCGTGAAGACGGGCGACGAGATCGAGCTCGACATCCCGGCGCGCACGTTGACGCTGCACGTGCCGGGCGAGGAGCTCGCGCGCCGCCGCGCCGCCTGGACGCCCCCGCCGCCGCGCTACACCCGCGGCTACGGCGCGATCTTCCAGCAGAACGTGACGCAGGCGAACGAGGGCTGCGACTTCGCGGTGCTCGCGGCCCGCGACGCGGTGCCGGACCCCGACATCTACTGAACCCTGAAACCGGGGACGCAGTCCTATTTTGAATGCTGAAATGAGGGCCGCAGTCCCATTTGTCAGCGCGTTGTTTGTGCCCGGCGTTGAGCAGGTATGCCGCGCCGAAAACGAATCCAGCTTCCGGAGTGCCCCATGCACGTCGTGCAGCGCGGGCACAATCGAAACCCATCGTTCCTGCAGGACAAGGACCGCGAGCTCTACCTGGGCCTCCTCGAGGAATTCCGCGGGACGTACAAGTGCAGCATCCACGCGTTCGTCCTCATGACGAACCACGTGCACCTGTTGCTCACGCCCCACGAGGACGGCGCGGTGAGCGGCCTCATGCGGCACCTCGGCATGAAATTCGTCTCCGCCATGAACCGCCGCTATGGACGCACCGGCAGCGGTTGGGAGGGGCGGTTCTGGTCGAGCCTGGTCGATTCACGCTCGTATCTCCTGACCTGCCATCGCTACATCGAGCTCAACCCGGTGCGCGCGGGCCTGGTGAAACGGCCGGAGCGATACCGCTGGTCGAGCCACATGCACAACGCCACCGGCGCGCCGTTGCCGCTCATCGAGCCACATCCCGAATATCTCGCCCTCGGCGCGGATGCAGACAGGCGGCGCAGCGCGTACCGGAGACTGTTCGCAACCCCGATCCCTGATGAGCAACTCGAGCGCATCCGGGTTGCGATCCGAAGCAACCTTCCCGTCGGATCCGATGAGTTCCTGAAAGAGCTCGAGCAGCAGCTCGGGCGTCCAATGGAGCGTCAGCGTGCAGGGCGAAAACGCAAGGGCGAAAGCGAGCGAATAGAAGAGGTTGGCAAATAGGACTGCGTCCCCGGTTTCAGCATCGGAAATGGGACTGCGTCCCCGGTTTCACCGCGGTTTCAAACCTCCAGCTTGTAGCCCACGCCGTACACCGAGCGGATGAGGTCGGTGCCGGGCCGGGCGGCCTCGAGCTTGCGGCGAAGGTTCTTCACGTGGCTGTCGACGGTGCGGTCGGAGACGACACGGTGGTCCTCGTAGAGCGTGTCCAGCAACTGCGCGCGCGGGAAGATGCGCCCGGGCCGCGAGGCCAGGGTCTTGAGCAACCGGAACTCCACCGGCGTGAGATCGAGGCGCTTGCCGTCGAGCGTCGCCTGGTAGCGCTCCTCGTCGAGCGCCACGCCCGGCGGCGCTTCCGTCGCGCGCTGCCCGCGCCGCAGCACCGCCTTCACGCGCGCGACCACTTCGCGCGGGCTGAAGGGCTTGCACACGTAGTCGTCGGCACCGAGCTCGAGGCCCACGAGCCGGTCGACCTCCTCGACGCGCGCGGTCACCATCACCACCGGGATGTCGGCGATGCGGCGCACGTCGGAGAACACGTCGAGCCCGCGCCGCCCGGGCAGCATGAGGTCGAGCAGCATCACGTCCGGGCGCCGCTCCTGCACGGCCGCGACGACGTCGAGCCCGTTGTCGACCACGCGCACGTCGAATCCCGCGGCGGCGAGATAGTCCGAGAGCAACCGCGCGAGCTTGGGCTCGTCTTCGACCACGAGGGCGTACGACGCAGCGTTCATTCGATCATCCATGTTTTTCCGCGAGCGGGATGCGCACCTCGAGCCTGAGCCCGCCGAGCGGCGAGGGCAGCGCCGCGATCGAGCCGCCGTGCGCCTCGACCACGCTGCGGCAGATGGCGAGCCCGAGTCCCGAGCCGCCCTGCTCGCGGTTGCGCGACGACTCCACGCGATAGAAGCGTTCGAAGAGCCGCGGCAGGAGCTCGGATGCCACTCCCGGCCCCGAATCCTCCACCACCAGCAGCGCCTTGTTGTCCTCGCGCCGCAACGACACCGCGACGCGCGCGCCGGCATGCGCGTAGCGCGCCGCGTTCTCGAGCAGGTTCGAGACGACGCGCGCGAGCCTCACCTCGTCGGCGCGCACGGCGACGCCGCGCGGCAGCTCCGCATCGACCGCGATGGAGCGCGCCGCGAAGCGCTCGTGGAAGGCCTGCAGCGTGTCGGCGACGCACTTGCCGAGGTCGATGTTCTCGAAGCGGTACGCGAGGCCGCCCACGTCGGCGAGCGAGAGGTCGTGCAGGTCCGTCACGAGCTGGCTCAGCGTCGCGACCTCCGCCTGCAGCGACTGGAGGGTCGCGCGCGTGAAGGGCCGCACCCCGTCCTCGAGCGCCTCGAGCTCGCCCCTGAGCACCGAGAGCGGCGTGCGCAGCTCGTGCGACACGTCGGCCATGAAGTTGCGCCGCCCCGACTCGTGCTTCTCGAGCGCGTTGCCGAGGCGGTTGAAATCGTCGATGAGCGCGCCCAGCTCGTCGCTGCGCGTCGATGCGACGCGCGTCTGGTAGTCACCGTCGGCGAGCTGGCGCGTGGCACCCGCGAGCCGCTTCACCGGCACGAGCATGCCGCGCGCGAGGAGCCAGGCGACGACCGCCGAGAGCACGGCGGCCATGAGCGCCACGGCCCACGCGGCCCACGCTTGACGCTCGCGAAAGCGCTCGTCGACCACGTCGACCACGGTGTGGTGCACCGGGGCCGCGAGCCATCCCACGGTGCGGCCGTTCGACTCGATGGGCTTGCGGCGCATGGCACCCGCCGGATCGACGGGCCCCACCACCGCCTTGCCATCGGCATCGAGCACGGCGGCGGGCGGCGGGCGATCGAGCCTGAGGCCCGCGGCCCCGTGCGTCCCGGACAGGCGAATGCCGCCGGGAGGACGCGGGCCGCGCTCGCCGGGCGACGGGTGCACCGCGTGATTGAGCTGGACCCACAGGGCCTCGTTGCCGCGCAGGAAGTCCCACCCCTGGTTTTCGTCGTACGCGGTCGCGAGCACGCGCGCGAGGCGCGTGAGCCGCATCTCCTCGCGCTCCTGCAGGTAGCTGTCGAACCCGCTCTCGAACGCGGCGCGCGCGCCGAGGCCCACGGCGAGCGCCGTGATGATGTTGGTGGCGAGGATCGCGATGAAGAGCTTCGAGGTGATGCCGAAACGCATGTTCCATTGTCCCGGAGCGCGCCGTCCGGGTGCAACGAAGTTCACGACTCGCGATGAATTATCCCGAATCCCTCCACAATCGGGCCACATTCGCGTCGCACCATGGCGAACGTAGCCTCCGCATGCCGCCATGACTCGCGACCGACGCCCCCTCTCCCGCTGCAAGTGGCGAGTGCTTCCCGTCGCGGCGTCGGGTGCTCCGTAGTGGAAGGAGACCCTCGTAGGGGTCTTTGGGGCCGGCCTTCCAGCCGGCCCTTTTTCTTGGCGCGTCCCGCGCGAACGCCGCGCGTGCACTTCGTGCTCGATGCGCGCGCGACGTCGTGGGAGGACATCGAATCGCTCGACGCGGCGGCCATCGACCGCTCGCCGCGCCGCTTCGTGGGCGGGCGCAATTCGTGGATCGCGCAGACGTTCGTGCGACTGCGCGGTGCGCTCGAGGCGCGCGGCATCGCGGTGACCGCCGGGCCCGGGTTCGCGCCCGGTGCGGCCTGCGTCGCGCATCGCGACGACCTCGACCGCTTCGCGAGCGGTGCGCACGCGAGCTTCCTCGTGGCCGTGCGCGCGGACCGTGCGCCGGTGCACGCGTGCGACATCGCCATCGCGCAGAACGCGCTGGACTTGCGCGCGAACGAGCGCTACGTGCCGCTCTGGCCGCAGCCGGGGATGCTCGCGCGCGGAAAAGATCGCGACACGCGCGTGCAGACGCTCGCTTATTTCGGGCGCACGTCGTCGGCACCCGCCTGGTTCCGCGATCCCCGGTGGCGGGCGTCGCTCGCGCGGCGCGGCGTGTCCTTCGAGATCCGCGAGCACGCATGGCACGACTACCGCGCGGTCGACGTGGCGCTCGCCGCGCGCGACGAGGCGCCCGCGGTGCTCGCGACCAAGCCCGCGACCAAGCTCTACAACGGCTGGCTCGCGCGCGTGCCGGTGATCGCGTCGCCGGAGCCCGCATACGACGCGCTGCGCCGCGGGCCGCTCGACTTCCTCGAGGCGGGGGATGGGCGCGGCGTCCTCGCGGCTGTCGACCGGCTGCGCCTCGAGCCCTCGCTCTACCGCGCCATGGTCGCGAACGGCGCGGTGCGCGGCGAGGCCTTCGGCGTCGAGGCGGTCACGGCGCATTGGCTCGAGCTCTTCGACCGCGAGATCCTGCCCGCGTACGCCGCGTGGCGGGTCCGGGAGCCCGCGCGCCGCGCATGGTTCGCGGCGGCGATGCTGCGGCAAAAGCTCGGCAGCCGCATGCATCGCGTGGCGGTCGCCGCCCAGCGCGCCCGTGGCGCCGCGCACCCCGCGCCGGAGGTGACGATCCGCGTCACGCCCCCGGCGCGCCTGTCGTCCGCGGGCGACTGATTCCATTGGATTTTTTTCACAATTCGGGCAGTATTCGAGGCTGTTTTTCAGGTTAACTATGGGGGACCCCGAAACCGGCCGTATCCGCATGAAAAAAGCCTTTCCCCTCAGGCTCCTGGCGCTGGCCGCCGGCGCCTTGCTCGCCCTCGCCGCCCACGCCGCCCCATGGGGCGCCGATGCGGCGCATGCCGACGCCGCCGCGCGCGCGGAGCCCGAGGTCCAGCCCGCCTCGGCGCTGCCCGCGACGCGAGCCTCGGTGCGCGTGCGCGCTTCCGAGCGCCACGAGATCGTCCTCGCCGCGCCCCCCGCGTCGACGAAGCTCTACGACAACGGCAAGCACGGCGTGCCCATGCAGGTCGGCATCGCCCGCGACGTGGGCGACCTGGCCGACAGCGCATCCTTCCAGCGCCAGCTCGCGTGGGAGACGCTCGAGGATGGTGGCCGCGTGGCCGCGATCAGCGTGACGTCCCCGGGCGCCGCGGCGCTGCGCATGGGGCTCGTGGTCGACGCGCTGCCCGCGGGCACGATGCTGCGCTTCTATGCACCCGATGCGGCGCCCGTCGACGTCTCCGCGAGCGACGTGCTGCAGGCCCTCGCCGCGAATGCGGCCGCGGGCGCGAGCGGCACCGCCGCGCGCACGTACTGGTCGCCGGTGGTGGAGGGCGCCACGATCGTGCTCGAGATCGAGATCCCCGCGCATGCCTCGACGAAATCGGTGCGCCTGTCGGCGCCTTCGGTCTCGCACCTCGAGACCACCGCCGCGAAGTCGTTCGCGCTGCCGAAGGCGACGGTCGCCGCGTGCGAGCTGGACGCGATGTGCTACACGAGCCAGTGGGGCAACGAGATCAGCGCCGAGGCGCGCATCGTCTTCACCGACGGCGGCTCGAGCTTCGTCTGCTCGGGCACGCTCGTCGCGGACAAGGACACGGGCACCAACATCCCGTACTTCCTCACGGCGAATCACTGCGTCGATACGCAGGTCGTGGCGTCGAGCGTGCAGAGCTTCTGGTTCTACAACTCGACCGCGTGCAACAGCGGCACGCGCAGCACCTTGTTCACCGCGATCGCGCCGGGCGCCACGCTGCTCTACGCGAGCGGCACGACGGACACCTCGCTCATCCGCTTCAACAGCCCCCCGCCCGCCGGTGCCGGCTACGCGGGATGGAACGTCGCCGCCTCGCCCGCGCAGGGCGCGGCGGTGACCGGCATCCATCACCCGAAGGGCGACCTCACGCGCATCAGCTTCGGCTCGATCAATGCCTTCTCGGTCTGCTCGCCGAGTGGCACGGACAGCTTCACCTGCAGCGGCTCGGGGAATGCCAGCTCCACGTTCTATGCCATCGACTGGGCGAGCGGCGTGACCGAGCAGGGCAGCAGCGGCTCGGGACTCTTCCTGAACAACGGCAAGTACCTCATCGGCCAGCTCTACGGCGGCAACGGCACGTGCGACGCGCCGGGAAACGACTGGTACGGCCGCTTCGACGTCGCGTACGGCAACGGCAATCTCGGCCAGTGGCTCGCGACGACCCAGGCCTCGTCGGGTCCGGTGCCGGCGTTCGATTACTCCGACCTGTGGTGGAACCCGGGCGAGTCGGGCTGGGGCCTTTCGCTGGTGCAGCATCCGTCGTCCCATGCGTTGTATGGCGCGTGGTACGTGTACGACGCCGCGGGCGCGCCGACCTGGGTCGTGATGCCGGGCGGCACCTGGAACACCAGCACCTCGTTCACGGGCGACCTCTACGCCACGACCGGGCCCGATCCGCGCGGCGCATTCGATGCCGCGCTCGTCTCACGCACCAAGGTCGGCACCGCATCGCTCACGTTCTCGTCGAGCGGGCAGGGTGTGCTCTCGTGGACGGCGTGGGGAACGAGCGGCTCGCGCACCATCACGCGCCAGCCGTTCGGCGCGCCGGACGCGGCGCCCGCCACGAACTACCAGGACCTGTGGTGGAACTCGAGCGAGTCGGGCTGGGGCCTCAGCATCAACCAGCAGTACCGCACGCTCTTCGCGGTGTGGTACGCCTATGGGTCCGACGGCCGGCCCATGTGGTACGTGATGCCGGGCGGCTCGTGGACGAACGCCAACACCTATTCGGGGACCGTGTATCGCACGAGCTCGGCGCCGACCGCGTTCCTCGAGGGCGGCAGCCTCAACCCGGGCACGGTGACGCGCACCGTGGCGGGCTCGATGTCGATCACGTTCACGAGCAGCTCTACCGCGACGATGGGCTATTCGATCGACGGCGTGGCGGGCACCAAGGCGATCACGCGCCAGCCGTTCTAGGGCGCTAGCGCCACTCGAGCTGCACGCGCAGCCCGAGGAAGTTCACGCCCGGGTTCGGCTCCTTGATCCCGCCGTTGGAGACGTGCTCCGCGCGCAGGCTGATCGCGAGCGGCAAGCGCCCGGGCACCCTCACGCCGAGCGCCAGCTGCTCGCCGAACTGGAACGCGGTGCTCATGCGGCGATTGTCGATGTGCGTGGTCGACAGCAGGTGCGCGCCGATCGCCGCCTCCACGAAGGGCTGCAGGGATCCGTCGTCGCGCGGCCCGAAGCGCAGCGTCGGCATGAGCGACACATCCCACAGGTGCTTGCCGAAGGGCTGCGGGTGCTCGGCGTTCCAGTATGCGGCGCGCGCGATCCACAGGCGGTCGAGCTGCCATGCCCATTCGGGATGCACGTCGCGGCGGTCGAGGAGGGGGGTGCCGACGCCCACGAACTGCACCGCGTTGCCGCGCCCCGCGTCCACCATCCACGCCGAGGCGCTCGCGGGGACGGCATGGGCGGAAGCGAGCAGCAACGCGAGCTTCGCCAGCTTCCGCAGCACGCGCTACTTGCTCCCCGCGTGGTCGCCGCCGGAGTTGACCCGGTTGGAGATCGTGCTCACGACCCGGCCGTCGGCGCCGAAGGTCACCGAGAAGATCGCCAGGTAACCCCACGTATCGTAGTAGCGATAGTCCCAGGCCTCGCTGTGCGAGAGCGGGAAGCGCATCGTCTCGTCGGGACGCCCGAGCATCTGCGCCACCTCCGATTCCGGCATGCCGCTCGCGACCTGCCTGAACGTCTCATCGGTGCGGGCCGGCCCTCCGGGGGCGAGGGTCGCGCACGCGGCGAGCAGCGTCATCGCGGCCACCGAAGCGGCCGCACCGGCCAGGCGATAGGGATTCATCAGAGACTCCTCGGTAGGAATGGACCGTCCCCGGGGCGCGTTGTTTCAGGGGGAGCCGAGTGTAGCAAGCCGCGGGGCGCTCCCGGGGCAGGCGCATGTCGAATCGTGCGCCCCCCGTTCGACTTTGTGGAGAATAGATCCCTTCGAGGAGCGATCCGTGGCGAAGAACGAGCCGGCTTACGGTTGGGTGATGGTGGCGGCGGGGGCGGTCATGACGTGCATCGCGGCGGGCGCGATGTTCTCGCTCGCGGTGTTCCTGGGAGCCATCGCGGCCGAGACCGGATGGTCGCGCGCCACGATCTCGAGCGCCATGACGCTCAACTTCCTCGCGATGGGCGTGGCGGGCTTCGGGTGGGGTGCGGCGAGCGACCGGTTCGGCGCGAGGCCCGTCGTGCTCGCGGGCGCGGTGATCCTCGGGGCGGGGCTGCTGCTCTCGAGCCGCGCCACGACGCCGTGGCAATTCCAGGCGGCCTATGGCGTGCTCGTGGGCATCGCGACGGGCAGCTTCTTCGCGCCGATGATCGCGGTGGTGAGCTCGTGGTTCGAGACGCGGCGCGCGCTCGCGGTGTCGCTCGTCTCCGTCGGCGTGGGCGTGGCTCCCATGACGATGTCGCCTTTCGCCGCGTGGCTCCTCACGCGCATGGACTGGCGGGCCGCGGAAGCGCTCCTGGGATTGCTCGTGTGGCTCACGCTCATCCCCGTGGCCTTCCTCGTGCGCAATGCGCCGGCCGATGCACCGGCTTCTTCATCGGCGGCGCCGCACGCGGGCGGTCGCGGCGAGCTCGCGCAGGCGCTGCGCTCGCGCGCCTTCATCGTGCTGGCGGCCACGTTCTTCGCGTGCTGTGCCGCGCACTCGGGCCCGATCTTCCATACGGTGAGCTACGCGATGGGCTGCGGATTGCCCACGCTCGCGGCCGTGACGATCTACAGCATGGAAGGCGTGGGCGGGCTCGCCGGCCGGCTGGTCTTCGGGCTCCTGGGCGATCGCCTCGGCGCCAAGCGCGCGCTCGTGATCGGCCTCACGATCCAGGCGATCGGCGCGGGCGCGTACATGTTCGCCTCGAAGCTTCCCGAGTTCTACACGGTCGCGACGATCTTCGGCTTCGCGTACGGCGGCACGATGCCACTCTACGCCGTGATCGCGCGCGACTACTTCGGGCAGCGCATCCTGGGAGCCGTGTTCGGCGCCGCAGCGATGGTCTCGTCGCTCGGCATGGCGCTCGGCCCGTGGATCGGGGGCGCGATCTTCGACACACTGCACAGCTACGCGTGGCTGTATGCGGGATCCGCGGCGATCGGTCTCGTGGCGGTCGTGCTCGCCATGCTGTTTCCGCGCGTGCCGGGTGAGCCGCGCTTGCAGGCGCAGCCCGCCTGAGCGTTCAGCGCGGCCAGTGGACCGGCAAGAGTATCGCCGCCCAGAGGATCGCGGCGATGACGCAAGCCATGAGCACGGCGGGGCTGCCCGCGTCCTTCGCATGGCCGGAGAGCGGATGGCGCTCCATCGAGATGCGATCGACGATCGCCTCGATGCTCGAGTTGACGAGCTCGACCAGGGCCTCGGCTTCCTTCGCGTCCGGGGCCCGTTCGGGTGCTCGCATGCCTGCACGATACCTTGCGGCGACGGCCGCGGTCGAGGTCAGGCCGGCGCCGGAGAGGACGGCGCGCGCGGCGCGAGCCGCATCACCACGGCGACGATCATCCCGACGCCGACGGTCAGCGCCGCGAGCTTCACGAACCCGCCGACGACGGGAACGCGGACCAGGACTGCGAGTACCAGCATCGCGAATGCCGCGGCGAGGGCGTGCCACGCCGTTCGCGCGGCCATCTCGGGCTTCACGCGGTCGAGGAGCATGCCGCCCACGACCACCGCGACCCATACATAGCCGAGCAGCAGCAGCGCGGCATAGCCGATGAGTGCCAGGATGGCAATGGGAATGCCGATGATCGTGATCATCACCAGCACGGCGGTCACCGGAATCACCGTCAACGCGATGAGGCCCACGAGCGGGGTGATCCAGGGACGCTCGCGCAGCTCCGCGGCCATGCGTTGCGAGGGGCCCGGCAGCGCCGCGGCGATGAGTCCCGCGAGCATCATGAGGCCGACGCTCCAGATCCATCCGTGCAGGAACCGTTCCGCGGGCGTGCGCACGCGATGGCTGGACCATCGGCCGATCTCGTGGGTGACGCCGCCCTTGATCTCGGCGGCGGGATCGCGGCGCAGCTCGTTTCCATGGAAACGGAGCTGGCCTTCGATGCGCGCGTTCGGCGCGACCTCGAGGTGGCCCGCGGCGATGGATGCGTCGCCACCGACGGCTCCATTGAGGCGAACGTTGCCGCCCGCGGCGCGCAGCTTCCCCTTGATCGTGCCTTCGACGGTGACGTTGCCGCCGGCGATCGCGACATCGCCCGAGACCACGGCGGCCGGACCGAGCGTCACGTTGCCGCCGGCGATCTTCACGCCGCCGTTCACCGGCGCATCGACGGTCACCTCCCCGCCCATGATGCGCAACGGTCCCTCGGTTGCTTCGGTGATGCGCACGTCGCCGCCGATCCGCAGGTGGGACGAGACGGCGGCTTCCGGGTCGGCGAGTGCGGCACCGGCGCCGGCGAGGCAGGAGATCAGCAGCAGGATGCGGCAGGCGGCGACCATGGCGGCTCCCGGGCATTCGTTCGATGTGGCGCCACTCTAGGCGCGCCGCAGCGCCCCGGGGAGGGGAAAACGACGAAATGCAGGAAACCGGGTGCCAACGGGCGCTGGGGCCGGGCGATTCGCGTGGCTTAGGGGGTTGCCTGCCAGCGCACGAGGAAGTCGTGCACCGAGGCGGGGTCCATGGCCCGCATGTTCTCGAACTCGCCCGCCTTCTGCGCGTAGACGACGCGGCCGTTCGAATCGAGCACCGCGAGCGCCGGGACGCCCTTCTCGAGCGGGATGCCGTATCGCTTCGCGACGTCGAAGTTCGTGTCGATGCCGCGCTCACCGACGTTCACGTGAACCATCACGAAGCGCTCGGCCACGAGCGCGGCGTTTTCCGGCCTGCGCAGGTTCACGTCCAGGACCTTGCAGTCGGTGCACCAATCGCCGCCGAAGTCGATCAGCACCCGCTTGCCCTGGTGGCGCGCCTGCTGCACGGCCGCCGCGATGTCGGCGCCGGCGCGGGCGGGATCGGGATAGAGCTTGGCGGCGGGCGCGGCGAGGGGCAGGGCGAGAGATAAAGCGAGGAGGGCCGCTCTCACCATCGCGAATCCTTTTCGTCCATGTGAGCTTCGTCCATGTGGGCGATTCTGCAATGGCCACCTTACTCCTACTGCGGTGGTGCGAGCGGGGCGAGGTCCGCCCGGAATCGAAAGAGCTTGCGGCCCGCGCGAATGCCGAGCGGAACGAGGAACGGGAGGAGAAGGTCCCGAACGAGGATCGCCAGCTTGCTGCTCAGCCGCTTGGGGGCGCTGTTGGCTCGCGTGAGCGCGACGACTTCCTCGATCCTCTTGCTGCGCAAAGACTCGTAACGCGAGAACGCGTGCTCGCAGTCTCGCTCCCCTTCCATGCACGCGGCGAGAACGAGGGCGTCCTCGATCGCCATGGATGCGCCTTGACCGGCATGGGGGCCCACGGCATGTGCGGCATCGCCGACCAATACGACCCGTTCCTTGTGCCATGAAGGCAGCTTCGGCAGGTCGTAGATCGGGTAGTTGCGCTCGAGCCTGCCTGCCCGACGCAGGATGGTGGCATTGGGCTCCGGGTCATTTGCATGCATGGCGAAGATCGCCTTGGCGTACGCCGCCGGATCCTCGACCTTGCCGTCGCCGGGCTCGCTCGCCGCGTATGAATTGAACCAGTAGAGCGGCTTCGCGTGGACCTTGATGTAGCCGAAGAACGCGCTGTCCCCGAACGTCATGCGCATGACGCCGGCAGTGTCCGGGATCGACGCCTCGGCGGTGCCTCCCGTGCCGATGAGTCCGGTGAAGCGGGCTCCCGGATATTCGGGAAAGAGCTTTTCGCGGACAGTGGAGCGCAGGCCGTCCGCGGCAACCAGGATGTCGGCTTCGACCCGCTCGCCGGTCGATAACTGCAGTGCGATCCCGTCGCGGTGCTCGTTCGCCGCCATCAAGCGCGCATCGAAGCGCACATCGACCCCTGCGCTGCGAGCGCGCGCGACGAGGATCGCCATGAGCTGGCCTCGGCCCAACGTGACGCTCGGCGCCCCGAATTCGCGCTCGTGATCCGCCTGCTCGACGCAGGCCAGGCGCTTGCCGCTTGCGTTGCGCAGCTCGATGCCGGTGGTGATGATGCCCGCTGCTCTCACCTCGGCGAAGCAGTCGATCGCCTTCAGGCCATTCATCCCGTTGGGGGCGAGAGTCAGGAACACGCCTTCCGTCGACACAGCGCTCTCGCTGCGCGCCTCGAGCACGGTGGACTTTCGACCGAGCTGTGCCAATCGGATCGCCAGCGTGAGACCTGCAACGCCCGCTCCGCAGATGACGATGTCCGTTGAAGCTACCCCGGAGAAGAGCATCGAAAAAAAAGGCCGGTGCGAAACCGGCCTGGAATAGCGGCAATCACCGCTGGGGTTACTTGAACTCGTACTTGATCGCCCCGTACACGAAGCGTGCGCGGGCATCGTAGTACGACGGGTCGTAGCCGAGCTGGAACGTGTTCTGCTGGTTCGTCGCGGGCGGATTGGTGTCGAGCACGTTCTTCACGCCGAGCGTGAAGGTCCAGTGCTTGAGCCCCGTGTACTGCTCCTGCAGGTCCCACAGGCTCATCGAGCCGACTTCGCGTTGGTTGCCGTTGAAGTCGGTCTGCCAGTCGGTGTACGAGCTCTGGAACGTGTTTGCCACCGTGGTCGACCAGCCCGCGACGTCCCACGTCAACGCGGCATAGTGCTTCCAGCGCGGGATGATGCCGTTCACGTTGGAGTTGAACGCGTTGTTGATCAGGCCGCCGAACGAGCCGTCCGTGTTCTGCGTGTCATAGCGGATGTAGTAGGTGCCCGACATGTCCAGGCGCGCTCGACCGTAGCGCGTGGCGGGCCACTTGTAGTGCGCCTCCACGTCCACGCCCTCGATGTGCGTCGCACCCAGGTTGATGTAGAGCTGGTTGATGTTGGTGATAGGGCCGGGAAGGTTGGGGAAGGCGGGATCGGCCGGGCCGCGGGTGACCATGTTGCCGTACGTGCCGATATCGCCCAGGATCGTGCCGACCGGGACCCCGTTTTGGATGCCCTTCGTGAGGCGGATCTTGAAGTAGTCGGCCGACACCGAGAAAGCCGCCACCGGCTCGAACACGATGCCGAGCGTCGCCTGCTCGGACTCTTCCGGTTGAAGTTGCTTGTTGCCGCCGAACATGACCGGGAATTGCGTCACGCAGTCGTTGAGGCTATGGGTCACGGGGCAGCGCAGGGGGTCGGAGAATCCGGTCGCGGAGATCCCCGAGATCTGCGGCGTATTGAGCTCGTAGAGCGATGGGGCCAGGAAGCCCGTGCCGTAGGAGCTGCGTACGAGGACCGTGCGCGCAGGCTGCCAGCGCAGGCTCAGCTTGGGGTTGGTGGTATTGCCGAAGTCGCTGTAATGGTCATGGCGGATCGCGGCGTCGAGCTCGAGGTTGCGGAGCAGCGGAATGTTGATCTCCGCGAATTCGGCCGTGACCCGGCGGTCCCCGTCGATCGGGCGGGCGTTGCCTCCGAGGCCCGCGATGTCGCCTGCCATGTACGCCTCGGATGGACGCTCGCTCAGCTCTTCCTTGCGCAGGTCGACGCCGACTGCGCCGGCGACGGTGCCTTGCGACCACGAAAAGAGGTCGCCGGAAAGCTTTCCATTCGCCGATTGGGTCGTCGCCTTGCCGGCCAGGACCGTGCCGTGATAGGTGCACCCCTGAAGCTGCTGCACCACGCCCGGCGTGTTGGTCCCGAAGAGATTCACGTTACCGCTGTTGAGCAGCGGCAATTCGCAGGAGTAGAGGAGCCAGCCGTCGTTGTCGGTCTCGACCGTCTTGCCCTGGGCATACGAGTAGGACAGGTCCGCGTCCCAGCGATTCGCGATCGTCCCCTTCACGCCCCCGACGAGCTGATGGCCCGTGTTCTTGTCGGTCGCGTCGCGCAGGCCGTTCTCGACGGCGCGGTAGCGCACGTTGAGCGGCTTGCCGTCGACGCCGGCCGCCGCCGCGGCAGCGTGCGGGTAGAAGGGACTCGACGGCTGCACCGTGATCGTCGCGGGAGTCTGGCCGTCGGGGCCCCACAGGATTCCGTCCGAAAGCGGCACCGGCTGCAGGACGTAGTGGTTCTTGTCCTCTCCGTAGAGCGCGTGGCCATAGAGCTGCCAGTCCGGCGTGAGCTGGAACTTGCCCTGGAGGAAAAGGTTGGTGTTCTTGTCGTCGGTGATGCTCTGGACGCCGTCCATCTTGGCCGGGTCGAAGAAGCAGCCGTTCAAGTCGGGAACGAAGACGTTGTACGCCAGCGGACCGCAGCTGCCGTGGGGGAAGCCCGGCATGCCGATGCCGCCGGTGGAGATGCGGCCGGGGAAGGTATTGGAGGAGCCGGCGAAGCCGCCCACGTTGTGGAGGAAGTTGGTCGTCGAGTCGTTCGAGAAGTCGCGCTGGTTCTGGTACAGCGGTTTCTGGTGATCGTAGGAGGCGTTGAGGAAAACGTTGTAGCGATCGCGCGCCAGGTCGCCGAAGCCCAGCGACGCGTAGTACTGCTCCTGGGAGCCGCCGCCGCTGCGGGTGGGTGCGCCGTACCAGGCTTGCGCTTCCGCGCCCTTGTAGTCGGAACGCAGGATGAAGTTGATCACGCCGGCGATGGCGTCGGAGCCATAGATCGCGGAGGCGCCGTCCTTCAGCACCTCGACGCGCTCGATCGCCGAGAACGGGATGATCGCAAGGTTCACGCCCTGGACGCCCTGGATCTCGCCCGCGAACCCGTTCACCCGCTTGCCGTTGATGAGGACCAGGGTGTGGCCGCCCTGCAGGCCGCGGAGGGACGCGGTTTGGGCGCCGAACGTGGTGGCGCCGACCGTGTTGGTGAGCGCGACGTTGCCGAGGCTGTTGTTGGCCGAGACGATCTGCAGCAGCTCCATCGGCGTGGTGGCCCCGCTCTTCTCGATCTCTTGCCGCGAAATCACGGTGACCGGCAGCGCCCCTTCGCCTTCCACGCGACGGATGCTCGAGCCCGTGACCTCGATCTTCTCGACCTTCTGTGCCTGCGGGTCGGTCTGGGCCATCGCTTCGGGGGCAAACAGGCTCGCGAGAGCGATGGCCAGGCACGTACGCCGGAACTTCTCCCCTACTTGTCGTTTCATTGGTACCCCGGTTGGTTGTTTGAGCAGCGGCTGCGTCAGCACCGGGACACACAGGGACGAAAGATCCACAAGCGATGCCAACGCGTCAGTGCAAGGGGCGGAACCGCCGGCACCGCCCTAAGTCACGAGACCGCCACGAATCTAGAGGGCCGGGAAGACGAGAACAATTGAATTGTTTTGGCCGATATAAGCGTCGACTTCACATATAAAGGCGAACGACACACCGGGCGACGACACTCCGGCGGCTATGTACTTCCGCGATGCGCGTGACGAGCGAAGATCGCAGGCCGTGTCGCTTTTTGCGGCTTCTTCGTCCGGATACGGCGCGACCCGATTTGCGTTCTCTGATATCGTCGACGGGTAACCCGCTCAAGCGGATGCATGCCTGATATCTACATCGTCGTCGTTCGAGACACGATGCTCCTCGACCTCGCGGGCATCGCCGAAGCCTTTCGGATAGCGCGGCAGTTCGGCGCGCCTTACCGGCATCACCTGATTGGCCCCGCCACGAGGTCGCGCTGCTCCGTCGGCCTGGATCTCTCCGGCATCGAGCCGCTTCCTCGAAAGCTGCCGGCGGACGCGACGGTTCTCGTGCCGGGAACGGCGGACTCCGCTTCCGCGTACAAGTCGGCCGAAGCCGCCCGGACGGCCAGGTGGATGGCGCGGGTGGTGAAGGATACCCACCGGCTTTGTACGGTCTGTTCGGGGGTGTTCCTCGCCGCTCGCAGCGGACTCTTGCGCGGGCGCAGCTGCACGACCCACCACATGCTGACGGAGCGCCTGGCGCGGGAGCACCCCGAGATCTCGGTGGTGGAGAATCGCATCTTCGTCCAGGACGGCCTCGTGTACACGAGTGCCGGGGCCACGACGGGTGTAGACCTGGTTCTACATCTCATCGCGCAGGATAACGGCCCGGAGCTGGCGCTCAACGTCGCCCGCATGCTCGTCGTTTATTTCCGGCGGTCCGGCGCCGACCTGCAGTTGCCCCCGTCGGTGCTTCACCGTAACCACATCCATCCGGCCCTGCATCGTGTTCAGGATGCCGTCATTCGCGAGCCCGCTCGCGGCTGGACGCTTCCGCATCTCGCGCATGAAGCCTGCACGAGCCCGCGGCACCTGGCCCGCCTGTTCCACGAACATGCCGGCATTTCACCCATGACGTACGTGCGCAAGATCCGAATGGCCGCGGCCAAGCAGATCGTCCAGGAAAGCCACCACCAGTTGGGGCGCGTGGCGGAAATGGTCGGCTTTTCGTCGGGGGAGCAGCTGCGACGCGCGTGGAGGCACTTTGAAGGCACCAATCCCGTTGAGGCGCGACGAAAGCGGGCGTCACCTTCCGCTCGACCCGATGCCCGATGAATGACGGCTCACGGAGAACGCAACCGTACAACCCGGGACGAGCCGGCCTTTCGCTGATTCAAAGCGGGGTCGACGACGTTCGCGAGCTGATCGCCGGAATGCTCGAGCGATACAAGGTCGCCTTCTTCAGCAAGGATGTCGAGGCGCTCGTCGAGCTTTACGATCGGGATGCGCGGATCTTCGACGCGTGCACGCAAGGCAGCTACGAAGGTCTCGGCGCGTGGCGAAGATGCGTCAAGGCGTGGTTCGAATCGCTCCCGGACGAGCGTTTGCTCGTCGTATCGGAGGGCATGGAAATCGCCGCTTCCGGAGAGCTCGGTGCCGCGCAAGGGTTCATGATGTATACGGCAATGTCCCGGAGCGGCATCGAGCGTCGGAGCATGAAGAATCGCTTCACCTGGATCGTCGAAAGAAGGTTCGGCGTCTGGAAGGTCGTGCACGAGCACACGTCCTTGGCCGGGTCCTCGTAGGCCTTCAGGCGGCCTGTTGCTGCACTCGAGTGGGCTGGCTCAGTTCCTCGAGCAGCCATCGTCGAAATGCATCGAGCTTCCTGGATTCGTCCAGACCTTCCGGATACACCAGGTAGAGCGGCCGCTCTGCTCGCACGGAGATCGAAAAGGGTTCGACCAAGGTTCCGCGCGCCAGGTCGTCCGAAGCAAGCGACCGGCGGCCCAGCGCAATTCCCTGGCCTGCCGCCGCGGCCTGGAGCATGTGGGCCGAATCGTTGAAGATCGGACCGCGCGCGGGCTCCGGCCAGTCCAGTCCAGCCGCACGGAACCACGGGCCCCAATGCTCCCAATGAGTGCGCAGCAGCGTGTGGTTGGCCAGGTCCGCGGGTTGTCCCGGCAGCGGGCGCAGGGACGGAGCGCAGACCGGCGAGAAGACGTCCTGCCAAAGGAGCTCGCTCACCAGGCCTGGCCAGCGCCCGTCTCCATAGTAGATGGCGACCTCCATTTCGCCGCGCCGGAAGTCGTCGTTCGGCGTGGCCGTGATGTGGAGGTCGACGTCCGGATACATCGAGATGAATTTTCCAACCCGCGGCAAGAGCCACTGGGTCGCAAAGGAAGACATGACGCTCACGCGAAGTTCGCGGGCCGCAGGACCATTCGTCGCGTCGCGAACGGCCGCGGACAGCTCGTCGAGGGTCGAGGTGATGCGCTCTGCGAATTTTTGCCCCTCGTCAGTGAGGCGGATGTTGCGGCCCGCGCGTGCGACGAGGCGCACATCGAGGAAGCCCTCCAGCGTCTTCACCTGGTGGCTGATCGCGCCATGGGTGACATTCAGGAGCCGTGCGGCCTTGGAAATGCTTCCGGTCTTCGCCACCGCGTGAAAGGCTTGAAGGGCTTGCATGGCCGGAAGACGGGCGCGATTCATGCTCGGTTTTCGTGCAGCCGGACGCCGCCCCTCCATCCTAATCCTTCCGGGCGCCCTAACTTGTTGTTATCCCATGATAATTGGGTGACAAGAACTGGCGAACATGTGAGAAGGATTCACTTGCGCGTCGCCCCCGGCATATATGCCAGATGCTGGCATGTAGGGAGCGGCACCATGGAGCTCTTTATCCCGGGAAACTCCATGGACCAGCCCATCGCCGTGCCCGAACGCTTCGCCACCGCCGCCCCGAGCCCGATCGTCGAGCTGAGGCAATACACCCTCAAGCGCGGAGAGCGCGACACCTTGATGGAGCTTTTCGAGCGGAAGTTCGTCGAGGGCCAGCAGCACGCGGGCATCCGGTTGCACGGCGAGTTTCGCGACTTGAATGATCCCGACCGGTTCGTCTGGCTGCGCGGGTTCGCGGGCTTCGACGACCGGTCGCGTGCGCTCGAGTCGTTCTACTACGGCGATGTGTGGAAAGCGCAGCGCCAGGCGGCCAATGCCACGATGGTCGACTCCGACAACGTGTTGCTGCTGGAGCCGGTGCAAAAGGATGGATTCACCCTGGCAGGGCGAATGAACGCTCTCGTGGTCGCGACCATCTACCTGCTGCGCGCGCCCGTGGACGACGGATTCACGAGATTCTTTGCCGATCGAGTCGAGCCGGTGATGCGCGCGACCGGCGCTGCCTCCCTCGCCGAGCTTCGCACGCTCCATGCGCCCAACAACTTCCCGGCGCTCCCCGTGCGAGAAGGTGAAAATGCGTTCGTGTGGTTCGCCGGCTACGGAAGTCGCGCCCAATATGAAAGCCATCGGGGACGCCGCTCGCAGTCGAAGCTTTGGAGTGCCGTGGAGCCCGAGCTCGCATCGTGGCTCATTGCCGAGCCGATCGTGCTCGAGCTCGAGCCGACTGCCGGGACCCTCGCACGTCACGGGCAGGGCTTTTCGTTCCGGCTCGACCAGACGGGGGACGTGCACGACTTCGATTTCCTCGCCGGTTCCTGGACCGGCGTGAGCCGCAAGCTCGTGAAGCGCGGAGTGGGAAGCCACGAGTGGGAGTCCTTCCCGCTCGAGTGCCGCAACCGTCAGCTCCTGGGCGGCGTCGTGAACGTCGAGGAGATCTCGTTTCCCACGAAAGCGTTCTCGGGAGTGTCGCTGCGTACCTTCGACACGGAGAGGAAGCAGTGGTCCATCCATTGGGTGGACAGTCGCAACGGAAGGCTTCAACCGCCCGTGGCCGGAGGGTTCGAGGGCGATGTCGGCCTCTTCTACGGGGAAGATGTCGATGCGGGCCGGCCGGTCAAGGCTGCATTTCGATGGGCTCGCATGGGGCCGAATGACGCACGTTGGGAGCAGGCGTTCTCGTACGACGACGGCAGGACGTGGGAGACGAACTGGGCGATGGATTTCCAGCGCCGTGCGCAGGGCACGGTGGGAGTCATGGCAACGTGAGCGGCACGAACGATTGGCTGGCGCGGCAATTCGAGGCTCACCGCGGACACCTGCGACGGGTCGCCTACCGGATGCTGGGATCCCTCGGTGAGGCCGAGGACGCGGTGCAAGAAACGTGGCTGCGTCTCGCGAGTTGCGACGCCAAGGGCATCGACAATCTCGGCGGGTGGATGACGACGGTCGTGTCGCGGCTTTGCCTGGACATGTTGCGTGCACGGAAGGCGCGCGCCGAGGATTCCATCGAGGACCGTCCCGCCGAGGCGGCCATTGCCATCGACCCGAATGCCAATCCGGAGGACGAGGCTCAACTCGCCAATTCCGTCGGCCTGGCGCTCCTGGTCGTGCTCGAAACGCTCGAGCCTCCCGAGCGCCTGGCCTTCGTGCTGCACGACATGTTCGATCTCTCCTTCGAGGAGATCGGCTCGATCCTGGGGCGCACCCCGGCCGCGGCGCGCCAGCTCGCCAGCCGTGCACGCCGGCGCGTTCGCGGCACCTCCGAGCAGGATGCCGGCCGCATGGGACGCCAACGCGAGATCGTCGACGCTTTCATCGCCGCCCTGCGCATGGGCGACATCGAAGGGCTCGTCGCGCTTCTTCACCCCGACGTGGTCTTCCGCATCGACGTGCCGGGGCAAGTGGGCGCAAAGGCCGAAGTGCGCGGTGCGCGCGTATGGGCCAAGGGCGCTGTCGCGTATGCCCGACTTGCGCAATCGCTGCACCCGGCGCTCGTGAGCGGAAGCGTCGGCCTCGTGTACGCCCCGCGCGGGCGGCTGCAGCGCGCGCTTGTCTTCGAGTTCGACGATGCCGATCGCATCCGCGCGGCCCACATCGTGGCGGAGCCGGGGGGCCTCGCGGCACTAAACATCGCGACGCTGCCATGAAGCTTCGATCGATCGCCGAGGCATGAGCGTGTCGCTGCGAACCCGACTTCCGGCCATGCAGGCCCTGCAAGCGTTCGACGCCGTCGCTCGAACCGGCAGCGTGCTGAAAGCGGCCCAGTCGCTGCACCTTACGCATGGCGCAATAAGCCATGCGGTGAAAGGACTGGAGGAGTCGTTGGGAATCCGGCTCTTTGCGCGCGTGGGCCGCGGGATCCGCCTCACGGAAGCGGGCGAGCAATTTGCGCAGCGAGTGGGCGACTGCCTGCGTGGCATCGAGTCGGCAGTCCGCAACGTTTCCGACGAACGGTCGAATTCGCTCATCGTCGTTGCCGATGCTTCTTTCGCGAGCCGATGGCTCTTGCCCAGGTTGGGGCGATACATTGCCGCGAATCCCGGTCACGACGTGCACCTGAGAGCTTCGCTCAATCCGGAGCGCCACCTGGACGAGGCTCAGGTGGCCCTGTGCTATCTCGGCGACAAGCCCGACCACGCAGAGTGCGAATTGCTTCTCGAGGACGAGCTGTTTCCCGTCTGCAGCGCACGCCCGGGCATGCGCGAGCCGCGCCATCCCGCGGATCTGGGCAAGTTCAACCTTCTGCGCACTTATTCCGAACGGTGGACGTCGTGGTTCCCGGTTGCCGGCCTCGATTGGCCGGAGCCGACAACCGGTCCGATGTTCGAGGAATCCGCGCACGCGCTGCAGGCGGCCGCCGCGGGCAGCGGGATCGCGCTCGCTCGCCGCTCCCTCGTCATGGATGAGAACCCGGGCAGGGAGCTTCATCGACCCTTTCACCTGTCGGCGCGTGCCGAGACCGACCTGTACATCGTCCGTTCGACGCTGAAGCGCGAGTCGAGAGCCGCTCGAGCGTTTCATGATTGGGTTCGAGGCGAGTTTCGGTTCGTGCTTTCCGATGTCCACGCCCGGGCGGCGTAGCCCGCTACGACAGGGCGGCCACCAGCTGCTTGTGCAGGATTGCGACCTGGCGCTCGGTCCTCGCAAGACACTGTCGCAACTGCTCCACTCGCCGCTCGAGAACGAAACGCTCGGAGCCCTGCATGATTTCGCGCACGGAGGTGGGCCGATCGCCGCCATGCCGCAGGAGCCACTCGCGGATCACGTCCGGATCGAGCTGGAGGTCGTCCGCGCATTCCTCGACCGTCCTCCCGGCACGGATTTGCTCGACGACGCGGAGGCGATCGCCCAGGTGAAAGTGTCTTGCGCGCCTACTTTTCGGCATTTGCGTGGCCCAGCGCGGCGAGCCGTTCCTGGAGAAGCGCCATCTCGAACGTCCGCTGGCCCAACAGGGTTTCCAGCCTCTGCACTTGCATCCGCAGGTCGGCAATCTGCCGCTGCTCCGGGGTAAGCAGCTCGTCGCCGCGGTCCGGGAGCAAATCGCCGTACACCTTGCGCCAGTAGTAGAGCTGGTTGACGGCGATCCCATGCCGGCGCGCGACAAAGGCGGCGCGCATGCCCGGTGCCTTCGCTTCGCGCACGATGTCCAGTTTCTCCTGGAGCGTGAACCTGCGCGCGGTTCCCCGGGAACGCCCGGGCTCTTTGCGTGCCGACGTTGCCTCTTCCTGGCCGGGATCGTTGGCGGCAATCGATGTGGCGGGCTGTCGCTGGAGCATTCGGAACGGCGTCGATGGCGCTCGCAGGCTCGATGAGCGCGATATCAGGCACATTAAGGGGTTGCCATGCCGGAAACAATTCAAAACTTCTCTCTCCAATCGCAGGCGCGCTCACATTTGCGGGCCCGGCCTCGGAAGGCATACTGACGTGACAATGCACGTAGCCCGTCTCACCGAGTCCGATGCGCCCCGTTATCGCGCCCTGATGCTTCATGCCTATGAAGCGGCAGCCGATGCGTTCACATCCACCGCGGAGGAGCGTGCGGCCGCGCCGGAATCATGGTGGGCCAAGCGCATCGCGGATCCCGAATCGCTAAGCGTGGCTTTCGGCGCCTTCATCGGCGAGGACCTGGCCGGAACCGTGACGATCGAGTTTTCGGCCAAGCCGAAGACGAGGCACAAGGCTCACCTCATCGGGATGTTCGTCTGCGACCGGCTCCGTGGCCAGGGCGCCGGCAGGGCTCTTCTCGAGGCGGCTCTCGAGGCTGCCGCGGCCAGGCCCGGAATCCTCGTAGTCACGCTGACCGTGACGGAGGGCAATGTTCCAGCCATTCGCCTCTACGAGGCCTGCGGGTTCAGGACCTTCGGCGTCGAGCCCATGGCGATCGCGACGCCCACCGGTCTCAAGTCGAAGGTGCACATGTGGCTCCAGCTTCATGACGCGAAGAGCGGGTGATTTAGCCTATACCTGCAACGCCGTGGCATATATCATCGCGGGATGCGAGCCGGCCGACTCCTAACCGTGCTGATGCTGCTGCAGGCGAATCGCCGAATGACCGCGGCACAGCTGGCGGCCGAGCTCCGGGTGTCGCTGCGCACCGTCCACCGCGATGTCGCCGAGCTGAGTGCTTCCGGGGTGCCGGTCGTCACGCATCGCGGCGCCGCAGGCGGGTTTTCCCTGATGGACGGATGGCGCACGAAGCTCACGGGCCTCACCTCCGACGAGGCCCAGGCCGTTCTCCTCGCCGGCGTCTCCTCGGCCGCCGCCGACCTGGGGCTCGGCGATTCCGCGGCCTCCGCGCGCATGAAACTGCTCGCGGCCCTTCCGGGCGAGTGGCACGAGCAGGCCGACCGCGTCGGAGCCCGCTTCCACCTCGATCCGATCGGCTGGTATCAAAGCGGCGAGCGCTGCGGGTTCCTGATGCCCGTGGCCCAGGCGGTGTGGACCGATCAACGCATCCGCGTGCGCTACGAGAGTTGGAAGGACGTGGTCGAACGCACGATCGATCCCCTGGGCCTCGTGATGAAGGCGGGCGAGTGGTATGTCGTGGCGTCGAAGGACAAGTCCATGCGCACGTACAAGGTGTCGAACATTCTTTCCCTGGAACCGACGGGGGAAACGTTCAAGCGCAAGCGCGGCTTCCATCTCGCACGGTATTGGGCCGAATCGATCGGGCGCTTCGAAGCGAGCCTGTACAAAGGGGTGGCGACGATCCGGCTCTCGCCTGCCGCGCGCAGGGCGATGCGATATTCGCAGGCCGCGGTCGCAAAGGCCGTCGAGGACACGGCCTCATCGGCCGATCGCCAGGGATGGACGCGGCATCGCATCCCCATCGAGTCGATCGACCACGCGGCATCGGAGTTGCTCAAACTCGGCGGGGAGTGCGAGGTCGTGGCACCGCGCGAGCTGCGGGTGCGCATGGCGCAAAGGACGCGCGAGCTCGCGAAGCTCTATCTCGCGTGAGCCGTTGCGCACACGCCGCCTGCGATTCATGGCCGCAGGGCATACCGCCCGTAGGCCACGAAAAGCGCCACTGCGGCCATCGCAATGCTCCACACCAAGGGATTCGCAGCGGTCATCTGGGTGGAGTA
>Ga0157372_10000997_pt1 | contig 30906 bp, 31 predicted proteins | sample C55metaG_FD_115307 | JGI IMG/M metagenome (GOLD analysis project Ga0157372, IMG submission 115307) | Corn rhizosphere microbial communities from Kellogg Biological Station, Michigan, USA - C5-5 metaG | ecosystem: Host-associated > Plants > Roots > Rhizosphere > Soil | place: USA: Michigan...
AATCTGGTGTTGATCGTAACGCCGGCACGAGTGGGAGGCGAAGTGATGGGATCATTAGCGGTGCTGGGTCCCACGCGCATGGATTACCAGAATACAATCACCGCGGTTTCATACATTGCGCGGTTGTTCGACAAAATTCTTAACGAATCCGAGTGAAAGTTATGGCAAGAAACGGAAAAACCCAAGTTGAAGACCAACATCTCGATATCGATCACGAACTTCCTGTGGGAGAAGACCCAGGTAGGGCGGGCCAGTCTGCTGACAGCGATTCTGAAGTAGAAAAATTGCGCGCCGAGCGCGATTCCCTGGTGGACCGCCTGGCCCGCATGCAAGCCGAGTTCGATAATGCCCGCAAGCGCGCGGCCAAAGAGCAGCAGGACTTTCGCGACTACGCCCTGGTTGACACCATCAAAACCATCATTCCAGTGCTCGATAGTTTTGATCGCGCGCTGCAGACTTCGGACAAGAAATCTGAGTTCCACTCCGGCATGGAATTGATTCACAAGCAACTGGTGGATGCCCTAACAAAACTGGGAGTGAAACCGATTTCGGCCAAAGGGGAGCAATTCGATCCTCGCTATCATGAAGCGATCGAAATGGTCGATACCGAAGACGCTGAAGACCAGGCGGTGCTGGAGGAGTTACAGCGCGGTTACAGATTGAAAGACCGGCTACTGCGTCCGGCCATGGTCAAAGTGGCGAGAAATTCCGGGAGATAATCCTGAGTTCCTGGGACTTCACGATTCTTAGCAGTGAGCGGTGAGCAACGAGCGATCCCGAACCTGGCTTGCTCGCTCGCCGCTCATAGCTCATCGCTAGAGGGGAAATTTGCCAAGCGTAAAACGAGACTATTACGAAATTCTGGGTGTACAGCGTGGGGCGACTGATCAGGAGATTAAGAGCGCCTATCGCAAACTCGCGCTGCAGTACCATCCGGACCGCAATCCCAACAATCCTGACGCGGAAGAAAAATTCAAGGAGTGCAGCGAAGCCTATGCCGTTCTCGCGGACTCCGAGAAGCGTGAGATGTACAACCGATTCGGCCATGCCGGGGTAGGCGCGGGTGTACCTGGTGGCGGCTTCGACGCCTCAGTCTTCCAGGATTTCGGGGACATCTTCGGCGAATTTTTCGGATTTGGCGATCTATTCGGCGGAAACCGTTCTGGTGGCCGTACTCGGGCGCAACGCGGCGCAGATCTGCGTGAAGACATCACCATCGAATTCGAAGAAGCAGCGTTCGGCGTAGAAAAACAAATTACTTACCGCAAACATGAACTTTGCGAAAAGTGTAACGGCTCAGGAAGCGCTCAGGGCAAAGCTCCCGCCAGTTGCCGCACCTGCGGCGGGCGCGGACAAGTCAGGTATCAGCAGGGATTTTTCAGCGTCGCCCGCACTTGCCCGACGTGCCATGGCACGGGAAGCGTAATCAGCGATCCATGCGCGAATTGCCGCGGCGAAGGACGGGTGGTTCAGCAGAAAACCATTGACGCGAAAATCCCGGCTGGCGTCGAGGACGGAACCCGCATTCGCTTCACCGGAGTCGGCGAAGCCGGCGTTCATGGCGGCCCGGCCGGAGATCTCTACCTCGTGCTGCGGGTCAAGCAACACGCCTTCTTTGATCGCCAGGGCAATGACCTGTACTGTGTAGTGCCGATTTCGTTCACCCAGGCGGCCGTGGGCACAGAGATTCAGGTTCCAACCCTCGAAGGCGAACAGGCTTTGAAAATTCCCGAAGGCACGCAATCGGGAACCATACTTAAGCTTCGCGGCAAAGGGATTCCGGTGCTCAATGGGCACGGCAAAGGTAACTTATTTGTCGAAGTCCGGGTGCAGACGCCGACCAAGTTGACCAAACGCCAGCGCGAGTTGTTACAGGAACTTCAGGGCATCGCGCAAGTGGAGAACAAACCGCAGCGCACTTCCCTCCTCGGCAAAATGAAAGACATGTTCACGCAAGCCTAGCTTCGAATCGAGTCCGTTACAATCTCTGCTTCGCCGGCGGCGTACTCAGGCTGTGTCGGCGTTACGTTTATCTTCGATGGAAATTCAGGAGAACATCGCGCTGGCCCCGCTGACCACCCTTCGGGTCGGCGGCCGCGCGCGATACTTCGCCTGCGCGGGATCCGTCGAAGATGTAGAGGCCGCCGTCAGTTTCGCGGAAGAGAAAAATCTCCCGCTGTTCGTTCTGGGAGGCGGCAGCAATGTTTTGGTTTCCGATAACGGATGGCCCGGCTTGGTTCTGCAGATGGGTATTTCAGGCATTGGTCACACTCACGAGCGGGAGAAGATACGGCTTATTGTCGGTGCCGGCGAGGAGTGGGACCCATTCGTTGCGTTTTGCGTTACCCGACACTTAGCCGGCGTCGAGTGCCTCAGCGGAATTCCCGGAAGCGTCGGAGCAACTCCGGTACAGAACGTAGGAGCTTATGGTCAGGAAGTTTCGCAGACCATCGCTTCAGTCCTGGTGTTTGATCTCCGCAGCAAAGAAGTACGTGAGATGGACGCGCCGGAATGCGAATTCGGTTATCGCAGCAGCATCTTCAATACCCAAGAACGTGGCCGATACATCATTCTCCGCGTTACATATGAGCTTGTGCACGGAGCCCCGCCGATCCTGCGTTACGCGGATTTGCAAAGCTATTTCGCGGGCCGATGTGAACCGCCAACACTCGCCGAAGTGCGCGAGGCAGTCCTGAAAATACGCGCCGGCAAAGGCATGCTGATCACTCCCGGCGATCCCGACAGCCGCAGCGCCGGGTCGTTCTTCAAAAATCCTCTGCTTACAATCGCGCAGTTTGATGAGCTGCTAAGAAGAGCGCAGGGACGAAACTTGCAGGTGCCGAGCTATCCGGCTTCGTCGCAACAGAAAAAACTCTCTGCCGCATGGCTGGTGGAGAATTCCGGATTCGCAAAGGGTTACATAAAAGGCCGGGCGGGAATCTCCAGCAAGCACGCGCTGGCCCTGGTCAATCGCGGAGACGCAACCGCCACAGACATCACCTCCCTGCGAGATGAAATTCAGCAGCGTGTGCAACAGCAGTGGAGCATCAAACTCGAGCCGGAGCCGGTACTAGTCGGTTTTTAGCTGCAAAAACACTGCCCGCCCTACGTTCCCAAAATAATTCCGAACAAAATTGCATTCAACGTGGTCTTCAGTATTTGAGGGAAGGCGAACGGTGACACAACAAACCCTCATAAGTGGCATCGCTCTGATGGCGGGAACCAATGAAGACGCACTCGAAGCTATGGTTCGCGAACATGCGCGGTTGGTATACCGCATTGCCTATTCGGTGTTGCGAAATCATCACGACGCGGAAGATGCCACACAGGAAACGTTCGTGCGGTTGCTTCGGTACAAGCGGAAACTCGAACGAATTGAAGATCACAAGGCCTGGCTCGCCAAGATTGCTTGGCGAGTGGCCGTCGAACGCAGTAAGAGAAAGCGGATCATCGCAATGAGCGAAGTAGAAGTTCAGGATGGGGCGAAGCAGATGGCGTCCCAATCAACGTCTGCCGAAGAGAACGCAGCCGGCCATGAGTTGTCAGCGCTGCTGGCTTCGCTGATCTCGACTTTGCCGGACCCGCTTCGCGACGCGCTCAGGTTGTCGACTATAGAAGGACTTTCGCCTGCCGAAGTAGCTCAGGTTCTAGAGAGTAGTGAACCAACAATACGGTCCCGGATTTTTCGGGCGCGGCAAATTCTCAAGGACAAACTGGCAGCATTGGAAATCAGATATGAAATCACCCGATAAGGGCTCCCTGGACGAGTGGCTCGACAAGGCGTTGCAGCAATACGGGAATGCGGAACCAGGCATTGGACTAGAGAGCCGAATTCTCGTAAACCTGGAGGCGGCAGGCAAACGGGCTCACCGGGGATATGGGTGGCTTCTGGCTGGCGCGAGTGTGGCTGTTTTGGTCGTGGCAACAGGTAACGAAATTTGGCGTGAAGCTCTGCATCCGAGGCGGGATGCCCCTGCCCTGGCCGCACCACAAAATGTGGTTAAGAAGATTAGTCCGGCGATGGCGCCGCAAACAAAGCCAGTGGCCAGAAGCCGGCGATCGCGACCGCGGCGGCGCGCTGTCGCCGGCTCTCAGGTTGCATCAACCAACACTCCAAGACTGGGCCAATTCCCATCGCCGCTCCCGTTGAGTCAACAAGAGTTGTTAATGGCCAGCTATGCAGAACACTTCCCCAAAGAAGCGCTGCTTATCGTGCAACAGCAACGCGCGTTCGAGGAGGAAACACGGCTGGCCGAACAAGATGCCCGTAGAAATGCTTCCGCAGTGCCAGATCAAGAAAGGTGAGTACGCATATGCGCAAAACTGCAATGTTGTTCGTGATGACGATTGCCCTAGGGAGTGTCGCGATCGCGCAGGCCCAGGAAGAAACCAAACCCTCGGCTGAGCAGGAGTCCGCGAAGGCCGCCGAGCTGGAAAGGCGCAGCGAGCGCCCAAAGCTGGTGCAGCCTTACCGGCTGGAGTTCACTCTTGATGAGCTGGAAAGCGGCAAGAAGATCAACGCTCGCCACTATTCGATGACCCTCACTGCCGGGAGCTCGAATGAAATGAAGATTGGGACGCGCGTGCCCGTTTCAACCTCCTCCGGCGCCGGCACCCAATACCAGTATCTGGACGTGGGCACCAGCATCTGGGCCAATCTGCGGAAGGTCGACGACGATCTGCAACTGGAAGTGAGAAGCGACGTAAGTAATCTTGACCTGAGCTCTCCGCGTGATCGCGACCTTGCTCCAGCGCCCATCGTCCGTCAAATTCAACTCAATGGGAAGACCCTGCTGGTAATCGGAAAAGCAATCACACTTGCCGCCGTAGACGACCCGAACTCCACCCACGCATTCCAGCTCGAGGTAATCGCAACCCCAATGAGATAGCAGGAAAACAAGGCGGCTCCGCCGCGGAGTCCAATGATTTATCCCCTCTATGATGAGGATCCGACAATGCGTGAACCGCCAATTCACTGATCGGCAATTTTTGCCGCTTCTTTAAAGATTTCCAGGAACATACTTCGGGTGAGCTTACCGGTTTGCGTGTTCTGATTTGAGGGATGGTACGAGGCGAGCAGCGTGCGACCGTCGGGCGTGGTGTACTTCGCGCCATGCTGGAATTGGAATTCAACGCGTCGAACCGGTATGCCGCGCCGCTTAAGATAGTTCAGATAGGCGTCAAACCCGATTCGTCCCAGAGCCACTATCACCTTCAGATTCTGCAATCCTTCCAGCTCGCGGTCGAGAAATGTGGCGCAGTTCGCCAACTCTTGGCGCAGAGGCTTATTGTCGGGAGGAGCGCAGCGCGCCGCGGCGGTAATATACAAATCCTTCAGTGCAAGGCCGTCGTCACGCCTGGTTGCGGTCGTTTGATTGGCGAAGCCGGTTTCGTGCAATACCGGATACATGAAGTTTCCCGAAGAATCGCCGGTGAAAGGTCGCCCGGTGCGGTTGGAGCCATGAGCGCCCGGCGCAAGACCCATAATTAAAACTCGCGCATTGGGATCACCGAAACCCGGCACCGGCTTACCCCAGTATTCCCAGTCTTTGTAAGCCCTCCGCTTCTCCCGCGCAATCTGCTCGCGATAAACGACCAGCCTGGGGCATTGCACGCAGGCGATGACTTCCGAATTGAGAACAGTGAGCCAGTCCGACATTTATATCTGAAGCAATGAGGTTTGGTATTCCTTCGTGTGACTTCGTGGTTAATGGGCTTAGCACTAAGCAGAAAGCACTAACCACGAAGGACACTAAGGTTCACGAAGGAAGATCCTATTCTTTTTCCGGGATCGCGAAGTATCCGCTGCGGGCCTGTACCTTGTAGCCGTCTTTCGATTTGATCAGCACTTTGCGGAAACCGCCGTTCTTTACGGCATTCGTCGGCACATAACCGATGTTGTACTGGCTGCGCAGCTCCTGCGATATCTGATCAAAGGCCTGCTTGAGCTTCTCGGTTTTATTTCCCACTTCGATCACTCTGCCACCGGTTTCAGCCGTTAGCTTTTTCATTTCGCTATCGCCGCTATAGCCACCAAAGCCGTAAAAGCCGCGGTCCGCGCACAACAGCACATAAACAATTGTGTCAGCTTTTTGGGCCGCTTCAATTGCGTCCCTGAGCTTGTACTGGCTGCCCTGGTCCTCGCCATCGGTGAGCAGGATCATCGCCTTGCGGTCCACCTGCTGCCCCATTTCATCGTGCGAAGCCAGATACACGGCATCAAAAAGCAGCGTACCCTTGGGCTGCCCTATGGTCGGCACCGGACCGCCGCCCTGGCCGGGTAGACCGGAGACCGAGGACTGACCGCCGCTGTCAATTTTTACGCTGTTCAAAGCCGCCTTCAGGCGACGCGGGCTGCTGGTGAAATCCTGCACCAGGCTGACCCCGATATTAAAGTCCATCACGAATGCCATGTCTTTTTCGCGCAGAATCTGGGTAAGGAATGCGCCCCCGACCTCCTGCTCCATGTACAGCACCCGTTCCTGACTGGCGCTGGAATCAATAAGAATTCCCAAGGTCAAAGGCAATTGCGATTCTGCGGAAAAATACTTGATCGTCTGGGGCTTGCCGTCCTCCAACACTTCAAACGCGTCTTTTGGCAGATTGCTGATCATGCCGCCCTTCTTGTCCTTCACATTGAAGAAGAGCTGGACCACGTTGGTATTGGCCCTAAAAGTGGTCACCGGCTGATCATCCGGATCTTTTTGATCTTTCTGTGACTGGGCCTTATCCGCGGCTTCGCGGTCTTGCTGATCGGGCACCATCTGGACGTCCTGCCCGGTTGCAGTCAGCGTTGCCAAAGCTAAACCGAGCAGCACGAGTTGGATACAAAACAACTTCAAGCGAAACAACGACCTCATAAAATTGAGTTCCTGTAGTTTCTGCTAGTCTACTTCTCATGGGTTAGATGCACCAAACCTGCAGGTTCAAGCATCCCAATAGCCAGAACTTTATACGGGGGAATCCGTTGCTGAGACGATTGGTAATGTGGTTTCTAGTGGTTGTAACCGTCACGATAGCGTCTTCATTCCTTTTGGCCGGGCAAAGTACGGACGCTGCTTCCCAGGCCTCGCCTCCAGCGCAAGCCCCTGAACAAAAAGGCGCACCCGACCCCAACCAGCAGAAGCAAAGCATTCCAGATGCACCATCCACGGTGCAACCACCGACAGCTTTGCCGCAACCGCCGCCGACGCCGCAGTCTGAGCAGCGGTCCGCGCCGGCCCCGCAAACTCCGGCGGCAAATGAGCCTCCGCCCCGGGAATCATCCGATGAGCCGCCCGCCGGCCCTCGGCCTCCAATCAATATCAGAACTGTTCCCCAAGGCGGCGCGACTACTGATGGCGCCGACGCAAGCACGCAAGAAGAGCTGTTCACGATCCGCACGAACGTGAATCAGGTCATACTTCCAGTGACCGTAAAAGACGAATCGGGACATCTGGTAGGCGGTTTGCTGTCCAAGGATTTCACCGTCCGCGAAAATGGCAAAAAGCAGACATTGAATTTCTTTACCAGCGATCCTTTTGCGCTCTCTGCGGCAATTATCTTCGATTTGGGTATGAAAGACGTTGACGTACAGAAGGTGAACCATACCTTCCCCGCCCTCGAAGCAGTCTTCAGCCCATTCGATGAAGTCTCGATCTACAGCTATAGCAATGTCGTGGGCCAAATCTCCAACTGGACCGCGGTCGGCGAGAAACTGACCGAGAGATTCGCCAGCCTCGCCACCGCGAGCGGAAGAAATAACGGGCCGCCGGTGGTGGATGGGCCATTCGGACCACAAGGGCCGACGATCAATAACATGCCCGTTGATCCCAACCCCGGAATCACGGCCGCGGCCTCCCAGCAGGAATCGCACGTACTGAATGACGCCATTCTGAAAGCTGCTCTTGATCTTGCGAAGCGCCCCCGTGAGCGCCGCAAAGTGATTTTCATCATTAGTGACGGACGCGAATACCGGAGCAATGCCAGCTATCGCGATGTGCTGAAGGTCCTGCTTAGTAACAACATCATGGTTTATGCGATTGGCGTAGGCGGAAGTGCGATTCCGATTTACAGCAAAGTTGAGAAGCTGCATCTTCCGCGTTTCGGATACAGCGACATTCTGCCTAAATATGCCAATGCAACCGGCGGCGAAGTTTTCAACGAGCTGACCCGCACGGGTCTTGAAGATGCGTACTCGCGTCTAATGGGCGATGCTCGCAATCAGTACACCCTCGGCTATATTTCACACGAGCCGACAGTCGGCCAGCACAACGACGTCGAAGTCCTGATCGACCGGGCAAGTTGCAAGCGATCGTCAATCCGGCCATGTGTGGATGTCACCGCGAAAGAGGGCTACTACGCCATGCCGCCGGCGAGGTGACATTTGTAGAGACGTAACTTGCTACGTCTTCGCTAAGGGGTTCCAGGTAATTCAGCAACTCTCCGCCGGTGCAAAGATCACAAGCAAGGCGAGCTCATCGGCGATATCAAAGAAACGGTGCTCTAAATTTTTTTCGACGAAAATCACATCGCCTGAGTTCACTGAGCGTTCCTCCCTGCCCAGCCGCATCTTGGCCTTGCCGCGAACCACGTAGTAAATCTCGTCTTCCTGATGCGGAGTTTGTTTATCGGTCGCTCCTGCCCGCAGAACATATATTCCGGCGCTCATTGCAGGAACGCGCAGAAATTCGTGGTAGCGCTTGTCTCCAAGACGCCGTAATAAATCCTCAAATTTGACTATTTGGCTCACGCAAACGCGCCCTGGAAAAATATTTCAGTGTATTGCTTCGCCAGGTTCTCTTCCTGCAGGCTGCCGTCCGGACGATACCATTGGTAAATCCAGTTGATCATTCCCAGCAGCGCGAAGGCCGCCGCACGGGGTGTTACTGAGCCGCTGGACCCGCGCGCCCGCTGCACTTCGCTTATCAAGTTCTCCAGAAAATGAACGTAATCTTTTTTTCGCGAATTGATCCGTTTGCGCAGGACCGGCGATAGCGGATGATTTTCATGCAGCATGACTGTAATCTCGCGGTCTCGCTCACTTAATACAACCGCGATGTGCCGGCGGATCACCGTCCGCAGCCGTTCTTCGGGGTCGGAAGTCAGCTTCGCCGGGGCGATCACGCGCTCTTCGGTAATGTCCATGGCGTGACTCATCAGGTTAAAGAGGATTTCTTCCTTGCTCTGAAAGTGGTGATAAAGCCCGCCCTTGCTGAGCTTGAGCGCCGCGGCCACGTCATTCATCGAGGTGGCGTCATACCCCTGCTGCTGAAACAGCCGGGCTGCAGCACGCAAAATTTCCTGACGCGAACCCAACGTGCCTTCGCGCGGGAGAGGTCGAGCAATAGAACGAGCCATAATTCGAGTCACTGATCGACAGCATATACAGCGGCTGGCAGAAATGCCAAATTTGGTCGAGTCGAGCGCTCCCCGCCGCTGGACAATGAGATCACGTAAAATATCTGCAGAAGCCATGGCTGAAAAAACTGTGCTCTTCAAAATTCGCCGCCAAGACGCGCCCAGCACCAACTCCCGCTGGGAGGAGTTCGAGCTCGGCTGGCATTCAGGCATGAACGTGATCTCCTCGATGATGGAGATCGCGCGCAACCCGGTCACACGCGACGGAAAACCGACTACGCCGATTACCTACGACTCGAATTGCCTGGAGGAAGTTTGTGGATCCTGCGCCATGCTGATCAATGGCAAAGCGCGAATGGCGTGTTCGGCGCTGGTGGATAATCTGGAAAAGCCGATACGCCTTGAACCGCTGTCGAAATTCCCTGTGGTGCGCGACCTCGCAGTCGATCGCAGCGTGCTGTTCGAAAATCTGAAACGCGTGAAAGCCTGGGTACCGGTGGACGGGACCTACGATCTCGGCTCTGGTCCGCGCGTCACCATGCATGAACAGGAGGCCGCTTATCCGCTTTCGCGGTGCATCGCTTGCTGTTGTTGCATGGAAGTCTGCCCACAATTCAACGAGCACACCGGCTTCGTCGGCGCTGCGACCATTTCGCAGGTACGCCTGTTCAACACCCATCCCACGGGGGCGGCTCTGAAACGCGAACGACTAGCGGCGCTCATGGGTGACGGGGGAATTCAGGAATGTGGTTATGCGCAGAACTGCGTCGAGGCCTGCCCGAAAGATATTCCCTTGACCCGTTCCATCTCTGAAGTCGGCGGCGCAGTAATGAAACAAGCGATTGGTGACCTCTTTCAACGCTAAAACCTTAAGAGCTTTTAACCGCAGGGAGCGCAGAGAAGGGCCAGAGAACGCAGAGAAAATCTCTAGGGATTATTGTTGCCCGTGCGCAGATGACCGATTGAATCTCGTTGCCAAACCATTTCACATGAAAATTGCTTTTCTCCGCACCCTCTGGCCCTTCTCTGCGATCTCTGCGGTTAAAAGCTTTCCCTTCCGCATCCCACAAACCCAGGTTACGATTGACACTTTTCGTAACGTGACCGAAAAAGTTTGCCACTTTTTAGCCCTTCTATTTGCCCAGAATCCGTGTTGGGCAAGTCATGTGCTGCATTGCCAGTAAATCGCATTGAATCCAAAGCAGATGTCGCTGGATCGCCCAGCCACTCTGAATGGCCTCCCAGCTGCATTATGAATAGCGTTCGCATTCTGAGTAACGGGAGGGTAACCAGGAGGAGTTATAGGTGATGAGTCCAAGGTAATCCAAAAGTTCTAACTTTTGTGCTTGGCTTTTTCAGGAACTGTCTTAGAATAGGCCCTGGAATGAACACCTTGAGCGTCTTCTGCCAAGTCCGCCGATGAAAATTCAGAAATACGCCACCGCATTTTTCGTCACTCTGGTCATGAGCTGCCAGGCGTTTGCCGTGCGGCCCATAGTTCCGCCTCATTATCACCGGATGCACCGCATTCATCGCATTCCATGGAATCCTTTATTCAAGCCTTCGCACGAATCTTTGCTCTTGCAAAATGAAGAGATCGACCGCCTAAACCTTCCGCGCATTTATGACGATAGGCAGCTGGAGAGGCTCAAGGCCAGCGGCGATCTAGTTCCGATCGTTCCCGGTCAAACCCTTCGCATTCAGCCATCGCTCGATCCTAACCGGCGCTACTGCCGCACTTGGACTCTGGATTTTGTGAACGACTTGAGCGAAGCCTACTACAAGGAATTTCACGAACAAATTCAGGTCAACTCCGCCGTGCGCACGGTGCTGGTGCAGAAAAAGCTACGCCGCCACAATCGCAATGCGGCTCCGGAAAGAGGAGAAACGGCTTCATCGCACCTCGCTGGGCTTACCGTGGATCTGCAACGCCGCGGCATGACCAAAGCTCAAGTGAAGTGGATGGAAAACTATCTTCGTCCGCTGAAGGAAATGGGATTGGTTGAGCCGGAAGAAGAGCGGCGGCAGTGGTGCTTCCACATCATGGTTGCCGGCGCTTATGACGATTGGCGCGCGACCCGCATGTTTGCCGCTCAGGAAGACGTGAACAAAACTCTTTCTGAGATCACGTCGATTGGGTTACCGGAAATCGACGTTCCGTAATGCGCTTTACTGATTAGACCCTGCGGCGCTCACCTGAGCTCTGCAGGGCTTTTCTATTTGCATCGGATTCTTCAGCTATTCTCATTGCATGCTGATTCTGATGGCTGGCCTACCAGGCACCGGTAAAAGCACGCTCAGCCGTGCGCTCGCTGCGGACCTGGGCGGCACGGTCATCGATAAAGATCAGGTTCGGACTGTGCTCTTCTCCCCGCAAGACATTGAGTATTCAGTCGAACAGGATGACTTCTGCATGGCAGTCATGCTCAAGGTCGCTGGATATCTGTTTCGCAAAGATCCGGCACGCATCGTATTTTTGGATGGCCGAACCTTCTCGCAGACCTACCAATTAAAACGCGCTACGGGCTTTGCCGACGCTATCGGTCAGCCGTGGCGGATTCTGGAGTGTACGTGCGGCGAATCCACGGCGCGCCGACGCCTGACCAACGATTCAAGCCACATGGCCGCGAACCGAAATTTTGATTTGTATTTGACGGTGAAGTCGCGTTTCCAGGAGATCACATTCCCGAAATCCTTAATCGACACTGACCAACCGCTCGAGAGCTGCATTCAGCTTGCGACCGCTGCCCTGAAGTTGTAAGGATCTTTGAATCTCTGTGTCTTCCCCTGTGAAACTCGGTGCACGCTGTGGTTAGGTCCCTCCCTGTCGTACAATGCTATTTCCGTCTCGACGCCACCCATGCCAGGAGCAACCATGCGCAAACTGTTTATTCTTTTGTTGGCTGTTTCATCCCTGCAACTCGTATCGCAAACTGCAGCGCCGGTGGCGAAGAAGCCTGCGCCCAAGAAGCCCTCTGCGGCCACTACTGCTCTTCCGCCCACCGCCATTATTGATACGACAGCAGGCAAACTGACCTGCACACTTTTTCCCGATAAGGCGCCTGTCGGAGTTGCCAACTTCATCGGTCTGGCCCGGGGCACCAAAGATTGGACCAACCCTGCCACGGGCCGCAAAATGCACGGTGTACCGCTTTACAACGGCACCATATTTCATCGCGTCATCCCGAACTTCATGATTCAGGGGGGCGATCCCATTGGCACGGGCGAGGGCGATCCCGGATACAAATTTAAAAACGAAACTTCGCCCGAGTTGCAGTTTGATCGCCCAGGACGCCTGGCGTACGCCAACGCCGGACCGGACACCAATGGCTCACAGTTTTTCGTCACCGAAGTTCCATATCCGAGTTTGAATGGCGGCTACACCATCTTCGGCCAGTGCGATGATCCCAGTGTGGAGTTGGTGAAAAAGATCGCACGCCTGCCGCGCAATGGAAACGATCGGCCGAACGATCCGCCGAAGATCGTGAAAATCGCGATCCTTCATGCTGGCGGGACCCACCCGCCTGTACATAAGCCGGTGCACAAACCGGCCCCCAAACCGGCAGCGCCGAAAACTAGTACGCCGAAGTAAAGAAGAATTGAATCATTGAGGGATTGAATCATTGGAAACTCGCGAATTGTGTTTCGTCCGTCGAATGACTCAATGATCCGATGATTCAATGACTCAATAACTTAATATCATTTCTGAAAGGACTCATACATGGCACGCCAGCCCGGCACTTATGCAACTCTCGACACTTCTGAGGGCACAATCGTTTGTCGCCTTTTCGAAAAAGAAGCTCCCAAGACGGTGCAGAATTTCACTGACCTCGCCGAAGGCAAACGCGAATGGAAGCATCCCAGCACAGGTAAGAAAAGCTCGGACCGTCTGTATGACGGCACGATTTTTCATCGCGTGATTCCCAACTTCATGGTGCAGGGTGGCGACCCGGCTGGCACCGGTTTCGGCGGACCCGGTTATCAGTTTGAAGATGAGACCAAGGGCTCTCCCCATAAGTTCGACATGCCGGGCAAGCTGGCCATGGCCAACGCCGGTCCAAACACCAATGGCTCGCAGTTTTTTATTACGGTTGCACCGACTCAGTGGCTGACCGGCAAGCACACAATTTTTGGCGAAGTCGTCGAGGGCCAGGATGTTGTCGATAAGATCGTCAATGTTCCGCGCGGCCGCAACGATCGTCCGAATAAAGACGTGGTGTTGAAGTCGGTCGCGATCGAACGGGCGTAGAGAGAAGAAACAAACGGGAGGGCACGGCTTTAGCCGTGCCGTTCAACTCGCCCTTAATACCCGGGGCTTCAGCCCCTCAGGACAAGGATCCAACTCAAATCCGGGATGCGCCGAGGAATACGAATAATCTTCCGGCTGAGTCACAATTCCCGCTCTCACCGAATTCTGGTCGATATATTCGACGTGCTGACAATAATCATTCGTATCGCGAATGCGGTGGTCCACGTATCCACGTTCCCAAATCTCGTAACTTACGCCTAATTCTTTCTTCGCCCGGTAGGACAATCCTCCCTTGATGAATTGCACTGCGCGTTGAATATCCATGCTTAAGGGCGATAACAACAAATGAAAGTGGTCCCGCATCACGACAAATCGATGGATCTGGAATTTGTGCTCACCTCGATAGAAATACATCGTGTTTATGAAAAGAGAAGCCATCCTTTCAGTTTGAAAGATTGATCTGCGGCCGGCAGAACTCGCGGTAATGAAATAGATGCCGGAGCCGAAGGACGTACGATCTGGTGGCGGCTTAGAAATCGCTTCTCCGTTCTTTTGGAAGGTATTTGGACACGAAACCGCCGACCAGTCTTAACAGAAGTGTCGGACAAAAGTCTGTGATCGATGAACAAGATGGATGTGGTGCGCTGTGCAAAATCTGGTGTGTGTCGGGCTGAAGCCCTCTGACTATACAGAGACATGAACGGCACGGCTGAAGCCGTGCCCTCCCGTCTGCGCTATTGGGGCAATTTTGATCAGACCCTGAAGCCTGCCGCCACGCCTTGGCGCATTAGCGTTGCCTGGGTGTGCAGATCGCAAATCGCAATGGCCAGCGCATCGGCGGCGTCGGCGGGTTCAGGAATCTCTGGCAGGCAAAGCAGCCTGGCAACCATCATTTGCACCTGTTCTTTTTCCGCGCGGCCATAGCCCACAACCGACGCTTTAATGGTCAAAGGCGCATATTCCCCGATTTGAAGTTTCTGAGACGACGCCGCCAGCATGGCCACGCCTCGCACCTGCCCCAGTTTCAGCGCGGACTTTGCATTTACGGAATAAAAAACTTCTTCAATCGCAACCCGGTCGGGTTGAAATTCCCGGATGAGCGAAGTGAGCCGTTCAAACACCGTTGACAGCCGGGTGGGGAACGGTTCCCGCGATGATGGCCTGATTCCGCCGAATGCAACGCACCCCAGTCGATCACGACCATCGAGTTCTACAACTCCGTAGCCGGTGCACTCGGTGCCACAATCGATTCCCAAGACGCGCATGTTGCGACGAGTGTACTAGAAATGCCGGCCGATAAAACGTGACGAAGTTTACTCTCTCAACCCGCGAGAGCGATTATCCAGATTAGAAAATCCGATACCTCCGCGCCTTCAACCTGGGTCGGCGGAAATGATAATCTAGTAGTTCCGCGACAAAGTGCATGTGCCGGTAGTGTCTTCCGGATGGGCGCAGGATTGCGGAAAATCCATTTTGTAGCGACGGAGGAAGAGCGATGAAAATCGGCATACTGACGGGTGGTGGCGATTGTCCCGGACTGAATGCAGTTATTCGTGCCGCCGTTCGCAAAGGAAGCTTTCATTACGAAGACCAATTCGTCGGTTTTCTGGAGGGCTGGCGCGGAGTTATGGAAAACAAAACCATGCCGCTCGATCTGCAGAGCGTCGCCGGTATTCTGCCTCGCGGGGGCACCATACTCCGGACGTCGCGCACCAATCCTGCCAAGAAGCCTGATGGGCTCGACACTTGCATCGCGACTTTGAAAAAGAACGGCATCGACGCGCTGATCGCCATCGGCGGCGATGACACATTGTCAGTCGCGACCAAGCTCTTCGATAAAGGCGTGAAAGTCGTGGGGGTTCCCAAAACCATTGATAACGATCTTTCCGGCACGGATTACACTTTCGGTTTCGACACCGCGGTCAACGTGGTAACTGAAGCCATTGACCGGGTCCACACTACTGCCGAAGCGCACAATCGTGTAATGGTGGTTGAAGTCATGGGCCGGGACGCGGGTTGGATCGCCATCTACAGCGGTATTGCCGGTGGCGCCGATGTAATCCTGATCCCCGAGCAACCCTTCGACGTGGAAATGGTCGCCGCCAAAATTCGTCGCCGCCACGAGCGCGGACGGTACTTCAGCATCGTGGTGGTCGCCGAAGGCGCGAAGTTTGCCGAAGGCAAAAACGGCCCGGTGCTGAACAGCGGTGAAAAAGATGAGTTCGGCCACGCGCGCCTGGGTGGAATCGCCAATACCCTGGCTCAGGAACTTGAAGGTCGCACCGGATTTGAAACCCGGACGGTGGTGCTAGGTCACATTCAGCGCGGCGGCACCCCTACCGCGTTCGACCGCGTTCTGGCTACACGCTACGGTTTGGGCGCAATCGACATGGTGCACCGCGGCGAATACGGCCGCATGGCGGCCCTCCGTGCCAACAAAATTATCTCCATTCCGTTGGCCGAAGCCACAGCCAAAAACCGCACCGTGGATCAGGAAATGATGAATGCCGCCTACGGTATCCTCGAAGACGAAGAGAAAGAAGCCGTCGCGGGATAACGCATTTCTCGAACTTCACTGCCCCAAAATCAGCGGCAGACCGTTCTTGCTGTTTCCAATCACCACCACCTTGGTGTTGCTGCTCTTCGCCAATAATTCTGTGGCTTCGATTCCCTTCCACTGCAGCAGTTGTGGGCTGATGCCTTGGGCCACGATCTGTTGAAAATCCCGCACTCCCTGCGCTTCAATTCGTTTGCGCTGGGCCTCTTGCGTTTCTTTCTGCAAGCGGAAGTTCATGGCCAGCGCTTCCTGCTCGGCTTGCTGCTTGGCTTCGATCGAGGCCTTAAGAGTGGCGGGAAGCTGAATATCACGAAGCAGCACATTCTCGACCGCAACTCCCCTCTGGTTAAGTTCGACCGTGAGTTGATCAAGGATCTGCTTCGCCACCATTTCGCGCTCGCCGGTATACAGAGCGTTCGCGGTGTGTGAAGCCGTGGATTCGCGAATCGCAGCCCGAAGCATTGGCTCGACCAGTTTGTCTTCATAATCGGAGCCCGTCTTCTGAAACACGTCTGCCGCGCGATCCGGATTCAAGTGATAAATAAGTGAAGTATCCAGGCTCATCATCAAGCCTTCGCTTGAGGGCACGCTGGCAGACTCCTTCACGCTCTGCGTCTGCACCGACAATTCATTGTTAGTCTTGAGCGGGTTGATGACATGCATGCCCTCGCCCAAGGTTTCACCGGTGACTTTACCGAAGAGCGTCAGCACTCCCACATGACCGGTGCCCACACGAGCAATGGAGTTAAAGAAAAGAATAACCAGCAGCAGAGCCAAAATGCCCAGCCCGATCAGTCGCATCATTGAACCGCCGCCAACATCAACCACACGGCCGTGTTGACTGTCTAAAATCGTCATGGATGTTCCTCCCCGCGATCATCTTAGGGTTTGCGCACTTCTGAGGTAAGTAGCTTCTGTGAGCCGCAGAAGACTGATCACTCTCTTGATACCTCACCACTCAAATTGCGAATCGCGCGCCTATTAGCAGCTACGCTAAATCTCAGACATGGGCCTGAACTCCATCGACTTCGCGATCATTGCCCTTTACCTGATCGGCATCACGCTGTTCGGCATGCGCTTCCGTAAACGTCAGCGCACGTTGCGCGACTACTTCCTGGCCGGACGCGACATTCCCTGGTGGGCAATTGCGCTCTCGATAGTTGCCGCTGAGACCAGCACGCTGACCATCATCAGCATTCCCGGCCTCGCCTACGATACCAACCTTACTTTTCTGCAGGTCGTCATGGGGTACGTGGTTGGACGTTTTATCATCAGTTTCGTACTGCTGCCGCATTATTTCCGTGGTGAATTGTTCACGGCGTACGAGCTGATCGAGAAACGTTTCGGTCCTCACCTGCGAACGCTGACCTCGGGATTATTTCTGCTTACCAGAGCCGCGGCGGAGGGGGTGCGGGTTTATGCAGTGTCGATCGTAGTCTCGATTGCGCTGGGGACCGGGGAGATAGCTTCAATTGCGATCATAACCGTCTTGACCCTGATCTACACCTTCGAGGGCGGCTTGGCCGCGGTGATCTGGACTGACGTAATCCAAACTGCAATCTATGTCGGCGGAACCCTGATCGGGGTTGCAACGATTATTCAGTATGTGCCCGGCGGCTGGGCGCACATTCATCAGATCGCTGAAGCAAACGGTAAGTTGCGGCTGTTCGATTTCACCCCGACCTTCTGGAAGCCGTACACGTTCTGGGCAGGAGTAATCGGCGGCGCATTTCTAACCACCGCGAGTCACGGCACTGACCAGCTCATCGTGCAGCGGCTGCTGGCGGCACGCAGCCAGCGGCAATCGGTTGCGGCATTGCTTTCGAGTGGCGCCGCGATCTTATTTCAGTTCGGCCTGTTCCTGGTGCTCGGCGTGATGCTTTTTGCCTACTACAGGCTGCCTTCTGCGCACTTCGGTAAAGCAGACTGGATTTACCCCACTTTCATCGTGACCCGGATGCCGCACGGAATTTCTGGTCTGTTGATCGCAGCGATTCTGGCAGCGGCCATGTCGAACTTGAGTGCGGCATTGAATTCGCTTTCGTCCAGCACCATCATGGATTTTTATCTGCGTCTGCGGCCGCAAACCCCCGAAGAGAGAAAAATGCTGCTCTCCCGGCTATCAACGATCGTGTGGGCGACCATACTATTCATTCTTGCGGTGATGTCCCTCCACCACGTCAGCCGCGTGGTCGAAGTGGGACTGCAACTCGCATCCATCGCCTACGGTGCCATGCTAGGAGTCTTCCTGCTGGGCGTGCTCACCCGCCGCGCAACTCAGTACCGCGCTATGGTCGGCATGCTTTGCGGGTTTGCGACCGAAATCTATCTTTGGCAATTCACCAAGGTGCCATGGACGTGGTGGGTGGCGATTGGAACCGTGGTTACGTTCGTGGTGGGATATGCCGCCAGCAGTCTTTCTAAAACGCAGTCCTAGATCCCAAGTTCAGCAGTCACGCCGCGTTGTTTGCGCAGTTCGGCATGGAACTCATCCGGCGGAAGCTCACTGCCAACGTGGAACAGCGATAACAGCGGATCGTGCTCCCCGTCCACATGCGCCGCCGAGAACGCGCTGGGGCTATTATCGATCGCATCCGGACGAACTTCGATCTCCGGAACAACGCCTTCGCTATTCACCAGTGTGTGGATAAAATCTTCCACTCTCTTTTTTTCTTCCGCATTCTGGCGGGTAAACTGCACTCCAATTCCCGCTCCCGGATGCATGACTCGAACGATCCCTTCGGCCGGCAATTCCAACTTGCGCACCTTCATGACGATCTGCAGCCGGGTACGGACCGGAAACGGAGATTCTGTCTCCAGATAGCAGGCGTTCAAGCTCAAGTCGGTCAAACGGCAATTAACCGGCGGATCATCGGCGTCGCCGCCCTGCAACTGGCGGAATATCCAGGATTTTATTCGCGAGCTTTGCTCGTCCGAAAGATCACAGAAACGAACTCCCTGCAGATCGTTGCCGTGCCATGCCACCTCACCCCGGCAATCAATCTCGTTCGCGGCTCCAGGCAATGTAAAACGCACCCGGAAATCTGGCGGCAGCTTTGATTTGGACTTTATGGCAATTCCGTTTTCGCTGAGGTCGGCAGTTACAACTTCGACGGTCCGGGAAGGGTTCTGCGTCTGCAATTTGACCGAGAGTTCGACCGGAATACGCGAATGGCGCCTACGCTCCCGTTTCATTAAGGCCCGCACGGAACGGAAGCTCGCCTTGGTGCGCTCCAGAGAGATCGGCTTAAACAGAACAAAATGCGCGCCTAGCTCGAAGGCGCTTTTCAAGGCAGATTGGCCATCGATAATGGCGACTGCGATGGCCCGTTTGTTAGCCGGGGCGGAATGAGCGCCCCTAAGTATTTTGGCCGCGATTTCCTGGCTTGTGCAGTCGACTATGACGGCTTCAAAACGTTGACGGGTAAGCCTTTGGATCGCGCTATCAAGGTCGGTGCAGTGTTCCACCCCGATCTCCAAATCAGTCAGCACGCGGCGCAGTACGCGGACAACAGAGTCGTCCGAGCACAGCAAAAGCGACTGTAATCCTGGTTGCGCGAAAGAAGACACAAAGCAGCCTCAAATGAATGTAGCAGCAATTGGATTGTTGCTGAAATACCAAGGCTTGCAAACCAGATTACGGCGGTAATAGACGGTTACAGTCTTCCAAAACGGCAATTGGAAGAGGGTAAGTAACGTATTTTCATAGACTTTACCTTGGGAAGCGTCTTGTTATTGACTTCGTATCGGGTTCACGTAAAATCGCAGATTCCGGCTGGCTTTCATTTCTGCGTGCGGTCCCGCAGTTTACTTTGTCTAAATTCGGTGGACGATAAAGGATTTTGGAATCCTTCTGCAAGTTGCAGGAATCTAAGCTATTTAATAATAAGAAAGTCCTATACAAGGAACATTCATGGCTAAGAGACGCGGAAATCCAAACTGGGGCAAGCCGGAACCGATCGGCCCGATTGTCCCCACAGTCACTGAGTTTGAGCAAGTGGTGAAAGAGTATAAGCTCACTCCTGACCAGTATTTGCGATCTACCCGGCTGCGCGAATGGGCGCGCCGGAACAAGAATTCCAAGTACATCCCTGAGCCTTTGCTTGAGGCCTGGGGTTTCGAGATTGAGTCGACTCTCTGATTGTGTTGGGAAGTTGAGGCAGGGCCGCCGCTCGGCGGCCTTTTTTATAGACACCTTCAACTCTTGTCAGTGGCCGGCCCCAGCTTAGGTGTTGGAGAGACGGGCGCTCGCCCGTCCATTTCTGATCCGGTCAATCCAGATCAAAATCTCGGATCGGCCTGCCCGTATCCGGCGTTTCTTTAGCTTTTCTAATTGCTTCCTGGAACTTCTTCTCCAGAATATCCGAGGCGTTTTTCTGGGCTTCGACCGATTGTCGAAAGATAGAATCTCGCCGCGTATCCTGCTCCTTCATCGCCCGCGCGGCCTCGTCCAAATCATTGAACATCTTCGGCTTTAACGGCGCCACATGTGAAATGACGCTTCCGTTTCCCGCGTCCACTTTCAGTGCCGCTCCGCAACATGGGCAAGTGACTTCGATGGTGGAATTCTTTGCCATTTCAGGTTGAATCATACCGCAAAGCAGTGGTCAATGATTACTGGCTAGTGGGCAGTACTAACCACTAAACACTAGCCACTGCCCTGTGACTTTATACTTTTGATCGATGCCTGCCAAAGCTCTTTTCTTCGATGTTGGAAACACATTGCTCTTTCCCGATCGCAAGCGGATGCTGCATGTTTTGCACAAACGACAAATCTTTCCTTCTGACGATCAGCTGAAAGAAATCGAACGGCGAACCAAACGCGACTTCGATTCCCTGCTGGAAAGCCACTCCGCCATCGATCACAGCTTCTGGCAAATCTTCTATGCTCGTCTGTTAGAGGAGCTTCGACTACCGGAGAATTCGATTCACGCAGATCTGGTTTCTCGCACGCGCATCTCGGCGAACTGGTGCGAAATCCGACCGGGAACTCGCGAAGCTCTGCAGCGTTTGGCCACGCGCCACAGGCTGGCAGTAATCTCCAACGCGGACGGGAAAATTGCGGACGTCCTCGCCCGCTGCGGTATTGCTGACTGCTTTGAAACCATCACCGATTCCGGCATCGTGGGAAAAGAGAAACCGCATCCCGCGATTTTCGAAGCCGCGGTCCGCAGCATGGGAGTTTCCGCCGCCGAGAGCATCTACATTGGCGATGTCTACTCGGTCGATTATCTCGGCGCCACCCGCTTCGGAATGCAGGCGATTTTGTTCGATGTAGCCGGCGCGTACCGTGATCGCGGCCTGCCCCGGGTTGAGTCCCTGGAAGAACTGGAGTCGCGCCTGATTAAGGGCAATGCGGATCGCAGCTAAATCCTGAACACATCCTTAGGAACTAACCTCACAAATGCGACGTATACACGTCTATGACTAGGCACCAGCATGCCTGGCCCCTGGAGGAATTCATGAAACAAGTCCTGAATATCAGTGTTGCGCTGTGCCTTTTAGCGATCGCGCTCCCCGCGCATGCAGAACAGTGGTCACACACTTACAACATTTCCGGCAAGCCCGACCTGCGAGTCGAAACCTCGGACGCGAATATCCGCGTCGACACCTGGAACCAGAACACCATCGAAGCCACCGTGATCAGCACTCGCTACAAAATCGGCGAAGGCGGTCTGCAGATCGAGCAACACCAGAACGGTGACACGGTCGAGATCACCGTGCGCTATCCCCATCACGGCATCACCTTCGACATCGGCAATCACCGGGTAGACGTCAACATTCATATGCCTCGAGAGGGCAAGGTTGACCTGCATACCGGCGACGGCAAAATTGAAATCAGCAACTTCAAGGGCGAAATGAACATGCGCAGCGGCGATGGGTCGCAAAGCATTGAAGGAGTCGATGGCAAGCTGCGCGCCAGCACTGGTGACGGACACATCACGGCAGACGGACGCTTTGATGAACTCGAATTGAAGACCGGCGATGGCCGGGTTGACGCGCGCGCCAGCTCGGGCTCTTCGGTGGCCGGCGACTGGAGAGTAGAGACCGGCGATGGCAACGTAACCCTTGAAGTGCCCGGAAATTTTGCAGCCGATGTGGCTCTGCAAACTGGCGACGGACATATTGATCTCGATCTGCCGGTCGTAACCGAGGGCAAGCTCAAGCAAAATCAAATCCGCGGCAAACTCAACGGCGGCGGAAATCTGATGACAATTCACACCGGAGACGGGTCGATCCATTTGCGTAAGGGCTGAAAGCTCAATCAGTCTCATACAATATTGGTCGTGCGAAACGCTGGAAGCGCTGAACACGATGAACTGTGGATGCAGGAGGCATTGCGGGCCGCTCAACGAGCGCTCGACATCGGAGAAGTTCCGGTCGGCGCCGTCGCAGTACACGAAGGCAAGATCGTCGGCCGCGGTTTCAATCGCAACCTGGCAGACTCCGATCCCACGGCGCACGCTGAAGTAGTCGCCTTGCGCGAAGCCGGAGCGGCCCTCGGCAATCACCGCCTGGGAAACTGCGATCTCTTTGTGACCATTGAGCCGTGCGCCATGTGCGCAGGAGCCATAGTGCATGCCCGCATCCGCGCGCTGATCTATGGAGCGGACGATCCCAAAGCTGGAGCTGTGCACTCCGTGATGCGCCTTCTCGATCATCCCGCGCTCAATCACCAGTTGGAAGTGCGTCGCGGCGTGCTGGCTGGACAATGCGCAGAACTTTTGCAGGGATTTTTCAGATCGCGAAGATAGTTCCCTCCAGCCTCGTCAGCCCTGTCCGTCCTCCGTTCATTTCCGAACACTCAATACTAATTTTGGACACTGCCCAGCTACGCGATAGCCACGTCATGCTTAAACAAAAGCACATAAACGATCAGAGTTTGGAGCGGTGAATGCAGATGTGAACTGAATCTTTCGCAAAGAAGTTTCGGTTTCGACGCGATGGCAAAGAATCCATCGGTCCAGGAGGGACGAAATGTTCGCCGACAATACTGCAAGGGATGTACATTTCGGTCTCCGAATGCTGAGGCGCAGCCCCGGCTTTTCTATCTTGGTTGTCCTGTGTCTCACCCTCGGAATCGGAGCCAATGCAGCAGTCTTCAGTTGGATTGAAGGGATCCTGCTGCGTCCATTTCCGAAAGTAGTGAACCAGGATCGTTTGCTGGTCCTGACTGGTATTAAGCCGGGCGAGAGTCATCCGGATTCGACGTCATGGCCCGACTTCCTCGATCTGCAGAGGAATTCCACTTTGTTTGACGCGTTTATCGCCGACAAGATTACCGGAACCACGCTAAACATCGGCGACCGCGCCGAGCGGGTAGCGGCAAGCATTGTTTCTTCAAATTATTTCAATGCTCTCGGGATACACCTGCTGCTCGGTCGCGGATTCGACCCTGCGGAAGAGCAAGGGCGGAATGCGCATCCGGTCACGGTAATCAGCCACTGGTTATGGATGCAACGCTTCCACGGCGACCGGGACGTTATTGGCAAGACACAAATGCTGAATGGAGTGCCGCACACAATTATCGGGGTCGCGCCCGAAGGATTTTATGGAACCTTTGTCGGCTACCCGATTGAGTTCTGGGTGCCGATATCGATGCAGGAGCTCTTCGAGCCCGGCGGTTACAAATTAGAGAATCGCGATGAGCGCTGGATTGAAGGCTATGTTTTGCCAAAGCGCGGAGTGACCGCTCGACAAGCCGAAGAAGAACTGGCAAGCATCGCCAAAAGGCTGGAAGTCGAATACCCGGCCACTAACCGGGGCAGGGGCATCAAGCTTTTTCCGTTATGGAAAGACCCATTCAACGGCGCGTCTGAGCAACTGCCGGTGATGAAACTTTCAAGTGTTGCCGTCCTCCTCCTGCTGCTGATCGTCTGCGCGAACGTCAGCAATTTGATGCTCGTCCGCTCGTTCGCGCGCAGGCGGGAGATCATTGTGCGGCTCGCGGTCGGCGCCGGGCGGCGGCGCTTGATAAAACAGTTATTCACTGAAGGCCTGATACTTTCAACTTGTGCCGCCCTCGGCGGCATTCTGGTCGCCTATTCCTGCCGGAATCTGGTCGCTTTTTTAATTCCTTCGACCGGCGGCGTTGCCGTGAACCTTCCCGGACAAATCGATGCCCGGGTATTGGCTTTAAGCGTTGGAATCACACTGCTCTCTACCCTGCTGTTTGCCCTGCTCCCGGCCATTCAGAACAGCAACATCGATCTGGCTTCCGCGCTGAAGTCCGAGTCTGGCGCCGTATTCGGATCACGCGGAAAGTCACGCCTGCGGTCAGGTTTGGTCTTGCTGCAGATGGCGTTAAGCTTCGTTCTGTTAGTAGGTTCAGTTTTGCTGATAGAGAGCGTGCGCAAAATCCGCAGCGCCGACCCAGGATTTTCCACGCAAAATGTTTTAACCAGCACCGTCAACCTCATAACCGCAGGTTACGACGAGCAGCGCGCCAAAACATTTCGTGAAGCGCTAGTAGAGCGTGTGCAGTCGATCGCGGGAGTTCAATCTGCTGCGTACTCCCGCATCCGGCCTTTTACCTATTCCCCGTATCCTTCGGCAAGAATTGCAGTGGATGGTTATCAGCCGCGAAGTGATGAGGCCCCCAGCGTGGAGTACAACCAGGTGGACCCGCGATATCTCGAGACCATGGGAATCGCATTATTATCCGGACGAGATTTCACTCGCGCGGACAACGAAAACAGTCTGCCGGTGGTCATCGTAAACGAAAAGATGGTGGAGCAATATTGGCGCGGGCAAGATCCCGTGAGCAAGCGCCTTCAGGTTGACGGGCGCTCGCTTCGAGTGATTGGAGTGGCAAAGCTTTCGAAATATGGGGCGCTGGGCGAAGCGCCGAGGCCGTTTTTTTACATTCCCATGCGCCAGGGTTTGCCGATTCGCAGTGGGATCATCAATATTCGCACCTCCCTCGATGCCGGTTTGATGGCGGCCGCATTGGCGCACGCTGTCCACGAACTCGACGCGAATCTCGCGCCCACCGAAGTCATTACCATGCGCGAGCAAGTCAACCGTTATTCTTTGCGGGCGCAACAGACCGCGGTGACCCTGCTCGGAATATTTGGCGGCCTCGCGGTGTTACTGGCGGCAATCGGACTTTATGGCGTCATGTCGCACACCGTCAATCAAAGCACTCGGGAACTGGGCCTGCGCATTGCGTTAGGCGCCAGCGCCAGAGATTTATTGCGGCTGGTCTTCACCCAGGGATTTTTTCTGACCGCCGCCGGAGTAGTTATCGGTTCGGGCACGGCTCTGTTATTGACGCGATTAATCGGCGCACTGCTCTATCAGGTGAATCCGCGTGATCCGATTGCCTTTGCATCCGCCTTCGCAGTGTTAACCATCACCTCGATAGCCGCGGTTCTGCTGCCTGCACGCCGCGCCACGAAGACCGACCCCGCCAGTGTGCTGCGCGAATAATTTCATGCCGTCCTGCCAGCTTCCTATTTTGGTTGAAAAACGTGCACCCGGTCGCCATGCTCATGGTCTACGACCACCAAGCGAAGTCCGCAAAATATTCGACCTGATAAAATGCATGCAGTCGAAAGTTGAGACTTCAGCGGCGACAGCGACGATACTCTGTTCAGTTCGCGGTTGACTAGTCCGACGCGGAGAGGTGCGTGAGTGGTTGAAACGATCCGCCTCGAAAGCGGACATACCTTAACGGGTATCGTGGGTTCAAATCCCACCCTCTCCGCCATATTTTCACCCGCATAAACACTGGACATTACCAAAGAGGGTCTTTAAAGCCGTGCTAGGTTTGTACGTGGACCCTTTTAACCTCAGGCATGCCGATAAAGCCACGGCGAGAAAGAATGCACGGAAATGGCGCGTAAAGCGTACTGCGCCACAACTGTGGTTTGAATTGTTCGTAGACAGGCTTGATTCCGAGGCGCATAATTTGGCTGCACTTTCGTCAACAACAGTGCGAGCCTGCGGGATGCACTTTTCTTCAATAATACGAACAGACGATTGAATTCAGCAGCCCTGCGATGTTTCTACGGAGGTCTCCTGTGACCTGCAATAGTCCGCTTAATTCCCAGCTGCAAAGTCTTTTTTCGCTGTTGAGCAAAATGATCGCAACTATGGTCATTCTGTTAGCCCCACTTCGATTACCGGCCATGGGCGCTCCGCATGCTGCCAGCTCGCCTCTTTTCCTTCCGGCTGTCAACTACAGCACCGGTGGATACGACCCTTCGTCGGTCGCGGTAGCAGACGTGAATGGCGATGGCGTGCCGGACATTGTAGTGGCAAACGTCCGAAGGAATCTCACTGATCAAGTTTTCGCGGCCAGCAACATTGGCGTGATGTTGGGTAACGGAGACGGCACCTTCCAATCTGTGGTCACCTACCCTTCGGGCGGATCGGAGCTCCAGTCGGTCGTTATTGCCGACGTTAATAACGATGGGAGGCCTGACATTTTGGCGGCAAATGGATGCACCCTCATTAGCATAGGGGATTGCTCTGTCCAGGGAGCAGTAGGGGTTTTATTAGGAAATGGTGATGGGACGTTTCAGCCTGCGGTCAACTACGGCTCGGGGGGCTTCGGCGGACTTTATTTGAAGGTTATCGCGGCCGACATGAACGGAGATGGCAAACCTGACCTAGTCACGCTAAACGGATGCTCAAGCCCCTGCGACAGCATAAATCCACCGCAAGGAACGGTAGGCGTCTTGCTTGGAAACGGGGATGGAACATTCCAGAACGCGGTTAGCTACGCCACTGGCGGCTACTTTGCCCACTCGTTGGCCGTCGCTGACCTGAATGGAGATCACAACCTTGACGTGGCCGTGACTAACTTTTGCGGAGACAGCAATATTGCTGGGTGCACAACTCCGGGGCCAGTCGGAGTTCTGCTGGGCAACGGAGATGGAAAACTGCAAGCGACAGTTTCCTATGCCTCCGGAGGGCAGTTTACTAGCTCGGTTTTTATTGCGGATGTAAATGAGGATGGCATCCCGGACCTGATAGTGGGTAATTGTGGAGTTCAAGGCTGTGGCGGTTTCTGGCCGCCAAGTGGAGTTGTGGGTGTGCTTCTGGGCCGTGGCAACGGCACATTCGCAAGCGCAGCTACTTACGGATCAGGCAGTTACTTCACGGTCGCCGTGGCCGATATTGATGGAGATGGAAAGCCCGACCTTGTATTGGCTAACTGGGCATGTTCCAGTGCCGGCACTGGCTGTGTCAGCCTCATACTTGGCAATGGTGATGGGACGTTTCAGAGTGCAGCAAATGTCGGTGCAGGAACAGATGCCGATACCATTGCCGTAGCGGATCTAAACGGCGACGGTCAGCCCGACCTCGTCACAGCACCCAACGAACCATTCAGTTCCAACGACCCGCCGGGCACGGTAAGCGTACTGCTCAACAACACGATCTCCTGCTTAACTCGACCCGAAGTCACGGTTTCTGCGACTCCGACATTGCTGTGGCCGCCGAATGGGAAACTGGTGCCAGTGACTATTTCCGGCACGATCAATGATTCGCGCTGCTCCATAACAAACGTGACCTATGCTGTGACCGATGAATACGGCCTAATACAACCAAGCGGACCGGTGACACTGGGCCGCGGAGGGGCGTACAGCTTCACGATTTTTCTGCGAGCCCTTCGCGCCGGCTCCGACATGGATGGGCGAAGTTACACGATCACGATCGAAGCCAAAGACAGTGCTGGCGATGCTGCATCCAAGATGAGCGTCGTGACTGTTCCTCACGACCACAGACACTGAAATGGTAAATTCTATTCGGGTCGTCCTTTAGGCTCTGCGGGCACAAGTCTTGCAATCTTCAGCGACTCGGCCGAGAGATTTTCTCATTGATGTGAGCAGCCGACTCCAGTCACTCTGGAATTTCCTTTTTGTTTGTGATCTCGGGCCATCGGGTGGCGCATTTTGACGCTTGGCATTTAACCACTCAACGATACAAACTCCTCTAATGGCGAGTGCCGACTCAATACCGTTGACGCAGTTCATCGAATCAAAGAGGAAATAGACACCCTTACCGAAGTCCAATCCGATGCAATCAAACGAGCCACCTATCTGGGCATGACGCCCGATGAAGCCACAGAATACAACGACCGGCGTGGCAGAATTACTAAGCTGATCCAGGAACTGGAATCCCTAGAAAAAGCCCAATAAAAAATCCATCGGTAAATTGGCAAGGTTTGCAGAAGAGGGTAGTATCAAATCCCGCCCTCTCCGCTATTTTTTTCAAAACGAACACTCGCTGGCGCCGCACTTCTGCGTTGGAACGGTGGCGAGTTCCTGGTCGCTAGAAGTTCGGCGTGGCGACAAAGCCGTGAATTTGGCCGTTGCTGTCGACGTAAGTCCCACCAATCATGCGCTTATCGCTCATTCCGAACGGGTAGGTGGCCTTCGCACCGGGAAAGGCGACCGTGATGAAACTCGGCTTCTTCTCCGTAGCGTCATTGGTGCCTTCGTTCGCTTCAATGCGGGCAGCAAAAAAGCCCTTTCCCCCGCCTCCGGCAAAGCCAATTACGTCGCCATTGCTGTTGACGCCGGTGCCGACGGTATCGCGAGAGTTGAAGAGATAAAAGTCCTCGTCCTTCGCGCTCTTGAACCACGCACTGTCAAAATCGTGATAAAAGTTCTGCCCGCTGAGAAAGCCGTTGTTGGAGACACCGTTCACTCCCCAGCAGCAGGTGCCGGCTACCGTGTCACCGGGGTTCATGGTGCCGAATGTGCCATTGGCCCATACCCAGCCATTGACGGGTGAGCTGTCACTGAAGAACCAGTCCGCACCGCCAACCACCAAAGCTTTGTTCACGCTCATTGCAACCGTGTGGATATCAGAGTTCGGACCGGCCTCGGCGGTGTTGAAGTAGGTAATCGTATTTTGATGTTTCCAAAGAAAGCCATGCGCACCCGTGTCAGTAGTGGCAGCATAACCAACCAGATCACCGTAGTCGTTCACTCCCATAATGGCCGTCCACGTTGAATGCGGAACCAAGAGTTTTGTCAGTACGCCGTTGACGATTTTGAAACCGTGGACCGCGCAGTTGGGGAATTGAATATGGGTCTCCACACAAGATGTAGTTTTGTAAAATCCCACGATTTCGCCGGAGGAATTGACGCCGCGGACTTGCGTCTCGGTAGCGCCAGGAATATTGATTGCTTTGTAGGTAAAGGTTTGGGTAAAGGCAAACTGGCTAAGAACGAACAGCAAAAAAGATAACCGGATCATAGCAACTCTCCTGGTTAGCCTTAGTGTGTGAGGACAGGAGAAGAGTTGCTCAAAAGTGGATGTTGCCCGGCTTTAAGCCTTAAATTTTACGAAACACCTTAGCAGTTCTGCACACTGTCGGGGACAGGCGGAGTAAGGCTCTGGTTGGTCACCCGCCTCGTTCCGCGGGACCGCTGAAGCACTTTTCCTGGTCCCGATTCAGTTTTGTGAAAAGGCGAGCGCACTCGGTGAGCGAGCCCCGCTTTTGCGATAGCTTGTGACCGTTCACATTCGCCGGGATTAAGTGGGGGCTGGCCCTCACTACCTGCCACGCCGACACCCACCAAAAACATCCAGAGCTCAAATCGGAAGATTAGGGAGATCACTTAATGATGCGTTGCTGCGCGCCCCAGAAGGGCGCAGCCGGGGTACACATCGGGGACGATCTTGCCGTCATCTACGATCACGGTTCCTGCTACCAGCAGATAGTGCACTCCTATGCTCGGCTCCATTGGTTTTTGAAAGGTTGCGTGGTCAGCGATGGTGGCTGGGTCGAACACAACAATGTCAGCGTCGGCGCGCTCCTGCAACCTGCCTTTCTGGCGCGCCGTCGGCGTGGAACGTTCCAGCATCTGGGCGGGCATCAAACTCATCTTTCGCAACGCCTCCATCAGCGTGATCGTTCCCTTTTCGCGGACGTATTGCGCCAGCACGCGCGAAAAGGTTCCGGCGTTCCGGGGATGACCTTCGAGGCCATCGCTTGCGATCATCACCAAATCATTCGGAATCACCTTGTCCAGCACTTCCTGAGAATTGGAAAAGATCAGTACGGTCTGTGGAGCGCTCGAGTTGTGGAGTTCCTCGAAGCGTTCCTTGGTCAGGTGCTCTCCCGTGTTTGGAAGAACCAGGTCACCGTAACTGATGCCTCCCTGCCTTTTCTGCCACCCCGGGTTAAAGACCGCGGAGTTGATAAAAGTCATACCCGCGATGTAGGGATAAGCTTCGGTGGTTACATCGAGTCCGCGGGCGCGTGCTCCTTCGACCATGGAAAGGCATTCCGGAGTGTCACGCAAGCAAGTGCTGTTGATGTGGACAATGTGCAGGGGAGCGCCGCTGATGGCGGACGCCGCTATTACTTCGCTCACCGCAGCGATAGATCCTGGATCGACGCCGCCCGAACTGCGTACATGGGTGTAAACCGGCAACCTGCGCTCCGCGGCCAGGCGAAACATATTGATTACTTCCAGCCGGGTGGCTCCCGGGGTGTACTGAATCCCCATTCCAACCGCCAATCCGCCCGCATCCAGCTCCGCGCGCAAGCGATCTTCGATCCGCATGATCTGCTCTGGAGTGGCGCGCTGTTCAGTCGCCAAGCCGCTCTTCGGCAAGATTTCTCCGGGCGGCAGCGGCGTTCCGAAGGCCAGAGCCCGTGCTGCCACGTGGCTGGCCGACGTGCCGTAGTGAATGAGCGAGTGCCGCTCTTTCGTTTTCAGGAACTCAGCGACGTCGGGTACTCCGATTTCCAATTCGAGCGCCGTGGTAACGCCGTCGAGGGCCTTCACCCGCT
>Ga0157372_10000998_pt1 | contig 30894 bp, 15 predicted proteins | sample C55metaG_FD_115307 | JGI IMG/M metagenome (GOLD analysis project Ga0157372, IMG submission 115307) | Corn rhizosphere microbial communities from Kellogg Biological Station, Michigan, USA - C5-5 metaG | ecosystem: Host-associated > Plants > Roots > Rhizosphere > Soil | place: USA: Michigan...
GATCGTGGCGATGGGAAGCGAGTCGGCGCTGATGGGGCGGTGCAGCGCCGCGGACAGCGCGCTGGCGAGTCGCGCCTGGTCGAAGCCCGGGCGCTCCTCCTTCGTCGCGGCGTCGACGACGACGAACGCACTGCCGGTGGGAGTGGACTTCCGGTACCAGAAGCGCGGTGTGGAGTCGATCCACCGGTCCTGGTCGACGGCGTCGACGATGAGATGCGCGTAGCGGGCGCGCAGCCCCTCGGCGCGGGCGTAGTCGGCGGCGGTACCCTGGGCACCGAGTGGCGCGACGAGGGCGAGCGCGAGCGTCGACAGCAGAGCGACTCGCGACGTGGAGCTGATACAGAGGCAGGAGCGCATGAGGCAGGGGGGTTGGGATTGGATACTATATCCCGTCGCCTCGCGGCCTGCCAGATATCCGGCGTTCTCGGCCCCCGACCGGCCGCTCCTCAGGCGCTCTGCAGCACCGCCGCCGGCTCGAGGCCGGTCATCAGTCGCAGCAGCCCGTCCTGGGTCGCCTCGGCCCGCGACACCTCGCCCGCCACGCGGCCGTTCCGCAGCACGATGATCCGCGACGAGAGCGCGATCAGCTCCGGCAGCTCGCTCGAGATGAGCAGTACGGCGCAGCCGTTCGACACCTGCTCGTCGATCCAGGCGTGCAGCTCCGCCTTCGCGCCCACATCCACCCCACGCGTCGGCTCGTCGAGCATGAGGATGTCGCAGCCGCTCGCCAGCCACTTGGCCATCACGATCTTCTGCTGATTGCCGCCCGAGAGCGACGCGGTGATGGCGTCTTCGGTGGCGCGGACACGAAGCCGACCGAACAGCTTGCGAATGGTGCCCAGCTCACGCACCCGATCGATCCAGCCCAGACGCGCGAACTTCGGCAGAGTGGCGAGGGTGCAGTTCTCTCCTGTCTTCATGCCGAGCACGAGCCCCTGCTTCTTGCGGTCCTCGGGCACGAAGCCGATGCGCAGCGCCAGCGCATCGCGCACCTTGCGGATGACGACACCCTTGCCGCGCACCCAGATGGAGCCGCGCGTCGCCGGCGTGAGCCCGAAGATCGTCATCGCGATTTCCGAGCGGCCCGCCCCGACGAGGCCGGCGAGGCCGAGCACCTCGCCGCCGTGGAGCGCGAAGGAGACGTCGGAAAAGGAGCCGGCGCGCGAGAGGCCTTCCACGCGCAGCCGCTCATCGCCGCACGGCGTTTCGGTGTGCGCGGGGAAGTACTGCTCCACCTTGCGGCCGATCATGAGATGCACGAGCTCCGCTTCCGGCAGCTCGCTCGCCGGTCGCGTGGCGACGTGCCGGCCGTCCCGCAGCACGGTGATCTCGTCGCAGAGGCGATGGATCTCCGCCATGCGGTGCGACACGTAGAGGATGGTCACCCCGCGCGACTGCAGGCTCCCGATGAGCGTGAACAGCCGCTCGGCATCGTCGCGCGCCAGGCTGCTCGTCGGCTCGTCGAACACGATCACCTTCGCCGCGGCGCCCACTGCGCAGGCGATCTGCACCAGCTGCTGCTCGGCGACCGTCAACGACGCCATCGGTCGGTCGGGGTCGATCCTGGCGCCGATGGTGGCGAGGAGCTCGCGCGCGCGCTCCCGCACGACGTCGCGCTCGACGAAGCCGAACTTCCGCGGGAGCTGGCCGAGGCAGAGGTTCTCGCCCACGGTCATGTTCTCGCAGAAGGCGAGCTCCTGATGCACCATCCCCACGCCCGCCTTCAGCGCATCGCGTGGGGAATCGAATTCCACCGGCACCCCGTCGAGCAGGATCTGGCCGTCGTCCGGCTTCTGCAGGCCGGCGAGAATCTTTCCGAGCGTGCTCTTGCCGGCGCCGTTCTCCCCGCACACCGCGTGACAGGAGCCCGCCTGCACGTCGAAGCTCACGCCGCGCAGCGCGACGACGCCGGGAAAACGCTTGGTGATGTTCGAGAAGCGAAGCGCCGGCATCGGACCTACTTCATCTGCAGGTACTTGGGATCCACGTCGGTGAAGCCCCACGCCTTCAGCTGTCGCGCCCAGTCGCCAAGGTTGTTCTTGTCGACGCGCACCAGATCCATCTGCACGTGCGCCGGCACGTCCTTCTTCAGGTAGACGTGGTCGAAGATCGTCTTCACCGACACGTAGCCCCAGAGGAAGGTGGGCTGCGCGAGGAGCACCGGGGCGAGCCCCTTCTCCACGTACGGAAGCTCGGCAGGCAGCGCATCCACCGAGACGATCTTCACGCGGGACGAGTCGAGGTCGTTGAGCAGCGCCTTGGTGAACAGCGCCCATCCGCCGATCATCGCCCAGCCCTGGATGGAGGGGTACGCGTTCATGGCGCGCGCCACTTCGGCCGCGGCGTCCTGCGGCGTCTCGGCGTGATAGAAGGTGTTGAGGATGGTGATGCCGGGATACTTCTTGGCTTCGTCCTTGGCGCCCTGCACGCGCTTCTGCAGGTTGGGCGCGTTCTGGCTGCCGCCGAGGATCGCGACCTTGCCCTTGCCGCCCATCTGCTTCGCCAGCTCGTCCATCACCTGCCGGCCCATCGCGGCGTCGTCGCCACCATAGAACGAGAAGCGGTTCGAGCCGGCGACGTCGCTGTCGAAGGTCATCACGGGCACGCCCCGCGCGACGGCCTCGTTCACCGCGCCCACGAGCTTGCTCGCGTCGCTCGCCGAGAGGAGGATGGCGTTGTCGCCGCTGTTCACTGCCTGCGCGATGCGCTGCGCCTGGACCGTGGCGTCCTCACTCGGCGGCGTGAGCCAGTCGATCTTCACGTTCACGCCGTACTGCTTGGTCAGCTCCTTCGCGGCGGAGTCGGCGCCGGCACGACCGGAGAGGAACACCGGGTTCGTGGAGCTCTTGGCGATCATCGCGATCGTGAACGTCTTGCCGTTGCCGCCGGCTGCAGTGCCGGCGCTGTCGGCGCGGCCCTTGTCGCCGCCGCTGCAGGCGAGGAGAGCGGTGGTGCCGAGCAGGAGGCCGGCGTGGAAGGTGAACGTGCGCTTCATCAGGGGGCCTCGGGTGTTGGGTTGGTCTGTTCAGGCAGGGCGGATGCGGCGGCCATCCGTCGGGCGAGCAGGCGCGTGCCGCCCTGGTCCAGCACGACGGCGATGATCATCGCGCCCCCGATGATGATCCATTCGTAGTTCTGGTCCAGGTGCAGCGTGCGAATCGCCTGGCGGATCATGACGATGAGGATCGCGCCGAGCGTGGCGCTGATCGCGCTCCCCTTGCCGCCGATGAGGCTCGCGCCGCCCACCACCGCGGCGGCGATGACATACAGCTCATACCCGTTGGCATCGGAGGATGTTGCCGATCCGTAGAACGACTCGCCGAGGAAGGCGGCGATGCCGGCGCTCAAACCGGAGATCATGTAGACGCCGAGGGTGATGCGATCGACCCTGAGTCCGGAGTAGCGGCTCGCCTCGAGGTTGCCGCCGATGGCGAACACGTAGCGACCGTTGACGGTGCGGCTCAGGTAGAGCTGGCCGACGAACATCACGAGCAGCATGACCAGCAGCGGCACTGGATACAGCTCCGCGCTCAAGCCGAGCCGCGCCTTGGCGACGTTCGTCAGCGCGGTGGGGACCAGAATGCTTTCTGCGCGGCTGACGACGAACGCCAGGCCGCGCAGGATCCACATCGTACCGAGAGTGATGATGAATGGATGGACGCCGAGTCCGATCACCATCAGCCCGTTGGCGAGCCCGCAAAGGAGCGCGATGGCGAGGCAGGTGACGAGGGCGACGATCACCGTCGTGGCGGGCGGCATGGGTCCGAGCGCTCGCAACACCATCGCCGTGCCGACGCCGGCGAGGGCGTAGATGGCGCCGACGGACAGGTCGATGCCGCCGGCGATGATGACGATGGTGGCGCCGACGCCCATGATGGCGAAGGAGCTGGCGTCGGTGCCCATCTGCACCAGCGTGTACGCGTTGAGGAAGTTGTTGACGCGGGCGCCGGAGAGCGGGTCGACGTGCGAGCCCGCAGCGAGCGTGAGGGCGATGCCGAGGGCGACGAGCACCGCGACGAGGCCGATCTGCTGCGAGCGGAGGATGCTGCCGGCGGCACGGCGGAGCAACGAGTTCCGGGGCGAGTCGGAGGTCACGTCGTGCGGAAAAAGGGTGAGCGGAGCGTTCGAGCGAGCAACAATGCGCGGAAGCGCTCGCGCCTGTCAACGCAGAAACATGCGTCGTGGCGCCATACCCGAGAATCGCGCACGGACGCTCTTTCGACAAGTCTGAATTTTGGCTATTGTATACGATCCCCGACCCCCTCTCCCCGATACGAGTGAGCCGTGGCAATCGTCGCCGGCGTTGATTTCGGCACCCAGAGCGTCCGCGTCGCGCTGGTGGACAGCGAGCGCGGACCCCTCGGCAACGGCGTTGCCGAGTACGACGTGCACCGCAGGAAGGACGACCCCGACTTCGCGACCCAGTCGCACCGGGCGCACATGGACGCCCTGGCCACGGCGACGCGGCGCGCGCTCGAGGAGACCGGCGTGCGCGGGGAGGAGGTGCGCGCCATCGCCCTCGATACCACGGGATCCACCGTGGTGCCGGTCGGCGAGGGACTGCGGCCCCTGGACGACTACTACCTGTGGTGCGACCACCGCGCCAAGGACGAGGCGGCGCTCATCACCGAGGTGGCGCACCGCGAGAAGCTGCCCGCCATCGAGTACTGCGGCGGTGTCTATTCGTCGGAGTGGGGGTTCGCCAAGCTGCTGCACTGGCTGCGGCACAACCCCGGCAAGCGCGACGAGCTGGTGACGGCGCTCGAGCACTGCGACATGGTGGCGGCCGAGCTGTCGGGGGTCACCGATCCGCAGCAGGTTGCGCGCTCGGTGTGCGCGATGGGCCACAAGTGGCTCTGGAACGAGTCACTCGGCGGATTTCCATCGGAAGCATTTCTCGTCAAGGTGGACCCGCTGCTCGCCGGCGTGCGTGACAAGCTCGACGGCAGGTATCTGACGTCGGATCACGTCGCTGGCACGCTCACCCCGGAATGGGCGGAGAAGCTCGGCTTGTGCCCGGGCATCCCGATTCCCGTCGGCGCCTTCGACGCGCACTGGGACGCCATCGGCGCCGGCGTCACCGAAGGCGACGTGGTGAACGTGATCGGCACCAGCACCTGCATCATCGCCATTGCGAAGGAAGCCGGGAACGTGCCCGGCGTGTGCGGCGTGGTGCCGGGCTCGGTGAAGCCGGGCTACATCGGCGTGGAAGCGGGGCTGTCCGGAGTCGGCAACATCTTCGACGCCATCGCGCGCCGCAGCGGACGGTCGGTGGAAGAGCTCTCGAAGGGTCTCGACCACTATCGCGCCGGACAGACTGGCCTCCTGCGCATGTCGTGGGACAACGGCGACCGGACGGTGCTCGTGAATCCCAACCTCGGCGGCGTGACGCTGGGCTGGAACCTCAATCACGACGCGAGCGACGAGCTGTTCGCTGCCATCGAAGGCACGGCGTTCCACACGCGCATCGTGCTGGAGCGGATGGCCGAGCACGGTGTGCCGATCGAGCGGGTGATCCAGGGCGGAGGCATCCCGCAGAAGAACGAAGTGCTCAACCGCGTCTACGCCAACGTGCTCGGCAAGCCCGTGCTCGTGCCCGAGGGTTCGGTCACGAGTCTCGGCTCGTCCATCATGGCGTTCCTCGCCGCCGGCACCTTCGACAGCATCGACGACGCGCAGCGCGCGCTGTGTCCTTCCTACAGAGTGATCGAGCCCGACCCGCGCGAGCACGCGACGTACGAGAAGCTGTACGGCATGTACAAGGAGCTGTACTTCGCGCTGGGGGATCCGTCGTCGAGCGCGGTACGGATCGGGCACGTACTGCCCGAGCTGCGGCGCATCGCTGCCGAGGTCGTGAAGAGCTCTCACGTTTAGTGTCATCCCGCAGGGATTCCCCCTGCGGGATGACACTCGCGCTACCGACCCGCCGCCTTCCCGACCTTCACGAGCACCACGCCGTGCCGCGGCACGACGACGCTGAAGCCATCGGACTTCGCGCCGAGATCCTCGTGGCGCCACAGGTCGCGCACCGTTTGCGCACCCGAGCGGCCGAGATCCGACCACTTCACCGACACCGTGCGCGGCACGAGATCCCGGTTGAACAGCCCGACCGCCATCGTGCCGTCCGAGAGGGGGCGCGCCCACACTTCGGTGCGCCCGTTCTGCAGCGTGCGTCCGGCAGCGCGGCCGAGCGAATCCTGATCCACCGCGAGCACTTCGGGATTGCCAAGCAGGTTCTCGGTGAAGCTGTCCGCCTGCGAGAGATCGGCGCCGATGATGAGCGGCGCGGCCTGCAGCGCCCACAGGCTGATGTGCGTGAGCTGTTCATCCGGCGTGAGTCGAGTCTCGCGCGGCGTGCGTCCCCAGCCCAGCTTGCCGACGACGAGCATGTCCGTGTCGTTCCAGCCGCTCGGCCCGGCGTACTTCTCGTGACCCGTCTGCGCGAAGCCGATGCCGGACATGCTCGACCAGGTGTCGGTGATGTCACCGGTCACGCGCCACAGGTCGCCGCCCACGTCGTTGCCCCATGTCCACACGTCGCCCCAGCCGTACTGGCAGAGGGAGAAGACGAGATCGCGCGGCAGTGAGTCGAGAACGCCCCGCATCAGGCGATACGGCTTCTGGAGCTGGTCGAGCGGCGGCATGCCGCGCTGCTCCGGCAGGGTCTCCGAGTAGCTGCACCAGTCGTACTTGATGTAGTCGAAGCCCCAGTCGGCCCACTGCTTCGCGTCCTGCGCCTCGTGCTGCCAGCTTCCCGCGTAGCGCTGCTGGCAGGTGCGCGGCCCGGGTGAGGAATAGATCCCGATCTTGAGACCCTTGCTGTGCACGTAGTCGGTGAGCGCCTTCATGTCCGGGAACTTCTCGTTCGACGTGATGTTACCGTTGGCGTCGCGCGGTCCCTCCCAGGCGTCGTCGATGTTGACGTAGGTGTAGCCCTGCGCGGCGAGCCCGCTCGATACGAGCGCATCGGCGGCGGCGCGCACCTTGGCATCGTCGACCGAGGCGGCCCACACGTTCCAGGAATTCCAGCCGAGTGGTGGCGTGAGGGCGAGCTTGTGCTCGCCGCCGACGATGACGATGTCGCCACTCGTGCGGCCCTTGGGACCGGAAACCGTGACGTGGACCGTGGAGTGCCCCGCGTTGCGGAGCGCTCCCGTGATGACGCCGGTGTGCGAATCGAGGGTGAGTCCGGCGGGCAGGTGGGCCGCCGCAAAGGAGAGCGGACCTTCACCCGACGCTGGAATGCGGAACAGGAACGGTCGTCCCGGCGTGGCGCCCGTGATGCGCGGATAGTTGAGTCGCGGTGCGGCGGTGCGGCTGGACGCGATCGCCGGCGCTGGCGATGCTGGCGGCGAGGCGGTCACGGGCGCGGCGGCGCCGTCCTTCATCACGATCGCCGCGCCTGCCCAATCAGCAATGTCGTCACGCGAGCCGTCGCCGGCGTCGGTGACGTACAGGATCATGTTCTTCGCGCCCGTCAGGTCCACCGACACCGGCTTCGGGGCGTCGCCCGCCTTGATGACGCCGCTGTCCCACCGCTTCTCCCCGTCGGTCCACACCTCGAACGTCGCCGAGCCGCGGCCAGTGCGGCGCGCGTCGTCGATTCCGGCAAGCGAGACGAACCGCGTCGCGTTCCCGCCCAGGTCGATCCACAGCTCGGCTCCCGAGGTGACGCCGAGCCCGTGCTGATAGACGACGCTGTCGAGGGTGATCGAGGGGCGGGGGACGGCGGGATTGTTCCCGCGCGCCGGATATCCGCCGAACGCGGCGAGGCCGGGGCTGGGTGGCCGCGAATCCAGGGTGCGCGAAATGTCGAGCGCATCCACCCACACCGCGTGTGCCGGCGGGGCGGCGCCGCGCAGGTCGGCGGCGCTCTGGGCGCCGGACGTCGCGGGCAGGAGAACCGCGACGAGGAGTGAGGCAGCGGGGAGCAGCGGGGCGTGGAGACGCTGGAGCATCGACGGCCTCGGGAAAGGAGTGCGCGGGGGTGCGGCGAATCGTATAATGTATCCGCCTCGAATCCCTTCACCGCAAGCACCCATGACCGATTCCGTTTCGCGGCGCGATGCGCTCAAGCAGCTCGGCGTCGTCGGCGCAGGACTCATGCTCGGCGGCCGCCTGCGCCGCCCGCACGACACGCCACTCGTCGTCGCCGGACGGCCGGTGGAGATCACGGTCGCGTCGCTGAGCCCGCACACGGTCCGCATCACGCTGCGTCCCATCACGGATGGCGGCGTGCTGCCGGTGCCCGCGACCGGCGAGCTGACGACACCGGCCATCCATGCCGCGCCTTTGCGCACCGCTCGCCGGGCCGCCGCCGTTGGCCGCGTTCGCGCTGGTGCGCTCGTCGTCACGCTCGACGACGCCACGCCGACGGTGCGCATCGCCGATGCGCGTGGCGCAGCAGTGCAGGCGCTCACCTTCGACGCCGGCGCGCCGACGATGACCTTTCCGCTCGGCAATGCGCCGCTGCTGGGCCTCGGTGAGGGCGGACCGCAGTTCGACCGGCGTGGCAGCTCGGATCGCATGGTGAACGGGGAGAGCCACGCGCAGCTCGCCACGAATGGCACTCGCGCGCCAATCCAGTGGCTCGTCGGCACCGACGGCTGGGCGATGTTCATCCACCACCCGCGCGGCGCGTTCGAGTTCTCCACCTCGGAAGGGCGGTTCACGCCGCCGGCCGAGGCGGCGCTTCCATATGATGTCTTCGTCGTCGCGTCGCACGACCCCGCGGAGATCATGCGCGAGTACGCACGCATCACCGGACTTCCCGAGCTGCCGCCGAAGTGGGGGTTCGGCTACCTGCAGTCGCACCGCACGCTCGCCGGCCCGGAGGAGATCGCGAGCGTCGCGCGTACGATGCGCGAGAAGCGCCTGCCCTGCGAGGCGCTCATCTATCTCGGTACCGGCTTCTCGCCGTCGGGATGGAACACCAAGAACGGCGACTTCGACTGGAACGCGCACAACTTTCCCGACCCGAAGGCGCAGGTGGCCGCGCTTCACGACGAACACTACAAGGTGGTGTTGCACGTCGTGGTGGAGGGACACAAGCTCCTCGGCACCGTTCACGATCCGTGCACCGCCGCGCCTTTGCCGAGTGGCACGCTGTCCGATGGGCACTGGCCGCCGGTGCGGCAGGTGGCATGCTACTGGCCGTCGCACAAGTCGGTGATGACCGACGTCGGCATCGACGGCTGGTGGCCCGACCAGGGCGACGGCTACGACGGCCCGTCGGAGATCAACCGCCACCGCATGTACTGGGAGGGCACGCAGATGTGGCGCCCGAACGAGCGGCCGTTCGCGTTGCACCGCAACGCATCGCCTGGCGTGCAGCGCTACGGCGGCTTCGTCTGGTCTGGCGACGTCGCGTCCCGGTGGGAGACGCTGAAGACGCACGTACCCGTCGGCATCAACACGGCACTCAGCGGGCTTCCGTACTGGGGCACCGACATCGGCGGCTTCTATCCGACGAAGGAGTACACGGGCGAGCTGTTCGTGCGGTGGTTCCAGTTCAGCGCCTTCTGTCCGCTCTTCCGGTCGCACGGCCGCAACTGGCACCTGCACCTGCCATGGGGCTGGGGCGGCGGCGATGGCGGCCCGGAGGAGACGCGTGGCTTCCACGCCGACGCGGCGACGCTGCACGACACGCGCGTCGAGCCGATCTGCCGGCAGTACATGGAGCTCCGCTCGAGAATGATGCCGTACCTCTACACCGCGGTGCGCGACGGCATCGACAGCGGCATGCCGGTGATGCGTGCGCTATGGCTGCAGTATCCGGACGACCAGATCGCCGTCGCGCGCGGCGACGAGTATCTCTGGGGCCGCGACATGCTCGTTGCACCGGTGGTGGAGCAGGGCGCAACGACGCGTCGCGTCTACCTGCCCCGGGGCACCTGGTACGACTGGTGGACGGAAGAGCAGGTGAACGGTGCCCGAGAGGTCGATCGCGCCGTGGATCTCGCCACGATTCCGCTCTATGTGCGCGCCGGCGCCGTGATCCCGCTCGGTCCCGTGAAGCAGTACGTGTCCGAGAAACGCGACGAGCCCCTCACTCTGGTCGTCTTCCCCGGCGCCGACGCCCATTCCAGCTGGTACGAGGACGACGGCGAGAGCTTCGACTATCGGAAGGGCGAGTGGATGCGCGTGAACCTCGACTGGCACGACGCATCACACCGCCTCACCCTGGCACTTGCTGCCGGCTCACGCGCCCTCGCACCCATGCCGCGCACGATCCAGCTCCGTCTCGCTGGCTCGCAGGGGGTGAAAACGATCGAGTTCACGGGCCGGCCGGTGACGGTCACGCTCGGCTGAGTGATTACGTGACTCGACGGCGCGGACAGACATCCCGAATCGAGAGAGAGACCTGCCGTTTCGAGCAGCTTCCGCATTGTCCTCTACAGGCCAGTCAGGAAGCTCATGACCCCTTCTGCCCGTAATACGCGTTCGGTCCGTGCTTCCGGAGGAAGTGCTTGTCGAGCATGGCCGCAGGCAGTGGCTCGGCAGCGTGGTTCAGGGTGAGCGTGCCGTACGCCATGCGCGCGACTTCCTCCAGCAGATCGGCTGTCTCCACCGCCGCGCTCACCGTGGGGCCCCAGCAGAAGCTCGCGTGGCCCTTCACCAGCACGGCGGGGATGCGCACCGGGTCCAGCGTTGCGAAACGGCGCACGATCTCGCGCCCCGTGTTCGCCTCGTACGCTTCGGCGATGTCGGGATCGGAGAGGTGCTCGGTGATCGGAACCGGGCCGTGGAAGTAGTCCGCGTGCGTCGTGCCGAGGCAGGGGATCTCGCGCTGCGACTGCGCCCACACCGTGGCGTAGTGCGAGTGCGTGTGCACCACGCCGCCGATCGCGTCGAACGCGCGGTACAGCTCGAGGTGCGTGGGCAGGTCGGATGACGGGCGCAGGTCGCCCTCGACGATCGTTCCGTCGAGCGACACGACGACGAGGTGCCTCGGCTGGAGCTTGGTGTAGGGCAGCCCGCTTGGCTTGATGACGACGAGCCCCGACTCGCGATCGATCGCGCTCGCGTTGCCGAAGGTGAACCGCGCGAGCCCGCGCTCGAACAGCTCGATGTTGGCCGCGCACACCTCGCCGCGCAGCGCCTCGAGCGATGCCGTGGGCGCCGTCACGAGATGCCGGCCCGCTGCTTGGCGCGCTTGATGATCTCTGCCATCACGTCACGATGCTTGGCGAAGGTGTCATCCACCACCTGGAGCGTGGGGATGGTGTTCGGATAGAGGCCGAGGTTCTCCGTGTTGAACCGGCCGAAGCCGGATTCATGAACGCCGCTGCTGCCGCGACCGGGCGCGGGGCTGCTCAGGTGCGAGAAGTTGCGCGCGTACTTGCCCCACACCGGTCCGAGTCCCACCTGGAACATCGGGATGAAGCCGAACAGCGCATCGTACGGCATCTCGCCCACGCACGCCACCTGCGGATACTTCGCCCGCAGGTTCTCCACGAGCTTGCGTGTTCCCTCGTGCATGTCGCCGTTGGTGCTATTCACGTGGCCGCCGACGATGTCCAGGAAGTACGCGTCCACGCCGTAGCGGGCAATGATGTCGGCGATGCGGCCCTCGAGGTGCTCCCGCCACACGTCGGCGCCGAGGTTCATGTAGGCGAGCCAGCCGTCGTCGTGGCGATCGTTGTTCCAATCCACCCAGTCCAGGTAGTACGCGTTGCCGTCGATCTTGTGCGTCATCCCGGCGGCGATCTTCGGCCACGACGGAAGCTTCATGTTGGCGGAGTTGGTGCCGAACATCGGCATGATCCGGAAGCCCATCTTCCGGCCTTCGTCCACCAGCTGACGGAACGCCTTCTCGCCGCCCATGCGCTCCGACACGCGGTACTCCGGATATTCCCAGTAGTAGCGGCCGTCCCACGCCGAGATGAAGACGAGCACCCGGTCGCCGGGAATCTGCGTGCGCATCCAGCGCAGCGTCTCCAGCATCTTCGGGTAATCGTTGAACATGTAGCCGGTGTAGTGCATGCCGTGCAGCGTGGTGGCGAGCGCGATGTCGCGCATCCAGGCCGGCACGTCGGTGCGCTCCGCCCAGGGCTTCAGACCGTACGCCTGCTCCACGTGCTTCACGTGCAGCTGCTCCGCCGCGTCGCGCGTCGCCGCGCGGCCCAGTCGCCACGTGGGGACGGTGACCTGGCGGTCCTCACGCCACGCGTCGTGCTCGTGAATGGCCTCGACGCGATAGCTCGTCTCGCCGGGCGCGAGGTAGAAGCGCTTCGGACGCACGCGATGATCGAGCGACGACACGAAGAAGACGTCGCTCGGGGCCTGGATCATGAGCAGCGGCGTGTTCATGCTGCCACTCGGCCCGTTGAGGTCGCCAGCCGCGAACGGATAGCCGGAGAGCAGCTCGTTGTCCTTGGGATCGAAGAAGCCGCCGCCGCTGAACGACACCTTCCCGCGCGGGACGCCCCGGATGATGGTCGTCACCGTCTTCACGGGAACCTGCATCTCCACCACGGTGTCCCATTCCACGTTCGCGCCGTTGCGGCGGAGCTTCGCCGTGAGGGTGCCGGGCGCCTTCTCCTGACCACCGGCCCATACGAAGCCGGTGCAGGTGAGCGTCAGCGCGTTGTCGTCGCCGTTCACCGACATCTTCGTCCGATCGAGCCCGTAGGTGTTCTCGCCCGTGAAGACGAGGAAGCCGAAGCGCAGGTCGCCGAAGGTGACCGACGGCTCCGGAAAGTCGAAGCTGAACTTCATGAAGCCGTTGCCACGGGGCGGGATGAAGATCTCGCTCGTGGAGGTGAGGTCGACGATCGTGCCGGGTGGCGCGGCCGCCGTCGGCGCCGATGATGGCTGAACGGCCTGCGTGGCGAGGGCGGGCGGCAGGCGGACGGCGTCGGGCGTGACGAGCGCGCCGACTCCGACGGCGCCCATGGTCTTGAGCCAGTCGCGGCGGGACACGGGGTCGGTCATGTCGACGAGCCTCGCAATGCGCACGGTGGGGCAGCCGACCTGTCGGGGTGACGGGTCGTGCTTGCGGAAGGTCTCACAATGGATACAATATCCGAACACCCTGGCGGTCGCCAGCGCGCCTCCGTCCCCGACGTTCCACGAGAGGAGCACCAAATGTCGTTGTCACGTCGCACCGTCCTCAAGCTGGGCCTCGGCGCCGGCGCCGTCTCCCTGCTCGACAGCCTTCCCATCGGTGCCACCGCGGCCGCGAGTCCCGCGAATCCGCTGCTCGCCCCCACGGCGCGCGAACGCTTCATGGCGGCCCGCCCCATCCCGCTCCACCGCACGCGGCTCACCGGCGGCCCGCTCAAGGTCCATCAGGAAGCCGACGCAAAGTACCTGCTGGAGCTCGAGCCGGACCGCATGCTCGCCTACTATCGAAAGGTGGCGGGGCTGACTCCCAAGGCCGAGGGCTACGACGGCTGGGACGGGTGGGGACGCAACCTCACCGGACACATCGCCGGCCACTACCTCTCGGCCATCAGCGCCATGTACGCCGCCACCGGCGACAAGCGGTTCAAGGACCGCGTCGACTACATGGTGAACGAGTTCAAGACGGTGCAGGACAAGAACGGCGACGGCTACCTCGTGGCGCTCGAGAACGGCCGACGCTGCTTCGGCAACCTGAAGAAGGGCGAGATCAAGGCGGCGGCGTTCGACCTCAATGGCGAATGGTCCCCGTGGTACACGCTCCACAAGACCTTCGCCGGCCTGCGCGACGCCTACCGATTTACGGGCAACCGCACCGCGCTCGACGTGGAGCGGAAGTTCGCCGGCTGGGCCGAGGGCGTGCTCGCACCGCTGAGCGACGAGCAGATCCAGCACATGCTGGAGACCGAGTTCGGCGGCATGAACGAAGTGCTGGTGGATCTCTACGCCGATACGGGCGATCCGCGCTGGCTGAAGCTCTCGTACGACTTCGAGCATCGCGTGTTCATCGAGCCCCTGCAGCGTCACCGGGACGTGCTCGGCGGCACCCACGCCAATACCCAGCTCCCGAAGGTGATCGGCTCCGCAGAGCGGTACGCATATACCCGGCGGCCGGAAGACCTCGCCGCGGCGGCGTTCTTCTATGACACGGTGACGCAGCACCACAGCTTCTCCACCGGCGGACAGGGCACCGACGAGTACTACGGGCCGCCCGACGTGATCGGCGCCCGCGTCGAGGGACGCACGGCCGAGTCGTGCAACGTCTACAACATGCTGAAGTACTCGCGTCTGCTGTTCTCCATGGAGCCGGACATTCATTATGCCGACTACCAGGAGCGCGGGCTGTACAACCACCAGATGGCGTCGCACGACCCGCAGACGGGCCAGATGTGCTACATGGTGCCGGTGGGGCAGGGCGTGGTGCACGAGTACCAGGACATGCAGCACAGCTGGACGTGCTGCGTGGGTACCGGGATGGAGAACCACGCGCTGATCGGCGACGGCCTGTACTTCGAGAACGGCGATCGCCTGTGGGTGAACGTGTACGTGCCCTCAACGGCCACCTGGGCGGAGAAGGGAGTGCACCTCGCGATGGACAGCAGCTTCCCCGAGGGGGACGACGCCGCGCTCACGCTCACGCTCGACAAGCCGCGCGAGTTCACCGTTTCCATGCGCCGGCCGTACTGGGTGGGCGAGGGCTTCGCCGTGACGGTGAACGGCACGCCCGTGACGGTGGATTCGCCGATGGAGGAGCAGGCGGCGCGGCGGACGCGGCGGACGCAGTATCACGAGGCCGGCCCGGAGAGCAGCTACGTCGACATCAAGCGGACGTGGCGCAGCGGCGACGTGGTGAAGGTGACGCTGCCGAAGACGCTGCGGCTCGAGCCCACGCCGGACATGCCGAATCGCGTGGCGCTGATGTGGGGGCCGCTGGTGCTGGCGGGCGATCTGGGCCCGGAGCCGGTGCGCGGTCGCGCGCGCGGCGAGAACGGCGAGCTGCTGGAGCAGGACACGCCGCGCTCGGCGCCGGTGACGCCTGTGTTCGTCACGGAGGAGGTGCCAGTGGAGAACTGGGTGAAGCCGGTGGCGGGCGAGCCGGGGCACTTCCGCACGGCGGGGGTGGGCCGCGACCCGAACGCCGAGGGGAAGGTGCACGACGTGGACCTCGTGCCGTTCTACCGTCTGCACCAGCGCATCTACGCGACCTACTGGGACGTGCTCACGCCAGCGGTGTGGGAGGCGCGGCACGCCGGCTACGTGACGGAGGCCGAGCGGCTGCGGAAGCTGGACGCGGCAACGGTGGCGGAGGTGAAGCCGGTCAACAAGGCCTCCGAAGCGCAGTATCACTTCGAGGGCGGCAACGACGTGACCGTGCAGCGGATGAGCGGTCGGTTGGGCCGCGCGTCGCGGAGCGGGTTCTCGTACCAGATACCGGTGGAAGCCGGGCATCCGATGGCGCTGATCGCAACGTACTACAGCGCCGACCGTCGGACCTCGCCGGCGTCGTTCGAGGTCCTCGTGGACGGGCAGCGGATCGCCGAGCAGGAGGTGCCGCGCACGGACCCGGGGCGGTTCTATGACGTGACGTATTCGATTCCGGCGTCGCTGGTGCAGGGGAAGTCAGCGGTGACGGTGAAGTTCCAGGCGAAGGCGGGGAGCCAGGTCGCGGCGGTGTACGGCCTTCGGATGGTGCGGGCGGACCAGCTTCCCTGATCGTAACGACGCGGGGCCGGCGATCGATCGCCGGCCCCGCGTCCGTATTCTCTTGACAGTCTTTCTGCGGCCCCGTACTGTGTCGGCCGTCACCTCGTTGGATACAATATCCCGACTTCTGGCGCAATCAATTGGATACAATATCCATATGATTCCCACCGCCGTTCGTCACATGTGTCCCCGCTCCTCTCCCGGACCCTCTACCGCACCGTGAGCCGGAATCCACAGCACAGGAGATCGATGATGCGAACCTGGATCCTCCGCATGACGATCGGCGCCGCACTCGCCGTCGCGATCGTCACCCCCGCATCCGCACAGCAGACCGGCGAGATCACCGGCACGGTGCGCGATTCGGCGAGCGGTCAGCCCCTCCCTGGCGCCCAGATCCTCGTCCCGGGCAGCAAGCTCGGTACGACCGTCAACAACCTGGGGCAGTACACGCTCCGCAACGTCCCTGCCGGACGCACCACCGTCCGCGCCCAGCGACTCGGCTACGCCTTCGCCGAACGCACCGTCACCGTCCCCGCCGGCGGCAGCGTCACCGTCGACTTCACCGTGTCGGCCCGCGCCGTCCTCCTCAACAAGGTCGTCGCCGTCGGCTACGGCACGCAGAAGGAGGAGCAGATCACGAGCGCCGTCTCCAGCGTCGACGCCAAGGACTTCAACCAGACGCCGGCCCGCGACGCCGCCTCGCTCATCTCCGGCAAGATCCCCGGACTCGCCGTCACCACGCCAAGCGGTGACCCGACGGCCGGCACCGAGATCAGCCTCCGCGGCGTGACGACGCTCATCGGACCCACCAGCCCGCTCGTGCTCATCGACGGCGTGCCGGGCGACCTCAACACGGTGGCGCCGCAGGACATCGACCAGATCAGCGTCCTCAAGGACGCCTCCGCCGCCGCCATCTACGGCTCCCGCGCCTCCAACGGCGTCGTGCTGATCACCACCAAGAAGTACGAAGGCGGCGCGCCGACCATCCGCTACGATGGCTACGTCAGCCGCTCCACGATCTACAAGCGCCCGGACTTCCTCACCGCCGCCGACTATCGCTCGCTGATCGCCCAGGGCTACGACTTCCAGGACTTCGGCGCCACGACCGACTGGGAAAGCGCCGTGCTCCGCAGCCCGATCAGCTCGCGGCAGAACGTGAGCCTCAGCGGCGGCAGCAACGCCACCAGCTACACGGCATCGTTCAACTACGAGAACACCCAGGGCATCTTCGACCGCTCCAACAAGCAGTCGATGACGGCGCGCATCAACCTCAACCAGTCGATGTTCGCCGATCGGCTGCGCGCCGAGTTCAACATGCTCACCGGCATCAATGACCAGTTCATCGGGCCGGACTACCAGTACATCTGGCGCCAGGCGCTGATCCGGAATCCCACCGACTCCACGATGGCTGCGGACGGCTCCTACATGGAGCGCGGCACCTACTTCTACACCAACCCGCTCGGCCTCCTCAACACCGACAACGGCACCGACGAGGGTCGCGACCTGCGCCTCAACGGGACGCTGAAGTACTCGCCGATCGACAAGGTGAATCTCTCCCTGCTCGCCGGCACGGAGCGCTTCTCGGACCTCAGCGGCAGTGCGACGACCTTCCAGAACGTCGCCACGACGCAGTCCGGCCTCAATGGCACCGCGAACCGCGGCACAGGCTCGGAGACCGACCACATCCTCGAGCTCACCGGCACCTACACGCCGAGCTTCGGCGATCATCACGCCACGCTGCTCGGCGGATACAGCTACCAGGATTTCGAGAACGAAGGGTTCAGCGCGTACAACTACGGCTTCCCCACCGACCTGTTCGGCTACAACCAGCTTCAGCAGGGCTCGGCGCTGTCCACCGGCAACGCGGCGATGAGCAGCTACAAGTCGTCGTACAAGCTGATCGGTTACTTCACGCGCCTGAACTATGACTGGCAGGACCGCTTCCTTCTCAACGGAAGCCTGCGCTACGAGGGCAACTCGCGGTTCGGCGCCGAGCACAAGTGGGGCATGTTCCCCGCCATTTCCGCCGGCTGGCGCCTCGCCAACGAGCAGTTCGTCCGGCACGCGGCGCCGTGGCTCAACGAGCTGAAGCTCCGCGTCGGCTACGGCGTCACCGGCATCGCGCCCACGTCGTCGTATCTCTCGCTCACCAGCTACCGCTACCAGAACAAGTTCCTCTATAACGGCCAGTGGGTGCAGGGCCTGGAGCCGGCGCGCAATCCGAACCCGGACCTGCGCTGGGAGCGGAAGAGCGAGATCAACACGGGTATCGATTATGCCGCGTTCGACTCGCGACTGAACGGCAGCCTCGATGTCTACCAGCGCGACACGCGCGACATGCTGTACAACTACTCCGTGCCGGTGCCGCCGTACCTGTACGGCAGCATCCTCGCCAACGTCGGCCACATGGCCAACAAGGGTGTCGAGGCGCAGGTCAACTTCGACGTCATCCGCCGGCCGACTGCGAGCTGGACGACGAGCGTCAACTGGTCGCGGAACAGCAACCGCCTGGTCAGCCTGTCCAACAGCGTGTTCCAGACGGCGGACTACTTCTACGCCGGCTACACCGGTGAGCCGATCCAGCAGTCCACGCACCGCATCGACATCGGCGGCCCGATCGGCAACTTCTACGGCTACCAGTCGGTGGACATCGACACCGCCGGCCACTGGATCGTGCTCGACTCCGCCGGCAAGCGCATCTCGATCGACGACGCGAAGGAGAGCGACAAGCGCGTCATCGGCAACGGGCTGCCCAAGCAGTACCTCTCGTGGAACAACACGGCGCGCTACCGCCACTTCGACATGAACGTCAACATGCGCGGCGCGTTCGGCTACCAGATCCTGAACTTCGGGCGGATGTTCTACGAGAACCCGACCATCACGCAGTACAACATGCTGAAGTCGGCGTTCGATCCGGTCTACGGCAAGCGTCCGGTCAACTACGACCTCGCGTACGTCAGCTACTACCTGGAGAACGGCGACTACTGGAAGATCGACAACGTGACCCTCGGGTACACGCTCGGACAGGGCGCGCTGAAGCTGCTCGGGGGCGCCGTGTCCGACGCGCGCATCTACGTGTCCGGCAGCAACCTGCTCACCATCACCGGCTACAAGGGGATGGATCCCGAAGTCTCCACCCGCGGCCTCGATGGTCTGAGCCCGGGCATCGAATATCGCGACACGTACCCGACTTCTCGCATGTTCACCACCGGCTTGAGCCTGAGGTTCTAGAATGCGATTCCTCAATTCCCGGAGCGCGCCCGTGCTGTTGTGCGCTGCTCTCTCGGTCGGCGGCATCGTCGCCTGCCACGATCTGACGGAAGTGCCGTACACCCAGGTCACCGACACCAACTTCCATCCCACGGCCAAGGACCTCGGCTCGGTGATCGCGCCGGCGTACACGCCGCTGCGCGACCTGTGGATGGCGTGGTACGGCAACATCGACACGCAGGAGGAGTCGTCCGACGAGCTCCTCACGCCGGTGCGCCCGAACGGCTGGTACGACGGCGGCACCTACATCCGCATGCACCAGCACCGCTGGGATGCGAACCAGGGGCAGCCGTGGAGCCTGTGGGACAACGCGTTCGCCGGCATCAACGCCGCCAATCGCGTGATCTACCAGATCCAGTCGGGCCAGATTCCGGTGTCCGATTCGGTCAAGACGGCCGTCACCGCGGAGCTCAGCGCGGTGCGCGCGTACAACTACTCGCTCCTGCTCGACAACTTCGGCAACGTGCCGATCGTGACGGACTTCACGGCCACCGACCTGCCGTCGCAGTCCACCCGGCAGCAGGTGTACGATTTCGTCGTGAAGGAGCTGACGGACGCGATCCCGAACCTGTCCGAACAGACGGGATCGGCGATGTACGGCCGCATGAACAAGTGGGCGGCGCTCGCCATCCTGTCGCGTGTCTACCTTAACGCCGAGGTGTACACGGGCACGCCGGCGTACGACAAGGTGATCAGCACGACGCAGCAGATCATCGACGGCAACAAGTTCAAGCTCGAGGCGAACTACCGCGCCCCGTTCGCCCGCACGAACGACAAGTCGGTCGAGAACATCTGGGACGTGCCGTACGACCACATCAACGCCCCGGAGAGCAGCTTCCACATGAAGACGCTGAAGCCGGAGCTGCGCTTCGTGTTCAACATGCAGGCGCAGCCCTGGGGCGGCAGCGCGTCCAACCCGCAGTTCATCGACACGTACGACCCGGCCGACAAGCGCCTGTCCGACACGTGGCTGATGGGCCCGCAGTTCGACAACGCCGGCCACGGCTACAACTTCGTGAAGTTCGTCCCGTCCATCACCAAGACGGACTTCAACAACGGCTACCCGGTGTGGAAGTACGAGATCTACGCCGGTGAGACGGGGTCGTCGGACGTGGACTATCCGATCGTGCGCTACGCCGAAGTGCTGATGATGAAGGCCGAGGCGCTCCTCCGCACCGGCCAGCCCGATGCGGCGGCGGCGATCGTCACGCAGGTGCGTCAGCGTGACTTCCCGACCAACCCGTCGCTGGCGACAGTCACGGGCGCGCAGCTCCAGCAGGGCAGCTCGTACAACTACGGCTGGAGCGACACCGACGGCATCGTGAAGACAGGCCCGGGCGGCACGCCGACCACCAACGGCGGCGCCGACGTGAAGTACGGCCGCTTCCTCGATGAGCTGGGCTGGGAGTTCGCCGCGGAAGGACATCGCCGTTCGGACATGATCCGCTTCGGCGTGTTCACGACGAAGACTTGGTTCAACCACGTGCCCAACGGCGATTTCCGGAAGCTCTTCGCCCTGCCGACGGGTGCCATCAACACCAACACCAACCTGAAGCAGAACCCCGGGTACTAGATTCAACCATCGGGCGCCGGGATCCCGGCGCCCGATGGAGCTCCACCCCCTCAAGGAGGGCACCATGCGCGTCCGGGCTGCTGCCGCCGTCGCCGCTCTCTCCGTTCTGCTGGCCGGCTGTCACCACTCCACCACGCCGCCGGGTCCGGCCACCCCGCGTGGACGCGACATGGGCATCGGGGGGATCCGCACCGGTTCGGCGGATTCCGTGCAGGCGGGCGACACGCAAGGGCAGCACATGGCCGACGTTGCCGACATGCTGCAGGGACGCGTGCCCGGCCTCCAGGTCATCCGCACCGGCAGCGACATCTCGCTCCGCATCCGCGGCAACGACTCCATCAACAGTGAAGGCGAGCCGCTCATCATCCTCGACGATGCACCCGTCGCCGAGCAGAGCGTGTCGATGGTGCTGCACGGCCTCAATCCGAAGGATGTCGCCAGCATCGACGTGCTGAAGGACGTCGCGTCCACCGCGGTCTACGGCACGCGTGGCGCGCACGGCGTGATCATCATCCGGATGAAGCACCCGAAGCCCTGATCGGCAGACGCGTACGGCGAGCGCACCGATGCAGGTCGCGGGTCGATCTTGCGGGAGCGCCCGAAGTGGATACTTTATGCGATCCTGAAAGCGGACCCCTTCCGCCTTCGCGCTCGCCTCCCCGCGCTACGCCGTCGCGTGGCACTCCGATGGAGCCTCCATGAGTGCATTCCGACCTCCCCTGCTGTACGCGCTCGTCCTGCCGCTGCTGCCGATGGCCGCGTTCGCGCAGACCGTCGTCACGGGCACCGTTCGCAACACCACCCAGGTGCCCATCGAAGGCGCGCGGGTCATGATCCAGACGCTCGGTGTCGCGGCCGAAACGAACTCCGGCGGCGTGTACCGACTCGTCGTTCCCGCGGCGCAGGCGAAAGGACAGCAGATCGTCCGCGTGACGGCGCTCGGCTATGAACCCGTCTCGCGCCAGGTAACCCTCACGCCGGGCACGGTCACCCAGGATTTCCGCATGAGCACCGCCGCGCTCGCGCTCGAGGGAATCGTCGTCACGGCGCTCGGCGTCGAGCGACAGGAGCGAAGCCTCGGCTACGCCGTGCAGAGCGTGAGCGGCGCCGAAGTGGCCCAGGCGCCCGTGCCGAACGTCATCGACGCGCTGGCGGGAAAGACCGCCGGTGTGACCATCACGAGCTCCGGCGGCCGGCCGGGTGCCTCCTCGCGCATCGTGCTGCGCGGCGAGTCCTCCTTCCTCGGCAACAGCCAGCCGCTGTTCGTGATCGACGGCGTGCCGGTCAGCAATGACGTCGACGCCAACGTGTCCGGCGCGTTCAACCTCGATCGCGGCCAGATGACGAGCCGCGCCGTGGACATCGACCCGAACTCGATCGAGGACGTGTCCGTGCTCCGCGGCGCTGCCGCGACGGCGCTGTACGGATCGCGCGCCGCGAACGGCGCCATCCTCATCACCACCAAGAAGGGCGCCGGCAACACCTCGCTCTCCATCTCCTCGCGCTACTCCGCGGAGACGCCGATTCTCGGCGAGTACCAGACCACCTACCTCGCCGGTCAGAACGGGTTCTACAGCAACGGACTTCCGCTGGCGCGCGGCGGCTACGTGCAGCCCGGCTACCCGGGGACGAATCCCGTCACGCTTCTCAGCTGGGGACCGGACAAGAACAAGGTGGATCCGAGCGTGCTCACCGCGCTCGGCGTCACCAGCATCCCGACGTTCGACCCACGCAGGGACTTCTACAAGACGGGCCGTCTCCTCGAGAACTCGGCCAACATCTCCGGTCGCATCCCAACAGGCTCGTACTACTTCGGCGGCACGCATACCGGCCAGACGGGCATCGCGCCGGGCAGCGATTTCGGACGCACGTCGCTGACCGCGAAGTTCACTACCACGGTCGGGCCGCTGCTCAGCTCCGTCACCAACGCGATGTACACCCAGGACGGCAACGACTACCTGGACGACGGTTGGTATGGCCCGCAGCGGTGGCTGTCGCTGGCGCCGATCAGCTACGACAGCAAGGATCCCTTCTTCGAGGACGGCACGCCGAGGTCGAGCGGCGCCGACGCGTTCTGGTTGGCGCAGAACCAGGGCTACTCGAGCGACGTCGGACGGTTGATCGCCGGCCAGGAACTGACTCTGTCGCTGCCGCGGTCGCTCTCGCTCTCCGATCGCATCGGCATGGACAGCTACACCGACCAGCGCAACTTCCAGACGAACCAGCAGCCGTGGGTCACCACGTCGACCGGCAGCATGTGGGACCAGAAGGTCGTGCGCACGAACATCAACAACGACCTCACGCTCAACCTGAACGAGCTGGAGCTCCGGCCAGGCCTCACGCTCTCGGGACTGCTCGGCAACAACATCTCGGCGAACGATTTCCGTTCGACCTATCTCGGGGGCAGCGGCATCAACATCCCCGGCTTCTACAACGTCTCCAACTTCAACACGATCACGGCGTCGAACCAGCGTACCCAGCAGCGGCTGATCGGAGCCTACGCGCAGGCGTCGCTCGGCTTCCGCAACTACCTGTTCGTCCAGGGGTCGGCACGCAATGACTGGAGCTCGACGCTCCCGGTGAATGCCAACTCGTACTTCTATCCTTCGCTGAGCGTCGGCTACGTCTTCACCGACGCGCTGGGGATCAAGAGCCGCATCCTCGACTACGGCAAGCTCCGCGCGTCGTGGGCGCGGGTCGGCAACTCGGCGCCGCCGTACCGGCTGAACACCACCTATTTCCAGGCCGGGTACACGGACTATCCGAACAGCGTGAGCCCGGTGTCGTTCCGGGTGCCGTTCAATGGCGTCAACGGCTACCTCCTCAGCACCAGCCTCGGCAACCCGGATCTCAAGCCCGAGCTGACGACCGAGACGGAGCTCGGCCTCGAGCTGCGCTTCCTGGGCGGACGTGCGAGCGCCGAGGCGACCGGCTACAACAAGACGACGCAGGACCAGATCTTCGCCGTGCCGTCATCCGCCGCCACCGGATTCACGAGCATTCTTCGCAACGCCGGCAACCTGCGGAATCGCGGCGTGGAGCTCTCGCTCTCCGGGACGCCGATCCAGACGCACGACTTCAGCTGGAACATCCGCGGCAACTGGTCGAGGAACCACTCGAGCGTCATCTCGCTCGCGCCGGGCGTGTCGAACATCTACCTCGCCGGCTACAGCTACCCGCAGATCCGCATCATGCAGAACGAGGGCTATGGCGTGATCTGGGGCTTTGCCTATCAGCGCAACGACCAAGGCCAGATCCTGGTGGACGACAACGGCAAGCCGATTCCGAGCCGCGCGCTCTCCGTGCTCGGCAACATCCAGCCCGACTGGATCGGCAACCTGCAGTCCGGCGTCACCTATCGCGGCCTGAGCCTGTCGGCGCTCGTCGACATCCGCCGCGGCGGCGACATCCTGAACTTCGAGAAGTGGTACACCATTCCGCAGGGCACGGCGAAGATCACCGAGCAGCGGAACGACATGTACGTGTTCCCCGGGGTGAACGTCAACACCGGAAAGCCCAACACCGTCCCCGTGCTGCGCGATCGCGCCTACTACGTGGCGTACGCGACGTCGGTGCAGGAGAACCTGGTGGAAGACGGCAGCTACGTGAAGCTCCGCGAAGCCACGCTGTCCTGGGCGGTGCCCACGAAGTACCTCACCCGTTCGCGCATGCAGTCGCTGTCGCTGTATGCCACCGGTCACAACCTGCTGATGCACACCAACTTCACCTCCGGCGACCCCGAGGGAAACACGGTGGGATCGGATAATGCCGGCGGCGCTGCGCTCCACTTCTTCAACACTCCCACGACCCGGAGCATCGCGTTCGGGTTGCGCACGACCTTCTGAGAGGAATCCCCATCATGCTCCCCAGACTGGGCCGATGCCTTGCCGCGTGCGCAATGCTTACCGCGGTCGCCTCGTGCAACAACTTTCTCGACGTCAATACCAACCCGAACTCGCCGACCAGCGTCAACGAAAAGCTGCTCCTGCCGGCGATCGAGGGAACCTTTTCCCTCGCCGTGATCGGCAGCTGGCCGTCGACGCTGAGCGCGGAATGGATGCAGCAGATCTCGTACAACGGTTCGCGTGCCAACATGCGCATCGAGCTGTACGAGATGTATCCCACGGAGCCTGATCGGCTGTGGGGCGTGTCGTACGACCAGATCATGGGCAACGCGCGCATCCTCAGCGAAAAGGCCACGGCGAATGGCAATTACGCGTACGCCGGCATCGCGAAGCTGCTCTACGCGTGGGACCTGTCGGTCGTCGCCAACATGTGGGGGTCGGCGCCGTACTCGCAGGCGTGGGATCCGTCCAACCCGCATCCCGGGTACGACACCCAGCAGCAGCTCTACACCGCAGTGTTCGCCATCCTCGATTCCGCCATCACGGATCTCGGCACGCCGAGTACGTCGGTGCCGGGCACGGATGACCTGCTGTACGGCGGAAACATGACGCGGTGGCTGAAGCTGGCGAACGTGCTCAAGGCGCAGCTGAATCTCACGGTCTCTTCGGCGCCTGGCGAGAACAAGCTGCAGCGTGCGCAGACGGCGCTTGCGGCGCTCCAGAACGGCTTCACGAGCAATGCGGACGATCCGGACTTCAAGTACTACGACGCGAATGGCCAGCGGAACCCGCTCTACCAGTCGCTGGTGGATCCACGCATCCAGATGGCGAAGCACTACGTGGACCTGCTACAGTCGCTGGGCGATCCACGCCTGTCGCGACAGGCGTCTCCCACGCGCCAGAACGGCGGGTACGTCGGTCACCCGAACGGCGGCGGGGCGGTGGATACGGCAACGATCTCGTCGATCAACCCGATCTACAGCGCGCCGAACGCCAAGCTCACCTGGATCAGCTACGCGTCCTCCAAGGAGACGGAAGCCGAAGCGACGCTGATCGTATCCGGTGCCGCGGCGGCCGACGCCGCGTACCGGCAAGGCATCAGCGCCAACATGACCAAGCTGGGCGTGAGCGCGGCCGAACAGTCGGCGTACCTGGCGTCGCTGCCCTCGCTCAGCGCGTCGGCGAACCCGCTCAACGACATCATCACCCAGAAGTACATCATCAACTTCATGAACTATCAGGTGTGGGATGATTGGCGCCGCACGGGCTACCCGGCACTCACGCCGGTGGCGGGCGCGCTGCTGCCGCAGATCCCGGTGCGGTTCATGACGCCGGCCGGCGAACTGGCGACGAACGCCGACGCGGTGACAGCCAGCGGCATCGATCCCGGCCTGACGGGCATGCTCGTGCACGTGTGGTGGGATCCGCAATGATGTTCCCTGCTGCCGGGCGGATCATCCGCCCGGCAGCACCGTGGCTCGTCCTGGCCGGCGCGCTACTGGCCGTTCCGGCTCACGTATTCGCTCAGACGTCCCGCTCCGCTGGCTGCCGGTCCGATGACGTGCGGACGATGAGCGCGGCGATGCGGCAGATTCACCAACTCGAGGGCGCTTCCCGGACGGGCGGTGAGGAACGCTGCGCACTGGGGGCGCTGTACGCGCGCGTTGGCCAGGCGGAACGCGCCGATTCGCTGCTCCGGTTGCTCGTCCGCGAGCAGCCACGCCTCGTGGATGCACGCCTGGCACTCGCGAACGTCGAGCGGGAGCGCCTCGAGTTCGCGGCCGCCGATGAGCAGCTCGCTGCCGCCGCACGGCTCGAGCCGCGCAGCGCCGGCGTACGGCTCGCGCAGGCGGACGCGGCGCTCGACCGCACCGACGCCGGTCGCGCCGCGCAACTCTACGACGGCGTCCTGCGCGACGATCCCGGATCGTCGCGCGCTGCCCTCGGTCTGGCGCGCGTGCGCTATGTCCGGAACGAGCTCGACTCGGCGCGCGGGCGCCTGGATGCGCTGCTGGTGCACGATCCCGGCGTCACCTCGGCGCTCCTGCTGCGCGCGGCGATCCATCACGCGCAACAGCATCCCGTGGAGTGGAAGGCTGACGTGGAGGCGGCGCTCGCGTCGGATTCCTTGTCGCCGGCGGCGCACCTCGCGTGGGCAGGCGTGCTGCGTGATGCGGGCAAGGTGGACGCGGCATACCGCGAGGCGGTTGCGGCGCTCGCACTCGACCCCTACGACGAGGGCGCCCACAGCTACATCGGCAACGGCGGATCCATCACGAGCTTCGGACGTTATCCGCCGCTCGCCGACGACTCCGTGCCGCCATCGCTCCGCCGGATGCTCGGCGGCGCCGACAGTGCGCTCGCGCGGCGCAGCTTCAGCCGCGCCGACAGCCTGTATCACGCGGCGCTCGCCGATCATCCGACGCTCGCCGCCGCCATGCTCGGCATCGGCTCGGTGCACTATCGACGCGGTCAGTATCGCCAGGCGCTCGACTGGTTCCTCCGCGCAGCGAAGGCGTATCCCGACCTCGGCATCGCGCACTATGGCGCGGCCACGTCGATGAAGGCGCTGCGGGACCAGCGCAACCCTGAGGTGCAGGCGGCGCGCAAGCGCTTTCGCGCCATGCCGCGTCCGGCCGAGCCGGAGCGGCTGCGGGAGGTGTTCCCCGATTACGATCGCCTCGATCCCGACCTGCAGAAGGTGATCCTTCTCTCGGTGTCGCCGGTGCGGTACTACATCCCCCTCCTCGCGACGGCGGGCGCGACGTTCCGCCTGATCCCGTTCGAGCGGCGGATGTGGGAGATGCCGGACAAGGAGCGGACGCGCGGGACGCGCACGTTCGACCTGCGGCTCTGGGACGACGTGAAGGGGCAGGGCGGGTTCCACGCGCTGTCGGGCGAAGAGTGGGTGCGCGACGCGATGAACGGTCGCTACAACGTGCTCTCGCACGAGTTCATGCATCAGGTGCACGGCACCGTCCTCACGGACGAGCAGCGCACCGAGATCACCCGGCTGTTCGCCAAGGCGAAGCGTGAGCGTCGCACGCTGGACTCGTACGCCGACTTCAATGAGATGGAGTACTTCGCGCAGGCGTACGAGGCCGCGATCAGCGAGACGAAGCTCTCCGATCAGAAGGGGACGAGCGGCCACACTCGCGCTGAAGTCGAGCGCCTGGACCCCGACGTCTACCGGTTCATCCTCACGCTTGCCGATCGGCCCGCGACCGACGCGAATGCCGTCGTCGCCATCACGCAACGGATCAGCGCGCTGATTGGCGACGGGAAGCTCGCAGCCGCCGTGGACGCTGCGACGAACGCACTCGCGCGCTACGGCGATCGCGCCGAGCTGCTGGCGCAGCTTGGGCGCGCGCAGCGACTTTCGGGCGACTATCCGACGGCGATCGCCGCCGACGAGCGGGCGATCGCGGCATCTCCGCACGTGATTGCGGGCTACGCCGGCCTGGCCGAGGACCATGTGTACGCCGCGCGTGACTACACGAGCGCGCTCACCACGCTGCAACGGGCAGTCGACGCCAACCCGACGTCCGGCGAAAGCTGGATGCGCCTCGCCAACATCGGGCTCTCGGCAGGGCGGCTGGACGTCACCCGGGCTGCCGTCGCGCGCGCCGACTCGCTCATCCAGGCGCCCAACCCCTACGCCGCGTACTCGACGCCGGGCGCCGTTGCCGCTCGGCTGGCCTTTCTCGCCTCCGACGACACGCTCGCGGAGCGACTCTACCGATACAATATCGAGCACGTCACCCGCTCGGATGTCGGCGCGTGGACGGACCTCGCGGCGATCGCGCTGAGCCGAAGCGACACCGTGACAGCGCGCGCCGCACTCGAATCCGCGCAGGCGGTCGATCGGGAAGACGCACGGGTGCGCGAGATCGAGGCGCGCCTGCTCGCAGCGGAGGGAAAGCTAGGCCAGACGCGCGAACGCCTGCTTCTCGCTCTCGCCAGGGACTCCACGCGGCTCGAAACCATCACGGCGCTCGTCGCGAACTCCCGCGTCAACGATCCCGAGCGCGCGGCGTCGTACGTCGAGCGTGGGATGCGACTCGTCGCTGACACGAGTCCGGTCCGGTTCACCTTCGAGCATGGCCGCTTCCGTTCACGTGACGTGCCGACGATGCCGGCGATTGCGCGCTTCGACGGCGAGGCGGCGCGCGTCAGCCTCGCGTCGCGGGATACGGCGACCGCGATCGCCCGCCATCTCGCCGCGGTGCGCGCCTTTGCGCTCGAGTTCCCATCCGTCGTCGCGCTCATCCAGCTGTACTCGGCGACGGGGAACTGCAGCGAGGCTGCTGCGTGGCGCCGGCGGCTGGACGAGCAGCACGCGCCGGTGCGCTACCGCGATGCCGTCCAGCCAATCACGCGCGGCGGCGCCGAGTCCACTCGCTCATGTTCATAGCCTCGTTCAGGAGCCCAACGGGATCTCCCATGCGCAGACGATCTTCGCGCTTACGATCCGATCTTGCATGCCGTCTTCGAGCGCGCCTATCGGGATCACGGCATTCCGATCGACGTGTTCTGGGCGAAGCACACCACGCCACAGCGCCGGAGCACGAAATGACACCTTTGCACCCACGCCCTCGCCGCGGTTCGCTCGTTGTCCTCGCGCTCCCGCTGCTGCTGCTCGGCGCTGCCAACCTGCCGGCGCAGTTCCGCCCCGATCCAGGCCACTCCATCGGCACCGTCCGCACCGACGGCAAGCTGATCGTCCTCACGCTCGACGAAGGTGCGCTCGGCACGGCCAACCTGTTCGACCTCGATCATCAGACGCTGCGCTTCACGCCGCAGGGATCGCGGTACCGGGTGGAGCGCCTGCCGCTCCAGTGGGACGGCGACTTCGGCGCTCCCATGACGAGCAGCGACGCCGCGCTCGCGCACGTGCGGTTCCCCTTCTCGGGCACTCGCTGGAGCGCATTCTCGGTCGGCGTCACGGGATCGATCACCTTCGGTGATTCCCTCGCCGGCGTTCGTCGCGTGGCGCCGCAGAGCGCCGGTGACAGCCGGAATCGCGGGGGCGGTCTCGCCGTCGATCGCTTTGCCGAGCTGGCGGAAGCGGCGCCCGGATTGATCAACACGATTCCGGCGATTGCGGTGTTCTTCAAGCCGCGGATGTACGGCACGCGATACCTGAAGGAGCTCGGCGATCGCGCCGTCGTCACGTGGAGCCTCACCGAGCCGGCTGGCGGCATCCAGGACATGACGTGGACGCCGACGGTGAACCGCTTCCAGGCCGTGCTGCACGCGAACGGGACGATCGATCTCTCGTACAACGACGTGCATGCGCAGGACGCCATCGTCGGCGTGTACCCGGAGGTCGCCGGCGCGTCCGAGCGTGAGATCGCCAGCATCCCGTCTGGCGCGACACCGGGGGCGTCGCCCAATCTCGACATCCGGCGGCTGCGGCTCACGGCGGTGAACGGTGTGTTCCTCGACGGCGCCATCGAGACCGCGGGCCCCGTGCTTCCGGAGGGCGACTCCGCCGCGGCGGGCGTCGTCTACCGCGTCTGCGTCAGTCGCTCGAAGCCGGCCGGCGGCTGCACCGCCGATACGGACGGACTCGTGTGGAGCATCTTCGGCGTCCGCGCACGTGGAAGGGCGTCGTCGGGGTCACGCTACTTCGCGTCGGGGTCCGGCGTGCGGCCGAACGTTACCGTGCAAGGCAACACGATTTCCGTTCGTGGCACGCTGCCGGCGGGCTACAAGGCCGGCGAGCAGCTCTACGTCTCGGCCGCTGCACAGGGGCCGGGTGCGGCAGCACCCGCCGATCAGGTGCCGCCACAGCTCGTCCAGCTCACTGGCGTCAACAGTCCCGCGGTCGATTTCTCGTCCGTGAAGCGACAGGACGGACCGTATGCCGTGGCGTACGAGAGCTTCCATTACCTGAAGCCGCCGCGCGCGATGGACCTCACCTGCACGGTGATCAAGGCGCTCGGCGACAAGTACGATTTCCTCGCCTATTACTCCGACTTCCGCATCGACAACCCGGAGGCGGGCACCTCGAGCACGGGCCCGCTCGGTGGCGGCCCCGCTGGTGGCGCGGTCACCGGCATCGGGGCCGAGCAGCGCAACCTCGCGAGCTACTGCAGTCAGGGTCGCTTCCAGTGGCAGTACATCCAGCCGGTGTACGTGGGAGCCAACCAGATGGCCGAGTATCCACCGGCGGGCGTGGTGGACAGCAATCGCCACAACATCCTGGCGTACGAGCACGAGCTCACGGAGCGGACGTCGAACGGTAAGATCCCGCCATATGACTACGCGATGTCGCAGATCGGCCACGAGATGGGCCACCGCTGGGCAGCGTTCGTGTCGGCGAAGGTGAACGGCGAGACGATTCAGCTCGGCCCCACGCACTGGGCGCGCGGGCTGCAGGCGCCGGTCGCGTTCCCGTACCAGCGGCCGGTGGAAGCGTCAGCAATGGGCGGCGGCGTCTGGCAGGACAATTACGACGGCACCTTCACGCAGCTCGACGACGACTACTACGTGCCGGCGACAGGCTGGTCGTATCTCGACCTCTACCTGATGGGTTTCATCTCACCGAGCGAGGTGCCTGACTTCTTCATCCTGCGCAACCTCACGCCCGCC
>Ga0157372_10000999_pt1 | contig 30883 bp, 21 predicted proteins | sample C55metaG_FD_115307 | JGI IMG/M metagenome (GOLD analysis project Ga0157372, IMG submission 115307) | Corn rhizosphere microbial communities from Kellogg Biological Station, Michigan, USA - C5-5 metaG | ecosystem: Host-associated > Plants > Roots > Rhizosphere > Soil | place: USA: Michigan...
GCCGACATCGTCGCCTGGTTGAAGAAGATGCGGCCGAAGTGCTCGCGGTCGGGAAAGACTTCGTCCTGCAGCGGCAGATAGGCGCCGCCGGAGTCGACCAGGTAGATGCACGGCAGCCGGTTCTGCAGCGCCACCTCCTGCGCCCTCAGGTGCTTCTTGACCGTAATCGGGTAGTAGGTGCCGCCTTTGACGGTGGCGTCGTTGGCGGCGATCACGCAGCGGCGGCCGTTGACGGTGCCGATGCCGCTGACGATCCCCGCCCCCGGTGCCGCGTCGTCGTACATTCCGTGCGCGGCCAGCGGCGAGAGCTCGAGGAACGGCGTGCCGGGGTCGCAGAGGCCCTCGATCCGCTCGCGCGCGGTCAGCTTGCCGCGGCCGCGGTGGCGCTCGACCGCCTTCGGCCCGCCGCCGGCGCGGACCCGCTCCAGCTCGGCCTCCAGCTCGGCGATCAGCTCGAGGTGCTTCTCGCGCATGCCCTCGGCGGTTCCCTTGGTCACGCTCATCGCGGCGGGTTCTCCTTGAAGGGATCGCGCTCGGCGTGCCACTGCACCGGGCCGGCGACGAGGGTGTGCGAGCCGAGCGGCCGCCCCAGCACCTCCTGCGCCGACCGCGCGGCGTCGAGCAGCTTCTCCAGGTCGACCCCGGTCTCGATTCTCATCTCGTGCAGCATCGAGACCAGGTCCTCGCTGGCGATGTTGCCGGTGGCGCCGGGCGGGACCGGGCAGCCGCCGAGCTCGCCGAAGCTCGACTCGAAGGAGTCGACCCCGACCTCGAGCGCCGCGAGCACGTTGGCCAGCGCCTGGCCGCGGGTGTTGTGGAAGTGGGCGGTGCGCTCGACCTCGGGCAGCTCCTCGGCGGCGCGCCGGAAGAACTCGCCGACCTCGACCGGGTTGGCCATCCCGGTGGTGTCGCCGAAGCCGATCTCGACCGCGCCCGCCGCCGCCAGGCGCTGGGCGATCTCGAAGACGCGCTCGAAGGGCACGTAGCCCTCGTAGGGGCAGCCGAAGCTGGTGCTGATCACGCCCTCGCAGCGCAGGCCTTCACCAGTCGCGCGTGCAAGCACCGCTTCTATCCCGGTCAGCGACTCCTCGACCGAGCGGTTGACGTTGTGGCGGTTGTGGGTCTCCGAGGCAGAGAGGAAGACGTTGACCTCGTCGATCTTCTCGCGCACCTCGAGCGCCGCCTCCAGGCCGCGCTCGTTCGGGACCAGGACCGAGACCGAGACCTCCTCGGGGATTTCGGCCCGTTCCAGCACCTCGCGCCCGTCGGCCAGTTGCGGCACCACGTCGGCGCGGACGAAGCTCGTCACCTCCAGCCGCCGCAGCCCGGTCCGCGCCAGCATCTCGACCAGCCGCACCTTCTCGTCGGTCGGGATCGTCTCCGGCTCGTTCTGGAAGCCGTCGCGCGGGCCGACCTCGCGGATGCGGACGGCGGTCGGCAGAGACATCAGGCAATCACCTATGCACCTAACGCCCTCGCGATCACCATCTGCTGGACCTCGTCGGTCCCCTCGCCGATCGTGAGGATCTTGGCGTCGCGGTAGAAGCGGCAGACCGGGTACTCCTCGATGTAGCCGTAGCCGCCGTGGATCTGCACCGCCTCCTCGCAGCAGCGCACGGCAAGGCGGCCGCTCTTCAGCTTCGCCTGGGCGGCGGTGAGGCTGAAGTTTTCGCCGCGGTCCTTGAGCCGGGCGGCTTTGTAGACGAGCAGGCGGGTCGCCTCGATCTCGGTCACCATGTCGGCGAGCTTGGCCTGGATCGACTGGAAGCGGGAGATCGACTGGCCGAAGGCCTGGCGCTCCTTGGCGTAGGCGAGCGCCTCGTCGAGGGCTCCCTGCGCCAGCCCGACCCCCATCGCGGCGACGCCGATGCGGCCGATGTCGAGCACCTGCAGGAACTGGCGGAAGCCCATCCCGCGCGGGCCGAGCAGGTTCTGCTCCGGCACCCGGCAGTCGGTGAAGGTGAGCGGCCGCGTGTCGGAGGCGTTCCAGCCCATCTTGCGGTACGGCTCGCCCTGCTCGTAGCCGGGGGTGCCGTTGGCGACGATCAGGTTGGAGATCTCATCGTCGCCGGTACGGGCGGTGATGCAGACGACGCCGGAGATGTCGGTGCCGGCGTTGGTGATGAACTGCTTGGCGCCGTCGATCACCCATTCGCCGCCGTCGAGGCGCGCCTTGGTGCGGACGTTGCCGGCGTCGGAGCCGGCCTCGGGCTCGGTCAGGCCGAAGGCGCCGAGGATCTCACCCGCGCAGAGCCGCGGCATCCACTCTTCTTTCTGGGCCTCGTCGCCGAAGAGGTAGATCGGCTGGGTGCCGAGTGAGGTGTGGGCGCAGAGGGTGATCGCGACCGAAGAGTCGATCCGGGTCAGCTCCTCGACCGCGAGCGCGTAGGCGAGCGAGTCCCCTCCCCCGCCGCCGTAGCGCTCTGGGAACGGGATCCCCATCAGGTTGAGCTCGGCCAGCTTGGCGACGATCTCGTAGGGGAAGCGCTTTTCGCGGTCGAGCTCCTCGGCGACCGGCGCCACCTCCCCGGTGGCGAAGTCGCGGACGGTCTGCTGGATCAGGCGATGCTCGTCGCCAAGTTCGAAGTCCATTCCCACAAGTTACCGAATCGTCATTCTAAATTCGAAGATTCGTTCGGTTTTCGGCTACCTTGTTGCAATGCCGTTGCCCTCTCCCCCGACCCGGCCGGCGCTGCGCGCCCGCTACGAGGCGCGGCGGAGCGAGGTGGTCGCCGCCGCCGCCAAGCTCTTCGCCGAGCGCGGCTACGACGGCACCTCGATGAGCGAGCTGACCGCGGCGACCGGCCTCGCCGCCGGCGGCCTCTACCACTACATCGAGGGCAAGGACGACCTGCTGATCGCGATCTGCGACGAGCTACTGGAACCGCTGCTGGCGCGTGCGCGCGAGATCGTCGCCGCCGAGGCGCCGCCCGTGACCCAGCTGCGCGACCTGGTCGAGGCCTGGGTCGCCCACGTCGTCGCCCACCGGCATCACATGCTCGTCTTCACCCAGGAGCGCCAGGCGATCGAGCGCCAGGCCCGCTGGCGCCACGTTCGCTCCCAACGCAAAGCCTTCGAGAAGATCCTCGACGAGGTCCTCGCCCGCGGCGAGGCCGACGGCTCGATGACCTTCGCCGACCGCCGCCTCTCCCTCCTCGCCCTATTGGGAATGGTCAACTACACGCCGCAATGGGTACGGCCGAACGGCCGGCTCTCAGCCGCGGAGATCGCCGACGGCTACTGCGCGATCGTGCTCGGCGCCAGGATGAGCAGCCCATGATCGCCCTCGGCTACGCAGGCGACTGGTCACTTGAGCACAGGATGGTGTGCCTAATTGACCGACGAAGGGCCGACAGGCCGCTCTACTAGCTAGTACGGATGCGGTGCCGCCGCAACTACGAGGGCGATGACGACGGCGATCGCGAAGGTAAGCAGCGCGGTCTTGATCGGTGCGGGTGGGGCGGAACGGATCATGGCCCGAAAGTACCCCGCTAGGGGCAATTTGCCTGTGCAAAAGAGCACAGTCGGACGTGCATCACATTGAGCAGGTTTTTTACCTCCGGATCGCGAAGCGTCGCCAGCTCGATCTGGCGCTCGGCGTCGTAGGAGGAGGTCGGGACCGGCCCGGCGGCCGGGTGGCAGCCGATCTCGGTCCAGCCTGGCGGCAACGAGCGGATCAGCTCGGAAAGGCGCTCGGGAGTGACGCCGGCGGGATAGGGATCGCCCTTGCCGCTCTGGCCGTAGAAGCCGCCCTCGTAGCGGATCGCCCGGTTGCGCAGGGGCACCGCGAGCTCGGCGGCCAGCGCCTCGGCCACCCCCTTGAGCGGCTCCGATTCGTGCACGTGCTGGTGCGAGTCGAGGTGGGTCGGGTCGCGGCCGAGCAGGGCGCGGAAGCGCTCTAGCTGCGCCCGGCACTCGCGCTCGACGTCGGCGGCGTCGTCGAGGTCGCAGTGCGAATAGGCCACCGTCCACTCGCCGTCGGCGTAGCTCCACTCGCCGAGGTCGATGTGGAGGCCAACCGCCAGGTGGGGATGGTCAGCCGCGCGTTCGGCCGCCGACGGTGCCGCCCCCTGTCGCACCATCAGGCTGGCGCTGGTGACGATGCCCTCCTCGTGGGCGGCGAAGATGCCGTCGTTGACGGCATCGGAGAGGCCGAGGTCGTCGGCGTTGACGACGAGGAAGCGCTGCTCGTCGCTCACAGCTCCAGCTCCTCGGCGAGCTGGGTCGCCTCGGCAAGCCAGTCGTGCCGCTTCTCGTCCGGCGGCTGCCACGCGGGCGGCGCCCAGCCGAGCCACTGGATTGCGACTTGGAGACGGGCGAAGTCGAGGTCGCGAGCGGTGAAGGACGGGGTGGCGGGCTCTGACGCATAGGCGCCGGCAAGCGCTTCGCGGTCGGCCGCCGGCCAGCCGCTGACCAGCGCCGCCAGGTCGCTCAGGCCCGGGCCGACCGCGGCAAGCTCCCAGTCGACCGGGGCGACCCGCGCATCCGATTTCTTCCCCAGCGGGGTGGGGACGGAATCCGATGCGCTCGCGACGAGCACGTTGGAAGCGTAGAACTCGCCGTGGAGGACGGTCCGGGGGAGCGCCAGAAGGGCATCGACCACCGGCTCGTGGCGCTCGCGCAGCCAGGCGACGGTGGCCGCTGAGCCGTCGCCGCGCTCGGCGGTGAAACGCTCCGCCCGCTCGATCCAGCCGCGGTAGAAGGCGGCGTCGTGGTCGATCAGCCGCCCCTCGGCGCGGTGGCGGTCAAGCTGCGGGGCCAACGCCGCGTGAAAGCGCGCGAGCCAGCGCGCCGCCTCCTCCCAGAGCCCGCGCTCGCCGACCTGGAAGAGCTCCCGCCCTTCAACCCACTCGAAGAAGAGCCAGTGGCGGCTCCTCTCGAGGACGGCGCCGAAGAACTCCGGCGGCCCCGCGGGCGCCTGCGGCAGCAGCGAGCGGTAGACGGCCGGCTCGCGCTCGGGGTCGTGGAGGAACGCGGGCTTCGCCAGTTGCGCCTCCTGGTCCAGCCGCTCCCGGTCGAGCTGCTTGAAGCCCAACCGCACCGGGCCCCTTCCCGTCAACTCCACCCGCAGCTCCTCGATCGGGAAGCTGGTGCGGTAAGGGGACGGCCGGCGCTCGATCGGGCCGAGCGGTTCGAGGCCGACGCAGCCGAGCGCCCGCTCGAGCCCGTCGCGAAGCTCCGAGTCCGCCTGCGGTCCGGTCACGGCGTGAGCTCGGTGACAGCTGCCCGCGTGGCCTCGATTACCCGCTCGACCGAGCCCTCGTCCAGGTCGGCGAAGAGCGGCAGGCGGACGAGGCGGGAGCTGAGATCCTCGGTATGGACGAGCGCGCCGGAGATGCGGCCGAACAGCTCCCCCGCGGGCGAGCTGTGAAGGGGAACGAAGTGGAAGACGGTGGCGATCTCCTGCTCGCGCAGCCGCTCGATGAAGGCGCCGCGCGCCTCCGAGCTCGGGAGCACCAGGTAGTAGACGTGGCCGTTGTGGACATTGCCCGGCGGCGTCGGCGGGCGCTGCACCAGCCGCTCTCGCTCGAGCTCCTCGAATGCGGCGTGGTAGCGGCCCCAGATTGCCCGCCGCCGCGCCGTCACCTCCTCCGCGGCCTCGAGCTGAGCGCAGAGGAAGGCCGCGGTGAGGTCGCTGGCGCCGAAGGAGGAGCCGACGTCGACCCAGGTGTAGCGGTCGATCTCGCCTCGCAGGAAGTCCGCCCGGTTCGTGCCCTTGTCCCAGATCACCCGAGCCCGCTCGGCCAGCGCCGGGTCGTTGACCAGGAGGACGCCGCCCTCACCGCAGGTGACGTTCTTGGTCTCGTGGAAGCTGATCGCGCCGAGGTCGCCGATCGAGCCGAGCGCGCGGCCGTCCTGCTCGGCCAACAGGCAGTGGGCGGCGTCCTCGATCAGGGTCAGATCATGCTCAGCGGCGATCCCGCCCAGCCGCTCCATGTCGCAGGCGACGCCGCCGTAGTGGACGGCGAGGATCGCCCGCGTGCGCTCGCCCACCGCCGCAGCGACCCGCTCCGGATCGACGTTCAACGTCACCGGGTCGATGTCGACGAAGACCGGCGTCGCCCCCTGCCGCACCACCGCGGTCGCCATCGTCGGGTAGCCGAAGGAGGGCATGATCGCCTCGTCCCCAGGCCCCAGCCCCGCCAGCATCGTCGCCGCCTCCAGCGCCCCGGTGGCCGAGTGCGAGAGCAGCGCCAGCGGCGATCCCGTCGCCTCCCGCAGCCACTCTTGGCAGCGCTGCGTGAACTCGCCACCGCCGGCGAGATCGCGGGCAGCGATCGCCTGCTCCAGGTAGGCGAGCTCGTTGCCGGCGACGAACGGGCGGTTGAAGGGGATCGGCTCGCTCACCGGCCCGCCTCGCTCGGCTCGGGGACGGCGAGGCGCTCCAACAGCCGCGGCAGGACCTTGGCGGCGTCGAGGTGGGCCTCGGCCAGCTCGCGGGCGGCGGTGGCGTGACGCGGGTAACCGGCCTCGATCTCGGACACCCCGGCGGCGGCCTCCTCGATCGTCCCGAAAGCCAGCAGCCCCGCCCCCACCGGCAAGAACTCACCGAAGCCGGTGTCCTGGGCGAGGACGGGTCGACCGCTCGCCAGGTAACAGGCGCTGCGATCGCTGAACCAGCCGCTGCGCGAGTCGACGTAGCCGCTCTTGGCGACGCCGAGCTCGGCCATGGAACCGCGGACGAAGGCCGCGTAGTCCTCGGGGGTCCCCGCCACCTCATCAGGGTCGAGCAGCGTCCAGCCGTTTTCGCGCAGCGCCCGCAGGTCGTCGACCTCGTCGCGGTGGATCCCCAGCGCCAACTCGAAGCGCGACGGCGAGCGCCACGGCAACTCGAACAACCGCCGCAGCGAGTGCGCGCGCTGGCCGTAGCGGAGTCCGCCGTACTCGACGGAGCCGTAACTGCGCCAGTGGCCGACGCTGGTGAAGCCGCGGCGCCGCGGCGCCGCGGCGGCGGGCGGCCAGTGCGCCGGCGCCACCGGCGGCAGCGTCGGGATCCAGTTGCGTCCGAGGGTCGGGATCGGGCAATCCTCGGCGCCGATCCGGACGCCGACGGTGACGCAGTGGGTGTGGAGCCCGATGCCCATATCGCTGCCGGTCGCCTCCCAGATCTGGTTGAAGCCGGGATCGAGGTCGAGGAAGGCCCGCGCCGGAACCGCCTCCAACAGCCGCTCGTCGCGCAGCATCCCGGAGATGTTGAGAAGCAGGTCGGCGCCGCGCGCGAACTCGAGCAGCTCGCCATAGGGCACACCTACGGTCTCCTCTCCCCCGCGGCCGAGCAGCGCCGCCCGTCCCTCCACGAGCGGCAGGCCTTCGAAATACCGCGCCACCTCGCCGCTCGGCTCCAGCGCCTCGGCGTCCACCGGCTCGACCAGCATCACCTCGTGCCCGAGCCCCGATAGCCCGGCGAAGTACTGCAGCACCGCCCAGCTCGCGCCCCCCTGGTGCGGGTCGCCGGCGACCATTCCACTGAGGAGGATCCGCAGCCGCTCCGTGCTCACGGCGTCACCTTCAGCGGCACTCGCATCAGATCGCGCTCGGCCGTCTGGTGGCAACTCCTGAAGCGGAACTGGGTGTAGTAGAGGTAGGGAGAGGAGCCGCTGGTGGCAAAGGTGCGCGAGGCGCTGGCAGGATCGATCACCGAGGGGTAGGCCAGCGGCGAGGGTCCGCCACAGCGGTAGTTGTGTTTGGTCACCGTGCGGGCGAGCAGGCGGCGCTTGCTCCAGTGGACAAGGTCAGGGGAGGTCGAGAAGTAGATTCCGCGCACCTTCGGTCCGCGGCTGAGCGGCCCGGGCGGCGCGAGACCGACCAGCAGGTAGCGATTCAGCGCCGTGTTGTAAGTGAGGCTTTCGGTCATCTCGGCAATCTGACCCGGGTCGACCAGGCGGCAGGGGGCGCGCCGGCTTCCCGACGCGCGGTATGGATCGCGAAAGCGCGCGTGGAAACCGGAGCCGTCCCAGGCGCGCCAGCTACCGGGAGAGGAGATGCGGCGGCTGCGGATCAGGCAGACGCCCCGCTGACCTACGAGATCACGGACCCGGACCAGCGCGTAGTGGGCGCCGTCGGGTCCGGTGACGATGTTGCTCGGCCCGAATACTCCGCGCTGGCCCACCCCTGGTCGGTAACGGAATGACGGCCCGGCGACGACCTGGCGCGGAGGCCGGCGTGCCGGGCGATAGGTGCGGCCGCCATCGCTGGAGAAGGCGAGGGTGACCGCGTTGTACCAGCAGCGCAGGTAGCGCCGACTGGGGCAGCGACCAGGGTGCCTGTTGCCCTGATACTCCTCGTGGACGAGTGCCCAGACGTCCTTGCCGTCGCGGGTGAAGAGCGAGGCGATCCATTCCCGGTCCTGGAAGCGCCGCGGGTCGGGGCTCCGTGGGGAGAGCAGCACCGGCCGGCAATCGACCGCGACCCGGTCGAGCGAAGGCCCGGTCATGCGGAAGTTGTCGTAGTCCGAGAGCAGAAGCTGAACCCGGCCTTCGTAGTCGCGAAAGGCACGGGCTGGAAGATCTGGGTAGGTCTCCGGCCGGCAGGCGGAGGCGCTCCAGTCGAAGACGGTCTGCGGCCTGCCGACGACCTGGAGGTCTGGCCCTGCCGCACGGGCCGGGCCGGCAGCAAGAAGCGGCAGTGCCAAAAGGAGCAGCAACGGCAGCACCAGCTCGAGCACGCGGCCGAGGACCCGGTCGGAGTCGAGCTGCTCCTCCGCGAACTCGCGGGCGGCCCGCGAGCGCTCCTCCCGATCGCCGGCGATCGCCTCGGCGCCGGCGGCAGCTCCCTCGATGTCGTCGAACGAAGCCGTCCCCGGGCGAGTTTGCAAACCATCGGTTGACAAAGTCGCCTGCCGGCCGGTGTCCTGGACGAGGGCAGGGCGGCCGCTTGCCAGGTAGGCCGCGGTGCGGTCGCTGAACCAGCCGGTGGCCGCTTCGACGTAGACGCCCTGGGCGACCGAGAACTCGGCGCCGGAGCCGCGCACGTAGTCGCGGAAGGCCACCGGGGTCCCGGCGGCCTCGCGGGGATCGACGATCTCCCAGCCGTGTTCGTGGAGCAGCTCGAGGTCGGGCGCGTCGCCGGGGTGGATGTCGAGCGCGATCTCGAAGGCGACGCTGGGGACCCGCTGCGGCAGCTCGGCGAAACGGCGGAACTGGTGGTGCTTCAGGCTCATCTCGCGCCCGTCGATCACCAGCCCCCCGTAAGGGCTGCGCCAGGTCGCGACCGTGGTGAAGCGCAGCGGGCCGGGCGACCATGGGGCCGTCTCCCACTCCTCCAGCAGCACCGGCGGCAGCGTCGGCACCCACTCGATCCCGCCCGTCGGGACCGGGCAACCCGGCTTGCCGACGTTCTGGCCGATCGTCAGGTAACGGTCGTAGCCGGCGACGCTGAAGTCGATCTCGGGGTCTGCGTGCCAGGCCTGCGTGAAGCCGGGATCGAGGTCGACGTAGACACGGGTCCGGGACGCGGCCACGGTGGACCCGGTGCCGAGGTGGCCGCTGATGTCGAAAAGGACCTCCGCCTCGGCAGCTACCTCCCTCAATTCGGCGTCGCCGATTCCGAACAACGCCTCTCCTCCAGGCCCCAGAAGCGCCGCTCGCTCACCCAATCCGAATTCGCCGACCACCTCCTCGAAGAAGCGCCGCCCCTCCGGGTCACCCGATCGCAGGCGCTCGACGAACCAAACGTCCCAGCCAAGCCGGCGCAACCCCAGGACCCAGGACAGCCGTACCCATGCCTCGCCACCGCTGTTCGGCTTGTTGGCGAGGGGCCCGGCGACGATCGCGACGGCCACGGCAGCTCAGGCCGATGCCGTACGGTCCGGCCCGAACAGTCGCGGCAGGGCTCCCGGCCGGTAGCGGGCCAACTTGCCGGCGCCGCGCAGCGCCTCGCCGAAGCGGCGGTCCCGCAGCGCCTCGCGCACCTGCGCCGCGAGCAGATCCCCCCAGTAGCGCTTCCAATACCGCATCCCGTCTCGATACGCCCGCTTTCGCTCGCGGTCGCCCTTCACGTAGGTCCGCTGCTTGCGCATCGCCACCAGCGTCTGCGTCAGCATCTTGCCGGCGTCGTCGCTCATGTTGCCGCCGTGTTCTCGATGCTCGGCAACGAGAGCGGTGTGGCTGCAGATCGGAAACTCCCGCGCCACCGCCAGGTTCAGGTCGAAGTCCGCGGTCCCTTCGATTTCGGTGTCGAAGCCGCGCACGTGCTCGAAAAGCGAACGTCGGTAGATCGCCCGAGCGGGGAAGCCCGCCCAGTTGCTACGCATCATCTCCTCGTACTGGTCGTTCTCCACGGTGGGCTGCTCGTGGGTCTGCAGGGGGCGGTTGTCGTGAGTGGTCCGGCGGTAGGTCCCGATCGCCGCCGCGCACTCGGGCCGGGCCTCCAGCGCCCGCACCCCCGCCTCGACCCCCTCGGGAAGCAGCCTGTCGTCGGCGTCGAGGAAGATCAGAAAGTCGCCGTTGCTGTTGCGGATGCCGGCGTTGCGGGCGGACGCCGCGCCGCCGTTCTGTTCCCTGACGCAGCGCACTCCCGGGTAGCGGGAGGCGATCGCTCCCACGTTGTCGGTCGAGCCGTCGTCGACGACGACGATCTCCAGGTGCGGATAGCTCTGGGCGAGGACGCTCTCGATCGCCTCCCCCACGTATTGGGCCTGCTCGTAGCAGGGGATGACCACCGAGACCAGCTCGGCGAAGGCCGGCGTGCGGTCGCGGCGCCACTTGTGGCGGCCGCGGATCGTCGCGATCGGAATTCGCTGCTGGCCCTTCAGGACCGCCGCCGCCTCGACCTCGAACTCGGCCCCGGTGCCGAGCAGGTTGAGCGTGGTCCGAAACCCGGACCGAGCCGCACCGCCGCTGTCGGGGAAAGCTTCGGCCAGATCGGGGCGCTCGGCCCGCAGGCTCGCCCGCCAGAACGGCGTGCCCTCGTAGAGGAACTCGACCGCGACCGCCTCGCGCTCGGCCCCGAGCGCCCAGCCGATCACATCCACCGCCTTGGCGTCGAGGACCGCCCCGGTCTTCGGTTCGTCGACGTGGCGACCGAGCAGCTGCTCAGGGAGCGGCTCGACCAACGCCACCTCCGCGATTTCGACCAGCGCGCCCATCTCGCCCCCTGCTTCCTCTCGCCGTTGCCTCGGGGCGTTGGAATCTATCGGCACCTCCCAGACGCGACACCACTCATCACGCCAGATCGGCTCTCCGTCGAGCAGTTCGGCCAAGGGGCTGCCGGGGGCAAGCTCGACCGAGCCCGGAACGACCACGGCGCAGGCGCCGGCCCGAGCGGGCCGCGACTCGACCTCGGGGACCGGATAGTGGAGCTGCGGATCGGCCTCCGTCGCCCCGCCGAGGAGAGCGGCGAGCCCGGCTTCCGGATCGCCCTCGCCCGCCCACAGCGCCGTCGCCTCGCGACCGTTGAAGTAGACGGGCTGGGCGTCTTCGGCGTCCTGCTCGACCAGCGCCACCGGCGTCGCCGCCGCCACCCCGGCTTCCTCGACCGCAAGTTGGCAGTGCCGGTTCTCGGCACAGCGCTCGATCAGGCCGGCCTCGCCCGGAAGCTCTGCCGCCAGCCGCTCGTAGACGCCGAGGTCCTCCCCGAGCTGCACCAGGCGGCCGCGCGCCGACCAGTTGCCGCCGGCATGGACGCGGTAGGCGGCCATGTCCTCGTCGAGGAAGCCGATCGCGCCCCGCCGGGCGCACCAGATATGGAAGAGCCAGTCGAACCAGCGGTAGCCGAAGAGCCACTCCGGCACCGTCGCCAGGACGTCGCGTCTGAAGACGACGGTGAGAAACGGGATGAAGCAGCTGCGGACGATGTCGTCGAGACCGAAGGCGTCCTTCGGGAAAGCCGGCGTCGCCGGGCGCGAGGGGCGGCTGCCGTCGTCGAAGAAGAGGGTGGCGCGGTGGAAGCAGGTGCTCCAGCCGGAGTTTCCGTCGAGCAGGCTCACCTGCTTGGCGAGCTTGTCGGGCGAGGTCCAGTAGTCGTCGCCCTCGAGGATCGCGACGTACTCGCCGCGGCATTGGCGCGCCGCCTGCAGCCAGATGCCGGCGACGCCGAGGTTGCGGTCGGGGAGGAAGGTGCGGATCCGGCCCGGATACCGCGCCGCGTACTCGAGCACCCTCTCCCGCGTGCCGTCGGTGGAGAAGTCGTCGGCGACGAGGAGCTCGAACTCGAACGGCGCCTGTTGCGCGAGCGCGCTGTCGAGCGCCTGACCGATCCAGTCGACGTGGTCGTGGGTGAGGACGAAGACGCTCGCCCTCGGCGCCTCAGCCATCGCCGTCGGACCCACCGCCCTCGCTCGGCTCGCTCAAGGTCAGTTCGCAGACGGGAGTCCGTTTGCCGTCCGCGAACACCGCGGAGACGGTGACGCACGCCCCGGGCGGCAGATCGCAGGCATTCAGGGTGGTCTGGAAGCCCGGCCTTCCCACCGCGGCGCCCGCGAAAGCCTCGGCGACGTCCGCCCGCTCGCGTTCCACCGGCGCCCGCCACACGACCTCGCCGTCGTGCTCGAACTCGATCGCGCTCGCCTCACTGCCATTGCCGACGACCCAGCCCGCGACCATCACCGCGTGCGACGGCAGCAACGCACCGTCCGTGGGGGACTCGAGGAAGGCAGCGGGCAGCTCGGAGGAGGACGGTCCGCAGAGCGCCCGTACGCCGACCCACCCGGCATCGCGAATCGTGGCGCCATCTCCCTCGATCTCCAACGGCTTCAGCTCGTACACCGCCACCCACTCGTCCTCCCAGGCGACCCGTGCGTTCTTCGCCAGGTATTTGCAGAGGTCCGTGTGCTCCTCCAACCAGGCGCGTGCCGGGGCGGGGACGACGAGAAAGCAGCCCCTCGTCCCCGTCACCGACGGCTGTCCGGAGCCGTAGTCCTCTACGGCCGGCGGCAGGTCGACTGCCGCCTCCCGGATCGCCTGCAGCTCGGTTACCTCCCACCCCTCGCGCCGCGGCAGAGCGCGGGCATGGCGGCCGTTGAAGTAGGGGCGGAACTCGCGCCGCGGGTCGGCGAGGACGACGCAGGCCTCGAACGGCACCCCGAGCCGCTCGACCGCCAGCTGCGCCTTGCGATGGGCGAGGCAGCGTTTGATCAGCACGCGCTGGTCGGGGAGCTGGGGCAGAAGACGCGCGTAGAAGCGGCCGTCCTCTTCCAGCTGGCTGATGCGGTCGAGGGCCGAGAACATGCCGCCGCGATGGACCCGGTAGGCAGCCAGCACCTCTGGGATGTAGCCGAGGGGCCCGTGCGTTGCCGCCTGGACGTGGATGATCCAGTCGAGCCAGGCAGAGTCGAACGACTGCCGGTCCAGCTCTTCGAAGATACCGCGCCTGAACATCATCGAAGGAGCCGGTGGGAAGCACTCCATGACGATTCGCTCGATGCCGAAGTGCTCCTTCGCAAGGTGCGGCGACACGTTTCCCGAAGGGACCCCGGCTTCGTCGTAGATGAGGCTGACGTCGTGGAAACAGTCATGGCAGCCGGGATTCGCCTGCAAGAACTCGACCTGCTTCGAGAGCTTCTCGCGCGAGGTCCAATAGTCGTCGCCGTCGAGGTAGGCGATCAGCTCCCCCCTCGTCGCCGCCAACGCCCGCCGCAGCATCTCCCCATGCCCGACATTCTGCTCCGGCAACACCGGCCGGACGACGTCCGGATAGCTCCTGCCGTAGGCCTCGACGATCTCGCGCGTCCCGTCGGTCGAGCAGTCCTCCCCGATCACCAGCTCGAAGGGAAAGTCGACCCGCTGGATCAGCACGCTCTCGATCGCCTGGGCGATGAACGGCGCGTGGTTGTAGGTGCGCAGGACGACGCTGACCAGAGGGTCCTGCTCACTCATGCCGCACCACCCCCCACCGGGACGAACCCGCGCACCAGCCTCGCGTCGCCGAGCGAGCGCAACAGCCGCCGCGGGTCGATCCGCAGCAGCGCCGCCGCGGTCCGCGCCGCCTTTCGCCAGTGCCGCGCCTGCAGCTGATCGGGAAGCAGTTCGCCCAATGCGCCACCGTGGATCCGACGCGCACGGCGGATCCCCGCCCTGCGAGCGCTCGTCTCGCGCTTGTTGCGCGTCTCCCCCCGTTGTCGCCTCAGCGCCCTCAGCTCACCCCGAAGGGTCGCGATCGGATCGGCGGTGAGACTGGCAGAGTGGCGGCGGTACTCGGTCACGACCCGGCCGTGACAGTGGATCGGGAAGCGGCGCGCGATCCGCAGGTAGAGGTCGTAGTCATCGCCCAGGGCAAGGTCGAGGTCGAACCCACCGACCTCCTCGACGGCCTCGCGCCGGAACAGGACCGACGAGCCGGAGAGGATGAAGCAGCTCTTCAACAAGGCGACGTAGTGGTCGGCATGGATCAGCGGCTGGTCGGGGACGTCGATCGGTCGTCCACCGGCATCGATGTTGCGGCATGCCCCGACCGCGATCGCACACTCGGGCTTCTCTCGCAGCGCTTCGGCCCCGACCTCGATCGCCCGCGGCAGCAGCCGGTCGTCACTGTCGAGGAAGGCGATCAGCTCGCCGCCGCCGGCTTCCAAACCGGCGGCGCGGGCGCTCGGCGCCCCCTTGTTGACCTGACGCAAGAGCCTTACCCGCTCGTAGCGCTCGGCCACCGCCGCAGTGTTGTCGTCGGAACCGTCATCGACGACGATCAGCTCGATCGCCGCGTAGGTCTGAGCCAGCACGGACTCGATCGCATCGACAAGGAACGACGCCTGGTTGAAGCAGGGGATGACGACCGTGACGAGGGGAAAAGCGGTCGCCGGCACGGATCCCCTCGCGATCCGCTCAGCTCAACGGAAGAAGCGCGATAGAACGCCCTGCCGGGTGACGTTGACCTTGATCAGGCCCAGTTCCGCCCGGCTGCCGTCTTCGAGCACGACGCTGACCAGCAGCTCGCTGGGGCCGCGCCCGCCGGCCGAGAGGGTGAGGTCGAAGCCGGCGGTGTCGGCACCGGCGATGCCGGTGTACTTGTCGGCGACCCCCTGTCTGGGGATGTCGACCGTCGCCCGTCCGACCACGTCGTGGTCGGAGACCACCTCGACTTCCCTGGCCGGCGATCGCTTGCCGACGACCCAGCCGACGATGCGGAGGCCGTCGGCCTCGAATTGGGCGCCGACGACCGGCCCGTCGAGGTGGGCGTCGAACAAATCGTCTCCGGAGCTGCTCCCGGTGACTTCCACCGCGGTTACGTCGATGCTGGCGGGCATTGAAGGCCGACGAGTATATCTGCCGAAAATCCACTTCGAGCGCCGTCGCGGGCGGGTTCCCTCGATGTAGAAGCTCTCCTTCTCGCGGTTGTCGAGCTCGACGATCTCGGCGACGCCGCTGGCGGTCTGGTGGGCGGTGCAGGCGACGATCTCGACGAACCCCGCCTTCTCCAACAGTTCGGTCGCGAAGTCGAGGGTGAACAGGCTGCGGGAATAGCCGTACCAGAGGATCTGGGTGACGAAGCGACCCCCGGGAGTGACGGCGTCGGCGGCGACGAGGTCGAAGTACCCGTCGTCACCTCCGACGTAGGCGCGCGCCGCCTTGTCGAGATCCGGAAGCACGAGCCGCAGGACGCCGCGCGGTTTCAACACCCGCAGCAGCTCTTCCAGCGCCGGCACCAGTTCCGGATAGGTCAGCTCCGGCAGGGCATGGACGCTGACGGCGCAGTCGACGCTTTCGGAGGCGAGGGGCAGGCCGCGTCGGATGTCGGCGACGAGGTCGACCCCCGATCCCTCCTTGACGTCGGAGTTGATCCAGCCCAGCCGGGTGTGGTCGCCACAGCCCCAGTTGAGCCGCACGGGCTCAGATCCCGGCGACATCGAGCACCCCCTCGAGGACCCTGGCGGCGTCGAAGTACTCGGCGGCGATCTCCCTCGCCGCCCGCTGGTGGGCGGCGGGGTTGCGCCGCACCTCCTCGCAGGCCGCGACCGCGCCGTCGAGATCGTCGAAGACGAGCAGGCCCTCCCCCGTCGGCAGGCTGCCGGCGAAGCCCGTGTCGACGCTCAGCACCGGCTTGCCGCTCGCCAGGTAACAGGCGCTGCGGTCGCTGAACCAGCCGCTGCGGGTGGCCGCGTAGATCTCTTTCGGAATCGCCAGCTCAGCCGAGGAACCGCCGATGAAGTCCTGATAGGCGGCAGGCGTCACCGCCACTGCCGTCGGGTCGAGCAGCTGCCAGCCGGAACCGCGGAGAGCATCGATATCGCGCTGGTCGCCCGGTTCGACGTCGAGCGCGAGCCGGAACTCGGCATCGACCCGTTCGGGCAGCTCGACGAAGCGACGGAATTCGTGCACTCGCTGGCCGAACGTCCTTCCCTCGAACTCGATCGGCGCATACGGGCCCCGCCAGGTGGCAAGGCTGGTGAAGCCGTTCCCGCCCGTGAGCGCGGGCCACGCCTCGATGAAGACGGGGGGACGGACGGGAACCCACTCGATGCCGAGGTCGGGGACCAGGCAGTCCTCGGCGCCGAGGTTCGAGCCCACGGTCAGGTAGAGGTCGTGCCGGCCGAAGATCGAAGCGAGGTCGAGCGCCTGCCACATCTGCTGGATCGCCGGATCGATGTCGAGGAAGGCGGTCACCGCGGGGGCGTCGAGCAGCTCCGCGTCGCCGAGGTAGCCGTTGACGTCGATCAGCAGGTCGGTGCGCCGCAGCAGGTCGAGGGCCCCGCGTCGTGCGCCCGGCTCCCCGTCGATCGGCACCCAGTCCCCCTCCAGGTCGAAGGGACCGAGCACCTCGCGCGACCAGGTCGCCCCGTCGCCGGCCTCGAGCCGGTCGACGAAGCCGACCTGATGGCCGAGCCCCCGCAGCCCGAGCAGCCAGTTGAGGAAGACCCAGGCGTGGCCGCCGGCCCCCGGCCGCTGCGCCAGCGAGCCCGCGAGCGTGACCCTCGCCATCTCAGCCGACGCGAGCGGCGACGAGCTCCCGGGTGGGCTCGTAGCCGAAGGCCTGCAGCGGCTCGTCCAGCGCTTCGGCACAGACCTCGATCAGGTCGGCTGGCAGATCCTCTACCCAGCGGTTGACGGTTGCCGCCGGGTCCTTGGCGGTGCGGTGGTGATCCATGTTCGGCGAGCGTCGGCGGGCCGTCTCAAGCGTCTCCGTGACGGCGTCCTCGGATGCATCGACGCCGACGAACTCGCAGATCGCCCGCAGCGTGTCCTCCGGCTCCAGGAGCAGGTCCTCGTAGCGGACCAGGTGCGCCTCCCCCTCGCGTTCTTGCCAGCGTTGCAGGAGACCGAGCGCTTGGCGGTAGGCGACCGAGCGGACGTACTCGGCGTCGCTGTCGACGTGCTCTCGCCCGAAGGCGAGGTAGCCGCGCTTGCGGTTGAAGGCGAGGACCGAGCTGACCACGTCGCGGAAGTCCCGCACCAGGATCAGCTCGCGGGTGCGGGGGAAGATTTCCGCCAGCAGGTCGAGGACCACCGGCTCGAGCAGGAACTTCTCGAGGAAGTACCACGGGCTCTGCTTGCCCTCCTCGGCGGCGACCCGCTCGAAGAAGGCGCCGATCCGCGACTGGCAGAGCGCCGCCACATCCTCGATCGCCTCTTTGCCCAGCCACCCTTCGAGCGCCGGGTCCTCGAGCCGCGGCGACCCGGTCGCTTTCTCGCCCAGCCACCAGGTACGGTCGGTCTCGAGGTTGGTCGGAACCACCTGGCTGAGGTAGCTGCGCGGCTGCGCCAGCGCCTGCAGAACCGAGGTCCAGTAGGTGGCGACGCGGGTCTCGTACTCCATCGCCCGGTAGCCGACCACTTCGGGGTGACAGGTCAGCAGCCAGGCGAGCCAGGTCGAGCCGCTGCGTCCGATCGTGTTCAACATCAGCGGCTGGATCGGCGCGTCGACACCGGTCGAGAGCGGGTTGCGGCTGCCCTCGATGCGGCCGATCCGCGCCAGGGTGCCGTCGGCGAGGCGGGCGTGCACTTCCATCCCGAAGTTGGCCCGGTTTTCAAGCACCCCGACCAGGGCGCGAAAGCCGCTGCCCTCGGCGTGCGGGACGCCGGGATAGCCGCTCGCCACGTCGGGCCGCGGTTCGCCCGGCACGACCCCGATGCTCGATCGCCGCGCCCCGAGCGAGATCTCCACCGACTCGACCGGGGCATTCTCGCCGACGACCCAGCCGCGCACTTCCACCGCGTAGGTGTCGGAGGCCATCCCGGCCGCCGGGAAGTCGAGGTGAGCCCCGAGCAGGCCGGGGCTGGGCGGTGCGACCTCCACCTTGGTAATCGTCAGTGCCTGGGTGGCTTTCATCGGTCCCCCTTCGGGAAGGCGTCGAAGCTCGCCATCACGGCCTCGATCTCCTCTCCCCAGATCTCGCTATGTAGCCACATGTTGTACTCGCTGGGAACGCGACGAGTATCGGCGACGTAGGACTGGCCCTCGAGGTGGTAGAGCTCGACCGTCGGCAGGTACCAGTTCTCGTAGCCCGCCTCGGCAAGGCGCAGGCACAACTCGGAGTCCTCGTAGTCGCCCTGGACGTAGTGGAGCGGCAGGCCGCCCGCCTCCTCGTAGCGGTCGCGGTCGACCAGCATGCAGGCCGCGGTCACCGCCGGGACGACCCTGGCGACGTCGGCCGCTTCGAAGCTGCGATGCAGCCCCTTGAAGCAGTGGGCGTTCTCCCACAGCTCCGAGCCGGCGGTGCGGTGGAAGTAGAGGCCGGCGTGCTGCAGCGAGTCGTCCTCGTAGAGGAGCTTCACGCCGAGGGCGCCGATCTTCTCCTGCGACTCGTAGAACTCGCGCATCCCCCTGAGCCAGCCGGGACGATCCGGGATCACGTCGGAGTTGAGCAGCAGCAGCTGACCACCCTTCGACGCCTCGATCCCATGCTTGTTGGCGCCGGCGAAACCGGCCCCGGCCGTCAGGTTGACGACCTTGAACGGCAGCCCGTAGAGGGCGAACAGTTCACGCGCCTTGGCGGCGAGCTCTTCTTTCTGGTCGACCGAGTCGAGGACGTAGATCAGCTCGGCCTCGGCGATATCGGGATCGGTCGAGAGGTGAAGCAGCTGGTGCTCGATGAAATCGAGCCGCTTGTAGAGGGGGACGACGATCGAGACCGCCGGCGCGGCCGGGGGCTCGCCGTAGACGTCGATCGAGTCGACCTCCGATTCGCCGACGATCCGCTCCTGCAGGCGGGTCAGAGCCCGGCGACCATGCTCGGCGGCCAGCGGCCCGCCGACCGGGCCCCGACTGCCGAGCTCGCCGAGGATCTTCAGGCGGACGGCCTGCAGGTCGAGCTCCGGGTCGGGGCACCGGATCTCGACCGCAACCCCCTGCGAGGTCTTCAGCTCGGCGATCCAGCCGCTGGACAGCAGGCTCGGCACCGGCAGCTCGATAAAGGCGGTGAAGCCGTGGTCCCTTGTGGGGTTGCCTTGCAGTCCCGCGTAGAACTGGACGACGTCGGGCCGCTCAAAACGGAAAGCATCGGCGGTGACCGGCACCCGAGCCCCCTCGGGCGAGACGAAGGTGACCTCGCCCTCCCCGTCCTCGTCGTGCAGCCAGCCGCTGACCCAGAACGAGCGCTCGTCGACGGCGAGGATCTGTTCGACGGCGAGCCCGACCGGCTGCCGCGCCTCGACGAGGCAGGTGGGCAACCGCTCGCGCAGAACCTCGCGGATCTCGTGCAGCGAGCCGCTCAGCTCCAGCGAGCCGTGCTCTTCCAGCAACGAGGAGGAGGCGAGCTCGTCGACGATCGCGGTCCGTCGCTCCGCGTCCAGCCCCGCCAGCTCGTCGCGCAGGAGCGCCTTCAGCTTCCCGTCGGGCTCGTCGGCCCGCTCGGTCGGCTGCAGCTCGACGCGCTCTTTGTCGACGACCAGCTCGACCTCGACGGCAAGGCGGGCGGACCGTGCCTCCGATCGCCGGCTCCGCCGCGTACTCGTCCTTTCCCTGACCGTCTCAGGCACCTGCGGTCACCCCCTTCCGCTGCTCGACCAGCTCTCCGTACAGGTTCATCAACCGCGATACGTGCGCGTCCATCGGATAGGGGTCGCGGATCCCCTCCCGCAGCGAGCGCCACAGGCGCGGGTTCGTCGTCGCCTCTTCGATCGTTCGTGCCAGGCTGTAGGCGTCGCCGACGCGGAAGTGGAGCCCGTCCACCCCGTCGCGCACTTTCTCCGCCATGCCGCCGACGTCGCTGCAGACGATCGGGCGCCGGTGGAAGAAGGCCTCCTGGATCACCAGCGGCGAGTTCTCCCACCAGATCGACGGGATCAGCACCCAGTGCAGGTCCGCCATCAGCTTCGGCAACTCGTCGTGTTCGTAGGAACCGCGGAAGGTGACCCGACCGCGCAGCGACTCCTGCAGCCGGGCGAACTCCTCCTGGAACTCCGTCGTCTGCAGCTCCAGGTTGGCGCCGTGCAACCAGAGGTGGGCGTTGCTCTCGGGCTCGAGCATCGCCATCGCCTCCATCATCACCTCGGCCCCCTTGAAGTGGCTGAGCTGGCCGAAGAAGCCGATGTTGGTCGGCGCCTTGGCCTGTCGCGGGTCGGGAGCGCGGCGGGTCGGGGCCAACCGCCCGTACTCCTCGACCTCGATCCGCTCCTCGCCGATCCCCCAGCGCAGGTACTTGTCCATCAGCTGGGCGCTCGGAGCGAGGAAGCGGTCGACGTTTGCGAAATGCCCCTTGACGAAACGTTCCCGCAGGAAGAAGGACTGCGGGCTGAGCTCGGGGAAGCATTCGTTGCAGCGACGGGGGGAGGCTTCGGGGCAGAGCTCGTCGCTGAAGGTGCGCACCATCTGCCCGTGGTGATGGCAGATCGGCAGGAACTCGTGCAGCGTGTAGACGATCGCCGCGTCCGGGAGCACGCGGCGGATCTGGCTCAGCAGGTCGATCCCGATGAAGTGGGTGTGCTGAAGGTGGACGACGTCCGGGCGCTGCGCGAGCAGGAAGTCGGTGAGGTGGCGCGAGTAGAGGCTCTTGTCGCGCGAGGTGAGGTTGAAGAAGTCGAAGTGGTCGGTCTCGGTGAAGATGAAGTGCTGGTTCGGATCGCCGTTGACCGAGCTGAACGGAGTACCCGGGTGCGCCACCCGCCGGCGGGCGACGTTGGAGCCGATCCGCGCCATCAGCACCGGTTCGACGCCCGGCTCCCCCCGCATCGCTTCGTAGAGCTCCAGCGAGTAGGCCTCGGCGCCCCCCGGATGCAGCGTCGGGTGATTGTGGGCCACGTACAGAACACGCAGATCACTCATGCCCCATATCTCCCATCGATGTCTTCTCCCATGTCGTTAAGCGCGTAGACGCGGCACAGGTGGCCCTGGTCCGCGATCTTTCGGCAGTTTTCTTCGATCTCGTTAGCGACTTCTTCGTGTTCGCCGAGCCATTCGTCGGCGCGCCTGGGCACCACCAGGTACTCGGCTCCGACCAGGACCGCTCGGCTCAGTGCCTGCGCCGTCCTTTGTTCGAGTTCGTCGACCCGCAGGCCGTTGGCGCGCAACGGCGCCAACGCCGGCGCGAGCCCCCCCTCGACCTCCAGCACGGCCAGCCTCGCGTCCTCGTCGACCAGGTTCTCCAGGTAGTCCCGGACCTGCTCGAGCGTGGCGCGCGGCCGTTCCGCCACCGGCAACGCGGCCACCGCCCGCGGCCGCCGCCCGAGCCCGAAGATGATGCAGGCATCGGGGACTTCGGCCACCAGCTCCCCGTGGGTCGCGAGGTGGGTCGCGAAGTCCGCGTAGAAGTCGAGCCACCAGCGGGCCGTCGCCGGCAGCACGAGGTATTCGGCGCCGCGGCGGCGCAGTTCCTCCAGCTCAGCCGTCGCGGTGGCGCTGTCGTGCGGGTGGTGACCGGCGTAGCCGCCGGAGGAGTCCTGGGGGAAGTGAGCCGTGGCCAGCCCGGGCAGTTCGACCAGCGCCGCGTCGCCCTTGCTGACGACGAGCACTGAGGAGCCCGGCGGCACGTGTTCGCCGACGGCGGCCTGGACGCGCGCCACCAGGTCCCCGTATTCGGCGGTGCCGAGTCGGCCGTTCTCGCTCATCGCACCCGCTCCCGGACGGCGCCTTCGCGTTGCGGCGCGAGCTCGTAGATCGTGCAGAAGCCGAGCTCGGTCGCGGCGCAGCGGTCGCGCAGGTGGTCGGCAAAGCCCCGGTAGTGGTCGAGCCACCAGTAGGAGGTCGCGGGAAGGACGAGGTAGCCGGCGCCGATCTGCCGCTGCTCTTCCAGCCGGACGAGCGCCTCGGCGCTGTCGTGGGGGTGGTGACCGAGGTAGCGGCCCTCGGCGTCCTGGGGAAAGTGGCTCGCCTCGATCTCGCCGAAGTCGAGCAGCTCGCGGTCGCCGCGGCTGACCACCAGGACCCGCGCGCCCGCCGGGACCCGCTCCTCGACGGCCGCGCGGACCCTTTCGACGAGGTAGCGGTAGCCGAGCCCGTCGGTCGGGACGGCAAGCCTCTCCTGCAGCGTGCGGGCCTCGGCTTCGAGCCGATGCGCCTCGGCCAGCAACTCCCGGTGCTCGACGTCGGCCCGGGCCGAGCCGCTCCCCGACGGCCGCGGCGGCACGCCCGCCAGGGCCGTCAACCGCATCACCTCCGCGAGCAGGTCGGAGACCTGTCCGGCATAGGCCTCCAGCAGTCGCTCGACCTCCGCCTCGCGCGCGTCGTCGACGCTCGCCAGCAACGGCGAGATCGAGACCCTCAGCGGGTAAGAAGCCGGGTACTCGACCTCGATCAGCCCGTCCTCCGCGTAGATCGAGAGGTCGTCGCGCCGGACCGAGCCGCGCCAACGCTCGCGATAGAGGTCGACGCTGCGCTGGAAGCGGTCACGCCGACCACGCGAAGCGGACTCCATGTGGACCACCTCGGCCTCGTGGCAGTAATGGACCTCGCCGCCCTCGGCGCCGATCCGCAGGCAGAGGTCGACGTCCTCCAGCGAGTTCTCATACCCGGCCTCGAAGCCTCCGATCCGCTCGAAGGCCTCGCGGCGAACCAACATGCAGGCACCGGTGACCGCCTGCAGGGGTCGTGACCGTTCGACCGCCCAATGGTCCTCCGGCAGACCCGCGTAGAGGTTGTGCGGGTAGCCGTCCTGGCCGAAGACGACGCCGGCGTGCTGCACCGTGCCGGTCGGGTAGACGAGCTTGGCGCCGACGACCTCGGCCTCTGGATGACGATCGGCGCGGCGGAGGAGCGCCTCGAGCCAACCCGCCCGCGGCTCGGTGTCGTTGTTGAGGAAGAGGAGCAATTCGCCCGCCGTCGCCGCCGCCCCCTCGTTGCAGGCGCGGGCGAAGCCGACGTTCTCAGGCAGGGTCAAGACGCGGATCCGGTCGCCGTAGGAGCGCAGCACCTCCGGGGTCGTGTCGCTGGAGGCGTCGTCGACGACCACCACCTCGCTATCCCCCGGCAGGCCCGGGAGCAGCGCCTCGAGGCAGCGGCGGGTCAGCTCGGCGTGGTCGTGGACCGGGATGACGATCGAGACGTGGCTCATCGCTGCGCCTCCTCGAGCAGGAAGATCTCCCCCGTCCGCTCGTCGGAGTGGACCGACTGGTAGCGGCTTTCCAGATGGTCGCGCAGGCCGTCGTAGTAGCTCAACCACCAGCGGTAGGTCGGCGGCACCACCAGGTAGGTGGCTCCGTTCCCGCGCAGCGTCTCGAGGTGGCCGATCGCCTCGTCGCTGTCGGCGGGATGGTGCCCCGCCCAGCCCCCTTCCGGCGCCTGCGGGAAATGCTGCGCCGCCCGCCCGTCGAGTTCGAGCAGGGACTCGTCGCCGCGGCTGACGACGAGCACGGTCGCGTCTGGCGGCACGGTCGAACAGACGGCTTCGCGAAGGTGCTGGGTCTCGCGCTCGTAGCGCGGGTTCGGCCGCCGCCCGTAGGGCTGCCAGTCCTTCCCCCACTTCTCCGCGTAGCGCTGCTGGTTGGCGCGGAGGATGCGGTGGTACTCGCCGTCGCCGACGAGGCGGCCGAAGGAGGCCTCACCGAAGTGGTGGACGACCAGGTCCTCGATGCAGCGGAGTTCGTAGCCGGCCTCGCGGGCGCGATCGGCGTAGTCGTCGTCCTCGAGCAGGCCGACCTCGTAGCGCTCGTCCAGCCCGCCGAGGTGGAGGTAGGTCTGCCGGCGCATCGCCAGGCAGAACATCGCCGGCGAGCGCAGCTCCAGCCAATCGCCGGCGTGCTTCTCCGCCCGCCGCGCCGCGAAGGCGAGGAACCCCCCCCACGTCCGGTAGTCGGTCTCGATCTCGGCCTCGTTGCCGATCCGGTTGGTGACCGGCCCGACCAGGCCGACCTCGGGGTTGCGCAGGTGGGTGATCAGCTTCGCCAGCCACTCCGGTGGCACCATCGTGTCGTTGTTGAGGAGGACCAGATGGTCGCCGTTAGCGAGGCTCATGCCCTGGTTGCAGGCGACGGCGAAGCCGGCGTTGCGGCCGTTGAGGAGGACGCGGACCCGGCGGTCTTCACGCGAGAGGCGGGTCAGGTACTCGGGGGTGCCGTCGGAGGAGCCGTTGTCGACGACGATCAGCTCGAAGTCGACCTCGCCACCGTGGGCGAGCACCGTCTCCAGGCAGAGCCTGGTGAAGGGAAGGCCGTCGTAGGTGACGACGACGACGCCGACGCTGCCGGGGCCCATCCGCGGCGGCTCCGGATGGCGCGAGGTCGGCTGGCGCTGAGCCGCCTCGATCGTCTCCCGCGGCAACGTCGTCGGCCGGCGGGAGACCGGCTCGAGGACGAGGTCGGGCGGGAAGACCGTCGGCGCTCGCGACGACCGGGGCCGGGCGGGGCGGATGTCGAGGTGCTCGAGCAGCGGCCGCAGCACCGCCACGTGACCGAAGCATTCGCGGGCGAGGTCGCGGGCGGCACGGGCGTGGCCGGCGTAGTCGCCGTCGATCGCTTCCACCGCCGCCGCCGCGGAGTCGAAGGAGTCGAAGGCGAAGAGGCCCTTGCCGGTCGGAAGGGCGACGCCGAAGCCGGTGTCCTGGGTGACGGCGGGACGACCGGAGGCCAGGTAGGTGGCGGTGCGGTCGCTGAACCACCCGGTCCGCAACCGCACGTTCTGGTCCTTGGCGACGGTGAACTCGCCGCGCGAGGCGCCGACGTAGTCGCGGTAGCGGTCGATCCCGCGCGAGATCTCCAGGCCGTCGCGAACCCGCCAGCCGCGCTCCCGCAGCATCTCACGTTCGGAGTCCTCGCAGCTGCTCAGCGCCAGCTCGAAGGCGGCGCCGGTGCGCTGCGGCAGGTCGAGGTATTTGAGGAACTCGTAGTGCTTGCTCCAGGTGTAGCGCTCGCCCTGGAAGGTGACGTCGCGCCAGTCCTGCCGCCAGTTGCCGATCGTGGTGAAGACGTCGGCGGGCTGCGCCGAGTGGTCCGGCCAGAGGTCCATCACCACCGGCTGGCGGGTCGGCACGAAGCGGTAGCGATCCTGGGCCGGCAGCCCGCAGTCCGATTTGCCCCAGTTCTCGGCGAAGGTGAAGAAGGCGCAATGGGGCTCGAGGAAGTCGAGCGTCTCCTGAACGCCGTGGCGCAGCTCCAGCTGCAGCTGGACGGGGTCGGTCTCGAGGTAGACGAGGCGCCCGGTCGCCGACAGCTCGGGGTAGGGCTGGGTGCCGCCGTGCAGGTTGATCAGCAGGTCGGCGGAGCCGTAGAGGCGTTCGAGCTGCTGCTCGCTCATCCCGAAGCACCTGCCGTCGTCGTGCAGCGCCCGGAAGGCCCAGCGATCGGCAAGCCCGAAGCGGCGCATGATCGCGGCGATGAACTCTGCCGCCAGCGCCGAGCTGTCGTCCTCGGGATCGCTCATCAGCATCGAGGGCGTCCGCGCGTGGGTCTCCACGTAGTAGGCCTCGCAGCCGAGCCGCTCGAACCCCAGCAGGTAGTGCAGGTTCTGCCAGACGACGCCCGCGACGGGCATCTTGGTCATCATCCCGAGGAGGACGACTTTGGGGCGGCTGGAGGTGCCGGGCGCCTTGTTCACGAGGACCCTCCGCCCGACTGGCGCCAGGTGACGAGGCTCGGGCCGGGGACCGCTGCCGCGGCGGCCTCGGGCTCGACCGGCTGCCCGTTACCGCGACGCCGGCGCTGTTGCGTCTGCGCCTCGTACAGCTTGCTGTAGAGGCCGCCGCGTCGGATCAACTCCTGGTGATTGCCGTGCTCGACGATGCGGCCGGCGTCGATGACGAGGATCTGGTCGGCGTGGTGGACCGTCGAAAGGCGATGGGCGACCATGAACGAGGTGCGCCCGACCATCAGGTCATCGAGGGCGTCGAGGATCACCGCCTCGGTCCGCGAATCGATCGAGGAGGTCGGCTCGTCGAGGATCAGGATCGGTGCGTCCCTGAGGAAGGCGCGGGCGACGCAGATGCGCTGGCGCTCGCCGCCTGAGATATGGGCGCCGCGCTCGCCGAGTTCGGTTCCGTAGCCGTCGGGAAGATGCGAGATGAACTCGTGCGCGTTGGCCGCTTCGGCCGCCTGGACGATCTCCTCGTCGGTGGCGTCGAGCTTGCCGTAGCGGATGTTGTCGGCGATCGAGCCGGAGAACAGCAGCGGGTCCTGGAGGACGACGCTGATCTGGTCCCGCAGAGACTGCAGCTTCAGGTCACGGGCATCGACTCCGTCGATGTAGATCGCGCCGCTGTCGGGGTCGTAGAAGCGGATCAGCAAGCTCATCAGCGTGCTCTTGCCGGCGCCGGTCTGACCGACGATGGCGACGCTTTCGCCCGGCTGGACGTCGAAGGAGACGTCGGCGAGGGTATGGTCACGGCCCTGGTGGGCGAAGTTGAGGCCGCGGACGGCGACGTATCCCGTCGCGCGCTCGAGCTCGATCGCGTCGGGCCTCTCCACCACCTCGGGGTCGGTTTCGAGCAGTTTCAGAGAGGCGTTGAACTGAACCAGCTCGTCGTGGACCATCCCCACCGTCGTACTCATCTGTTCGAGCGGCTGGTAGACCGAGGAGATGTAGGTCATCAGCACGATCAGCTCGCCGATCGAGATTTCGTTTTTGATCACAGCCCAGGCGCCCACGGCCATGATCGTCGAGGCCCCTGCCGCGGTTGCCGTCTGCACGCCGAGCGTGTAGAGGCTCTGGCTGACGGTCAGCTTTACCCGTTCGTCGACGGCTTCCTGGCCCTGTTCGCGGAAGCGCCGGTGCTCGTGGTCCTCGCGCCCGAAGGAGACGATCACCCGCAGCATCGCCATCGCCTCGTGGACGATCGAGAGCGACTTCCACTCCAGCTCCTGGACCCGCTGCAGGCGGGGCACGATTCGGCGCCCGTATACCCCGAACGACCAATAGAGGACCGGGACGATGATCAGGGAGAGCAGGGCGATCTGCCAGTCGATGAAGGAGGCGATCACCAGCATCCCCGTCAGGGTCATCACCGCCTCGACGATCGGCGGGATCACCATCACGATCGTCCCCAACGAAGCAGCCTGGATGTTGATCTGGCTCATCAGGGCGCCGGTTTTTTTCTTGTCGTGGAAGGTCAGCGAGAGGCGCTGGACGTGCGCGAAGAGATCGCTGCGCAGGTCCAGGACCATGTTCTGCTCCATCTTCGCCCCGAGGTAGTGCGTGAGGACGGTGAAGCCGTTGCCGACGACGACGATCGCGAAGCGGAAGACGACCATCGCCACCAGGACCACGCCGACTTCGGGGTTGCTGCCGAAGATGGCCTTGATGAAGCCGCTCGGTTCGTCGTCGTGCAGGACTTCGTTGAGGATCACCGCCAGCGGCCACGGCTCGGCGAGCCCGAGGATCGAGATCGCGAGGGTGAGGAAGCTGATCAGCCAGAGGGTCTTGCGATACGGGCGCAGGTAGGGCCGCGCCGCCGGCAGCGCCTTCCACAGCTTCCAGGCTCCCGGCTTGTCCTGTTTACGACGGAGCCGGCGCCAGGTCCGGGAGGTGCGCATTTTGACCGGTCCGAGATAGGGGCTCATCGCCGCCGTTCCTCCATTGCCGCCAGGCCGAGTCGGGTCTCGGTGCGCGGGCCGGCGGGAGAAACCGCGCTCCCCTCCCCAGCCTGCTCGGCTTCCTCCAGCCCCTCCAGCTCGGCCAGCGCCAGGCGCGTCGCCGTCGCCATCCCCTCGATCCCGAACGTGATGACGATGGTCAGGGCGACGGCGACCGCGATCGCCACCGTCGGCCGGTGCTGGTGAATCGCGACGAGGGCGAGGAAGACCAGGACCAGGAAGACGACCCGGCCCGGGGCGGTCGTGCGGGGCCAGATCCGCACCCGCAGGTGTTGTCTGCCGTTGCCGTGCTCCTCGACCGCGGTGCGGATTTTGACGCCGCCGAGAGCGCTGGCGCGCAGGTCGAGGTCCCAGCGGTCGAAGGGGCCGCCGCTGCGGACGAAGCCGCCGGCGGCGGCGAGGCCGTCCTGCAGCTGCTCGACCCAGGCGCTGGGCTCGCGCCAGCGCTCGCTCCAGACTTCGACGGTGCGGGGCCAGGGCAGGGTCGGGCTGGCGACGGTGCGCCGCCGCCAGGGGGAGAGCCCGTTGCGGAGTCGCCCCGCGAGGCGGGCAAACGGCTGCAGGAAGAAGAGGAGCGCGGTGACCGCGCGCCGCTTCAGCGTCTCGCCGCGTGAGCGACCCGGCTGCTGGTGGTGGGCGCGCCAGCCGCTGGCGATCGCCGCGGCGAGGATCCAGGCGATCGCGGCGAAGAAGATCGGCGCCGCCACCAGCAGCGGTCGCCAGAGCAGGCCGAGGGCCGAGATCTCTCCCAGCAACGCCACCAGCAGCAGGCCCTCCGGGGCCTGCAGCAACCCGGAGAGCACTCGCGGCGGCTCGTAGATCGACTGGAAGAGGCCGGTGCCCCAGGTCCCGTAGCGGACCATCGCCCGCCGCCGTGGCGTCTGGGCCGCCGGCGCCTCGTAGATCCGTCCCGACCAGCGCGAGGAGCCGGCGCGGTTGTAGTGGGTGGGCCACTTGCGCTCCAGCAGCGCCTCGGCCTTGCCGTAGCCGTACTGCTGGCGCAGGTATCGGCGGATCGAATCCCGGCGCCGGTGCATGACCACGGCCCCGGCGCTGAAGCCGAGCGTCCGCCCCGCCTTCTGCAGTTGCCAGCAGAGGTCGACGTCGTCGCCGGCGACTTCGAAGCGACCATCGAAGCCGCCGACCTCTTCGAGCACGTCCTTGCGGAAGGCCATGTTGCAGCCCGGCACGTGCTCGGCCTCGCGGTCGGAGACGAGGACGTGGATCGGCCCCCCCGGCGCGGCGGCGACGCATTCGGCGACGAAGCCGTCGTCCTCGGGCGGGATGTTCGGCCCGCCGACGCCGGCGTGCCCGTTGGCGCGCAACTGCGCGGCGATGTAGTGGAGCCAGTCGGAGTCGGGGTAGGCGTCGTCGTCGAGGAAGGCGACGATCTCCCCCTGCGCCGCCGCTATCCCCCTGTTGCGGGCGTGGCCGAGACCGCAGTGCTCGGTCTCGATGAGCGTGACGTCGTGGAGGTGGGCGATCGCGGCGCAAGCCTCGCTGGAGCCGTCGTTGACGACGATCACCTCGTAGTCGGGATAGCAGAGCCCGGTCACCCGGGCCAGGCACTCGTCGAGGGTGCGCTGGCCGTTGTGGGTGCAGACGACGACCGAGACCGAGGGCCAGGGCGCGCCGGGCGCGAACGGGACCGCCGCGAAAGCGCTGCGGGCCGCATAGAAGGCCGGCTTCGGCAGCCGCTCGCGATCGACCAGGCCGAAGTCCCAATCGAGCACGTCGTGGCCGCCGCGGTGCCACTCGTCGGTCCAAGCGAAGACGAAGGCGCCGGCGGCGCCGGTGGCGAAGGCGGTCCGGAGCTGCCACTCCAGCATCCGCGCCTGCTCGTCGCCGCCGTTGCGGCGGCTGTCGAGCCCGAGCTCGGTGATCAACAGCGGCCGGTCGCCGGAGAGGTTCTGCAACCGCGCCAGGTAGGCCTCGAACTGGCGCTCCTGCTCGAGGAAGACGTTGAAGGCGCAGACGTCGAGGAAAGGCAGCTCGAGGTACTCGGTCGAGGGATAGTTGACGTAGGTGACGAGCCCCTCGGGATCGGCCGACTTCGCCTCCCAGTACAGCCGCTCGAGGAAGCGCTCGACCGGCCGCTTGCCGTGCCAGCGGACGATGGGCGCCGGAATCTCGTTGCCGATCGAGTAGCAGAGGATCGCTGGGTGGCGCTCGAGGGAACGGACCTCGTCGCCGAGGCGGGTCACGATCCGCCGCGTCAGCTCGCGATCGTCGAGGAAGGCGACGTGGGCCTCCCAGGCGAAGCCGACCATGACGTGGATGCCGTGCTCCAGCGCCTCGTCGAGCAGCCAGGCGGGTGGCGGCACGTAGGTGCGGATCGAGTTGACCCCGACGGCGGCCATCGCCGCGAAGTCCTCGCGGACCTGCTCAGGCGCGGGGAACGAAGATCCGTCGGGACCGCGGAAAGTCCCGTAGGTGACTCCCCGTGCGTGGAACTTCTCTTCTCCGAGCAGGATCGAGCGCCCGTGGATACGGGTACGCGGGGATGCTTGGGTTGCAGAAACGGTCAAGCGCTCCTATCTGGTTGCCACCAGAAGGAATGTCGGCCCTGCCGACGATTTACCGGAATACGGCCAGACCTCTCCCAAAAACCTCGTGCCGTATCGGCGATTCTACGCGATTACAAATTGGACTGGACATCTGTTCCAATCCCTCGCTCAGTAATATTTGCTCGCCTAAGCAGGCACTTTCTGGCTAGCCAGCCAGTCGGTTGGACGTTCTGTGAGCGGTTGGCCGGCCCGTCTACAGGAACTACTACCCGGCCATCGATCGGGCGATCACGACCCGCTGGATCTCGTTCGTGCCCTCGTAGATCTGGGTGATCTTGGCGTCGCGCATCATCCGCTCGACCGGATACTCGTTGACGTAGCCGTAGCCGCCGAGGACCTGGATCGCCTCGACGGTGGCCTTCATCGCGTTGTCGGAGGCGAAGAGCTTGGCCATCGAGGTCCACTTGCCGAGGTCGGCGGGGCGCTCGGGCTTGTCGGCCATCGAGCAGGCTTTGTAGAGGAGCTCGCGGGCGGCGGCGGTGCCGGTCTCCA
>Ga0157372_10001001_pt1 | contig 30849 bp, 25 predicted proteins | sample C55metaG_FD_115307 | JGI IMG/M metagenome (GOLD analysis project Ga0157372, IMG submission 115307) | Corn rhizosphere microbial communities from Kellogg Biological Station, Michigan, USA - C5-5 metaG | ecosystem: Host-associated > Plants > Roots > Rhizosphere > Soil | place: USA: Michigan...
GAGGGACAAAGTTTGCCCCGCATTAAAGGTGTAGCGCTCATAACCGTTCCGGACAAGGTTTTCACGGTTATGGTCGTAACCCGCGGAAAGGTTGAAGCGCTGCCTATCGGTCCCTCCGGTCAGGTTCAATGCGTATTGCCGGGTGAAGCTCTTCCGGTAAAAGTATTGATTGAAGTCGTCGCGCACATCGTGCGCGGTCAGCTCCCGGATCTGCCGGTCGGCTTCCGATGCGGAGATCCGCCCGTCCCGGCCTGCGATCAGTATTTCGGCTACGGGTGTAATAGCGGGGTTGTTGTACCCCGTTTCTGCCTGCTCATAAAATCCCGATGCAAACAATTGCCTTTCCATGGCGGCAAAATCCGCTGAAGACATCCTCAGCTGGTAAAACAAATCGGGCTTCTCCCCCACGGTGGCGGCTGCATTGAACCCGATCTTCAGGGCCTGGTTATACTTCCCTTTTTTGGTGGTGATCACGATCACGCCGTTCCCGGCGCGGGAGCCCCAGATCGAAGCAGCCGCGGCGTCTTTAAGGACGGAGATGCTTTCGACGTCGTTCGGGTTGATGTCATTGATATCGCCGTCGAAAGGAAAATTATCCAGCACGACCAGCGGGTTCGCATTCCCGTAAATGGTATTCTGCCCGCGGATACTGATCAGGTTGGCGCCTGCGGACTTTCCTTTGTTGAACAGCAACCCGGGGGTTACATCTTCCAGCCTGTCAAGGATACCGGTACTGATCCTGCGGTTCAGCAGCTTGTTGTCCAGCTGTACAAAGGAACCTGTTGCCCTTTCAGCGGGCACCTGCTGGTAACCGGTGGATACGACCACCTCCGGGATGGCTTCGGCTGCCGGTTCCAGGAAAACTTCGATGGGATCCGCGTTCGGGGGGACTGGTATTTCCCGGCTGCGAAACCCGACAAAGGAGACCGTTAATACACCTTGTCCTTTAGGGGCTGCCAGCCTGAACCGGCCGAGGCTGTCGGTCAGGACACCCCCGGTGCTTTCTTTGAGATGTACCGTCGCACCGTGCAGGGGCAGGCGGGTTTCCGCCGAACGGACGGTCCCGGTGACCCGGTTGTCCTGGGCTTGTGTGACCATGGCCCGGACCAGGCAAAGCAAGAATAAATAGGTTCGTATCAATGGCTTCATGAGGAATGATTTAGTGGTAAAAAGCGGTTAATGGCCCGGGGATCCGGCATCACGGATGACGAGCATGCTGATCTCTGCCGGTTTCTTTTCAAAACGCAGGCCGTAGGCCGCCAGGGCCCGGTTCACATCGTTCAGGTCGTTCATCCTGGCGCTGAGCCTGATATCCGCCATTTCCTGATAACCGGTCTGGTCGACCAGGGGATAGGGATAGCCCTGCATGGCGATCTTCATTCGGCTCAGGAACACGTAGAGGTAGCAGCTTTCAAAATCGCAGCTGAACCCGTCGATGGCAGCCGATGGGGCGCCGCCGGAGGTATGCAGCCGGTCCCGGTTGTCTGTACGTACCAGTACCAGGCAGGTCACTTTCCTTTTTTCTACATGCGCTTCATAAGCGTTGAAATAGCTCTGCAGCTGTCCGCGCATGAGCCGGTAGGCTTCTTTTTTTTCTTTTTCGGGCAGCAGCAGTTCATAGCAATAGCCATGGCCCGCTTTCAGCCAGTCGAGGTATGCCCTGCCCCGGATGGCCGGTGGCAGCAGGGTGGTGGTATCCGCTACCTCCACCAGCGTTTCTTTCTGTTCCTTCTGGTAGGCCAGCCGGAACAGATCGGTGATCGTCTGGTTGCGCGTGGTGATCCTCCTGGCGGGCTCACCGGAATCCAGGTCTACATCCTTGTAGATGCCTGAACCAATGCCTTCGATATAAAGGGAGAGGCTGGCCTGCATCAGGGTGTTTGCGGCAGGTGCACCGGAGCCGAACAGGGGCCGGGTATGGTCATAAACGGTTATGCTATCCCGCTTTAAAGGCATCGGCGCATCCTGCAAGGCCAGCATCGCCCTGATGCGGACGGCTGTTATTTCGCGGTCGTCAGTAATGGCTTTGACGATGCCGTCGGTGCCGATCCATACGAAATGCGGCAGGCTCTGGTGCGGAAAGAGCGCGGCGAGCTTTTTGTCGCCGGTGATGATCGGGCCCTGCGCCCCGCGGCCTGTGGCGGCCCGGCGCTTGTCCAGAAACATCCGGACTTCCGCTTCGTCCTCGTAGGCTACCGGCAAAAACTGCAGTTTTCCCCGGAAAATCTCCTGCAGGGAATCGAGCCTGGGCATGACGGAAACGCAGGGCGCGCACCAGGTCGCCCAGAAATCCAATATCAGCAGTTTACCTTTAAAAGCCGACAGATCTTTCCCCGATAAACCGGCACCATTGATTACACCGGACAGTGCCACCGGCGGTACTTTATCCCCTATTTTCAGCGGAACTACCGTGCCGGCACCCGCATTTATAGCTGTATTTTCCTGCGCACCTGCTCCGAAAAAAAAGCAAAGCAAGGCCAGGAAGCAAAAAAATCGCTTCATTTTAAATCACATTAAAGAATAATTATTGAACCAGAACAACCCTGCAGCTGCCGGGAATACTAACCCGAGGCATGCACGCCGGCATCATTGTTGCCGCCTGTCCCCCGCTCCTGCTTAACCAGCATCGCTTCTCCCGCAGATGACACAGCGGCCGCTTGTTTTAATTTGCAGATTGTAGATACCGTTGACCAGGCTAATCAGGCCATCGAAAAGAATGGCCACATCCTGGATGTCGGGCAGTTCCTTGTCCGTTGTGGACCCCGATGCCAGGGCAAACCCGCGAAAGGCCTCCCACAGCCCTACCCTCACTTCTTCAGGATCAAAACTTTCAAAAAATACACGGACCGCCTGCTCCGGCGTCCGCACACCCATATCTTTCAGATCCACTACTACAGCACCCATATACGACCAGAAAATAAACCATAAACTAACGACATAACCCATCCCTTCCGGTGAAAAACCAGTGGTTTCACGGTCAGGCAAAATGAAAGAAAACGGCAGCCGGTTTTAATTAACTATTAACGGAGCTGCCTTTTTCAGTATTTACGTAGGGCTTTTAATGATCGTTGCATGAAGATTCTTGGAGAGATTCGAAGCTTCAATTTCGCGAAGTTGCAAATGCCATCTGCGATATAATCGATTTGTCCTGAAATGACAAATTTCAACAGACGAAAAAAAACTATATTTCACATTAGTAGTCATTTGCATATGAGTACTAAAATACAGTATAAATTATAAAAAAATAATAATTACGAGTTGACTTGTACCGTTTTTTGGTTGACTTTTAATATCTTTACCAATATTTGAAATCAATTTTACCATGGAACACAGTGATCAAACTAAACATCTCGGTTATAAGATATCAATGATTAGATCATTGAGAGGAATAAAGCAAGAAGCATTGGCATTGGAAGTAGGTATTAGTCAGCAAGAAGTTTCTCAAATAGAACAAACTGGACATGTAGACGCCGAAATCCTTAATAAAATAGCCATTGCACTGCGAGTTAGCCCTGATGCAATTGAAAGCTTTGATGATAATTTAGCAATTTATACGATCAACAATAATGTAGAGAATAATACATTTGCTGATTCTTCAATCGCGATCCAGCAAGAATTCAATCCAATCGAAAAAATTATCGAATTGTATGAACGACTACTTGCAAGTGAAAAAGAAAAGGCTAAGCTGATCGAAACTAAATTATAAAATTAGTTATGGAAATAATATCCAATACAATTACTATTCATAAAGGCAGGAAGATAGAGCGAGTACGGAAACTGCGTGGTATGACGCAGTCCGATTTGGGCGAAAAATTAGGAGGTATAAGCAAGCAAGCCGTATCGAAAATAGAACAATCAGAAGACATCGACGATGAAAGATTAAAGGATATAGCCTTTGCTTTAGGCGTTACTTTTGACGGATTGAAAAACTTCAATGAAGAAAAAGTACTCTATAATACTATAAATTTCTATGAGAATAGCGGCGTCTCGGCAACTACAGTTAGTGCTAATGTCGAAAATGTTATCAATAATCCATTAAAGGAAGTGATTGAATTATATGAAAAACAACTTTCTGCTATTCAAAGCAAAATAGACGAGGCACTTAAGCGAAAGGATTAACTATAGTTGTTGAAAAAATAATGCAGGTAAATCAATGTTAATTGGGGCTTCAATTTTTTTCTCTTGTTACAATATTATGTTGGAACAGGAAACGTCAGGCTGATTAAGTCTGGCGTTTCTTCTATGTGTTCCTGTAAAAAGTATGCAGCAGTAATAATCCAGTGGAGATTGTTTTATGATGCTATTGATCGATTCGTTTAACCCCTTCCATTGTGCCCTGAACTGCAACATAGCTAGCGGGATTTTCCGCAATAAATCTTGCTGTTGCTTGTGCGTTGTTTACAGCATTGATTATTTGATCCATATTCACATATGATAATTATCAGTTATCCTTTATTGGTTTGCTAAATTTATGGAATGCTTGTGACATCTTCTAATTTATTAGGCCACTTACGATTAGCCTATAAATAGTCTGGTAGAAACAGGGTTGAGTACAGCGAAACGCTGTTGTTTATTTGACCAATGTCAAGGAATGACTTAGCGATGCATTCAATTGGTTGCGAAGCAATGGTTTGAATGCATAAGGGAGAAAGCCGACCTAAATTATGGGTAGAATGACCTAAAACTGTAATGACAACCCATTAGGGATAGCAGCGGATAGCCCGCAGTGCAGCGAGGACTTGCAGCGAATATGAGCCCGGCCCGCAGGGAATGGCCGGTAGCAATTTTAGAAGTCACATATCGATATGAGGTTATTAACCCGATGAGTTTATTTATTACATTAGCACCTACTTGAAATTTCATTATGAGTATCCTTATCCCCGACCTTTCACAATCACTGCCTGAAACGGAAATTGATCTTACTCTACGGTTTTCCGATGATTACGAGGGTACATTTAACCGGAATGCGAATAATCAAAACAATTTTAGCCAGATCAGAAGCATCATATGTGACGGGGTTGTCACGTGCTATTTTCAGAAGTATAAAGCCGATGAAAAGAGTGGGGAAAGCAGGCATAAAATCATTATTCCGATTGGTCAGGAGCGAGCTATAGAAGCCATTGTAAAATTGTGGGAGCATAAGATTGATACCTTCAACCGTAGATATTCATATAGGGTCAATAAATTCAAGGAGGCCAACTTTTTTAATGAACCGCAAAAAGATACCGTCAAACAAAAATGTCGGGTGAAATTTACTGACGTAAATGAGCGAATTGATGCACCGGACGAGGCGTTCCAAAAATTATATCAGACAATCAATAATTATCCCATTCCGCAGGTTGACCTGAATAAAGAAAAGGATAAAGCAATTTGGGAAAAATATGTTACTGCTTTAAAGAAACTTGTTAAACAAAAGGAACAGGTCTGGAAAATTTCAAGCATCAACCGTCCGTATGCTGTTACAAAGGACGATGGCACAGGGCGCGCTACATTTATAGATATTTTTATTGACGAAAAAGAGCTGAGCGATAAATTCGGTAAAAGCCTAAAAAATCTATTCAAACCTTCTGAAATTCACGATTCAGGTGTAAATGACGATAAAGCTTTCATTGAATTTAATAACTACCGGGAACTATCTGCTAAAGAATTGACGCAGCTAAAGGATCTTGCCGAAGAAGCTTTTTATGAATTGTCGCCAAATGCGCCTACCCATTATCTTTCGGGTAAAATAGATTTCAGGTTTTCTGACCCGGAATCAAAAACGGAATTGCTGGCAGTTTTGCAGCAGAAGTTACTTGATGACTATCAGTTAGAAATTAACCTCGACACGAATGAATACATTAATCTGCAGAAAAGTGACATTCATCATTTGCAGAAGATTATAGACGACAATTTCGCTCATTATCTCACACTACGGCAGGATAGAAATTCCACACTAAAGGTCAGCTTTAAATCGTTATCTGACCTGCAGGCCATCATGGGACAGATTAAGGAAATATTAAACAGCGATGGTTTAGATAAGGCGACTGTTTCCAGTGTACCTGACCAGCAGGAGATTATTATTGCCGTCTCCGCGTTTATTCCAAGGTTAAAATTTGAATCGCAAGGGCTATCTTTTGTAAAAGCAGTTACGCGATTTGAACCATTTAGATCTATTAATTTACATCCGGTTAATGGTTTGACGCTCAATAACAGGTGCTTTGAGTTGACAAATGCAGGTAAAGAGCAGGTTGGCTTGGCGTCTGATTTGCTCAAACGGACTTTTGGCATTGATTTTAGAAGACTACCAACCCAATACTATTTTAAAGTCAATCCTAAAGCAAGTCAGTCTACGTTGCGGGATTTTAAGACGGCTACTGATCTTTCCGGTAAATCATCTTTTTCAATTGTCACTTCTGAACTTACTATAACGGCTGATGATAGGGAAGATTTTCAACGTCAGATACAGCGAATCCAGCTTTCATCCCCGAACGCAATAATAGAACAAAAGCCTTTTGCGCCCCGGTATCAACTTGTATTTAAGACTGAGCTGGCGGAGGAGCGTCAGCAAATAATCGGAAAACTCCAGGCAGAAATAAATAATTCCCTAACTACCAACGTGTCATTTGATGTTGTTAAGGGGCAGACCCGGATTCTTTACTATTACGAATTTAAAGACGAAGACGATAGAAGCAGTTTTGTTCGTGCTATCTCCCAGACATGCGAGCGATATAAGGACTGGATTACCAATCATTTTGAGAGTAAATCCGGACGTACTCTTTATGAAATGACGAAAAATGAAACGTTAGAACTGGAGAGGGAAAAGGAGGTTAGAAGAAATGTTAGCCAAGCTACTTTTATTTTCCTTACCCCTGAGCAGAATAAACGTCTGGCTAAAGAAATCGAGCAGAAAGGTATAGATGCCTATTTCAAGGACGGAGTGCAGATTGGAAAGTTAGTTCGTAAAGACCGAGAGAAGTTAAGATTTCAAATTACAGAAGAATTTGATCAGAAAATAAATGCGAGAGAAGCGGACCGCCTGGATTTGACTGATGTAGAAGCAGGTTTTATAAAGCCAATATTTCCAGGTGAACTTACGAATATCGGCAGAATGATCAGGGCAATGAGAAAGGTCACTGACCCTGGTAAGAGAAATGGTTTCCCTGTGAATCCTAACCTTGCTAATTTCCTTTTTGATCCTAATGAAAGTAGGCTGTATGAGAAAGAATTAGAAGAGGAGAAAATTATAATCGCAGCTAACCTTAATGAGCCGCTATTACGCGATCAGCCAAAGCAGTTAGAAGCAGTTGCCAAAACAATACTTGCACCTGAACTGGCGTTGATTCAAGGTCCGCCAGGTACGGGAAAAACCACGGTAATCGCAGAGCTTATCTGGCAAACCTTATTAAGAAATCCAACTGCCAAACTATTGATCACGTCGCAGACCAATCTTGCGGTAGATAATGCGCTTGAGCGTTTGAAGAGCCGAAAATCGGTAAGGCCAATACGAGTCGGCAACATCGAAAAATTTGAAGATGAAGGAAAAGTCTATGCCAATGAAAAAATAAAACGTTGGTTACATGGAAAAGCCGGTTCCGATCAGGAGGAAATGAACAAGGATAATGCTGTAGTTAAATGGATTGAGGAAGTTAAAAACAATTGCAGTGACGACCCTAAATACAGTAGAGCGGTAGCTCTTTGGAAGCAACAGTTGGATGAGCAACCCGCGTTAATTAAGTCAACATTTGCTCAAACATATCATAAGCACGTAAACGTCTTCGCAGCTACTTGTAGTGAATGCGGTAGCAGGACTTTCGGAGATACCTATCAGGCAATGTTCAATAAGAATTCCGAAGAGCAAGGGGACCCTGTGTTTGATCTGGTAATTATGGATGAAGCGAGTAAAGCAACTCCTCCCGAACTTGTCTTGCCGCTGACATTAGGCAAGAAAGTTGTAATTATCGGAGACCATAAGCAATTACCACCTATGATTGATGAACGAGAGTTTGGAGAAGCACTGGATGCTGTAGGGGCAAAAGATCTTATTGATGACTGGACCAAAGATGATTACAAAGTATCACAATTTGAAAAGCTGTTCCGTAATGCACCAAAGAAAATAGTGACCAGCCTTGACACGCAATTCCGCATGCATGAGCAGATCATGAATTGTATTTCACAGTTTTACAGCGATCAGATAGAATTGGAAAATGGCTTGATCTGTGGTATTAAAAGTGGCATGGACGTACCTGATTTCACGGTTAAAACAAGCAGGTGGCACGGCTTAAAATTGGAACCTTTTTTGGAGCCGAAATATCACGCTATATGGATAAATGTGGACACGCCCGAAACGAAAGTAGGAACATCCTATGAAAACGAAGGAGAGGCTATTGCTATTAAAACGATCATTTCAGCCCTTACTCAGGCGGACGGCTTTCAAGAATATCTCAGCCACTTCAAAAAAGATGAAGAGCGGGAAATAGGAATTATTACCTATTACATGCCGCAGATGCAACGCATTAGAAATACTCTGTATCCACATTTTACAAAAAACGAATGGCGCAACTTTGAGCAGCATAAAGCAGAGAACGAGTTTGGATTACCGTTTCGGGTAAATACCGTTGACCGTTTCCAGGGTATGGAGCGTAATATTGTTATCATTTCGACGGTGAGAAGTAACAAGCAGGTTATTGATGATAATGGAAGGAGGCGGATAGTTGACAATAACAAATATCCATTTGCTTTGGGATTTGCACGGGAACTGCAACGTATTAACGTGGGCTTTTCGCGTGCTAAACGTTTATTAATTGTAATTGGCAATGAAGCCCATTTCTCCAATAAGCCTGAATATGCGTATGCTATTCAGAAAATGCACCGCCTTGATATCCGACAACTTCAAAACCTTATAGAAAAGTGAGTATACGCTTAAATAAAATCGCCAGGGATCTGCGGGCCAGTGTTGCAGATATAGCTGGATTTTTACGATCTAATGGCTTTGAAACCGAAGAAGATCCGAATGAGATTCTATCAGATGAGATTGCCGAATTAATAAGAAATAACTATACAGCTTACCTGGTTGACCGAAGCAGAAATTCGGGCAATAAACCAACGGCCTTTAAGCCCGAAACAAATGGTTCTGAATATCTTCCTGTCGAACTAAAAATAATTGAAGCAGCCAGCCGGGAGAAAAAATTAATAGAGAGGATCATAGGCTTCACGGAATTCCAATGGAACTTCACAGTTGCCAAATACAAAGGTGAATGTTCCCAACCCATTGATTTTACAGTCTTTGATCAGGTAATATGTGATCTACTTTTGGTTGAAAAAATGCCGATTGAAAAAATCGGCAGCATTTTAGGGCTTGATATTATTAATGATCCTGCAGAACGTGAAATATTAACGACCGGTTTAAAAGCTTTAAAAGATGATAAAATGGTGGACGGTGACGATAACCTTTTATTCTTGTCACCAACCGGAATTTCCTATGCGCAGCAAGGTGTCAAATATTCCACATTTAGCAGAAAGTTTGAACTATACTTTGACACTTCATTTGGTTCAACAAATGATATAAAAAACATCTTCAGTAACCTGGAAAGTGAAAGGGTTGATGCGTCAGTCACCAGACTGCCTAATAGTCTTGCCGCTATTCAGAATTTGGCAGAATTTCAAGCTCCGGAAATCCACTTTCCGGCTAAGAACTATTTGCTGCAAAAAGTAGAGTTTGTAGGAGCAGAAAGTTATTCGGCAAAAGTATGGGTAATCCTGCTCGAAAATTTTCGAGATAATTCCATCCGAACACTTGTTTATGATGAACGGCAGAATAAAGTATTAGATATTCTTTCGGAAATACTCGATCAGCAAGAGCCGGTTAAATTGAAATTACTTGACCAACTTATTAAGCTGGACGAAGCTATTGAGTATACGCAGGAGGAGAAAAAAGAGGATCAAATTAAAATCGAGCAGGATTTAATTGAAAAGCAACACGAGATAGATGAGGCAATAGACGCCCAAGACGTTGAAAAGATCAAAACGATAGAGTCTGAAATCTTCCAGATAAGGCGGCATTTTAATTCACTGGAGTTCGAAGTTGAATTAAAGCGCCTTTTTGATGAAACTGCTGAGGAGTTATGGATTATTAGCCCCTGGATAAAAAAAGCGACAAACTATCGCATTCCATTTTTTGAAAAGTATTTAAAAAAGGGAGGAAAAATTTTTGTTGCCTATTCCGAACCAGAGCAGCCAGGTCAGGAAATGGCTTTAGAGCCACAGCTCAATAAGCTGCTTGAACTGGAAAAAAAATATCAGCATTTTTATTTACATCAATTACCTCCTTTTCATTACAAAAACGTTTGGTTGAGGAATACTGCTGAAAATGATCTTTATTATACAGGCAGCTATAATATTCTTTCCTTTTTTGTAAGCCAGGGACTCACACATGTCCGGCAGGAAAAGATGACCCGACTGGATTGGGACGCTGAAATACAGGAACAGTACTTAGATGTTATTGCCAGATTTGGAATTAAATATATTAACAAGGCGATTGAGGATCTAAATACTATGTGCGCTGGCGCACCTAAAGCAATTGACAAAGCGTTTTTGCAAAGGCTTAAAACACTTGACAACAGCAAACTTCTACCGTTCCTTAATTCGGGCATCGATAGGTTTGATGAAGCATATAAAGAATTGGAAAAGGCAAAGGAAGAAAACGTGAATTACTTTCGCAGGCACTATTTTGAAGCACAAATGGAATCTTTTAGTAAACGTATTCAGGACTTGAAGGGACCAATAGAATTTAAATTAAAAAAGAATTGGCAAACTGAATATGAACAACTAAGAAATGAATTCATGGACTTTATGGATATTCAGATGGGCAGAGCTCAGGAGGTCGCGAAAGCCATAGATTCGCTGAAGACAATTCCGTTTAATGTGAAAAGGAAATAGTACTGTATGCTCCGATATATTGGGAGAAGTGATCTACATTATTAATGAAGTCATAGAACACTTAAAGAATGCTAAACCATACCACATGAGCTATAAATTACAAACGCAACTGCACCATTTTAAAATCGGTCACAAACCAGCGGACAAATCTTTAATTGTCGAATGGTATTATTTCGATCTTGATGAAGAAGGTGAGAACGAGCGTGGATTCACCTATGATGAACTAACTACGTTCCAAAATTACGTTGTCGAGAATGTAGTTAATTTTGACGGTTTGAAAAATTACCATGCTACGGACGAGTTTGATGTGCCAACCTTGGAAGTTTACGACCTGGTGCCTGATGAACGACTCACGTTCCCTAAATATCTTATCTTGAAGCCTCAGCCAAAATTGCAACACAAAGGAATTAGTACCGCAATGGAAATTATTTTACTGGACAAGAATAACCAGGTAAATCATGACTACAACCTTCCCTTTGGTGCTATCGGAAAAATAAAGACCTATTGAGAAGTAGAGAAAAACTGTAAAGTGTCAAATAAGCTCGTAAAACAACATACGGTTTCTAAAGCTTACTTAAAGCATTTCTCTATAAACGAGGATGGCAGGGATTTATTTGTTATTAACAGTGCTGATAAGCACCGTCCATATATTCAAAAAGTAGATTCCGGCCATACCGTATTCTGGCAAAAGAAGTTTTATAATTCCGACAAATTTGCCACCCCAACGGATTTGGAAACATTTTTCGCGCGAGACATTGAACCCACCTATAGCGGAATAATTAATTGTTTAAAAACGAACATTGCGGTATCTGAATGGACCATCAAGCTTGAATTATTTCAATGGATTATTTATAGTAAACTGAGAAGTCCTGTTTGGAGGGGGTATTATTTACAGATTTTAGAGAATTCAAAAGAATTTCAGGGGGCCAAATTGGATTTCTCCAAAGAAAAATTGATTAAGGAATTGCATTTGACATTTTTCACAGAGGAGAGCCTGCTTAATGAAATGATCGAAAAATTTGCCAACATCCTTCTAAGTAAAAAATGGAAAATCCTTATTGCTCCCGGAGCTAATTATTGGTGGACAACCGATAACCCGGGATTCGGTATAAACCTGGATAAAATAAAAAAGAATCAGAAGGTACTGCCAGATCCTTTTTGGAATATTTTAGATAACGGAACGCTTATTTATTTCCCGCTATCTAAAGATTATTGTTTGCAAATCGGCCCCTACGAGAAAGGAGATAGTATTTACCTGAATTTGACGAATACAGATATAACGTTTGAAAAGCCTGGAACAGACTTGGCAGGATTAATCAATTATTGGTCGCTCGTTTCACAGGAGCACTTATTAATTTCGGCAGACAGGGAGCAAATCGAAGCAATAGCTTCGATACTGAATAATCAAGATGATGATACTCAGAAGAGCTTCATTTAAGAAGGTCTGAGGGTAAACCTACATCAGCAGGATCAATTCCCACGTCCTTGCTGTGGGTGATAAAGGAGTTGATCAAATCTTTTTTTTGCTGAACCATAGCTGCCATGATATTTTTCAGGCCGTCTAACGGTTCACCGATGGGATCAAAGGACATATGGGTACCAAATACGGAATTGTATATGTCGTAAACTACTTGCTGCACTATGTTGATTAATTCCCGTGCATCCTTTATCGACAATATGTTTTTTACGCCAGCCCTGCTTTTATCTGTGTGGCTATAAAGTTTATCACGCTGTAGCAGCAAATTATCAATTTTATCTTTCACAGAAATCAATTGGTTTTCCCAGGCAGTAAGTGTGGTTAGGTTAATTGATTTAACCGAATTATACTCGAATCCCGGCTTGAACTTTTCAATGAATTTGTGAAGATTGTAATAGTCCCCCGGCCGGTTAGCTAGTAACTTGGAAAGTTCCGTCACGTAAATGCGCCAATGTATTTCACGGCTATATTTTAAAAACTGATTTTGCTTAATCACTTCAAGCTCCAAAGGAGCTTTATCTAAATACAAATATTCAACGATCTTAAATGAGGATTGCGCCAAAAGCATAATATCCCTTACCTCTTTCGTAAGATTCTCAAGTTTATTTAGTAGGGCCTCCATGTACTAATAATATTTACAAAGATGCATTTATGTTTACTGTAAAGAGGAAAGACAAGAAAGACTATTGGCAATTCATACAGGGACAATTTTAGACGTTCTTTATGGCTTCTGATGCGGATCGGCGGCAGACGGGATCCATAACCTGACGGTGTCTTTTACTAAAACTTTGCGCCCGTTTTCCATACACACCGCCTTTCCACGAAAATCGTCATTCCAGGGATAACCTTTAGCCAGTAATTCTTTGCCTAAAAAAACCGCCTGCTCGGCATTGATCTCATATTCCTCCTCATCATTTATGCCCGTAAATTCGCTGTGCTCCGCCATAAATTCTTTCAAGTGTTGCTGATCCTCATCAGACAGCTCCGCCACTTTTTGCGGAATATCGTGTAAATGCTGGAAGATATTAAGCCAGACCTGTTTGATCGGGATGATCTTTGGTTCGCTAAACTTACCGTTTTCTTTGATCAACCGGCCTGCGCTTTGAATATGGTCGTTATCGTAATGGGTAATGATAACACGGTCCAATTGCTTTCCCAAACCACATCCTCTCGGTCAGAATCGAATTGTCCATTTTGTAATTGGCGATGAGCAATTTGTTGAAAGCGCTAACAATTTCAAATTGGACAACAAAATTGGGTTAGCCAACACATCTACGGCTCCGCGAAAAAGAGTATTTAGTACAAAATGTAAAGTATTCGATTCATACAGGGAATCCAAGAGTTTTTTTACTATACTTAATTTTCTGATAAAAAGACACTTGTATTGAATTGGAACGCAATTTTAAAAAATGCTTTTTAGATAATATTATCCATTTTTTCGAAATAACATACTTGTTATATTAGGATATTCTAAATTATAACATCCTAACCTGCACATGAAATTAACCTTAACCTTAGTTTTCCTGATTTGTATTTTTTTCACAGCAAAGTCACAAAACTGCATTACGCAAACCGACCCGAATACCGGCAAAACTACAACCTCGGTCACTACTATTTTGGAAACTGATTCGACCTTACGGTCGGCCCGGCTCAGTTTTATAAGATCGGGAACAGGAACATCAGTGGGACTGGCGATCATGAGCCCATCCCGGTTTTCAGTATCAGATCTTAATGCTATTCAATTAAAAATAACCTTTGCCGATCAAACCCAGCAGACGGTTTCTGGCTCCGGCCATACTCATATAGCCACGGTGGCCAATGGTACCGCGATCCTGTTCGAGGGGGATATTTCCGCCACAAAAACGGAAGCGTTGAAAAAGAATCCTCCGGCACAACTGGACCTGCTCGTGAACGGCCATTCAATCTCTATACAGGTCTTGCGGGATAAAACCAATCAGATCACCGCAAACCTGGACTGTTTAAACCAATAACCGTATTAACCTGCCTTATTTTATGATGAAACCTAAATGGATTCTGACAGCGTTGCTGTTTGGAATGTCTATAGCTAAACTATCAGCCCAGCAGCCCAAGATTATGCCTACTTCCCCCGAAGCTTCAGCATTATCGAAACTGGTCAACTTCCCGGTCAGCCTGAATACAGGTGTGCCCAATATCAATATCCCGTTTTACCAGATCCAGGATAAAGAGATAACAGTACCTATCGGTATTTCCTATCACGCAGGTGGCTTTAAGATTAACGAACAGTCGACCAGCGTAGGGCTGGGTTGGAGCCTGGACAGCGATATCGGTATTACAAGAACAGTTAACGGCATGGATGATTTTAAACCCACTGTTGGGTATCTGGCCAATACCAATATGCGTGCCTATTATGAGAATTTTGATTATTGCCCAAGTTGTGCTTTTCCATTAGGCAGTACTTATTTCTATGATGCCCAGATCGCCACAGGCGGTGCCGATGGAGCCCCTGATCGTTTTTCATACAAGTTGGCTAATAAATCAGGCTCATTTTATTTTCGGAAAAGTGATAATGGTACCGGCTATTCTATTGTGCCTGTGCCTTATGATGATATCAAAATCCAGTACAACAGCGGGCAATTTGTTATCACTGACACTGATGGGACAATTTATTATTTCGGCACTTCCGGCGTTGCCTATCCTTCTACAGCGGCAAGCATGGGGGTTGAATTGTCAGGAGGGATTAATATATTTAATAATACCTGTAATAATTGCTCGGTGACCGGCTGGAAATGTACAAAGATCCAAAATGCAACCAATACCGCGCAGGTTACCTTTGCCTATCAGGCCAAGACCTTGCTTCAATATACGAACGGCAGCGAATCCATTGAATATTATGACAACCTTAATCCCTGCAGCTATGGCGGATCTTACTTAACCTCAGATATTCCGCAGACCACTGCCGGCATGGATTATACTACCCTGATCAACTCTCATCCTTTCTGGACACTGCCATGGCCTAAATACATGGAAAAAACTGCCTCAGGAAGTATATTCCACATACCTTACGCACCATACAATTCTGGTACCATGAGCTGGAGCTCAACCTTTGTTGACCAAACATACGGAGGCGGGATCTCGATTGGAACTGATTTGGGCGAAAGCAATGTGCTGTCGCTTGCGCCGTCTTCAATAACTTTCAATGGCGGATCAGTCCAGTTTTCAGGAACTGATAAGATCGACTCTATTTCAGTTATTAATTCTTCGAGTCAAAAGATCAAAACGATTGCGTTAATTTCTTCCTATGCAACTTCTCCTGATATGACGTCCGCGAGGCTATACAATGGCTCCACGTGGAATGGCACACTCTATCTTGATTCTGTTCGTGTGCGGAACAATAATATTAATTATGAGCGGTACATGATGTATTATAACAAATATTGTTTTGGCAGTCATCTCAAAGGAAGAGATGCCTGGGGCTTTGTTAACGCGGCGACAAAGGATATTTCGCTATCAGCGATGCAAGCCAATATCCCTAAACAGTCCGTAACTCAGTTCTACCATTATGATACCTATGCTGGTTGCACCAACGGCGTTAATCATACGTTTACTTTTGGCGCGGCCGCCAATATCGAAAGCCCTGATCAAAATGCCTCGCAGAAAGGTATGCTTCAGCGGATCGTATATCCTACCGGTGGTTATGCGGATTTTGATTTTGAAAATAATATGGCCAAAATCACGAGTTTTACCAATGCCAAACCCAGCTATATGGTCGGAGGGCTGCGCATTCGCAGCATTACCTATTGGGACGGTAAAAATAACAAGCCGGTATCCCAGAAATATTACAGGTACGGTGAACTGGAAGACGGGCTTGGTGTTGTTGTAAATTCACTGCCGCGGCAGTTTAACTCGGGTGTTTTTACCTGGGACGCTTTTCATTATAACCAAACCGTTAGTTATTTTTTCGGGCCGACATCAGGAACCTGTCAGAATGCCTCTTGCATGATTCTGCAAGGCCAGGAAATCAAAACAACTTATCAACCGTCGTCATCCCTTGATTATACCTATTCAAGCGGCTCGCCTATTTATTATACAAGGGTTACCGAATATAACAGCGACATGGGTGCTATAACAGGAAAAAAAGTTTATAATTATTATGACCCGGATTATTTTGTTCCTGCTACCCTTACCTATAATAATCTTTTTTATGGCACCAATATCCCGATTATCAAATCCGATGGCTTTTTCGGGATGGAAAAAAGTGAGACAGAATATAAATACGAAAACCAGCAATACCTTCCGGTACATAAAAAGGAGTTTGATTATAAAAAATGGGAACAATCAGGCCAGCCACGGGTAGTTTATTCCTTCTTACGGAATATTTGCCAGGTAGCATCCGGAGGAGTATATTCAGGCGGTTCTGATGGACTTTATAACACCTCGGTTTCAGGCGGCTGGCAGGGAAGAAGCTCCGATTATCAATCCGGCCAGTATGGCATAAAAGTCGGAAAGCTACTGCTAACCGGAGAACGCGAAAAATGGTTCACTAATACAGACAGTACAACCATTGCCAGAAGCTATTACTATGATAACCCGAATTATTTACAGGTGTCTCGGATCGTGACGATTAATAGCGACGGTCACCATATTTTGGAGACGATCAAACGTCCTTATGATTACGGCGGAACGTCTGTTTATGATCAGATGAAGGCTGCCAACAGGATCAATGATGTGATCGAAGATATTAAATTCGACAGCACGGCGAACGCTGAACTTACGCACGTAAAAAGCAACTATGCCAGTTTCACGACAGGGCCAGGTTTTATTGCAAAATCATCCGAGCAGGCGTCTGTAAAAGGCAACGCGCTGGAGAACACCATCACGTATGATGTCTATGATGTAAAGGCAAACCCAGTCCAGGTTACCGGAAGAGATGGGGTTCCCAAAACATACCTTTGGGGGTATAATTATAAATATCCGGTTGCCGAAATTTTAGGGGCAAACTACAGCCAGGTATCCACTATCGTAAACTACCCGACCCTTCAGACGGTCGTAGTGGATAGTTCTTTGAGATCGACCCTGACCTCGGTTAGGGCTAATTTGCCAAACGCAATGGTTTCATCATCCACCTATAAATTGTTAACAGGAGTTTCCAGCCAGACTGCGCCAAACGGGCTTAACAAATATTATGATTATGACGGCATCAGCCGCTTGATGCGGATAACAGACCACAATAAAAAAGTGATCAGTCAATATACCTATAATGAGACCGGACCTGGTTCGATTCTTGCTCTTCCCGGCTATGTGGTCAGCCCCAGTGTACCGGTAATGGCAACGTTCAGCGCTTTATGCGGATCAGGCGGAACTTACAAAAGCTGGAATTACGTGGAAACAGGTGGTAAATTCACGAGTACTTCGGCTGCTTTGGCGAATTCAAGTGCCGAATCTGCCCTGTTTTCAACAGATGGCCCTGCTGCATCTGCCGGTATCCCCTGTCCTGTGGGTCAGATGGTCCACCTTTCTTTGGTAGCGTTTATGTATACGGGGAGCGCTATGCCGAGCAATGCTTACATGGATCTGTTCCAAAACAAACACATAGTAGCGTCTCAAAAATTTCCGTATAATTCAGGAAGCACGGACTTTTATGTGTCTACCGGAAATTACCAATTGGGTTTCCGGCTTAACGAGAACTTTAATCTGAGCATCCTGGAATATTATGTGCAGCCTTCGACGGGCTCAGGGTTCTACGCGCGTTCCGGCGATGCGATAACATTCAGTCCTGGCATAACCTATACGATTACCGTAAGTAATTCGCTGATGCCATAATTGATCTTAAGCAGCCAATAAAACTAAAATAAATAGCATGAAAAAACTAGCCTTAATCACGGTTTTATTCGTTTTTATATCGAATTGTCTCTTCGCGCAATGGACTACTAATGGAGCAAACATCTACTACAATAGCGGAAAGGTAGGTATAGGAACCACATCCCCGACTTATCCACTTACCTTAAACAACGCAGGTGAGACTGGTATCCAAACTATTTATAATGGAACATCCGTGTATTTAAGCCATGGAGGATGGGGCATGGGAGCGGGTAAGTTCGGTATCGGGAATCCATTACTTCCAACGCTTGTTATCAATGCAACTGCAAACGGCGCAAGCTCAGCAGGAAATGTCGGTATAGGTACACTGACTCCTATTGCCCCTTTCCATGTATTTACGAACACTGATACTTATGGCATAGTTACAGGAGACGGTAGCAACTCGAACCTCCGTATATCGGGGACTACCGGGGGACCAACCGGTTACGGATTGTTACAAACCTTTATCGGCGGAGGAGCTACGGCAGGAGGGATTTTGTCTTTACAAAGAGATGCTGGTAACGTAGGTATTGGTACATCAGATACCAAAGGTTATAAACTTGCAGTGAACGGCAGCGCCATTGCGACCGCTGTATTCGTCAAACTCTATTCCACGTGGCCGGACTATGTTTTCAAGCCAACCTATCAACTCCGCCCTTTGGCTGAAGTCAAGACGTATATAGACCAAAACCAGCACTTGCCGGAAGTCCCGTCCGCGGATGAAATAGCAAAGGATGGATTAAACCTTGGTGAGACGAACAAGCTGCTGATGAAGAAAGTGGAGGAGCTAACTTTGTACCTGATTGATAATGAGAAAAAGGACAAGGAAAAAGACAAGCAATTGGAAGAACTGCAGAATAGGGTAGCACAACTTGAAAAAACTGTTTCAAAATAACATTGCGAAGAACAGCTGTCATTAACCTAATCATTATCAAATAACATGAATAACTTAAAGAATCTAATTTTATTAGCGATAGTTTTTTGCTCACTGAGCAGTTTTGCACAGATGAATGTGCCAGTTCAAACCTCGGGCTCGGGCCCGTTGGGCTCAACGAACTCCCTTTTAACATTTACATCGGGGGCGCCCGTGACCGCCATACAGGAAATATGGGGATTGAACCTTTGCGGCACCAATGTGCAGCCGGTTAAGGTTTATAACGCAAGTTTGCTGGTAGGGCTTCAGTCTAATAATCAGGATTATGGAACCGGGAACATTTTTGCGACTGGAAACGTCGGTATTGGCACTACTGATACCAAAGGGTATAAACTTGGGGTAAACGGCGGCGTTATTGCAACTTCAGTCACGGTAAAACTTAACTCTGCATGGCCGGATTACGTGTTCAAATCAGCCTACCAACTCCCTTCCTTAACGGAAGTTAAATCGTACATCGACCAGAACCAGCACCTTCCCGAAATTCCTTCAGCAGAGGAAGTTGAAAAAAACGGACAAAACCTTGGCGAAATGAACAAGCTACTGATGAAGAAAGTGGAAGAGTTGACTTTGTACGCGATAGAAAACGAGCAGAAGGATAAAGAAAAAGACAAGTTGCTGGCTTCGCTCCAGGAGCAGATCAACCTGCTGAAGCAACAGCTTACAGCGATTACAGGAAATGCAAAACACTAACCAATCCGTATCACACCTAATATCTTAAGGCATGAGAAGAAATGCTTATCACAAAAAACGCCTGTTAATTTGTTGTTTACTGATATTGTCCGGTCTGTACAGGCCGGTTTCGGCGCAAACCTATCTTCCGCCACCGGCAACATTGACGACCGCTCCTGTCGCCGGTTCTTATTATAATTACAGCGGTATTACACTGAATCCGAACTTCAGTTTTACCGCCGGAGCAGGAAGCAGCATGAGCTTTTATATTGCCAATCCGGCTTGCCAGCCGCTGGCAAGCAGTTTTAGTCAAGGCCAAAATTACGTTGCTACTTACACACCGCTTGTAGCATTTAACGCAAGCGACAATCTTGCTTCGAAAAACGTCTGTGAGGTTATGGCCACAGTTCAATATTTTGACGGGCTCGGCAGAACATCACAAACCGTTAATGTTAAAGGTAGTGCGGACGCGACCAAAGACCTGGTGCAACCTTTTGCATACGACCAGTTCGGACGCGACAATATCAAATATCAGCCTTTTGTAGCCACTACCGGAGACGGGAGTTTTAAAAGTGATGCGCTGACATCAGGCATGGGCACGTTTGCCTTTTATAATCCATCAGGTTCAACCGGGACCCAGCAATCCAATGGCGTTGTGCGGAATGGTTTCCCTTCTTCAGAAACTTTATTTGAACCTTCATTTCTGAACCGTACGATTGAGCAGGGCTTCTCGGGAGATAACTGGCAGATAAGCACGAACACTTCCGCCACAAGCCCCGGTCATACTGTTAAAACGGGTTATTATCTCAATGATGCAACGACCCCTTATACAGGAAGCGGATTCTGTATCCGCAGATATTACATAACACCGAATTACGATGGCTCCCCCTTGTTGAGCAACAGTGGCTATTTTCCCAAAAATCAGTTGCAGGTAGCTGTTACGAAAGATGAAAACTGGCAATCGGGTATGGGAAGGGCCGGCACCACGGAAACCTATACAGATAACCAAGGCAAGATTTTGGCAAAAAAGACATTCAATCAAAATCCAGCGGGGCAGCTTGACACACTTGCTACTTATTATGTCTATGATGATTTCGGAAATCTGACCTTTGTATTTCCACCCGCAGCCCGTGCGGATCAACCCAACTTCAGTTTTACGACAGCCAAACAGAACAATTTATGTTACCAGTACCGGTATGATTACCGGAACAGGCTCTGTCAAAAGAAGATCCCGGGAAAAGGCTGGGAATATATTGTTTATAACAAAGCCGATCAACTGGTCGCAACACAGGATAGCCTCCAAAGGGTGGCAAAGCAGTGGGTATTTATTAAATACGACGGCTTCGGCCGAGCAGTGATGAACGGGATCTGGAACAATAACAATATTGCGATCTCGCAAAAATCATTGCAGGATACACTCAATACTAAAACCAACCTGTGGGAAACATCTGCAGCAGGCACGACTTATGGTTATACCAATGCCGCATGGCCGGTTGGCAATGTTGTAACAATGCTTAAAGTGAATTATTATGACGGGTATACGACGGGACTTATGCCTAACTTCCCGACCGGCTGGACGACGCCCGGCGGCGTAAGCACAATGACAAAAGGGCTCCAGACGGCGAAGAGAGTAAATATTCTTGGTACAAGCTCCATGTTATGGGATGTTAGCTACTACGACAATATAGGAAATGTTATCCAGCAAAAGAATCAGCATTATTATAACTCGACTGTTAGTGAAAATAACTACGACCTGTTTTTAACTACATACAGTTTTACTAATAAACCTACGGTAGTTACCCGAAAACACTATAATATGACGAATACGGCTAATCCTAGCATAACGATATTAAATCAATACACTTACGATCACTTAAACCGTAAGCTGAGCACTTGGGAACAAATTACAAACGGCGCCAACGCTGCTACCACCAATACTCTGGTGTCGAAACTCGCGTATAATCCGATCGGGCAGCTGATGACCAAAAATCTGCATAGCACGGACAGCGTAAACTTTAAGCAGAGCATGACATTTACATATAATGAACGGGGCTGGCTATCATCATCAAACTCAGGCCTGTTTAATATGAGTTTATTATATAACACAGGTACTTCAAAAGCCTATAACGGCAATATCAAAACGCAGAACTGGACCGTAGGCGGAGTAAACCATAGCTATGATTATGCCTATGATAACCTGAACCGGCTCACTGGAGGAATAAACGGAGACGGGAATAACGAAAGCAATATCAGTTATGATTTTAACGGAAACATCCTGAAGTTGAACAGATCCAAAACATCGGCTTCAGCTTATATTGATAAGTTAACCTATACTTATAATGGTACCAATCAATTACAAGCGATCACAGATTCTACTACAAACACGGCAGGAATAAAACCTGGAATATCCCGCTACAGATATGACGGTAATGGCAACGGCACGGTGGATTCAACGCGAAGTACCGGCCCTGTTGCAATCAGTTACAATATGCTTAACCTGCCAAACCTGGTATCGGGTTCAAAGACGGTGTCGTATACCTATGACGCGGAAGGTAATAAACTTCGCAAATTCAGCACCCCCGGCGGGAAACGATATTATATAAGCGGAATAGAGTTCGAGGACCCGGCCAATACCGGCACCTGCAATCTAAGTTTCATCCGAACTGATGAGGGCCGGGTTTTTACTTCGGGAACGACGGCCAACTACGAATATAATTTGTCCGATCATCTCGGTAATGCACGGCTGTCGTTCAGTATGCAGACTGCTACTCCAACAGTAACACAAACCGACGATTATTATCCTTTCGGTCTTGAAATACCTGGTTCAGTGGTTGCATCGCCAAAAAACGAGTATCTTTATAATCATAAGGAATTACAGGAAGAGACGGGCTTATATGATTATGGCGCGAGGTTCTATGATCCAATTATCTGTAGGTGGACGAGTATTGATCCATTAGCGGAGAAAGCACGGGATCTTACTCCTTTCAGATATGGTTTCAATAATCCGATAAACATGGTTGATCCAAACGGAGCTTATGAAGAAGACGGACATTTTTGGACAGTTTATTTGTTAGCAACACAATTCGGATTAAAGAATGCCCGAGAATTAGCGGATGCCGCGGAATGGCCGGATGTTGCGTCAATACCCACATATTATATACCAGGATTGCAACAAAAGTATCATACTTTGACAGGTGGCTACGCAGAATTGGAAACAAATAATTCTGAAGATATGTTCTATGCCGCTAACAATATGAAGGATTTAGGCATTGCAATCCATCGACTAGGCGATTCTTATGCACATCGCAAACTAGGAGATGAATCAGTAATGTATGGCAACCGTTATTTTACAGGGAGGCATTTCTTGTTTGATGGAGGAGCCCCTGATCAGATATCCCTACGTCCCCGTTTATATCTTGAATATGTCAATAATCTGGCTCGACTGTTGAATGATGCGTATTCTCCGCGTAATAACTATGATATGTTTACTTTCAATTATATCGCTAACCCAAAAAATCATACAGATCATTTGGCTAATGATGCGATTTTTCAAACTGAAATCAGTATATTAAACGGACATAAAAATATATTGTTAGGGACTAATGCCTTCACTAAGCAAATTAGCCAATATATAAAACAAAGAAATCAAAACTATGGTTCGCATTTCTCTGTCAAAACAGTTCAGGTCGATGAGTATACTAGAGGAAGCGATGGACAATTCAAGAAAAACACAACGACTCAAACTTCTGTTACTGAAGATTAAATAATACATTACTCCAGTTATATAGGAGTAATTATAGCGGATTCTGAGACACTAAATGATTATTAAACTAGTAATATGTCTTTTTGGAAAAGCACTAAAATAGCGTCAATTTATACCCTTTACTTTATTTTTATATTTATCTTTACTTTTATTGAATTTGCCACCGATGGCGCACCTACAACAGGGATGTTCATTATAATTTCCGTAGGAATTTCGCTATTAATAATTTTGTTTTTTGGTATTTGTCGCGCTTTACTCAAATTCAATAAACAGAACAATGTTCTTATAGACTCTTTGATATTATACTTACTGGCAGAAATCTCTTTTTTGTGTATATCTGGTGAACTTTCTTTTTTTGGTGTTTTACACATTTTCCATTTAAATGATGAGCTTAGGTATCCTATTTTAAATTTATTTAGAGAAAAAACTGAATTAGTATTTTCTCTTTCATCTTTTATTTCTGCTTTCCTTTTTTCGATTCAGAGAATATATATTACAAAAAATAGAGGTTGCTGATTAAGATCGTTAAAAGATAATTACGAATTGGGTAACGTTACCGCTTTGTTATAGGCGCATTACTAATGGAAGAATGCCCAGCTATCCAAAAAATTATGGGCAGATTCAATATCCATCAGGATTATAGTTAGCTTGGTCTAAACTTAATAACTCAAGAATTTATTGGGACGATAAAGAACAGAAAGTGAAAAGTAAAGGATCATTTAAAGTGCTCTAAATCATTCAAAATACACATTTAATTTAAAAACCGTTCGAATTCAGCCCAGTTAGGGGACATAATCGTTGTTAACGATGTCAATAATATTTGCTCCCCAGACTGGACGGAATTCGAACCAAATCCTGCCGCAATTGAATTTTTTAAGTAGTCTAAATGTAGCCTAAGGTCGGGGTTGGATTCCCTCGGGGCTACAAATTGGATAATGGTTTTCTGCATGCTTTATTCTTCAAGAAGTAAGAATTGAAATCTTTCGGAAAACTGACCAACGTGATAACCATCGACTAAACCATGATGTACGTGGACGGACACCGGCATTTTTCTTAAATTGTTGATCTCCGATATTTTCCGAAAGCAATCTTCGGGCAGCTGTCACGAAAGGAATATGTTCGGGCATGAGACAGCGATGTAAATTCAACCCAGGGGAGGGCTGAAAAATGAATCATATTTTCACCCGGCGCGGAAAGGTCTAAACCATATGCCTTTTTCGCGTCGTTTATCGCACTTTGAGCGAAGTGCTGGAAAAGTCCCTCGTCGTCTGCATATTGAAAATATGCGAACCCAAAGGTGCCATTATCACGGTTGACCGTTGTCCTGCAATCAATCCGGTTATATAAATAAACGTTGGTGTCTGGCACTAGCTACCTCCGCTATTCTGCCGCCTTTTTTGAGAACAGCGTATAACCGGAAATCGGACTCGGACCTAACAAAATCACCAGGCAGTACCGTTTTTCCGTTTTTCACCCTTTGTTTTTCCCCTCACCAGCCTAATCCTTCTTGCCTCGTTTCTAAAAGCCGTTACTATTGTGGCAGGTCAATCCGAACCGTTATTCAAACAATACCTGGCTATCGACATAATAGGTTTTGCGTTTATCGGGCCCGGCTTTAAGAATAGGTTCACCGCTGAGAGTCAAGGTTTGCTTCGGCCGGTGCACCTGCAGAAAATCCCGTTCCTTTTCAGTGATGGTATCCGGGAAGTTTTTACGGATATGGTTTTCTGCATCAGTTAATACATCTTTAATAGCCCGGGTTAAAATTTCAATATTGGCTTCAGGTATTTATTGGCTTTACAGCTGTTGCCGGCCTACGCCTCGTCGTAACGATCGTTTCGCCAGGGATAAGCCGTGTTGGAATAACCACGCTCTTCCCAGAAACCCAGCTTGTTCTCCGTCAGGAACTGGATGCGTTTGATCCACTTGGCGCCTTTCCAGGCATACAGCTGCGGTGTGATCATCCGACAAGGACCACCATGTTCCACAGGCAGCGGCTGCCCGTCGAAAGTATGTACTAACAGTACATCGGGTTTCAGGGCCTCCTCCAACCCGATATTGGTGGTATAAGTATCGTAACCATAACAAAGCAGGTGCGTCGCTTCGGGCTTGGGCTGCACCAGCGCGGCCAGGTCGAGCAGGCTGACGCCTTTCCAGTGCATATCCAGCTTGGACCAGGTGGTAACGCAATGAAAGTCGGATGTATCTTTCGTTTGCGGAAGCGTCATAAAATCTTTCCAGGTCAGCACCACCGGGCGTTCTACGGCGCCGTCAATGGTCAGCCGCCAGCGCTCCAGTGGAATATTGGGATGGTAGCCCAGGTCAAGGACAGGCCATTTGACCGTTTTGGTCTGCCCGATCGGGATTGTGGGCATGCCATGACGGTTGGGCGGGCCGGAGCCTTTCGGGAGATCATCAGCTATTGAAGGTGTAGCCTGCATCTGTTGTTCGAAGCGTGCTTTGAGTTTCATCCGCGCTTCTATAATACGTTCCAGTTTTTCCGGTTCTTCCATACGCTAATTTAAATATTTAGTGCTTCAGCGAGTAAACGGTAAGACTTTAGCCGGGCCAGCTGATCATAAATGTGCGAAGTCGCCATCAGTTCATTGATGCCCGTACGCGCAATAAAATCATTCAGTTGCGCCTGCACCGTTTCCCTGCTCCCAAAAAAGGAATAAGCCAGCATCTGCATGGCAGCTTCCCGTTCCGCCGCGCTCCAGATGCCGTCCATGCTTTCAACCGGCTGCGGTAGTGGCTGCCTTCGTCCGGTAATGATGCCCTTGAACAATTGCTGTAAGGAAGTGGCAAGGTATTGCGCTTCTGCATCGGTATCAGCCGCCACTACGTTCACGCAGGCCATCACATAAGGCTCCGCTAAGTGCCGCGATGGTTTAAACGTTTTCCTGTAAAGTTCAATGGCTTGTAAAAAGTAAGCCGGAGCGAAATGACTCGCGAAGGCATAAGGCAGGCCCTTGGCGGCAGCCAGTTTAGCGCTGTCCAGGCTGGAACCGAGTATCCAGATGGGGATGTCCAAACCCTCGCCGGGAACGGCGCTGACCCCGTTCGGATGATCGCCGGCAAAATAATGCTGCAATGCTGCCACGTCCTGCGGAAAATGAAAGGCGGCGTTCATGTTCTCGCCGCGGATGGCCAGCGCGGTCGCCTGGTCGCTGCCCGGTGCCCGGCCCAAACCCAGGTCGATCCGGCCCGGATAAAGCGTCTCCAGTGTGCCGAATTGCTCGGCCACTACCAGCGGGGAATGATTGGGGAGCATGATGCCACCTGAACCGACCCGGATCGTGGAAGTCTTACCGGCGATATGCCCGATCAGTAAACTGGTGGCTGAACTGGCCACGCTCACCATATTATGATGCTCGGCAAACCAGTAACGCGTGTAGCCCAGGGCTTCCGCCTGCTGTGCATTCGCCACGCTGTAGTTAAAACTGTCTGCAATGGTATGTCCCTGGATGACCGTCGCCAGGTCGAGAACCGAATAGTTGATCGCTGCCATGCTGCAAAGTTAGCCGATGCCAAACCGGCTTCTGTCAGCTCAGTTCCATTTTACAGATACCGGGTCAGGGTGACCTATAGGTCTAGAAATTGACCTTGCTGTTCGGCAACCTGGTTACCCCACTGCAGGATGGCATTAAGCAAAGGAATGCAGGATCTTCCAAATTCGGTTAAGCCATAGATCACTTTGACCGGCGGTTTTTCGCCGTAGACCTTTCTATAAACCAGGCCGTCTTCTTCCATTTGCCTGAGCTGCAGGCTCAGTGTTCTTTCGGTTACGCCGGGCATTTCCTTGCCGAGCTCGCTGTACCGTTTAGCCGCATCTTTCAAATGGTAAAGGATGACCGCTTTCCATTTCCCGCCGATCAGGTCCATCGCCAGGCTTACGGTGCAAGGATATCGTTTGTCACGGAGCTGGATAAAATCGCTTTTACATTCTGTTCGCATGGGTTCGTGAGGCTATCCAAATGGATAGTTATTGCAAAACTAAGGAACGATAAATAGTTTTGCAACTATCATTTTTATAGTTTAATTTATGGAATCGAAATTCAATCAAACAGCGCTCAAACCGCTGATCACCATCACAGGAATTTTAGGCAAGCAGGGCTACAGCGCCGCGCAAACGCTTTTGCAAAGTGGCCGGTACCGGGTGCGCGGTATTACCCGCCGTACGGATTCACCGACTGCGATCAGCCTGAAAGAACAGGGTGCGGAATTAGTTAACCTGCCACTGGATATCGGTCATCAGAAAGCTTATACCGAAGCATTCCGCGGCTCGCACGGCGTTTTCATGATGACGCCTGGTATCGCGCCGCCGGATACCCACGAATTTGAGTTGGGTAAGCAACTGGCCGATGCGGCGGTGGAAGCCGGGGTACAGCACGTGATCTTCAGCAGCCTGGAAAACGTTGATGAGATCACCCGGGGAAAGAAGTTCGCACCACATTTTACAGATAAAGCCAGGATCGAAGCCTATATCCGGACACTGCCCATTACCAGTTCCTTTATTTATATGGCTTTTTTCTACACGAACCTATTGGAGTTTTATACGCCGCTGGTCAGGGAGGATGGTACGCTGGTCTTTCCCATCTATCTGCCGGAAGACTTCCGCGCGCCTTTCGTTGATCCCTTAACAGCTACCGGGCCCGCTGTACTGGAGCTATTTTCTGACCAGCAGCAATATGCCGGGCGGTCGTTGCCTGTGATCGGCGACATCATTTCCCCGCGGGAGATGGTAGCTACTTTTAGCCGGGTAACCGGCAAAAAGGCTGTTTACAGTTCAGCTTATTCGCGCGAAGACTTTCTCCGGCATTTCCCGGCGTTTGCTTCCAACGGGCTGTTGGTGCAGGAAAATATCGGAATGGTGAAATACGCCGTGGAGGATGGTTATTTCCGCGAAGGCCGCGACCTGGAATGGAACCGCCGGATCGATCCCGGTACCCTAACCTGGGAACGTTTTTTGCGCAAGACCGGCTGGCAGGGCGAAAAGATCAGCTTTTAAACTGATCTGCCTTCCGGCTCGCGACGATGATCACCGGCTTTTTTATGCGGATTATTTTATTACATAGGCGATATCTTATCCCTGGCAAAGGGACACACTATTCAGAATAACTCCAAATAAAAACAGAGACAATTTTAACGGGTAATATTCTTTCCGGCTGCTGCTATCACAGCAACAGTAGCGGACGCATGGAGTGGGATATGGACTAAAAGAATTCATCAAATTTGTGCTCCGGCAATCTTTTCCTGGCGTTTTTTGTTAAGGAACAAACTCAGCGCATGAAAGCACCGCATTTATTTTTTATCGTTAACCCCTCGGCCGGGAAAGACGAACCTATCGTAGAACAGATCGGCGAAGTATTCCGGGACAGCGGGACAGTGATCACTGTTCACGTATTGGAAGAAAAAGAAGAGGCTGCTGAACTCATCCGCCCGGTGCTGAATGAAACCGATCTCGTAGCCGTTTATGGTGGTGATGGCAGTGTGACGCAAGCCGCTGCAGGTTTGATAGGAACCAGTACCCCCCTGGCCATTATTCCCGGCGGAACGGCCAATGTTTTTGCCAAAGAACTGGGTATCCCGCAAGATACCATGGAAGCTTTAAAGCTGATCCGCGACCAAAAGTATCGCCTGCAAGCGGTAGATACAGGACTGGTTAACGGCCGCTCTTTTCTTTTACGGGTCAATCTGGGCATCATGGCAGAAATGATCACCGAAACCGACCCGGGTTTGAAGAGCAAGATCGGCCAACTGGCTTATGGTGTTGCCGCGGTGAAAAGCGCTGTAAATACCGAACCTGTTGCTTACCATTTAACGATAGACGGCAAAACGGCCGAAGCAACCGGCGTAGCCCTGACTGTCACCAATTCCGGTAGCATCGGTATCGGCGGCTTGCAAATGTACCCGGAGATCAGTGTCAATGACGGCTTACTGGATATTATACTGCTCAAAGATGCGGGGATGCTATCGCTGCTCAAAGCCGCGGGGTCCAGCCTACTGGATCAAACAACCGACGCCGTTGATCATTGGGCCGGTAAGGACATTACGATCAGATTGCCTGAAAAACAAGCATATCTCTGTGACGATTGTGAAGCAGAAGCTAAAGAACTTACGCTAAAGGTTGTTCCGGGCTCCTTAACGATTGCTGTGCCATGTTAGCGAAAATCAAAAGTATCATTATCCTGCTGGTTATTTTCTGGCAGAAGATATGGGATAATATTTACCGTTTCTTTAATGGCGTTCCAACCCTGAAGCGCAGCCAGATCACCGCCAATCTTTTTTTAGGGAGCCAGTACAGCCTGATCGGCCTGCAAAAACTCAAAGCACTGGGCATCACTGCTATTGTCAATATGCGGGAACATCCAGCTTTCGCCGAGTCGAAATACGAAGGCTTCCATTACCTGCATTTGCCTACGGTTGACAATACCCCGCCGCCGCTGGAAACATTAATCAAAGGCGCGGAATTTGTCACTCACGAGATCAAAGCCGGCGGCAAGGTTTATATCCACTGCCGTCAGGGCCTTGGCAGGGGACCTACCATGACCATTGCCTACCTGATCAGTACCGGCCTGACCTATGACGCCGCTTTTGCACTGGTCAAAAAGGCGCGCACCTTTATCAACCCACGGTCATCGCAAATTGCTCAGTTAAAAGCATTGGAACAATACTATCAGGAACATCCCCAACCAGTCAGCGTGACCCCTAAATAATTAAAGCGGTTGGGCCAAACCCACCAGGAGTCCTTCGGCGCCCCTGATATAACAAAGCCGGTAAGCATTTTCATATTGTACGATCTCGCCAACCAGCGTTGCGCCTTGTTTTTGCAAACGCTCCACCAGTTCATCAATATTGGTCACGGCAAACATGGCCCGCAAATAACCCAAAGCATTGACCGGCGCATTGCGGTGATCCTCGACGACCCCGGGATCAAGAAAACGCGATAATTCTATACGGCTATGTCCGTCCGGCGTCACCATCATCGCAATTTCTACCCGCTGGTCAGGGAGGCCTGTGATCCGGCCCGCCCATTCACCTTCAACGACCATCCGCCCCTCCAGCTTCAGGCCGATCTCGGTAAAAAAAACAATCGCTTTATCCAGGGATTCCACCACGATCCCCATGTTGTCCATTCTCAATAATTCACTTGTTGCCATAAACCTGTTGGAATAAAATTTGTTAACTATTAACTAATTATTCATAACAAATATATCGACCTATGAGTACAAGAGGAAGTAAAGTGGA
>Ga0157372_10001002_pt1 | contig 30836 bp, 22 predicted proteins | sample C55metaG_FD_115307 | JGI IMG/M metagenome (GOLD analysis project Ga0157372, IMG submission 115307) | Corn rhizosphere microbial communities from Kellogg Biological Station, Michigan, USA - C5-5 metaG | ecosystem: Host-associated > Plants > Roots > Rhizosphere > Soil | place: USA: Michigan...
TACCACGATTTCCTGGGCGATATATCCGACATAGCTTACCACTAATGTCTCGCCTCGGTTGACGTCTATGGTAAATTCGCCATTGGCGTTTGTAACTGCGCCCCTGTTTGTTCCCTTTACGAGAACACTTACGCCGGTTAAAGCCACACCATCAGAGGTTGTTACCCGCCCTTTTACCGGGTCGGCAGCTACGGTGTTCTCAAAACTAACCGTTTCAATAAACGAATTCCTAGAATCTTTTTTTGGTTTGTTCTTATCATCCTTCTGAACGATGACATAGGTATTGTCATTCACTTTTTTGTAGGTCAAACCTGTATTCTGCAGAAGGTCTTCTAATATCTTCTCGATATTATCGTCGGAATTTTTTACTGGTATCACCAGTTTGTTGCCTATACTTTCCTCGGAAAACAAAAAGTAAACGCCTTTTTGTTTGTTTAACTCTCTTAGTGCCGAGAGCAGGGTTTGCTTTTCCTGGCTTTGATCGGAAGCATAACCCGTTTGGTTGTTAGAAGCTTTTTTAGCGGTGTAAGCGTATTGTTGTTGCGCACTGCCAAAGTAAGGCAAAAGCGCTACCGTTAAATACACCACGAGCATTCGAAAGCGGAGTAAATTTCTCATATTGAGCAGCTTTTAATGAAGACTAAGGACCCGAAATAATGATCTCACTGTTTGTTTTGGTGATCTTGTAATCACCGGTAGCTTCAAGGGCCCGGGTTAAGACATCGAGGTTATCGTTGGGCATGATACCGGAGATGGTACGTTCCCCGATAGATTTATCTGCAAGAGTGACTTTCACCCCGTAATCCCTCGCTATAATTTTAGCCACTTCTCGGATTGGGGTATTGACAAAATCGAGTTTCGAATCCTTCCATGCGAGTACTCTTTGTTGGTCAACCATTTGCCTGGCAGGAATCTGGTTCTCGACTTTGACGAAATCACCAGGTTTCATTTTGATTTCATTACCACCCGAAGTTCTTATGGTAACACTTCCTTCTGTTAACAAGACGCTGTGCTCATCTTCTCTTGCCACAACATTAAACTGCGTGCCTGTAACAATGATATCCATTGCATTGGCGTGAACAATGAACCTATTTCTATTTGGAGTCTTTTGTACTTTAAAGAATGCCTCACCTTGTAACCACACTTCCCGATCCGTGTTATCTTTCCAACTTTTCCGGATGGTTACCTTACTATTTGCGTTTAAAGTTACACGCGACCCATCGGGTAATCGATAAACACTAACCGTTCCATAACCACTGTTCAGCGTCTTCTTATTATTGAGAGTCCAATAGAGAAACCCGGCAACAAAAACAAGCAATACGGCGGCCGCAACGGAAATCCACCATGGCTTTCTACGGGATTGCATTTTAACTACCCTGCCATTTTTAATCGAATTCATTAGCTTCAGATGAGCCGCTTCAACTTCTGCTGGGGACAGCTCCTGCTCCGATACCTTGTTGATATTCAACCAATCAATACTTTGCTGCACAAGGTGAACCGACCCCGGATTCTGGATAAGCCACCGTTCCCATTCGTTTGCCTTCACCGGATCGTTTTGAGAATACCAGGCATAAAAATGATCATCTGCAATTACATCCTCTATAGTATCGAACGTTTTTTCCACCTTGAATGGGAGTATTTAAAGTATAAGTTCCAACAATACATGATTTGTAACGTTCATCTTTGAAGTTTTTTTCTTTGCACGAATTGTTGCATATGCATAGTAAGTTTTGTTAACTTGGCACTAACATCCAACGATTGCTATCGACTGCTACTGATATTGAACTGTGGGAATCTTTTGTCCAGGGTGATGAGCTAGCCCTCGGCGCTCTTTTCAAAAAATACTACTCCTTGTTGTATCTGTATGGATCTAAATTGTGTTCAGACCGAAGCATTTTAGAAGACTGCATACAAGACCTGTTCGCAGAGTTATGGTTTAAAAAGACCGGAGTCCCCATTCTATCTGTAAGAGCCTACTTGCTTCAGTCTTTAAAATACAAATTGTATAAATCCTTTCGTGATCAGAAACCAGTTGTGAACATTGACCAGGAAGGCCACAATTACTTTGAGCTGAGCCACGAAACGTTCCTGATTGGTAAACAAAGTGATGAAGAACGAACCAAAAAGATTTTGGAAGCCGTCAATCAACTTCCGGCGAGGCAAAAAGAAATCATTTATTTGAGGATTTACAAAGGGTTAAGCTACGAGGAGATCAGCCAGGTCATGCAGCTCAATTACCAGGTCGTACGCAATTTGCTTTCGCAGGCACTGAAGTCGTTCCGTAAAATTATCGCTCCGGTTGTATCATAAAATCGGGCTACCCGGAAGTCTTACAGTAACAACTACTTTCTGATGGCGTTCATTGACTGTATTATTCAAGTACCATAACAAATCCACCGTTGGGTTGCACCTTAATGGGCCCCGGTGAATTTGTTCTAATGGAAGTTGTGGTGAAGGTTAAAGGCTCCTGACCATCCGCTATGATATAGCCTTTGTGTTTGTTGAAGGAGGACAAATTCAGATTAACCGTTCTCTCGGAATTCTCACCATTGATGCAGGCCAGGTACCATTTATTGCCTGACTTCCTGGCCAACACGACATATTTACCGGGATAGCCCTCAATAAACTTCACATCATCCCACCGGGTAGGAAGCTCTCTTAAGAACTCTTGCACGTAAGCTGGCACGTGTTCCATCCCTGCAGGCGATTCTGCAAAGTGCTGAATGCCGGATAAAAAGACGACTGAAGTGGCCAGTTCGAATGCACTTGTTGTTTTTCTCTTTACCCGGCTCGTTTCAATCTTATAGAGGTTCATTGGCGTAAAGTCCATCGGGTCAAACGCATTCCGGGTAAACGGAAGCATAGTTGCGTGGTTCGGTTCTGCATCAGCATCATGCTGTGTGAAGGTTATGTATTCAAATCCTTTGATCGCCTCCATGGTCAACAAGTTTGGATAGGTTCTTTGCCAGCCTCTTGGCAATGTTGCCCCATGAAAGTTTACCATCAGCTGGAATTGTGCGGCATCTTGCAAAATATCGATGTAGTACTTCATCATCGACTGTCCATCTCCCCCAAAAAAGTCTATCTTGACTCCTTTAATTCCCATGTCCCTTAGCCTCCCAAACTCCCTCACCCTGTCTTCGTGTGTAAGCAGCTTGCTCTTGGGAGTATATTTAACCGTATTCCAGTCACCCGAGGAGTTATACCAGAGTAATAAGCCGACATTCTTTGAAGCCGCATATTTCGAAAGCTCCTTTATTTTATCATACCCGATTTTCTGATCCCAGGCAGCATCAACAAGGCAATATTGCCACTTCATCTTCGAAGCAAAATCTATATACCGTACCTGTTCCGAGTATACGATAGAATCGTCTTTCGACATGATCCAACTCCATGATGATTTACCCGGCTTTACGAATGCCATATTCATCTTGATCGAAGGCTTCGCCACATCTGTTCCCAATGTCGATTCAACAATGGTCTTCAGACTTCCGATCGTGATTATCCGCCACGGAGAATAAAACGGGAGTGTTGAAACCGGTAAATAACCTTGTCCAGTAAAGACTTCCCTTGGGTCAGGAAAACCTATGCTATATTGTCCATCCGGAGATTCCGATTGTAACCTCGTTGCGCAATAATTACTGTCAACGGATGACTCTGAGATCAACATCCAGGTATCCGCGTAATGAAATAAAGCGGGGTACACCCACCCTGCACCGAAAGTTGAACTGTCGGTCACAGGTATGTTTTGTAGATAATGTTCTTCATAAGCCGGGTTACTGTGCTCCCATCCCGTTTTTGCGACCTGCATTGGCTGTAAAAAGGCTCTCGTAGAAGTATCGAAGTGAAACGAGGTGACTTCCTCTTTGATCGTCTTAACATCTACGCTGTGACCAGGGAAATAGTATCTGAATGCGACCCCGTCATTAGAAAGCTGGAAGATAATGTCCATCTTCTTTGCGTTACCGTTGACAGTATGGATGACGAGCTGGTTAGCCGTGTAATGATTGTTTCTTCTTTTGCCTGTAAATAACTCGTATTGATCTTTTACGGGCTCCCTTCCGGGGACGGCCGATATGCTAAGGTCATTTGCAAAATCTTCATCTTCCGTTTTCAACCCGAGTCGAGATTGCCTGAGCACTTCCTTTCCGTTATAATCGATCTTATAGTTGATCTGTTTTGAGTCGGCAATTACAGAAACAACTATGTGATGATCGGGGCTGCTGATCGAATAGGCTGAGACTTGTGCCTTTACAATGGTACCTGCTAAACACAAAGTACAAATAATGAGGTTCTTTATCTGCATAGTGATACAAATTAAAGTAGAAATCCTTCCCTGGAAAATATGAGCGTGCTCATGTAAGAAACGATTTGATAGCTTTCATGAAACGCTCTGGTATTTGCTTTAACGGGTGAAACCAAACTCTACATATCTGCGGATCAATTGAAAGCTAGTTAATCGGCCCGTGAGTAACCCTTTGACGTTTTCAATTCTTCAACTGTGAGTGGCCAGTCTTTGTTCGGGACATATTGCTGCTGCATGATCGTTTCAATTTGGTTAACGACCTGCGGATATTTAGAAGCAACATTGTTTTTTTCTTGTGGATCAGTTGCTAAATCGTATAGTTCCAACGGCTCGTTAGCTTTTCTACTTACGTTTAGTCTTACTCCTTTCCAGTTTCCCAATCGAACGGCTTGCTTTCCGCCACTCTCGTGGAGTTCCCAATAGAAATATTGATGCTGCTGTTGCTTTTGTCCTCTTATTGCCGGCAACAATGAGATACCGTCGACTGGCTTTGTGGATCTAACCTTGGCCAATTCCAAAAAGGTCGGATACATATCCCATAACGCGGCGGGCATGGTGCTCACGGTACCGGCTTTTGTTACCCCCTGTTGGTAAACAATGAAAGGAACGCGTATACCACCCTCATACAAGTCTCTCTTGATACCTCTTAACCCTGCATTGCTATTAAAGAACACAGGATCCCCACCACCCTCTTTATGTGGCCCGTTATCACTTGTGAAAACGATTAGGGTATTCTTTTCCATCCCTTTTTCCTTCACGGTATTCATAATTTCGCCCACATACTTATCAAGTCTCGAAACCATGGCGGCAAAGGCCGCATGCGGATAGGGTTCAAAAGGAAGCCCTTCTTTATTTGGCCCCTTTCGCTCTACTGGTTGCTCATTAAACTTCTTTATATAAAAATCATACACTTCATCGTGAGGCGCAATCACTTCTGCGTGCGGCAAAGTGTAGGGCAGGTAAAGAAAGAAAGGCTTGTCATGCGAGGCATTCAAAAACTGCATTGCCTGCCTGTGAACCAGGTCGGCAGAATACACAGAATCGTGGTCGCTATTTTCCGGCAGATCAACACGATCATGGTTATTCCATAAATGATCTGGGTAATAGTTGTGAGCGAGGGATTGACAGTTGTACCCAAAAAATTTATCGAAGCCCTTCTTCTGCGGATCGCCCGAGGTCGTAATAAAACCCAGGCCCCACTTGCCAAAAGCGGCTGTAGCATAGCCGTCTTGTTTCAGGAGCATCGCAATAGTAACAATCGAGTCAGGCATCGGCGCCTGTCCTTCCGGCTTTAAAGTAACGTTTCCACGGATCGCTCCATGCCCTGTATGCATACCGGTCATAAAACTGCATCGGGAGGGGGCGCAGACGGTAGACCCGGAATAGAACTGCGTAAACTTCACTCCCATTTTAGCCAGTCTATCAATGTTTGGAGTTGCGATCTTTTTCTGCCCATAACAACCAATATCACCGTACCCCAGATCATCAGCCAATATGAAGATGATATTGGGTCGTGCTGCCTTTTGGGCTTTTGAAGGTTGGCAAAAGAACAACGATAAGCTAAGTACTAAAATGGCAACCTTTTTCATTTATTAATTTTTAAGTGCTTTACAACTCTCTACTTCCATAATGCTAAGATCAATCTTTTACTGTGACCTTCATGAGGCCCATCTCGTTTTTGTAGGAATAGGGCACGATAAAACTGTTATCGAAAGCCTGCAATTGGCTTAATAAATAATCATACTTATCAAAGACAGGCAGGCCTTTTTCAGCAAGTTTGCCGTTATCATCTGAACTGAACATGATCAATCCTTTCCGTTTTGCCGTGAAGTTCTGCGTCAATACCAAATAAACCCTGTCGCCGATTGTAAACTGTCCGAAAGGATAAGACTGGACTTCGATTACTTTCTTATCATTGGCAACCAACGTGTCGGCGCGGGTTTTGAACTGTGTATCCATAACAGTGAAACGGACGCCTGTTGGACCTTTGTAGTAATAATCGTTAGGGTAGGTATAGATCATATAGGGCGTTGCTATTGCGGAACCTATTCGCGGAGTGGGATTGATACGAAAAGCCGGCCCCTGTACTCTTCGATTGGTGTTCACATTCAACCAAACAGAGGGTCGACCCTTGATGAAGAGAAAATTAGAAGCAGTGTTTTGCGTAAACTGGTGTTTGAGTACCGTGACAGGAGTTCGCTCTTTTAACTGGTTATCCAACCTGCTTATTAGAACATTTCTTCGGACTCGCCTGTTAATGTCGGTCTGAATGATAGTTGAGTAAACGAGTAAGGTGGAATCTATCGGACTGAATAGGAAGCCCGGATTCCAATTGGTTTGAAAGCCGGTATCGAATGAAGTAGTGGTGATATCCCCTGTATCAAGTTCCACCTTCATCAGGCTGAGTGAATTACCGGGATTATCACGGCTTGACTTGAGTACAAAAAGAGCATTTTCCCACAATGATACCTGTTGCAGAAAATCGGTTTCTTTATCGAAGGGATATCCCAGTGTCATTGCCTTCAAGGCAGCAAATTGATCATCCAAACGTGCCAGTTTGCAGCGAATCGCTTTTAAGCTATCGATATAAGTCTGTGCGAGAGCAAACAATTTTCCGTTTATATTAACCAGTTGAAGTGCTGGTGAACGATCCTTGAAAACAGTGTCAAAGAGAGCCATACACTCTTTGGACAAGCGAACAGACCTGCCCTCTTTGTCGACCTTCCATACTTCATAGAAGCTCGGCTGGAATATATGTAAGGTGAGATAATAATAACCCGCAAAGGAGACGATTTTGACATCGCAGTCCTTCTTAATTAGAAAATCCAACTGTCTTTGCTCAAGCAGGCGCAGGTGATCATCGAAAATGTGGATGACGGGCTTCTTATTATAGCTAAAAGTGATCAAATGACTATAACCCTGGAGATTAGACACCAACTGCGCCTGTGCCGGATCGTCGACCTTGAAACTACCTTTGCTATATTGAATGGATTGGCTGTAACAATTGCTGAACAGAAAAGACAGTAAGGCAAAAATGACAACGGACCTTTTCATTAATGAAGCTTACTGTAAAGTTGAATCATTTGAGTTTACAAACTTCACTACCCGCCAACAGGAAACAACCCAGGCCATAGTCTTCGAAGTCGGGTATGTGATCGTAGCTAACAGGCTGGCCATCTTTTGGTTCTTTACCCGTTCCCTGTACAAAACCCAACCTACCATCCGGATGAACGGCATCTTTTGCCATGGCCTTCCATGCCTTTGCAACTGCAGGTTTATAAGTCTTCTTATCAAGGATGTTATTGTTAATACCCCAGGCAAAACCGTAAGTAAATAAGGCAGTTCCCGAAGTTTCCTTGCCTCCGAAGTGAGTAGAGTCGTGAAGACTTACATTCCAGAAGCCATCATTTCGCTGCAGTTTAACGAGCGAAGCAGACATGTTCTTAAAATCCTGTAGGTACTCGTTATAGTGTGCATCTGACCTGGGAAGTAATTGTAAAGTCCTTGCCAGTGCCGCCAATACCCAACCGTTGCCACGACTCCAATAACAGTTCTGTCCGTTCGGCTCTTTGTACGGCGGAACGAAGTCTTTATCTCGCCACCACAATGCATCCTGGGAGTTATAGAGCCCTTTGCCTCCATGATTGTATTTAGCAAAAGCGTACAGGTCATACATTTTCCTGGAATAAGAAGTGTCGTTGTACAGGTCACCTAGTCTTGCAAACACGGGCATCGCCATTTGAATGGCATCAATCCAGTTCCAATCGTCCTTCTTTTCACTGGCTACCATATTGTCGATGGATGCCTTGATATTTCTGATGCGTTCTTCTTTTTTATCCAGTAGGTAAAGATCAATGTACGTTTGTCCGCAACACTGGTTGTCTGCATTGCGGGTAGCACTTCCACCACGCAAATCCCAATTGTGTTTTTGCCCCCATTGGACAGCATAGTCATAATATGCGGCTTTTTGATCGATGCTGAACAAAGCCATCAGGCCCTCGTAATAAACCGCTCTTGTCCAGATATTGCTGGGGCGTTCCATATTAGTTACAATTGGCTTACCGGCATCCGGCCATTTGTTCATGAAATACTGGTTGGCAAGCCGCAACGTCTTTACAATTTTCTTTTTCGATGGAAGTTTTTGTGCGGGAGCGCATACAGAAATTATCAATAAAAACGTGAGAGCAATCAGTTTATTCATACAGCCCAAATATAAGAACCGATATTAGCTTGAAAGTCGTTTGTAAGCATCCTGAAGCGTCCTGAGGAGAAGCGGGTTTGGGGTTTGGGGGTTGGGTCGTTTAATGGTTTAATGGGTAAACGGTTTAAGAGTTCGAGGGTCGAGGTTGGGGTCGTTTTTGGCTTGGAAATGTTTTGCGGGTTCGCGATTAACGTTGAAACGTTTAAAGGTTAATGTGTTAAACCATAAAGGGCATTGAGGTTGTTTCGGCAGGAGCAGAATGTTCAATGTTCAATTTTCAATTAGACTGGCCCTAGAGTTTACTAAGGGAAGGCATAGGGCAACCATAAGGTAGGTACGGTTTGGGGTATAATTTGACTAAAGTTGTCCTAAGCTTATCAATAGATTGGGGTGCCTATAAAGTGCCTATAAGGTCGGATCTGTAAGTGAGCAAATTGAAATGCTCCTTGTGATTCGGCCGTGATGAAAGACAAGGTTGCACATGAATTCAATTATAAAAAAATATTCGTCAAAATCAAATGACCAGAGTTAATAAGACATTTTAAAACTGTGAAGAGCTGCTTATGACAATAAGAGCCGTGGATCTGTTGAAACGAGGACAGCTAGCATAGTAAATCACCACGTACCCCAAAGTCGTTTAGTAATGACCTCTTATTTTTGGCTTGATCTCCTCGTCGTACAATGCCCTTAATTTTTGATGCGCATCGGGAGATAAAGGGGGCAAATCAGAAGCAGCTACATTCGATTTTACCTGCTCGATCTTCGTTGCACCCGGTATCACCGTAGTTACTCCAGGATGGTCAAGAATCCAACGCAGAGACCACTGGGCCATTTTATCACCAGGTAATAAAGCGGCTATTTTACGTGATAATTGTATCCCTTCGTTAAACTCGATTCCTGAAAAGGTTTCACCTGCATTGAAAGCCTGCCCGTTGGCATTATAGTTACGGTGATCGTTCGCGGCAAATTTTGTTTGTTCATTAAACTTGCCCGTGAGCAGTCCACTTGCAAGAGGAACGCGTACAATGATCGCAACACCCTTCTCCCGGGCTTTGGCAAATACCTCGTCCGCCACGTGTTGACGGAATAAATTGAAGATGATCTGCAAAGAAGCGAGTCCTTCCTGTTCGAGGCAGATCAATGCCTCTTCGCTCGTTTCTACGCTTGCGCCGAAGTTATCAATCAATCCTTCCGCTTGTAACTTTCTGAAGTTGTCGAAGACTTTCCCTGAACGTAATTCCTCAGTTGGAATACAATGCAATTGTTCGAGAAAGAGTTTGGACACATCCAGGTTCTTTAAAGAGCTTTCAATATTACTCTTCATGCCATCGTAAGTAAAGTTCTGCGGCCAACCACAAGCGCCATCTCCGCGCCTACCCAACTTAGTAGCGACAAAAATCTCCTTGTCGACCGATTTCAAGAAACGACCTATCACCCGTTCACTGATCCCCAGGCCATAAACATCGGCAGTATCGATAAAGTTTCCACCTGCATCCACATAGGCCTGTAAAATTGAAAACGCCTCTTCATCATTCACAACGCCCCAGTCGGCACTTCCTAGTTGCCACGTACCCAAGCCAATCTCAGCGATCTTATATTGTTTAAACAACCTGTACTTCATCTAAAGGAATTTTGAATGTAAAAGATGTGCAAATATCTGCCACGAATTGTAAACCTTCTATGCTATTTGATCAGGGCATTTTTTTCAACCCTTCCCATTTAACTACCCATTTGCCGTCTTTAGGGATTCCGGGTAATGCAGTCGTGTTACCATCATATCCTGCAACCATCATGGCTATGGCTGTCAGCAATCCGCCGTTACCGGGTAGATAAATGCGCAAGCGTGTGTCCTGGTAGTTGTTCCCATTGGGGAGATAGGTGTTGGTATGAATTTTCATCAACAAGGCGTCGATCGCTTTGCCTGGCATTGCCAATCGTGTCGCACTCATGGCTGTCATTGGAAAATCCCAACCCCAGGTTTGATTCCAATTCCAGTTGTTCCAGATCCACTCGAATGTATTCTTCATTGTAGTTTGGCTCACCTGGCCTGTGGAAGGCATAACACCCAATGCCGCAAGTACGGACGGATGGTCAGTTTTAAACTCCGGGTTCGTGTAGGAGTCGGTTGCACTTTCCGTAAACAAATATTTGCTGTCTTTTACCGGTAATGAAGAAAGATGATTGATTACATCGTCCCATTTTTTATCACGCCGAAGTTTCAGCCTTTCCCTCCACTGCTGGGCAACCGTCAACGCCCATTTCCAATATACCAATTCATAGGTAGGATTAAATGTCTGTTCCGCCTTGAAACGTTCCTGCGCAGCGATTACACCTTTACCCAAAATGTACCTTCTTTTTGCAGAATCATAATGGGCGAACGATGCCATAAAATCGGCGGTAGCAAAAACAAGGTCTTTGTATTTATTTAAGGTCTTCGCATCGTGGTGGTCACGATAACAGAGCTCCGCGAAGTAAATGAAATGTGGCTGCTGCCATATCAAGAACGCCCCAACTGACGACGGAGATTCTTCTCCCTGGTTGTCGGTCATTTTCTGCCATCGAACACCATCATAGCGTTGCCTTTTTGCAATGTCTTTTGCTTTATCCGCCACGGAGGCATACCAATCCATCAGTTTTTCCAGGTATTGTATTCGTCCCCATAAAGCGTAATGGGCAGCATGCCACCAGGTCATTTCCAGATGAGGCTTTCCAAACCAACTGTTATAAGTTAACCCGGTTTCCTGCGGCGGATAATCTCCTGCCTCCTGCACTTTTAACAGGTATTGTGAAAGAACTAATCTTCTTTCCAATTCGAAAGCTCTTTTATCAGTGCTGCCCGAGAAATCAATGGCACCCCCACTGTTCCAGAAGTCTCTCCATGTGTTTTCACTGCTAACCCTAACATCAATAAAACTGGGTAATAACCCGGGGTCCTTCTTAGCAGTGAATTTTGCAGTAAGATCAAACAAATCGTCCTTAGGATCGGGCGTAATTAGAAAGTAATGCTTTTCTTTTTGATCGATCATTCCGGTACCCTCCCACTTGAAACTGACATAATACTTTGTCGTGTCTAACTGGTGTACAATTACGGCTCCATTGTCATGAGAGAAGATGATCGAGGACCGGTGCTTATCTGCGTTTGAATAATTCGTTCCTTCATCCGCCCAGGCACCGGTGGGATAGGGCAACACCAGCCTTATTTTTAGTCTTCCTTCTTTGATCAACGGCGAGCGCACTTTCACACCAATGGCATCATCGACACCGGAACAATAGGTGGCCACTTCGACCGGAACACCTTCCACCTCGAAGTGGGAACGCAGTTTCCCGGTCCAGAAGTTAAGTTCCTGGTAAACGCTTTTAAGGTCGTTTACTGTAGCTAGTGAACCATCCTTTTTTGTGATCTCAAATCCAAGGTTGCCTAGTTGCAGGCGATGTGGATTCTGGCGGAACCAATCCGAAACCTTCTTCTTTCGTTCGGGTGAATTCCATTGCACCATGTAGCTGACATCGCAGCCATTCAAATGATAGGTCTTTAAAGCCTCTTCTCTTTTATAGCCAATGGTATCTGTGAAACTATGCCATCCCCATTCGGATTGTGTGCCTAAAGGAACACCTTTTTGATAGTTAAGAGGAAAGCTTTGGAGGCCCGTTATGTCAGTCGTAAAGGCAAAACGACCATTACCTAAGGTGATCGACGAAAGTGAATCTGCTTTCGTAAGAATGATATTATGCCGAAGTACTAAAGCTTTCCTGTCGATTTTTTGTGAGGATGTAGACAGCGCCCCTATTGCAAGCAAGCCAATTAATAAGGTTCTTAACATGATAATTCCCGAAGTGTCCAAAACTACTTCATATACTTATTCAACCCACCCGGATTCAACATTTTCAGTTGGTCCATAACAATTTCTGCATTGAGCTTTGCACCATTTAAATCAGTGTGCGTGTGGTCGCCGGGGAAAAAAGGTTTTACGGCCTCCTGCCCAATGGCTTCATATTTCGATGCCACGAGGTCATTGAGGTCAATAAAATAAGCGCCTTCTTCTTTGGCAACTTGCTCTGCCCAACCGGCGTAACTGTCTTTGGAACGAGATACTTTCCCATTTTTCCAATCGTTCCGAGGTATGGGAGAACAAACAATTGCTATAGCTCCTTTCGCTTTTGTGTCGCGAATATATTTCCTCATGTAATAGCCGTAAGTATAAACAACTTCCTGCTTCTTCAGGATGGGATTATAGATCTCCTTTGATTCGGCACCAATTCCCTTAATAGTACCCCTTGCCCTTGCAGAATCATCGAGAGGGCCGCCATCATTATGGCCGAACTGCATGATAACATAGTCACCTTTTTTCAAGGTCGCCAGCACCTTATCCCATCTGCCTTCGGTAATGAATGTGCGACTGCTTCTGCCACCGATCGCATGATTTTGCACCGATATTTTTGTGGTGTCGAAATAATCACCGATAAAGCTTCCCCAACCCCATAAACTCCCCTTGCCGGTTCCATCTCCATTTTTGACCGTGGAATCGCCAATGATATAGAAGACCGGCTTTTCTTTTTTAAAAAATACAAAAGAGCTGAACGCGGTGATAAGAATGAACGAAAGTAAAATCTTTGTCGAAGGCTTTTTCATAACAATCATTTGAGGTATTGATTCAATGGGTTTTTAGGGTTGGATTTGATGCCATCGACTATGGAGGCGGCATTCACGCGGGCACCCTCCTGGTTCGTGTGGGTGTGATCGCCAGGGAAAAATGTCTTCACTTTCTCCGGTCCCCAGGCGTCGTATTTGTCGGCGGTGATGGCATTAAGATCGATAAACAGAACTCCCTCTTGCCCGGCAACCTGGCTAGCCCAGAATCCATAATCTTTGTCCGCACGAAGTACCTTGCCTTCACGAAACTCATTTCTCGGGATCATGGATAGGACTATTGGTGTAGCGCCCCTTGCCCTGGTTTCACGAATGAACTTGCGAATGTACCAACCGTAGGTGTGCACTGTTTCAACGGTTCCGTTAGGCCATGTGAGTTGCACAGTGTCCTCTCCAATTCCTTTTAATACTCCCCTGTAACCAGCTCTCGATGTGTCGGGTCGTGATCCTTCATTGTGACCGAATTGCATCATGACGTAGTCGCCTTTTTTGAGATAAGACAGCACACGATCCCAGCGCCCCTCTTTAATGAAAGTCCGCGTGCTTCGACCGGCCGTTGCCTGGTTGGAGATGCCGATCTTTGTGCTGTCGAAAAACTCCGGCAGTAGGCTTCCCCAGCCCCACTGAACTTTATCGCTGTTGTGAACTGTAGAGTCGCCTATGAGGTAGATCATTGGCTTTTCTTTTTTAAGAAGGATGAAGCTGGAACAAAGGATAAAGAAGCCAGCGAGCAGGGTCAAATATTTTTGTTTGATCATCATGATTCAAATGGTATGATATGTTGGTTAGATGGTCAACCGTGTTTTATTTAGAGGCGACGGTATTTGATTTTGCTTTAACCAAAACAATGTTTGGCTTTGGCGGGTTCTTCATATCCTGACCAAAATAGAAACTGGTGTGGGGCGGCTGATTATAAGCCACGTTCTGCCATGCAATACTCAATCGATATTGTGGATCGTGCATAAGCGTATAGAATTTCTTATCCGTTGGTATCGGTGTTGTGAAGATTCTGATCTCTTTGTTATCTGCTGTGCGATAGATGACTTCTTCTCTCCAGTCGCCCCAGATATCGGCAGATAGAACAGGGTTTGATTTTGTTCCATTGTTCTTCACACAGTTATAATCGGAAGCCTTTAAAAGGGTCACCGCCTTATTGTTTTGGTAATCCCATTTCGATATAGTAGTTCCATCGAGCAATTCACTCAAAACATCACCGTCCCAAAAAATACCCATGTTGCAGCTGGGCGGGGACTGTGCATTTATAAGATTGCCTTTGCAGTCATAGAGTCCTGTAATGCCTGCGCCGAATGACCAGCATTCATAGCCCGGATAGCGAGGATCAATATCCAGAGCGAGGGCTCGACCAGGACCTTCACCATCTGCGCCAGCTTTCACGGATGCTTTCTTCCATAATACTTCCCCTGTTTTTGCATCGAACATATGAGAGCCGGCATCGTCGAATCTTTCCTGTATGCCAAACACTTCTAACCCGGGTCTTGAGGGATCCAAATCCGTTACATGTTGTGCATCACCATGTCCAAAACCTGTCGAATACAGACCCTTACCATTGTCATCAATACACATGGCACCGTACACAATTTCGTCTTTCCCATCCCCATCTACATCCGCAATGGTCAGGTTGTGATTGCCTTGTCCGCGAAACGGTTTGTTCTCGGGATGTGCGGGATCATCACTGTCGAACGTCCACTGCCGTGCCAGTTTTCCGTTCTTGAATTTCCAGGCTGTTACATATGTCCTCGTGTAATAACCACGCGACATGATAAGACTTGGTGTCTTCCCGTCGAGGTAAGCAATGCCTGCCAAAAAACGATCCATACGATTGCCGTAACCGTCACCCCAAACTTGTTTCAGTTCATCGCTTGTGGGGTTCAATGTAGAATAACGGGGAGGAACAAAATCAGTTGTATATAACGCTTTACCCGTGAGCCCATCAAACACGGTTAAGTATTCGGGGCCTGATAGAATATATCCACGATCGTTTCGCCAGTCTTTAGTTGAATCGCCAATCACATTCCCCTGTCCGTCAATTGAACCGTCAGCAGTCTTCATTGCTATCTCGGCTTTGCCATCACCATCCAAATCATAAACCATGAACTGTGTATAGTGAGCTCCTTCACGAATATTTTTGCCGAGGTTGATAGTCCATAATAAAGTGCCATCTAACTTATAAGCCTGGAATATGGGTGGATCCGTAAAACCCGCCTGGCTATTATCGCGACCTCTTCCAGCCTGGTGAATGATGATTTCATACTGACCGTCTCCATCCAGGTCACCAACAGATCCGTCGTTGGCAGCATAGCCGTTTGGTGTCTGAAGAGGAATAGAAAAATACGGCTTGTTTCCTGAGGCCAGGTAGAATGAATGGCTCGCGGTGCTCTCCTTGCCATTTGATACTGTTTTTACGAAATAGTTCCTGGCAGCAACAGTGTCAGCATCATTATCCAAAAAACTCGTGACTTTGTCGATGGGAGTTCCATTCAATTTTCTCGTCCTCCCATTTACTGTGCAATACAAGTTGAAGGCAAGATCATTAGGTTCGGTCCCAAACAGACGCCAACTGACCAAGACTTTTCGATCTGCAGTACGGACTGCAGCAACGCCGCGGTCTAAGTTTTCCATGGAACGCTGTGCACCTGCAATAAGTGATATAAATAACAGTGCGCTCAACGATATTTCTCTAAGCATTTTCATGAAATAATCTTTTAAGGGACTTCTCACCATTGAATTCTATAAAAGACGACTGCTTGTCTTGGCAACGAAATATCCATTTGAAACGTTCCAGCTTTTACTTTCTCGCTTCTATTTGATGTTTGTTCTAACTGGCCGGCTTTCTCCAATTGGACAATTTGTTGGTTGCCTGGATGTTGCGGAGAACCCATTTGCTTCCATAGCTCATAAGAATTGCTATGTTCCTTGTCAATTCTATACTCCTGCAATTTTATTTCGGCGGACGGAATCCCGGCAATACTCATTTGAACCGTTTCATTTTCGCCGGGCAGATCATCGTCATGATAATTCCAAACCATTATCGTCGCTATGCGATCAGCTTTTGCAGCGATAGCACCAATGTCAGTGGTTTGCTTTCTTACTCCCGAGTCAAGGATAGAAAACAGGGAATACATACGATTGCTACGCACATCAACACGCTTTCCCTTCATCATTCCAAACATGCGAAATACATTGAGTACCGGCTTGTCAACACCATTTGTAGCCAGGTCGCGATAGCCATAGAACCATGGCTGATCTTCAAACTCAAAGGACCATGAGACGGCGCCCAGCAAATTGACTTTGTAATAATCTGCCAGTAAAAACTTACGGGCAAATGAGGCGGCTGTGTATGACGAATACATGGTCCCATTTCGATAGGCGTTTTCGGGATTCGTTGCCATTCCGCAAGCCGCACAACCTTCAGGATCGGATTCACCAATGATGATCGGTAGGCTCTTTAGCTTAGGGAACAACTCTATAATTTCGAAACCTTTCGAGATATCTTTTAACTGGTTACTGATTCCCATCCGGACATGACCGTCAACGACCCTGGGTGCGCCTTTCGCATGGAAGGCTATAAAGTCAAGCGGTGCTCCAATTTTGCCGGTTGCGTTGTTGGTATCACTAAGGCAATGTTGAAGAAACTGTTTTAAAAATGTTGCCGCACCGGCACCGGCTGGCCCGGTTACATGGGGACCACCAATTTTTGCAGTGGGCAAAGCCCTTTTTACTGCGTCGGAAGAATAATCATACAGCCTGCAATATTCCTCAACGGTGCCATGCCAATATCCATTTCCACCGTTGGGTTCATTCCATAATTCCCAGTACCAACTCTCCACCTCCTTTTTACCGTAGCGCTGAACGGAGTGTTTTACCCATTCATTAATGAGGTCCGCCCACTTTTTATAATTATTAGGCGGATAGCTCCAACCGGTGAAAATGTTGTTATAGGTTTTACCTGGTTGCCAGTGATGTCGATAGGGTTCTGGATTCGTTGAAAGTGCTTCGGGCATAAACCCGATTTCTGCCAGGGGTTTTACACCTCGCTTGACATAGGTATCGAAAATGCTATCGATAATTCTCCAATTGTAAATTGGGTTACCATCAGCATCTTCAGTGTAAGCATTTGTCGATCCCCATTTTAATGCTGGTGTTCCATCTCCTGTTGTAAGCAGGTTATGCGTCCTGATATGAACGGGGACAGGGCTTAAGGCAGCTAGCTCCGACAATAATTTCCTTCCATCTTTCATGTAAGTGTAATTCGGCTCATCGTAGCCAAACCATGCATAAATAGGATTCATGTTACCAACTTCCTTCTTCAAATCGATCGTGATGACAGGGTTTTGAGCCTGGATACCAAGAGCAACTACAAGAAGAGGAACCAGGAAGAGTGATGTTTTCTTATGATTGGCTAAAGACATTCAATTAGTTTTCCGGGGTTATTTATTCGTAACATCGATTGTGACATTGCCGCTTATTAAATTTTCGCCATCCGCTTTAACAACAATCTTTCCCTCGTTTGCAGAAGCCTTAACAATGGCAACACACTTGCCCTTGTACGTCCACCTCGTGCTTGCCTGGTAAGGCTCGCTACTTGCATTATCTCCATTGTCTACTGCCGCAATGACGCCAGCGCCTTGAATATTGAAATTAATTTTAGAATCTGCATTGTTAACAAGGACACCGTCTTCATCTGTAATTGTTGCCGTAACATAGACTACATCGTTCCAATCATTGTTCAGAGAGGATTTATCGGCTGTCAAAATGATCTTCGACGGCTTGCCTGCGGTTTTCAATACTTGCTCGGCCACCACCTTTCCATTATTGCTTGCGACCGCCTTTAATGTTCCCTTTTCAAATGGAATCGTCCATAACCTGGGTGATAGATTGTCTGGAGTACGGCCCTTCCTACCCATGGACTTTCCATTAAGGAATAATTCTACTACATCACAATTACTGAACACCTGTAAGTCTGCCTGAGTATAGATGTCCGGATCCTCAGGGGTCCAGTCGCTGCTCCATGTAGCGCCAGTTGCCGTAGATACTTTCCTTGTGGTGTACACCATGGGCTTATTGCTCCACCAACTCTCGCGTTGATAACCGTTTAGCTTCTGCTCACCGGTCTTATCAAACAAGCCGGCACCGTTTGCGATTCCTGGCCAATTGGCTTCACCGAGGTAGTCGTAGCCGGTCCATAAGAACTGCCCGCTCATATACGGCTTATCTCTCAGGGCTAACCACATGCTTATAACGTGTGTATTTTCGGTGCCGATCACTTTCCAGTCCGGATGTTTTTCGTGCGCGGCTATCAGCTCATTCTCCCTGTAGTTTTGGCCTACAACGTCCATCATCTGTGCGAAACCATTTTCATACACATGTGACATGGCCGGACGGAATAGAGCCATTGTCACCGGTCGCGTTGGATCAAGAGAATGAACCAGGTCTTGTTGCATCCTATACTTTCTAAAGCCTGTTGAGTCGTTTAGATTATCATGAATCTCGTTACCGACACTGTAAATCACAATTGAAGGGTGATTACGATCTCTCATGACAATGTCCCTTGTATCTCTTTCCCACCAATCCGTAAAGTAAAGGTTGTAGCCTTTTTCGGCATTTGGCTTTGCGGCGTTCCAGGTATCGAAGGTTTCATCCATTACCAGGAAACCGAGCCTGTCGCAGAGGTCTAAGAATTCCGGCGCTGTTTCATTGTGAGAAGTGCGGATACCATTGACGCCGATTACTTTTAATGATTGAAGGCGCTTTTCCCACACCCGGAGAGGTACGGCCGAACCGAATGCACCACCGTCGTGATGCAAGCACACTCCCTTGATCTTAATATTCTTTCCATTGAGCCAGAAACCTGTTGCAGCTTCAAAATGGGCATCCCTGATTCCAAAGTTTGTCGTGACTTCGTCGAGAGATTTGCTTTTGACCGAGAGGGTCGTGACGGCCTTATAGAGTTGCGGACTGTCGACATCCCAAAGCGATGGGTCTTCTATATGGGCTGTTTGGAGGACAGATTCTTTTTTTCCGGCTTGAATTCTCGCTGAGGATTGGACCGTCGCAACTTTCTTACCGTCAGGAGAAATGAAGATCGTTTTTACTGCAACCCTTTCGCTCGATGGAGATTCATTTACTATCATTGCCTGTACCAGCACATTGGCATTGGCCGAAGAAACGTGAGACGTGGAGATGAAACTTCCCCAATGATCAACATGGATCGGGTTAATTGTTACGAGACGAACATGCCTGTAAATTCCGGCACCGGTGTACCAGCGTGAAGCTGGCTGGGTCGTATTGTCGGCACGGACCGCAATTACATTAGACTTGCCTGGTTCCAAATAAGGGGTCAGATCGTAAGAGAGACTCACATAGCCATTGGGTCGTTTGCCCAAATGATGACCATTCATCCAAACGTCGCTATTGGCCATAATGCCATCAAACTCGATAAAAAACTTCTTACCGGCATCTTTGTTGGAAAGTAAGAAACTGTTCCTGTACCAACCGACACCCGACGGAAGATAACCGCCGCCCCTGCCTGTTGCATTATTGCGATCATACGGCCCTTCAATACTCCAATCGTGCGGAAGCCTGACATCTCTCCATTGAGAGGCATCAAACGAGACGACTTCAGCACCCGGTGCATCTCCCTTGTAAAACTTCCAATGATCATCAAAAGGCAAAATAACCCTACCATTTTGAGCAAGAAGACCAAGAGAAATAAAAATACTGATGAAGGCAAAAAGTTTCTTCATGGCTGTAGGTTTACACCGGCTGAATGCTTTAAAGAAATGATGCTCTTGTCGTTCGTCCGAATGGCCACCTGGTCCCAATTCCAATCCTTAGCATAACTGATCTCGCCTGCATTTTCTGCAAAAACATTCACATTCTGGAAATTGAAATGCTCGAGCAAGGACTTTTCCAGTCCGCTTGCATTGATCGCTTTCCTGGCATGATTGACTGTTACGTTCGAAACAAAGATGTCCTTGAAGTGAGGTATGCCTTTCTCTTCGGGTTCTACCTTCGTAAGCATTACTTTCCAGTGTGCAGGAAGTGTTTCCTCTGTGTAGCCCGCAGGAAGTTTCGAATAGCTATAGGAAGGGTTCCAGTTCATTGTGTACATGAAGGCGTTGCCGACGCTATCCATGGTGATATTTTGAAAATGAATATCCTCTACCGTTCCGCCTCGCGTGGTGGCAGATTTGATGTGAAACCCATTGCCTGTACCCTTCGCATGCAGGTTTGTTGCCAACACATGACGAATGCCTCCTGAAGTTTCGCTACCCAATGTAAGCAACCCTCCTCCTTTCCTGGCCACGCAGTTCCTGATCAGGACATATTCGGTGGGACGGTTGACGCGGAGGCCGTCCCAATCCCTGCCCGACTTGAGACAAAAATCATCATCGTTGCAGTCGATATCGCAGTTTTGAACCAGCACCCATGTTGAAGAATCAATATCGACTCCGTCAGTGCTTGGTCCTTTACCATCCTCATTATTTTTTATGGTCACCCCATCAACTGTCAGGTGATCGGAATAGAGTAACTGTATTGTCCAAAAGCCGGCGTTAGCGAAAGTCAATCCTTTTAATGTTACATCGGATGATGATTGTACCAAAACGGTTCTTATACGCTTTGCGTCATAATCAACAATCCAGCGTAGGCCCTTTGCATCGTATTCTTTCCGCATCGCCCAATATTTATCCCAACAGAACTTTCCCTGGGCATTCACTTTGCCCTCACCGCTAATCATTACATTCTTTTGGTTGATAGTATTGATCAAAGCAGCAGGCCATTTCATCTCTATGCCGGCAATTCGCGTATCGATTTCAGGATAATCGTCAAAGTTGGTACTTCCCTTAAGCAGCACGTTTTTATCGATACGGAGATGAACATTGTTTTTTAGAAAAATAGAGCCTGTCAAATAGGTGCCTGGCTTAAACGCGACGATTCCCCCACCCTTTGCTGCACATTTATCAATGGCGTCCTGGACAGCCTTTGTAACGACTTTAGTTGAGTCATTGACGGTGCCGAAGTCATTCACCCAATAAATTGTTTTAGATAAGGGGGCTTTCCTTGCACCCACGTCTTTGGTCCATGGTAAGTCAGCCTGGGAATAAACTACGAAACCAGTAAGTGAAAAAAGAAGTGCGAGTAAGTATTTATTGAGAGTCATGTTCATTTCTTTTGGAAACGGCCGCAATGATATTGATCGCCACCGGTAACTGACCTAGTTCTTTCCTTCTGTCGTTAGTTTCCAGTTATCCGTTCTGAAGGGTGATGCGGGCAAACCTGCTCCATTGAACAAGTTTGGATGAGGAACATTCGACCAGGCAAAGCGCACTGCTTTGGGACTCTTGACTTCATCGCTCCATACAATAACTGAGTTGCCTTCAATTTTTGCCTTGGCCGGTACAAAGCGTTCGTCCTCGCCTGCCATCGTAAATTCTTTGAGGTCGCCGTCTTTGGCCACTAGGCCTTTATCGAAATCAAAGCTAATCCGGATCTTGTTTCCCTCTACCTTCATTGACTTATACAATGGCCCTGACACAACAAGATTCTTCTGCCCATATTCGTTATGTAAAGCCCAGAGGGAAAGACGTTTGCCGACGAGTTCCTTATTGCGTGGGTGGATATTCAAAGAATCGCCGTTGTCTGTCGTGACAGCAATGCCCGTATAAGGCACATGACGATAAGCGTATAACTGTGCATCTCTTATTTCAGCATTTTGACTACGGTGGGGGGATATCTGCACAAAATAAAAGGGAAGCTTTGAGTTGTTCCAATCGCTTCTCCAGTTATTGATCATGGCAGGGAAAAGTTTTCTATATTGAAAGGCCCGATCCGCATTCGACTCACCCTGGTACCATATGACACCTTTGATTGTGAAGGGTTCAACTGGTACAATCATGCCATTATAGAGCCTGGATGGCGATTGATTGCTGTTAGGACCTAAAGGACCGCGGGGCGCAGCCCCCTTTGTCTTGCTCGAATCAGAACGCCAGGCTGTCAAAGCAGCTCTATACTTCTCGTTTTCTTCCGGAAAAACATCAAGTGCTTTTTGGTAACGAACCATGATCGGCTTTAGTTCAGGATCACTCTGCAAAACTTCTTTCTTTGTCCACGCTTCCGCAGGCGTACCTCCCCATGTTGAATTGATAATACCAACAGGAAAGCCCGTCGCTTTGTTTATCTCTCTTGCGAAAAAGTAGGCAACCGCAGAGAATGTATCTATTGTTTTCGAAGTACAAAGTTTCCATTCTCCCCTAAAATCGGCCTGTGGTTCATCTGCAACCTTGTTAGGAACGTCAATTAGACGGATGTCAGGATGATTCGCATCTTTAATCACTTGGTCATAGTTAACAACGCCGTTGTAGGATGAATTTTTTGTTTTGCCAACGAAGAATTCCATGTTTGATTGGCCAGATGATAACCATACTTCACCGAGTAAGATATTCTTGACTTCCACTGTGTTTGAACCCCTGAAGGTCAATTGGTAAGGACCGCCCGCCTTTGTCGTACGAATATAGGTCAACCATTTACCAGAGGCGTCAGCATCAGTGGTGACAGTCTTGTTGTTCCAGTTGTTTACAATTGTAACCTTCTCACCGGGTTGCGCCCAGCCCCACAAAGCTACTTTAGAGTTTTGCTGCAAAACCATGTTATCACTTATAATAGCAGGCAATCTTACCTGGGCAGAAACAAGTTGGGAAATGAACAATGAAAGCGTTACAAGAGAAGCTGTGAAACAATTCATATTCAACAATCAATAGAATGGAAATTTACCAAGGGTGCGGCCCCTTACTATCCTGAAGCATCCTGAGAACGAAACATTATTAACGTAGATTAACATTGAATGCAGCAAAGCAATTGAATGAATCTTCCTACTTACATTTGGCTATCACAAATTGATTGTTCCATGAAATTGATTTTTACTGCCCTTTTGGGCTTAATCTTTTTTCAATTGACAAAAGCACAGGATATTACTATTCCCTTATGGGCACCAGGAAAAGTACCCAACTACCAGAAGACAGATGAAACTGAGAAATCGGAAAGCAGAGACATTGTTCTCATTAGCAAGGTGCAATCCCCGGAAATAGCCGTCTTTCTGCCTGCAAAAAGAAATGCAAACGGCCAGGCCGTCATTATCTGTCCGGGCGGGGGTTACGCTTATCTTGCTTATAATTGGGAGGGAACCGACGTGGCAAAACTTTTAAACGCCAAGGGAATCACAGCTATCGTCTTGAAGTACCGGCTACCGAATTCAAAAAGTAATATTAATCCCACTCTTTCTCCCTTGATGGACGCAAAAAGGGCTATGAGGATAGTTCGTGCCAATGCAGCTAAATGGAACATTCAGAAGAATGACATAGGTATCATGGGTTTTTCTGCCGGTGGCCATCTTGCCTCAACACTTGCAACTCACTTCGACGAAGGTGACGCCAGTTCGAAAGATTCTATCGAACAGCAGAGTTCACGTCCTGATTTTGCGGTCCTGATCTACCCCGTAATCACAATGAATAAAGGGTTCACGCATATGGGTTCACGAACTAACCTTCTTGGAAATGACCCTGACAGCGCGCAGGTTAATCTTTATTCAAACGAACTACAGGTAACCAAACAAACGCCTCCAACTTTCCTCGTTCATGCTACTGATGACAAGACAGTGCCCGTAGAGAACAGTCTTCGGTTCTATGAAGCGGTAAAGAACAATGGTGTACCCGTTGAGATGCACATCTTTCCCCATGGAGGTCATGGCTTCGGATTGGCGCTTGGTAAAGGCGAACTGGAAGATTGGACAAACCTTCTCGTTGCGTGGATGAGAGGACTCAATAAATAAAACAGTCCTAATGTCCGGCTACCCCGATCTTCAACCTTTTTTTGCCGTTTGTATTAAAACAAAAATCCCGCCTTCACAGCGGGATTTATATTAAAGAGATTTAGCCTCATCGCAAATCGACTACTTCTACACCGGGGTGTTTGCTCTTATCGAAAGTGAAGTCACTATCCTTAACGTTGGCGCTACCATTTAAGCTGGTAATGCTATAAGTGTACCTGCCACCCGTCTTCTCTAAAAATTTAGCACTCGAAATAGTTGACGTGGCTTTATTCACCAAAATGTAAACCTTATGAAAGGATTTATTCTTATCTGTTGGTGTTAATTCTATTTCCTGTACCGTTTTACCTGCATCCTTTTTCTCGCCATTGTACTTGTAAAAAAAGTCCTTGTCGTAAAAATTGGTAAGTAATTTCTGTGGAGTCATTGCATTGCCGGATGCATCCACATTATTAACGGTTACTTCATTAGCCGACTTATCATAATTCCAGGAAGTTTTTCCATCTGAATAAATCTCCAGGCCGTCCATGATCACTTTGTACTTATTGCCTTTCATAATGACGGTCCCCTTTTTGGTGGAAAGGGCTTTGCCCTGGGCATTTTCCACCTTATAAGTAAAGGTCGCACGGGGGGATTTATAGGTCTTGAACTTAGCACTCACGGCGTCCAGGATCTTTTTCGCTCCCGCATCATTTGTAGTCGGATTCTTGTCCTGTGCGTTAACTGCCACAACCGAAGCCAGCATCAAAAGCGTAAATAGTCTTTTCATCAGAAATTACATTTCATTTAAAAATCGTCGCAAAGATAGTCCTTTGCGCCCCTGTTAGAGGGATCCAAAGAATCGATGTTTAAAGCACCTGCCTTTCTTAACGTTAGCTTAGAGTTTCCAGGTACTCAACCAATTCTGCCTCAGTTTTAATTAACACTTCCCTTGCTTTACTGCCCTGGTTGGGGCCAACAACTCCAGCTGCTTCCAACTGATCCATTAGCCGACCGGCCCGGTTATACCCAAGCTTCATTCTTCTTTGCAAAAGCGAGGTGGAACCTATCTGGTTTTGCACGATCAACCGTGCTGCCTCTTCGAACAAAGGGTCACGGTCTGCCGCGTCAAACTCTTTCCCTTCCAGGTCTTTTTCATCAATGTACTCAGGAAGCATGAACGCCTGCGGGTAACCGCGTTGGTCGGAAATGTATTCGACGACCCGTTCTACTTCAGGTGTGTCAACAAAGGCGCACTGCAAACGGGTGATGTCGCCATTATAGGAAATCAGCATATCACCTTTACCGATGAGTTGTTCTGCGCCACCAGCATCGAGGATCGTCCTCGAGTCGATCTTCGAAGACACTTTGAATGCAATTCGTGCAGGGAAGTTTGCTTTGATGGTACCGGTAATTATGTTTACGGATGGCCTCTGCGTCGCGATGATCAGGTGAATACCAACGGCACGTGCCAATTGGGCCAGGCGTGCAATAGGCATCTCTACTTCTTTACCCGCTGTCATGATGAGGTCCGCAAATTCATCAATCACCAACACAATAAATGGCAGGAACTGGTGACCTTTTTGGGGATTCAGTCTCCTCTTGATGAACTTATCGTTGTATTCCTTGATGTTCCTGGCGCCGGCTTCCTTCAACAGGTCGTAGCGGTTATCCATTTCAATACACAGCGCATTTAGTGTATTGATCACCTTCTTCGTGTCTGTTATGATAGCATCTTCTTCACCGGGTAGTTTGGCAAGGAAGTGTTTTTCGATGTGGCGGTAGATACTTAATTCTACTTTCTTCGGATCCACCAACACAAACTTCAATTGTGACGGGTGCTTCTTATAGAGAAGGGAAACAAGAATTGCATTCACCCCAACCGACTTACCCTGTCCCGTAGCACCCGCCATTAACAGGTGAGGCATGGTCGTCAGGTCAACAATGAAGTTCTCATTATCGATCTTTTTGCCGATTGCGATAGGCAGGTTGAAATTACTGTGCGTAAACTTCTCTGAGGACAAAAGGGCTTTCATGCTCACAATCGTCTTCTTAATGTTCGGCACCTCGATACCAATCGTTCCTCTCCCCGGTATTGGGGCAATAATACGAATGCCAAGTGCCGCGAGGCTTAACGCGATATCGTCTTCCAGGTTTTTGATCCTTGAAATACGAACACCGGCAGCGGGAACGATCTCATAAAGTGTGACTGTCGGGCCTATGGTAGCACTGATCTTCTGAATGGTAATGTCGTAGTTCTTCAGCGTGTTGATGATCTGGTTCTTATTGGCTTCCAGTTCGGCAGGATCCTGGACGATCTTCTCGTTGCCATAAGTCTCCAGCAAGTCAAGCTTGGGATATTTATAGTCGCGAAGGTCGAGCGTCGGCTCGTAGGGAGGAAGGTCGCTATAGTCTTTTTCTTTTTTCTCTTCTTCAGGCGTTTCTTCGTCGGCCGATTTGATCTCCAACTCGAGGTCAGGGATAGATTCTTCCTTTTTTCTTGGCGCTTCCCTTACCGGTTCCACAGGTAGGTCATGCCTATGCAGAATTTCATTGGGTATCTCCTTTTCGATCACGGGTTCCTCTGCTGTCAGTTCCTCGGTTACATCTTCATCTTCTTCATCATCCCCTCGCTCAGTGAGTGTGAATCCACTGTCACCTTCCTGGTTATTGATGTTGAGCACCATTTCCCCATCGCCTTTCAGAAGATTTCCTTTGTCTGAAACGGAAAGAGGCTCTTCTTCGGCATAGAGATCATTTACGGATTTTCCGTTTAAGAGGCTTGTATCTACTGTCAGTTTTGCTCCGCCTGCCTCGCCCTCACTCTCAACAGGCAGAACAGCAGGCTTTCTTTGCGGCAGGTTGAAAGATGGATTGAATTGCCAGATCAGGTAACAGGCAGCAACGACTACCAACAAAGTTGCCGTTCCTACGGTACCCATCAGGCCGATCATCCAGTTGCATATCATGTCACCCACCTTTCCGCCAAAGGGAAAGCTGGCAAAGGAGAATAGAAACGAAAGTGATATGGAAACAATCAGCAGACCAATAGTCACATATTTGAGGTTCCTCCAGATCGAGAACACTTTCCTGTTGAAAAGCAGGTTTATACCAACCACGAAGAAGAAGGTGCAAAAAAGGAAAGAAGCCAATCCGAATCCATTGTAGATAAGATTGTGTGAAGTATAGGCTCCGAGACGACCCAGCAGGTTCGACACCTGGCTTTCCTTGTCATTATCAAACAGGAACCCGATGCCTCGGTTAATCACTTGCGACTGGTCGTCGTCCCAGGTAAAAAGGTAGGAAACGAAAGCAATGAAGAGGAATATGGATACCAACAAAGACACAGTACCAATTATCTTCCAGGTACGCTCGTCTTTTGCCAGCTTTTTCAGGTCGACTTTTTCTTCTTTATCTGATTGAAGCTTTTGAGGCGAAGGCTTTTTTTTGGCAGCAGGCTTCGGCTTTGATGATTTTTGTGCCTTCTCCGCTTTCTCTTTGGTCACTGGTTTTTCAGCAGTTGCCGGTGTATTGGATTTCAGCTTGTTAGCCATAGAGCAAATATAATGAACCGCCCCCTTTGAAACGTAGGCAGGAAGCCCCTTTGATCAAAATAAAAACTATTTTTTAAGAAGCGCAAATAAAAGAAGAATCCACCCTACAATGAACAAAACTCCGCCCAAAGGGGTAATTGGATAGATAAAACCGGGAACGGCCTTATTCATGGCACGGAAAGAGGAAAGAAGATACAGTGAGCCGGAAAAACAGACAATACCTCCTATAAAGAAGAAACCTGCATAATTGACCAGTGAACTTCCGAAACGTTCTGCCAACATCCCAACTGCCAACAACGCCAGTGCGTGGTACATCTGGTATTGAACACCCGTCTGGTAAATCGAAACAGTGTCAGTATCTACCAGCTTTTTGAGCCCATGTGCGCCAAAAGCGCCGAGCGCAACGGCCAGCCCCGCGAGAAGAGTTCCAACTATTAGAAAGAGTTTCATTTTAATCGTTTGCGTGAAAGATCTTGTTCACCATGTCTTCAATTGTAATCACTTCTTCCGGCAAGATAACGGTAGCCTGCTGATAAAAGATTTTGCGGCTCGAATATTTTTTAATGATGTAGGACTTCAATTCACTGTCCGGGGTATTGGCGACGAGCGGCCGTTTATCTTTTTCCTTCAACAGGCGGTGATATAAGCAGTCGGTAGAGCAATTGATCCAAACAACGGTGCCCTGCCGTTTCAGGTAATCGATGTTATTGAAGAAGCAAGGTGTTCCTCCACCGGTTGCCATCACAAAGTTCTCATGGCTTTCGCTCAACAGGTGCAAGACATCTTTTTCCAACAAACGGAACTGCTCCTCTCCCTCCGAAGCAAAAATCTCGGGAATCGATTTTCCCTTGTGCTCCACTATCTTTTCATCCAGGTCGAAGAAGGGCACATTCAGCTTCTGGCTCAACAGCCTGCCCCAGTGACTCTTGCCGCAACCCATAAATCCAATCAGGAAGATCTTAATACCCCCTGTTCCCCTAAAGGGGGAATCCAAATCGAGATCGTCCTTGTTGTCTTCATCATTCATTCTATGCAAAAGAAATCATTATTTGAAACAATATTCATTTAAGTAATTCAGAGAAATACCCTCACTTCGAGCGCTCCTCCCGATAGGCGGAGAGAGAGTTATTTGAATGCATTCAAGCCAGTCACGTCCATACCCGTTATCAGCAGGTGAATGTCGTGGGTACCTTCATAGGTGATGACACTCTCCAGGTTCATCATGTGGCGCATGATGCTGTATTCGCCTGTAATGCCCATTCCTCCCAACATTTGCCTTGCGTCCCTCGCGATGTTGGTCGCGATCTCACATGAATTCCTCTTCGCCATGGATACCTGTTGGGCGGTTGCGCGTCCTTCATTCATCAATGTTCCCAGGCGCCATACCATCAGTTGTGCCTTGGTGATCTCAGTGATCATTTCAGCGAGCTTCTTTTGCTGTAACTGGAAGCCACCGATGGGGCGATCAAATTGAATCCTTTCCTTGCTGTAACGCAACGCAGTGTCGTAGCAATCCATCGCAGCACCTAATGCGCCCCAGGCAATACCATAGCGGGCCTTGGTTAAACAGCTCAACGGCCCTTTCAAACCTTTTACGTTCGGGAGAATGTTCTCTTTAGGCACCCTCACATTATCAAAGACCAACTCGCCTGTGGCGCTCGCACGAAGGCTCCATTTGCCATGAGTAGTTGGTGTTGAAAATCCTTCCATGCCCCTTTCCAATATCAAACCTCTTACCTCACCTGCTTCGTCTTTTGCCCAGACGACTGCGACCCGTGCGTATGGCGCATTAGAGATCCACATCTTGCTCCCGTTCAGCACTACGTGATCGCCCCCATCTTTGAAGTTGCTGATCATCCCTGCCGGATTGGAACCGTAATCTGGTTCTGTGAGGCCAAAACAGCCGAGCCACTCACCTGCTGCAAGCTTTGGCAAATACTTTCTTTTTTGTTCTTCACTGCCGTAAGCATGAATTGGAAACATGACCAATGATCCCTGCACCGAAGCCGTCGAACGCACACCGCTATCTCCCCTTTCCAGTTCCTGCATCATCAGGCCATAGCTGGTGTAATCCAGTCCTCCACCGCCATACTCCTCCGGGATCGTCGGACCGAAACAACCTAACTCTCCCAATTGTTTGACGATTTGTTCGGGAAACTCAGCCCTTTGAGAATAGTCCTCAATGATGGGAGAGATTTCCTTCTTCACATAGCTGCGAACTGTTTCGCGAATAAGTTTTTGCTCTTCGGTCAAAAGTTCATCTACAAGAAAGTAATCGGGGGACTGAAATTGATCGGTTGCCATGCCGGCAAAAGTAAGAGAAGTTTGAGTTTAGAGACTGCAACAGCGGCTGATCTTGATTATTGATTATTAATTATTGATTATTAGGGAGTTGCCCACAGGTTGGAGCTCCCTTTACTCTTCGTCGTGCGACATCTTAATTCAAAAGACTCTTCCAAACGTTTGACCCTGCCAAATAATCAATAATCCAATAATTAATAATCCCAACCTATCGACTTTGTCTGCATAGGAAAAACCTCACTCGTTCCGACTAAAGCGCTTGATGACTGCTGCCAACTGCTGGCTGTTGATGGGGGTAGTTTTCTTCAGCACCTGCACGAAGTATTGCACTTCTTTGGCCGTGGCCGGGCAGCCAACATTCTCGCCCGAGGGATCGTTCGAGGTGGCCAAAAGGATACCGTCTTTGTCGAGGATCACCCAGAACGGAATTCCTTCCTCTGCGCCTCCCCATTTCTTGTTAAGTTCCTCGGCGCCGGGATTTTCTAACTGCTTTTTGTTTTTCACTTCGTCGATCGTTAAATGGGTAATGACAAAGTTCTTGTCGAAAAAGGGTTTTACCGAAGGGTCATTCAATGATGCATCCATTTTTTGACACCAGCCGCACCATGAGGCGTGAAAGATCACCATTACCTTCTTCTGCTGATTTGCAGCCTTTGAACAGGCTTCTTTCAGTACTGAATCGGCCGTAGGCGCCTGCCCTTTGCCCGACATCATAAATAACATCGTAAGAATGTAAATGAGAAAAGGTTTCATACCGTTACATCGAATTTATACAACTTCCATCATCGCGCGGCATCCCAATTAACAAGCCATTTTCCGGTTCTGCTTTACATTTGCGGCCAAATGCAGATCTACAAAGAGTTTTCATTTGATTCCGCTCATTATTTGCCCAACGTTCCCGATGGGCACAAGTGCAAAAACATGCACGGGCATACCTACCGGCTCAAAGTCGTTATTGAAGGGCAGCCCGATCCTCATTTCGGATGGATCATGGACTTCAAAGA
>Ga0157372_10001004_pt1 | contig 30814 bp, 24 predicted proteins | sample C55metaG_FD_115307 | JGI IMG/M metagenome (GOLD analysis project Ga0157372, IMG submission 115307) | Corn rhizosphere microbial communities from Kellogg Biological Station, Michigan, USA - C5-5 metaG | ecosystem: Host-associated > Plants > Roots > Rhizosphere > Soil | place: USA: Michigan...
ACCGGTTATTGTCCTCAGACTTGCAAAAGGGAAGAAAGTTTAATTTTCGGCCCTCCGGTTATAGAAAAAGTACCTCCCGGCCGAAAATGGCTAATGATGCCCCAGCAGTATCCGGATACCCACTATTCCCAGGCTGACAGCCAGCGCCCTCTCGATGGCCCGGCCCTTGACACGATGGGAGAAATAAGCCCCTGCCTGCGCCCCGATGATGGCCCCGATACCCAGACAAACCACCATTCGCTGTATAGCCGCATCCTGGTAGCTGCCCTGTATGATATGCACTACCACGCTGACCACCGACATGACAGCCAGGATAAAATGAGATGTAGCAGTAGCGACATGCACCGGGAACTGTAACCAGTTGATCAGGGCCGGCACATGGATGATACCACCCCCAATACCCAGTATGGGAGAAATAAACCCCACGACCAGGCTAATGCCCCACCCGATATATTTATTGAAGGAATAACGATAGGTCTCCCCGCTCTTATCCGTCAGGATACGCACCTGTGTCGATCTTCCATACCCCTTGTTCACTGGTATCTTCTGACGCCCTTCTTTCTTCAACAACAGATATAAAGCCAGCAACACCAGCAAAGACCCAAATACAATAGCGAAGAACGATCTCGATATATATCGCGTGGCCATTACCCCTATGATGCTTCCCGGTATGGTGAAGGCCGCAAATTGCATTCCCGCCCGATAATCGATCCGCTGCGCCCTCGCATAGGCCACTGTCCCCGAAGTGGCATTACATGCGACTATAGCCATCGAAATGGCTGTGATAGCATCCGGTTGCAAAGAAGGATATAAAAAAAGGAGAACAGGCACTAAAATAAATCCTCCCCCGGCCCCTATCAACGTTCCGAGCCCACCTACCAATAACCCAATGACAAACAACAGCCAGACAGAATCTATCATAATTTCTTTCGAATTATTTCCATACCAATACCAACATACCCGTAAATATCAACAACGCCGCAATCACTATTCGCGGCGTCAACGGCTCCCGAAGAAAAAGAAAGGACAGCAGAATGGTAAAGACAATACTACCCTTGTCGATAACACTCACTTCAGACACCTTCCCCAATTGTAAAGCCCGGTAATAAAACAGCCACGACAACCCTGTGGCGACGGCAGATAAAATAAGAAAGATCCAGTTGTTGCGGGACAGCCCCGTCACCTCCCTTGCATGCCCTCTGTACAGCACGATACCCCAGGTGATCACCAGCACTACCGCCGTCCGTACAGCCGTCGCCAGGTCGGAATTGACATCCTTCAGCCCGGCCTTGGCAAATATCGCCGTCAGCGCCGCAAATATTGCAGACAATAACGCATATGCCAGCCAGGATGGAATATTCAGCATATGCCCCAAAGATAGTGGAAAACTTAGTTTATGGCACGCCTAGTCCCATGCCCATCTGTAATTTCAATTGACCGGACCTGACCGCTTTTTTCAATAAATCTCGCCGATTGAGATAAAAAGGATTCACCATAATAAAACTCCACCTTTCTGGAGCCTCCATTCTTATCATGGATCACAGCGCTTACGTCAGAAGGCTGCAACCTGATCCCGGACAAGGGACTTCTGCAGGCAAAAAGCTTCAACGGCCCTCTATTCTGGCCTGCGGCTAACAGACAACCTCCCCCCGCGCTTCGCAGCTTCACCAGCGACCGCCCATTGCCGGGAATATATATACCACTCTGCAGGATAGTCGCAGGCGCAAAATGTCCTTTCCCATCTCCCCTGAGAAAAAGTCCGTTCAACGCATCATATCTGCCCGTCGAAACTTCCGTCCCGTAATCGTTACCGTTAATGACAAGGTCCAGGTTCCCATCCATGTCGGCGTCCACCGCCACCATCCCATTCAACACCGAGAGCTGCGCTTGCGCAGGCAATGGCTCCATGACAAACCTCCCATTTCCCTCATTCCTGAACAGACAGCTGTTAAAATTATTAGCCTCCAGGATAGTAGCGCCCTGCCGCTGCTCCGGCGTTATAACCTGGTCCATTGTAGCCACCGCAAAAGATTTGTAATCCGGGAATTTTTTACGTAGTGAATTCATCTGCTTCAACAGGTCATCCCTCGTTTCCGCAGGGAACTCCGTTTTCTTTCCCTCCCTGTCAGGAAGGTACAGCGAAGTCAGCATGTCATATACCCCATTGCCATCGAAATCCTTGCCATACACCCGGACAGGATACTGCCCGCTGGCCCTGTAGAACGAGTTCTGTCCAAGATTACCGACAACATAGTCGATGTCCCCGTCATTGTCGAAATCGCCCGCCACAATACTGTTCCACCATCCCTTCTGATCACCGGCGCCGGTTGCACCCGTGACATTCCTGAAATGCCCCTTCTCATTTTTCAGAAAAGTGACTGGCTGCCATTCACCCGCCAGCACAAGATCCGGCCATCCGTCATTGTCAAAGTCCGTCCACAAGCCATCGCATACCATCCCGAAATTCACCAGGTCCCTGGCAACCGTGGCCGTCACATCCGTAAATTTTATATGCCCTCCTTTTGAATCGTTGCGGTAGATAAAACTGGAGACAGGCTGCGGATAATGCCAGGGGTCCACCCGTCCTGCAATGAACAGATCCAGGTCTCCGTCATGGTCATAGTCCGCTGCCCTGACACAGAATTTACTGACGGAATTTTTTGGCAGGGCTGTCGTATCCAGCGTAAAATTCCCTTTCCCGTCATTGATGTACAGCCGGTCGCTGTATGCCTGATCACCCGGCTGATAACGGTACCCCCCCGAAGTGATAAGCAAGTCTGCATCTCCATCCCCATCCGCGTCGAACAAGAGCAGGCCCTGGTCATCCTCTTTCTTGGCAGCCCATGCATTGCTATCGGGGATTAGCGCCCTTTCCAGAAAGTGCCCATCCGGCTGTTGCAGCAACAGCTGTGCGCTGTGATAACAGGCCCCTCCCATGACCAGATCATCCAGCCCATCGCCATTGATGTCGCCGGCAGCAAGACCCGGTCCATATTCCGAAAGCTTATGCGGTAACAGCTTCTGGATATTGAAGTCGATGAAATCCCTCTCTTCCTGTATACAATGCACACCCGCATCTTCCGTTACGTCGGTGAACAAAGTATTCTTCGCTACGCCTCCCTGGCCATCCATATATCGAAGGGTAGCATTTTTAACATTGGCCTCCATCAGCTGATCGGCCTTTACATGAGTGAACACCTGCATCCTTCCACCCGGCCATTTGATCAGCACTGTGTCTATCAGGGTTACATTCCCCAGTCCAAAATGCGCAAGATCCTGCACAGTAGATAAATATCCCCGGTAAGGGGTATTTTCATACACCTGCTGCTTCCCATGGTCGTAATGCAGCTCGATCCAGGCGCCCAAACCTGCCCTGTTAAGGCTGTCTCCTTTCAATCTCACCTGGAGATAGTGAGCTCCTCCCTTTGCCTCATCCCTGGTCGTATTCCGGAAGATCATCGCCTCATCGTTGATATTATTGATCACCAGGTCCAGGTCCCCGTCACCGTCCAGGTCGGCATATACAGCCCCATTGGAAAAGGCCGTGGTCATCACCCCCCAATCCGCGGAGACATCCGAAAAATGGAGGTCACCTTCGTTCCTGAACGCATATTTGTGCAGCTTCACCTCCGGTATCTGTTTGAGCAGTTCACCTTTCGACACCAGATTATACGCCTTATCCCGAAAGGCGACGAAATCATGATCCGTAACATCCTTGGGAAACCCGTTCGTGATAATAATGTCGCGGTCACCGTCATTGTCAAAGTCCGCGACCACAGGCGTCCAGCTCCAGTCCGTCTCCGTTATCCCCGCATAATAGCCGATCTCGCTGAACACGGGCGGCCCGATGGAATCATGCCGGCCTACACGCGGCCCCTGGTTCAGCTGTAATGTGTTCCGCACATACTGGTAATTGTACCCAAACATGTCGTTGTTGATATAGTTCTGGTAATTATTCGCACCCAGCATCATCTTTTTCCGATAATTATCTTCCGGGTCCATGTCCAGGGTTACCACATCCGACAGACCGTCGTTATTGATGTCGATGATGTCGTTGCCCATCGCATTGGTAGAGCTATGCTTGAAGTAAGTGGACAATTGCTCCGAGAATGTACCGTCATGGTTGTTGATATACAGCAGGTCGTTGGAAAGATAATCATTGCTTACATAGATATCCTTCCATCCGTCCCTATTGATGTCGGCAATAGACACAGCATGACTATACCCTTCGACGGTGACGCCGGCCTGCCTGCTGACATCGGTAAACACCGGATGCTTCAGGACAGGATCCCAGTCATTCCGGTACAGCCTGCCCGTACTGGGATTGGCCCCATCTTTCTTCACCGGTCGGTAATGGTTGGGATAGTCCCCGTCCCTGATCTCGTTGACAGCAATATAAACGTCAAGATCGCCGTCATTATCATAGTCGAAAAAGGCGGCCTGCGTGGAATAGCTTGTATCCGCCAGCCCGTATTCTTTTGCCATCTCCTTGAAATGCGGGATACCGTCCTTGTCAGGCCCCTGGTTGATATACAAAAGATTTTCCCGTTGCCTGGCATCCGGTCTGATCGTGGCGCAAACATAAATATCCGCCAGTCCATCATTATTGATATCTACGACGGCCACACCCCGGCACCACTTGCCGCCCCCATCTACTCCGGCCTCTTCGGTGACGTCGGCAAAGTGAAGATCACCCTCGTTCAGATATAATTTATTGGCCACTTCGTTTCCCGTAAAATAAATATCTGGCCTGCCGTCATTGTTGAAGTCACCGATGCCTACCCCTCCCCCATTGTAGACGTTGGAGATATCCAGCACATTTACCGTGTCCGTCTCCTTGATCGTATTTGAAAAATGTACCCCGGAATGCGTTGCGGGCACCATTTCAAAAAGGGTCCTTCTGTGCCCGCAGGAGGCAGCGATCAATGGGATCAGGATCAGGGCAAGCACCGCAGACCTGAGGGATTCAAGCAATTGCATGTCATCTGGTTTCTATCTCTCAATATAATCAAAAAGAGGCAGGGAAAAATAAGTCCCCACCTCTTCTCTTTTGCTATATACCAATTCTAATAGCCGGGATTCTGTGTCAGCGTCTTTTTACCATTGATCGTGCTCACATCGATCTCCGATTGCGGAATGGCAAAATATTCGGCCTTGCCTTTGACAAATGTCGCTCCCTTCAACAAATTATATCCCGAGGTGACCTCATGCTTCACATAGGCGTTCAACTCCACATCCGCCGTGCCATAACGCACCAGGTCGAAGAAGCGATGGCCCTCCATGGCCAGCTCCAACTTCCTTTCAAATCGCACCAGCGTTCGGGCCGCATCCTGCCCCTGGGTGGTAAAATAGCCTGCCGCATAAGGCTTGATAAAATAATTCGCAGCCGGCGTATTGGAAAACCCTCCTTGAGGATTGGCATCATCGATATATTTATGCACAAAACCAGCCGGGTTGGCGGCCCTGCTCCGGACAAGGTTGACAAAATACTGGGCGCTGTCAAGGTCATTGGCTTCCACCTTGCACTCCGCAGCCCACAACAATACGTCCGCAAAACGGATGAGGTTGACATTTAGAGCCGTATAGCCCGCCGTCCATGAGGACTTGTCGGTCAGAGCTCCGATCTGGCTTGCATAGGGGGCATTCTTGATGGGCGTATACGGTCCTCCGCTGGCCTGGTTCCGCACATACAAATATCCCGGATTGACGCCCCAGTCGAGGAAAGGAATACCCCTTCTACCTACGGTCCAGTCCAGCCGTGGATCGAGCGTGATCGTGTTGTCGGGCGTAAAAGCATCGTCAGACTTCAAACCCTGGTCGTTCTTAATATCCGTATTGTTGAAGGTCGTCGGCATGGGATATCCCGTTACAGGGTCTGTCTTAAAGGAATTGGCCAGGCTAAAGGAAGGCTGATAGAACCCGCAGCAGGACACGGGAGCCGAAGGGTCATAGGAAAAATTGAGCACATCCCCCGCATTGGCATTGGCCGCGGTGGAACCGTCATTGACCGAATTCTGAACGGCGAATACGGACTCCTTGTTATTCTTCGTCGCCGCATTGAAATTATCGTTGAACTTGTCGACCAGCCCGTACTTCACACCGGCAGCGGTCTGGCCGTTGGCGACCAGGTCGCTCAGCAGAGGCATCGCATCGGTATACTTGTGCTCGAACATATAAGCCTTTGCCAAAAAAGCCTCGGCGGCATACTTATTGGCGCGGCCTACACTGCCCTGGTATCCTTTCGCCTGCAGATTGGTCATCGCATACAGGAAGTCGGCCTCGATCTTCGGCCAGATATCCACATCATTGGGCACCCGCCAGTTGCCTGCCTCGTAGGTAATGGTTTCATCCACATAAGGCACCCTTCCATAGACCTTCTTCAACTCGAAATGATAATGACCGCGAAGAAAACGCGCCTCTCCCGAAATTTGCATCGTGTCCGCAGGCGTCAGGTCCTTCGCCAGCCGCATGATCCGCAACGTCTCATTGGCCCGCTGTACCCCGTCATAACAGGTCTGCCATTTGGCAAGGTTATAGCTGTTGGTGGCGCTTTCGCTCCAGGTCATCAGTGAGACGATATCCGGCTGGTCTCCCGGATCAGATCCCTTATGGGCATCGTCTGAACAGACACCACCCCATACCCAGTTGCTGGCGGCTGCATCCCAGGACCCTCCGGCCCCACCCTGCCCGTCCAGGAGAGAATACGCACCGATCAACAGCCCTTCCACACCCGCCTTGTTGGCCATGGTGCTGGGTTGATAAACACCGACAGGAGGCCTGTCTAAGAATTTCTTGCCACAGGCGTACAGCAACCCGATGAACGCCACAAATAAAATTATAAAGAGACCATATTTAGATTTAATTCCTTTTTTCATACAGCATGTAGTTTAATTGTCAGCAGATGATCATTTAGAACCCAAGGCTTACACCTACATAATAGCTCCTCTGGTTGTTCGGGTAGTTGCCGAAGTCGATGCCGAAGGCGCTGGTATTACCCGACAGTTCCGGGTCAAGTCCCGTATACTTGGTGATCGTGAACAGGTTGGCCGCCTGCACATAAAATCGGAGCCTGTCCATACCCAACCGCTTCAAAGGCGCTTCGGGCAAGGTATATCCTATGATCAGGCTCCGGCATTTGAAGAAGGATGCGCTCTCCTTATAGAAAGAGTTCGGGACGGTATTCGTACTGAAGGTAGAAGCATTTTCGAGGATGGGCGCCTTGGGATTCAAATTCGTTGGCGTCCAGGAATCATACAACAGGTTCTTGCTCTTGTTACCCTGGAAAGAAGCCCAGAAATCTGTCCAGTAACGGGTATAATTCACCGCATCGTTACCATAGCTGCCATAGAACACGATGGTGGCATCGAAATTCTTATACGTTGCGTTAAATGTTAAGCCATAGGTGAACTTGGGATTGGGATTCCCATAGAAAACGCGGTCACTGTCATTGATCGCACCGCTGTTGTTCACATCGGCATACTTGAATCGACCGGGTGCAGCATCCGCCTGGGTAGGAGATTTCGACACATCATTGTCGTCCTTGAAATATCCAATAACCTTGTACCCGTAGAAAGCGCTGATGGGATGCCCCACGGCATTGCGGACAAAATTCCCGATACGGGTACCGCCCGTCTCGAAATAACCACCGGCGCCCGGAATGCTGACCACCTGGCTATTATAACTTGTTAGGATAAGTGTCGAATTCAGCTTGAGATCGCGACCGATCATCGCATGATAAGTAGCCGAAAAATCCAGCCCGTTGTTCTTCACGTTGCCGATATTGACATTTGGCCGCGCCGCACCCCCGACAAGAGCGTTGGTTTGATCCGGGAACAGAAGGCCGTTGATATTCTTCTGATAGTACTCCAGGCTAAGGTCCAGCTTGTTGTTCAGGATGACGGCATCGATTCCCACATTGGTGATCTTATCCTCCTCCCAGCCCGTGACGTTGCTGCCGATCTGGCTATTGTAGAAACCCAGCGCAAGGCTGGTGCTCGTGCCGTTGATGTCATAATAGGAACTGCCGGCCCCCGCAGAGTACAATGTATAGGCATTGGCGGGAGGCACATTGGCATAGGATCCCATTTTACCCCAGCTGCCTCTCAGCTTCAGGTAATTCACCCAGGACACGGATCGCATGAAATCCTCATCCGAAATCAGCCAGCCAACGGAAAAGGCGGGAAAGACACCGTATTTCCTGTCCGTACCAAATGGAGAGGCGCCATCCCTTCTGACCGTAGCAGCAAAAAGATACCGGTCGTTATACGCATAATCGACTCTTCCAAAATAGGAAGACAACGCGGCCTGGTATACAAAGCTTGCATTGGTAGCCCCTTTGGGGTCGCCCGCGCTCAACACCTGCAGGGAAGGATCGTCCGTGAAATAATTGATACGGCTGCCGGTAAGGAACCTCCCATAATATCTTATAGCCTCCGTACCACCCAGCACCTTGACATTGTGCTTTCCGAACGTATTGCTGTACGTCAGCGTATTGGTCCATGTATAGTAGCTGTTGTAATTGGCCGATTCCGTAAAGCCGTTGGAACCGTTGTTCTCCGCATCCTCATACGTATGATAGCTATATTGGTAGTTATACCCGTTATCCACCGTACCTCCGAAGCTGGTCCGGATCATGAAATGCTTCAGGAAATCGACCTCCCCCCATACATTGCCGAACATATCCCAATTATACCCCCGGTTGTTATGTGTACGCAGCTGCGTAGCCACAGGATTCAGCGAGTTGCCCAATTCAGGGCCGTTGGTTCCGGCAAAATTCCCCTTGATGTCATACACCGGGATGATCGGCTGCTCCCTGTAATCATAGTTGATGACATTCTCCGAAAAATAATCGATCTGCGGATTGTTCTTGAACCACCAATAGGCATTCTCCCCCACACGGATGTTCTTCTTTACATTGAAAGTCGTATTGATCTTGGCCGAATACCTTTTCAGGTAGGTTTCCAGCAACGTCCCCTGCTGGTTGAAATACCCCAGCGAAAAATAATAGGTTGATTTTTCCGATCCCCCACTCATGGACAAAGTATGACTTTGAATAGGCGCCGGACGGAACAGCTCGTGAAACCAGTTGGTGCCTTGCTTATTGGCCTTGGTGATCTGGTAAATGGCCCCCTTGCTGTAATCGACATTGTACAAGGCGGGATTCACGGATGGATCGCCTTCATGTGCGCCGCCGGGAGTGATATAATCGGGCAGAACGGGCTGCGCCCCTTTGCCATACTGCGTGCTGACAGGCAGTCCGGTGAGTGTGTCCACCTGGCCAGACTGGATATCCGCCTTCCACAGCGCATTGGCCAGCTCCTGCGAGTTCAGCAGGTGAAATGGATTGCCCGGCAAAGGCCGCTGCGTTCCATAATAGGCATCATAGCTGATGGTAGATCTCCCGGCCTTACCTCGCTTGGTGGTTATGACCACAACGCCGTTAGACCCGCGTACGCCATATATGGAGGCCGCACCAGCATCCTTCAGTACCTGCAACGACTCGATGTCATTGGAGTTCAGATCGTGCAAGCCCCCTGGCACACCGTCTACGATGTACAACGGATCTGTATTTCCGAAAGAGGTAACCCCTCTCACAAACACATTCGTCGGACCGCCCGGAGCCCCCGACGTGATGATCGTTACACCGGACGCCTGTCCCTGCAGCATCTGCTCAGGACTGCCCGATGGAATGGCCTTCATGTCCTTTACATTGACAATAGCCACCGACCCCGTGATATCCTTTTTCTTTTGCGCCGTATACCCCGTCACCACGATCTCGTTTAGAGAGGAGGTATTGGTCGTTAGTAAAATCTCACCCAGATTGCTCCGGCCCCCCACAGGAACCTCCAGTTTGTCATAACCCACCACCGAGATCACCAGCACACTGCTGCCGGAAGGGACCGTGATGGTAAATACCCCATCTGCGTTTGTCTGGGTAGCCACATTCTTCCCCTTTACCTGGACGGTGGCGAACGCTACGGGTATTTTGTCTGTTTTACCTAAAATTTTGCCGGTGACGGCTTGCTGGGCGAGAAGACAGGTGCTGGCCAGAATGGAAATGACACAGCACACAATTCTCATGCGCGTAGTTTTGAATGGCATAAAGCAAAAGTTGTTTACATGTAAGAAAATAACATATACATGTGTAACTCAGCCTGTTGCAGCAAATCGTAAAAGCAATTTAGTTATTAAACAGTATTAGAAACTAGTATTTTTTTAACATTTCATTATACTATATAATCTATTTTTAATATAACAATGGCTTTTATCAGGTAGTTTATTTTAATTTCAGCCTCAAGCAGGGATTTTTCCACAGTCACCCGAAAATGGTAAGTTCAGCGCCTGGAAGACCTGTTCCTCAACAGAAGGAACAGCGGTCCTTCTTTCCAGTTATAGGCAGATTTCCATGGCGTCGGCCCCACGGAAAAATTCCCCAGCAGAATGTCGTCTTTGCCATTCCCATCCAGGTCGCCCGTATTCATCGTGATCCATCTTCCCCATCGGGCAGCCGGCAGACTGTAAGGTTGAAATTGAAAACTCCCTTTGTTCTCCAGGTAAACAAAGCCCTCTTCCGGTTGATGGACATAGTCGGCAAAAAAGGAGATAGTGGCGATATCGAGGTCGCCATCCCCATCAAAATCCCGGGCCATCGCCTTATAGCACCCGTTAATGGGAAAAAAATATCGCTGCGTGAAATGGTTCTTCCCGTCATTGATAAAAATATAAACACCATGATAGGGCTTTAACACCTGCGAATAATCCGCATTATCCCCACAGGTATACAGGATATCCGGGATTCCATCCTGGTTGAAGTCGGCAAGCTCGAAATAGGAAGAGCCATAAACAGGAGGGAATCGCAGCACTTCCTGCTGGTCGAACACTCCTCCTCCTTTGTTGGTAAAAAGAAATATCCCTTCCTCGCCCTGGGCAAACAATACCCATATATCCGGCAGGCCATCATGATTATAATCCCGGACATATGCCCGGATCGCTCCCGGCGACGACCGCAACACATGACGAACGTATTTCCCATCACCCTCATTTTCCATCCAGGACAAAGCTCCCTTTAGATTGCCGAACTCACAGACCAGATAATCCTCTCGTCCGTCCATGTTGATATCCACAGGAACTATCTGCACCGGTCGCGCCAGCTCACGGAAAAGCGTATTCGTTTTCCTCATCTTTCCTGATGACGTTGCATCGATCGCAAAAACGGTCCCCAGTCTGCTATCATTGGGATTGATGATTCCTATATCGCAGGCCATCATGTCCTCTTTGCGGATATCCAGGTCCACTATCCCTCCTTTCATCCCCAGTGGCAGGGAGTCCACAAGACCCAGGCTGTCATCATATCGCAAAAGGGCGGCAGGCAGCATTGTCCCTACCAACACCTGTCGTTTCGCGCGGCTGGTATCTATAGCAACAAATGATGACACGGGCGTCGAATGAGCACCGGCAGGCTTTTCGGCAGAAAAAATGTCCAGTCCCGTTGTCCGTATGGCCACAGGACGTCGCTGCCCCGGCATTGTGTCGGGAGCATTACCTGTATAGTAATCGATGATATGCTGCCACTGTAGCTTCGGCAGCGCGAGCCTGGGTCTCATGGCCGGCAGAACTCCATTCTCCCAGGTCTTTTTATTCAATAAAGAAGGTTCAGGCAGAAGATGACAGGATCCACAGTAGGCGACGGCCAGCAGTCTTCCCTTCTCGAGGCTGGAATCTGCTATGGGCCGTCCGGCGGCATCCCTGGCAGGGTTTTTACACGAGTACAACAGGACCATTGTACAAACAAGGGCCCCCACTCTTACAGTTGTTATGTAGTCGCCCAGGCCTTTTCTCCTTTCTTATAATCGATGCAGCCCTCGTATTTCCCCGGTACGGCCACATAGCGCAATGCCTTGGTAGCACCCGGCTCGGAAGTGAAATATCCCCAGAGGGTCAGCTCCTTCATCAACCTGAAATAATGTGGAGGGTCATCTTCCTTTTTCTTATCGGTATACTGCTTTTGCTCCTTATCCAGGTCCACCAGCAGATCATGTCTTTCCTGAGCGCTTGCATCGAGGAAGGAATGCCCATTCTTCTTCTTGCTGGCTTCATTCAGCTTTTGCATGCCATCGACAAATACCTTCTGATCCTTCTCGGTGTAACAATCACGGACTATACGGGTCATGAAATCCCCAACCTTCGCCTCCTTGGCGCCCGGAGTATCCGTCGCAGGCAGGATAGTTTCCGCTACCTCGTCCAGAAAGGCGACGTCATCATTCGAGAAATTGATACCGGCGCCTCCGATATTCTTTTCAGGGCGGCCGCATCCGGACAGAAAAGCCTCCGCTCCCAGGATCGTACCACCCAGCAGCAGGCTTACTCTCGATATTGCTTCTCTTCTATTCATAATGCAAATTTTTAAATATTACCTTTTTTAAGCTCATTCACGGCAAAATCCGCTGCCCTGGCCGTCAACGCCATATAGGTCAGCGAAGGGTTCTGACAGGCGGACGAGACCATACAGGCTCCGTCCGTCACAAAAACATTTTTAGCATCCCACACCTGGTTATGCCCATTCAGCACCGAGGTCTTGGGGTCCTTCCCCATGCGCGCCGACCCCATCTCATGAATACCATCCCCTACATGATGCCCATTATCCCACGAATGCACTTTCTTTGCACCCGCAGCCTCCAGCATGGCCACTCCCTCCGCAGCCATGTCCTTCCGCATCTTCTTCTCATTGTCCTTCAGCTCGGCATCCATGTTCAACACAGGCAGCCCCCATTTATCTTTCTTATTCTTATCCAGCGATATCTTATTATCATGATAAGGCAGCAGCTCTCCAAACCCCGTCAATCCCATGGTCCAGGCCCCGGGTTCGGTCAGCGTTTCTTTTAATTCGGCCCCGATGCTCAGCTCCGCCACGCTCCTCTTCCAGTCTTCCCGGCTGGCGGCGCCCTGGTAACCAAAGCCTCTCAGATAATCTCTTTTGTCCCCCATCAGGTTGGCAAACCGGACTATATAAATACCGTTCGCCCGGCGACCATATACATATTTATCTTCATGCCCCTCGAATACTCCCGCAGCTCCCACATTGTAATGGTGGTCCATGATATTATGTCCCAGCTCCCCGCTGCTGCTGCCCAACCCGTCGGGCCATACATCCGTCGCCGAATTCATCAATATCCAGGCGCTGTTCAGTGCACTGGCATTGACAAAGACGACCTTGGCATAGAACTCATACGTCTTGTTCGTCTCCGCGTCCAGTACTTCCACCCCCTTTGCCTTCCTTGTGTCCTTGTCATACAGTATTCTGGTGACAATGGAATATGGTCTCACGGTCAGCTTGCCGGTAGCCACTGCCGCCGGCAAGGTAGAAGACTGCGTGCTGAAGTAGCCGCCAAAAGGACAACCCTCCCAGCAACGGTTCCTGAACTGACATTGCGTTCTGCCCTGTATAGGGGCCGTCAGATTGGCCACCCTGCCGATGATCATATGCCGCTGGCCCTTCCAACGCTCCTTTATGCGCGCCGCTACATCCTTCTCCACACAATTCATTTCCATCGGTGGCAGGAAATCACCATCGGGTAATTGCGCCAACCCTTCCCTTGAACCGCTGACACCCGCAAATCGCTCGACATGATCATACCAGGGCGCAATATCCTTGTACCGTATCGGCCAGTCGATGGCCCAGCCATCCCTCGCATTGGCCCCAAAATCAAAGTCGCTCCAACGATAGCTTTGCCTGCCCCAGAGAATGCTGCGACCTCCCAGCTGATAAGCCCGCCACCAGTTGAAAGGCTTTGTTTCCGTGTAAGGACAGTCCACATCCTTGGCCCAATACTTTATTACAGCCTCCGTAGCGCCCCAGGTCCTTCCGATATAAGGATGATCCTTCAACTCCTGCTGCGTCACCTTTCCCCTATGAGGGAATTCCCAGGGATTCTTAGTCGTATCCGTATAATCCTTTATATGCTCGAAGTTCCGGCCACGCTCCAGCATCAGGGTACGCAGCCCCTTTTCGGTAAGCTCCTTGGCCGCCCATCCGCCGCTGATACCGGAGCCGATGACAATGGCGTCATAGGTGTTCATATATTATATGTTACCTTTTTTAAGCTCGTTCACCGCATGGTCCGCTGCACGCGCCGTCATCGCCATATAGGTGAGCGAAGGATTGACGCAGGCCGCAGAAACCATGAACGATCCGTCGGTGACAAACACGTTCTTCGCATCCCATATCTGGTTGAATGAATTCAGTACGGAGGTCTTCGGATCCTTGCCCATCCGCGCTGTACCCATCTCATGAATTCCTCTTCCAGGATACGGATTGCCATCCCATCCAGATACATTCTTTACTCCGGCAGCCTCCAGCATTTCTATAGCATCGGCTTGCATATCCTTGCGCATCTTATGCTCGTTGTCCTTCAGCTCGCAGTCGATATTCAAAACATTCAATCCCCATTTGTCTTTCTTCGTCTTGTCCAGCGTCACCTTATTTTCATGATAGGGAAGTATCTCTCCAAAACCTCCGATATTCATTCTCCAGGGACCGGGCTCTGTCAACGCCTCCTTGTATTCCTTTCCAATGCTGTATTCCGCCACCTCGTGATTGTACCCTTCGCGGCCTCCTCCACCCTGGTAGCCAAAGCCACGCAGATAATCCCGTTTGTCGCCAAAGAGATTGCGATACCGGGGAATGTAGATGCCGTTGGCGCGTCTGCCGAAATAGTACTTATCCTCATAACCTTCTACATGCCCAGTGGCGCCCACGCCCAGATGATGGTCCATCAGGTTATGTCCCAGCTCGCCGCTGCTGCTGCCCAATCCGTCGGGCCATATATCCGTGGCGGAATTCATCAGTATCCAGGCGCTGTTCAGCGTAGAGGCATTCAAAAAGATGATCTTTGCAAAATACTGGTAGGTCTTGTTTGACTCCGCATCCAGTATCTCCACACCCGTTGCCTTCTTCTTATCCTTGTCGTACAGGATCTTGGTGACAATGGACCAGGGACGTACCGTCAGATTGCCCGTCTTCATCGCGGCGGGCAGCGTGGACGATTGCGTGCTGAAATACCCTCCAAATGGACAGCCCAGCCAGCACTTGTTCCGGAACTGACAGCCCGGCCTCCCGCCATGAGGGACGGTAATATTGGCCACCCGGCCGATGATCATATGCCGCTGGCCCTTGTAGTGCTCTTTTATGCGGGCGGAAACATCCTTTTCCACGCAGGTCATATCATATGGAGGAAGGAACTGGCCGTCCGGCAATTGAGGCAAACCCTCCTTGCTTCCGCTGATCCCCGCGAATCTTTCGGCATAATCATACCAGGGCGCTATTTCCTTATAACGTATAGGCCAGTCTACGCCAACACCCTCTTTTGCATTGGCTTCAAAGTCGAAGTCGCTCCACCGGTAGCTCTGACGCCCCCACATCAGCGACCTCCCGCCAACATGATAACCCCTGAACCAGTCAAATCGCTTTGTCTCCGTGTAAGGACATTCGCTGTCCTTTACCCAAAAGTCCAGGTTCCATTCGTTCAACGGATAATCCCTTTTCAGTACGGGATAATCTTTCTTCATCTGCTCGGTAGCCTTCCCGCGATGAGGGAAATCCCATGCTTCTTTATTGGCGCTCGGATAATCTTTTATATGCTCTATGTTCCGGCCCCGCTCCAGCATTATAGTTTTTAATCCTTTTTCGGTAAGCTCCTTGGCGGCCCAGCCTCCACTGATGCCCGACCCGATCACAATTGCATCATACGTATTGTCAGCCATACTCGTTAGTATTTAAAAATTGAAAAGATCATTTTCACGGACGGTCATTACTACACATCACAGATGCGTACGCCCTGCTTCAGGCTCTTCAGCTTATCAGGCCTGGCAGGTATGAACTCCTGCGCCACATAACCCTTGAACCCCGTAGCCACTATCGCCTTCATGATGGCAGGATAATAAAGCTCCTGCGAATCGTCGATCTCATGACGGCCAGGCACCCCGCCCGTATGATAATGACCAAAATACTGATGATCGTCATTGATGGTCCGGATGACATCCCCCTCATCGATCTGCATATGATAGATGTCATACAACAGCTTGAAATTCTCGGAACCCAGCCGCTTCACCAGCTCGACGCCCCATTTTGAATTATCGCACATCTGGTCCGGATGATTCACTTTGCTGTTCAGCAATTCCATATGGATGATGACCCCGCTCTTCTCCGCCTGCCCGATGATCTTCTTCAGCCCATCCACACAATTCTTTAATCCTGTCTCCCTGTCCATCCCTTCGGAATTACCGCTGAAACAAATGAGGTTCTTATAACCAGCCTTGGCGACAAGGTCGATATGCTCGGTATAATTCTTAATCAGTGTCTCGTGGTATTCCGTATGATTCCAGCCCTTGGTCAGGCTTATCTCCGCCCCATTGCACATGGACGACCAGATACCGTTCTCTTTCAATACAGGCCAGTCATTCGGACCTACCAGATCGATGGCGCTAAAACCTATTTTTTTTACTGCTTTACATAATTGATCCAATGGAACGTCCCCATAGCACCACCGGCATACGGAGTGATTGATATTACCCTTTAAGGCCATGTTCTGTTGATTTGCTTCTTCAGGACTGTCGAAGGATGACAGCATTCCCGCTGTTCCCAATACTGCTGTTCCCGCTACAATGTTCTTGATAGCCAGACGTCGGGAGGATGGATTAGACATAAATGGTTCCGGTCGTTAAAAAAAGTAATTTACAAAATGTTCGCATGCAGCCAGTCATAAAAAAGGATGCATGGCATTAAAAAAGTATTAATTGATCATGCTGCCGCCACTTCCAATCTGTCGGCCTTTTTCCGGTTGCGCATGTATATGACAAGACCCGCAAAAGCTACGATAAGGACCACAGGGATCACAAGCGTCGTATTTAATACTTCAGGCCCGGCCGCAGAACGCGCATTGTTGAATGCTGCCGACAGCTCCGTTCCCGCCGCTGCACTGCGATAAGCATCCAGATCAGCGCCCGCGGGTAACTTTTGCACCATCAGACGGTCATAATATCCACCCATGAATATCATATAGATGGATACACCGAACATGCCTGCCCCGCCCATTAGATTTAGCCCCACAGCGCCGGTCTTGGGAAGATTTTCTGCTACGAATCCGATCATACACGGCCAGAAGAAAGCGACTCCCAATCCAAATATGATGGCAGCTCCAAAAATTGCCGTTCCATGCAAATGGATCATCAGATATATTCCTAAGGCAGAGAGAATGGCAGATATCAGCAATACTCCCTGCGGCGCCAGGCGATGCACCACAGGACTCGCAAAAGCACGCCCCAGCGCCTGTACGCCGGCAACAAATGTCAATATAAGTATGGCATTGTCGGTCACCGTCTTGAATAGCACGTCCGTCCATTGATTCGTAAACAGCTCCGTGATGGCCGTCCCGAACATACAGATGATCATGAAAAGAAAGAGAGGATTGAATAGCGCTTTGTACATATCCGAGGTGCTGACACCCGCCGCCACCCTCTCCGTCACCGGGAAATCCAGCTTAGAGAACAAATACCCGTATATTAAGGTGGGAATAAGCATCAGCGCGATCTCCACCTGTGAGATCCAATAAGGCTTCTGGGCCACATCCTGTGCCAGCGCATGATCCAGCCCAAATACACATAAGGTCCCGATAACGATCCCCGCGGGAAACCATAAATGGAAATGATTTAGCTTGGTAGTCTTGTTGTCGGTGAACAGCGAAGCGACCAGCGGATTACAGGCAGCCTCGACCGTACCATTGGCAATACCGATCAATAAGGTCGATAGGAACAACGTCCAGTATCCATTCGCAAATATAGTCAGCAGAATGCCCGCCAGATGAAGGAAGAATGCGGATACCAATAATTTCTTCATCCCAATCGCATCCACAATAAACCCGCCTATGATAATGGCCAGTGGGAATCCCCAAAAGGCAGTGGCGGCAATTGTCCCTAATTCGGAAGCATTTAAATGAAACCGGACCCCCTGATCATTTAATATCCCAGCCCGAATACCGAAAGAAAGGGAAGTCACCAGCAGCGCCAGGCAGCTGGCTACAAAAAGTTTATTACGATGGATGGTCGAAACAGACATGGCAAGTGTAGTTTTTAATGTGCTTGTTAGGTTTCGTTAGAGTGGTAAATGTACTTTTTTATTTTAAAAAACTACACTGCTAAAGCAATGCTATATCAATAATTCCTTAAAATAGACACTAATTACTTAGAAAATGTACCAAAGGCTTGACAAAAAGATGAATTTCCACTAAGAAGCATTAAAATTGCAACTCCCAACTCTCTGATGGCCCCCGGGCCATCAGAGCGAGCCGTTAGGCCATCAAATATGAGCTTCCCGCCGACTAGGCGGGTCAAACAAAATGGTTTAAAGAAAAAATTAATATAGATGAATCGCAAATTAAAAATGGGAATGATCGGTGGAGGCAAAAACGCCTTCATCGGCGCCGTGCACCGCATCGCCGCCAATATGGACGGACTCATCGAATTGGTATGCGGAGCCCTCAGCAGCAGCCCCGCTACAGCAAAAGAGTCCGGTCTTGCCTTATTCCTGCCGGAAGATCGCATCTACGGCAGCTACAAAGAAATGATAGAAAAGGAAAGCCAGCTGCCCGCTGACAAACGCATGGACTTCGTCACCATCGTCACTCCCAATCACGTGCATTTCGAACCGGCCATGCTGGCCCTGGAAAAAGGATTCCACGTGGTCATCGACAAGCCCATGACCTTTTCGCTGGAGGAGGCTAAGAAGCTGGAAAAAAAAGTCAAAGAGACGGGACTGCTGCTTTGTCTGACCCATACCTATTCAGGCTATCCCATGGTCAAACAGGCCCGGCAGATGGTAAAAGAAGGCGTCTTCGGTAAGATAAGAAAGATATATGTCGAATATCCCCAGGGCTGGCTCAGCCGCCTCTCGGAAAAGGATGGCAGCAAGCAGGCGGAATGGAGAACCGATCCGTCCCGCTCCGGTAAGGCCGGCTGTATGGGAGACATCGGCACACACGCGGCCCACCTCGCGGAATATATCAGCGGCCTGCAGATCAAACAGCTCTGCGCCGACCTGAGCATCTTCGTAAAAGGAAGAGCGCTGGATGACGACGGAAACGTCCTCTTACGGTTCGACAATGGCGCCACAGGGGTACTGTTCGCCTCCCAGGTGGCCGCGGGAGAAGAGAATGCCGTCAAGATACGTATCTATGGAGAGAATGGAGGTCTGGAATGGGCCCAGCAGGAGCCCAATACACTTTTGGTGAAGTGGCTCGACCAGCCTACGCAGGTCTACCGTGCCGGCATGGGCTACCTTTCCTCTTATGCCAAGCACAATACCAGGACCCCTCCCGGTCACCCGGAAGGCTACCTGGAAGCATTTGCCAACCTCTACCGTAATTTTGCGCTGACCCTGTCCGCACGCCTGGAAGGAAGAGAGCCCACACCCGAGCAAAAAGACTTCCCCACGGCCACGGATGGCGTCCGTGGCATGGCCTTCATCGACAATGTCGTCAAAAGCAATGAAAGCCTGGAAAAATGGACCTTCTTCACCATAGATTAAAAAGATTAAAACTCTCGTCAAAACCATTGTCATATGCAAACTATCAAAGGCCCGGGCATCTTCCTCGCTCAATTCCTGGGGGACAAGCCCCCCTTCGATTCACTCGCCTCTATTTGTAAATGGGCAGCCGGACTCGGATACATCGGAGTGCAGATACCCAGCTGGGACAGCCGCTGCATCGACCTCCAGAAGGCCGCGGAAAGTAAGACCTATGCCGATGAGATCAACGGCATCGTACAGGAGGCAGGCCTTCAGATCACCGAGCTCTCCACCCATTTACAGGGACAATTGGTGGCAGTACACCCCGCCTATGACGCACTGTTCGACGGATTTGCGCCTGCCAGTGTGCACAATAATCCCAAGGCCCGCCAGCAATGGGCGGTCCAGCAGCTGAAGTATGCGGCCAGGGCGTCCCAAAACCTGGGATTGAATGCCCATGCCACTTTCAGCGGAGCCCTGCTCTGGCCCACGGTCTATCCCTGGCCCCAGCGCCCTGCGGGATTGGTAGAAACAGGCTTTAAGGAGCTGGCCGCACGCTGGATGCCCATCCTCGATGAATTCGACAGGTACGGCGTAGACCTCTGCTACGAGATCCACCCGGGTGAGGACCTGCACGACGGCGTCACCTATGAGATGTTCCTCGAACGTACCAACAACCATCCCAGGGCCTGTCTGCTATACGATCCCTCCCACTTCGTGCTGCAGTGCTTAAATTACCTGGAATACATCGACAATTACCACGAACGCATCCGCATGTTTCATGTCAAGGACGCCGAATTCAATCCCACGGGCAAACAAGGCGTCTACGGAGGCTACCAGGGATGGGTGGAGCGCGCCGGCCGCTTCCGCTCGCTCGGCGACGGCCAGGTCAACTTCAAATCCATTTTCAGCAAGCTTACGGCCTATGATTACAAAGGCTGGGCCGTGCTGGAATGGGAATGCGCGCTCAAACATCCGGAAGATGGGGCCCGGGAAGGCGCCATTTTTATAAAGGATCATATCATCCGTGTCACGGAAAAAGCTTTCGACGACTTTGCCGGCACCGGCAGCGACGAAAAATTTAATCGCTCCGTACTGGGGTTGCAATAGATTAATTTCGGAACTTGGGGCCCGAAAAACGTCCGGCATTCCGGACAGGGCCCTCATCTAAAAATTGTGAATATGAAGAAAGGACTAGTCTTTATTTTATCTTGCAGCTTGCTCGCAGCAGCCTGCGGCGGCTCTGACAGCTCCAAACCCGCTGAAACAAAGGATTCCGGTAGCTCATCCAGCACGGCTGCCACCGATAATACGGCCGGCAACAAAGCCCTGGAGCTCATCGGCAGCAGCGACTGTACCACCTGCCATCGCCTCAGCAAGGCCAGCAGCGGCGCTTCCATCGGACCGGCTTACGACGAAGTGGCGGCGAAATATGCTCCCGCAGCCGACACCACCATCAACAGGCTGGTGAATAAGATCATCTCCGGCGGCAGCGGCGTATGGGGAACGGTTCCCATGACCCCTCACGCAGCCCTCTCCAAGGATGATGCGACAACAATCGTGAAATACATCATGACGCTGAAGAAATAAGTAACCTACATATGAGAAGATCTTCCTTTTCCCGCGGTATGGCTGTCCTGGCCTTTGTCACCGTCAGCCTGCTCCTGACCAGCGCAACTACCCGTTCCTGGCCGGAAATTTTTGCCAGACCCAAAGTGCTCATCTTCTGTAAGACCAACGGCTACCACCATGCCAGCATAGCAGCTGGTACGGTCGCGATAAAGAAGCTGGGAGAAGAGAATGGCTTCGATGTGGACGTCACAGTAGATTCTACGCAGTTCCGGTACAAGAACCTGAAGAAATATTCCGCACTCATCTTTCTCAGCCCCACGGGTAAGGTATTCGGCCCCGAGGAAGAGAAAGCTTTGCAGAAATACATACACCATGGCGGGGGATTCCTGGGCATACACGCTGCCACCGACTGCGAATACAATTGGCAATGGTATGGCGATCTGGTAGGAGGATATTTCAAATCCCATCCCAAACAGCAGCAGGCCAATATCATCGTCGTGGACAAGGAGAACCCCGCCACCAAAGGCCTTCCCGAAACATGGTCACGCTGGGATGAATGGTATAATTTCAAATACCTCAACCCCAACATCCATGTGCTGTTGAAAATTGACGAAAAATCCTATACAGGTGGAGAGAATGGCGATAATCATCCCATGGCATGGTACCATGAATACGAAGGAGGCAGATCGTTCTACATAGAGCTGGGACATACCGACGAATCCTACTCGGATCCCACCTACCTGGGACTTCTCCTCGGCGGCATTCAATACGCTATGGGCAGGAAATAAATAGGGACCGTCGCCCTATCGTGGCCCCGGTCGTCGGCATCCCTGGCCGGCTCCCGGTTAAAAGGCTTTGGCAAAAGACAGCCCAAACGACCCGTTCTGATAAGTGGGCATCAGCACCGTTGCCGTGGATTTAGCGCCACCGCCAAATACGTGCTGTATCTTCGGATAGAGCCAGTAGGCCAGACGGGTGCTCGCAATGCCAAATCCGGCGCCGGCCACAACATCATTGAACCAGTGCTTGTTGTTATACATGCGAAGCAGGCCGGTGGTGGTAGCCACTGCATAGCCGGCTATCCCATACCAGGGACTGACGTCCTTATATTCCATACGCAGGAACTCCGCATTGGCAAATGCCTCAGCCGTATGCCCCGACGGAAATGAATTATACGCAGAACCATCAGGCCGCAATACATGCGTGCTGTTCTTCAAAGAAAAAACGGCCCCATTGACAAAGAGCTGCGACATCAGCAGGAGTATCGTCCTGTCCTTGAAATTATGAGCGCCATGGACCCCCGCGGCATTCAATCCATACACCGCCAGGGCAGGTACGAACATCAGGTAATTATCCGCATGCATGGGACGATGCGGGTCCTCCGTCCATATTTCTTCCTTGATCTTGGAATTGACATGCTGTAGTCCGCTGACATGAATGGCCGTAAATCCATAAGCGACCATGGCGGCAGGCAGAACAAACGACCCTGCAGGGAAAGGCTTGCGATAATCCGGAATGCTCCAGTCCAGATGATGACGAAAGGGCGCCGTATCAGGTACGCTCGCTGATGCCGGCGTAAAGCTTATCTCTTTAATGACATTGCCATTGTTAAGGGAAAGGGAATCCTGTGACCTGGCGGAGAGGCAGACGCAGACAGACAGCGTCAACACAGTTGCCATTTTCATCATGCGGGGCTTGTTTTTAGTCGTGAATGATTACAACGGCAAAAATCAGAATAAGTTCTGTCGAAACTCTGATTTTCTGTCGCAAACACCCCTCAAAGGGGCAATTTAACACGAAATTAAGGACTTTCCCCGACAATTTCACCTGAGGCGTATCACACCATGGGCAGTTTGTACCCATTATGGTATTCCTTCACCAGGTACTCCTGGTTGATCTTATCCTCGCCGAATTTTCCCGCTTTTTCGTCCCATACCAGCCGCTGTCCGCTGCGGAAGCTGATATTGCCCATCTGGGCCACGGTAGCTACGTGGGATCCCGCCTGTATGCTGCAGCGCAGATCCTCCATTTTCCGGCTGCGCACCACGTCTATAAAATTGGCCATATGCTTGTCCAGCCCATTGTCCGAGGGCTTTACAAAAGGCTTGCTTACCTTGTTCTTTGACTGTCTTTCCTCGATGACTTCCCAGCCTCCCCTGCTAAGCACCAGGGTGCCGTTGTTGCCGATATAAGCAATGCCATGGTCGCGGCCATACGAACCATTGTCGATACCCATGGCATGGTCCCATACCAGATTAAATCCATCAAACTGATAAAGTGTTGTCAATGTATCAGGCGTCTCCTCATAGAGATCAGGATAAGCAAAATTTCCTCCCAGCGCGGCAATGGTCCTGGGAACCCCGGCCTTCATGCCCAATAGCCCATAGTCCAGCAAATGAACCCCCCAGTCGGTCATAAGCCCCCCGGCATAATCCCAGAACCAGCGGAAGTTGAAATGGAACCTGCTGGCATTGAAGCTGCGGGCAGGCGCAGGCCCCAGCCACATTTTAAAATCCACCCCCTCCGGCGGATTGGAATCCGGCACCACCGGCCCCGGCTTCATCCAGCCCTGGTAACACCAGACCTTCACCGTACGTATATTACCCAGCACACCTGATTGTACATAATCCACCGCATCCTTGAAATGCTGCTGGCTGCGCTGCCACTGCCCTGCCTGGACCACCCGGTTGTATCGCTGCTGGGCAGCCATCATGGTCCTGCACTCGCCAATGGAATTACCCACCGGCTTTTCTACATAGACATCTTTCCCCGCCTGACATGCCTCGATCATGATCAGCGCATGCCAATGATCAGGAGTGCCGATGATCACCGCGTCGATATCCTTCTGTTCCAGCAGCTTCCGGTAGTCGGAATAGGTCTTCACCTTGCTGGTATCCACATTCATCTTCGAAAGGTCTTTCATCCTTCTGTCCAGGACATTTCTGTCCACGTCGCAAAGCGCCACTACATTGACGCCCGGCAATTTCAAGGCAGCCGAAAGATCGGCCCATCCCATTCCATTGATGCCGATAGCTCCTATGTTGATATGGTCCGCGGCAGACATACGCTTTAGGGATGAAAATGTCTTACTGTCAAAGGAAGAAAGCAAAAGAGCTCCGCCTGCTGCGAGGGAGCCCGTGTGAAGAAATTGTCGACGGGTTGGCATAGCTTCGTAAGTTGATTACGATGCCAATTTAAGGAAAAAGTTTAAACCGATTGCAATATGGTCATAAATACTTGTCACGGTAGCGGCAGGTATTTATTGGTGCAGGGGCGCAGAAAGTATTTGCTAATCCTTATGCCTGTTGATGCTGGTCGACTCCGATCCCTTATGTTTCGAATATTTTATATAATCCTCGGAACTGTGAAGAAATGCATCCCTGAAAGATTCGAATACCTCCTGGGACTGCTTCTTATCATTTACAATAAACTCCTTATTGTCCAGGGAAAATGACACATCATCCAATTGCGTCACCAATCCTTTATCTTTTAGCTTCTCGAGAATAGGCAGAATTACCTTGTCCCTCGATTGCAGGGCTCTTCTTGTCGCTTCTGTCGAATGCAGCAGCCTTTCCTGATCCCGATAGAGCCGTTGCTGGTTATTCATCAGCCTTTCTGATCGCAGACGGGCCAAACCTTCCGTTCTTAGTTCCGCCTCCTTCAATAGCCGCTGGTTCCTCGCCAGCAGTTCTACATTCTGATGATTCCGCAGATCCAGCATGGCCCCCGCCTCCGCCAGCCGCATTTTGTGAAGGGCATCCTGTTGCAAAAGGGTTAACGTATCCTTATTGGCCTTTAGATATTCCAGGTTCAATTTTGCCTGCTCCATTTCCAATTCCCTCTGCTTCGCAGCCAGTTTCGCGCCCTCCTCATTCAGCCGCTGCTGCTGCGCCTCCAGCTCCTTCCGCTGCTGATCCAGCATACGATTCCACTCCCGTTCCTTCTCCGTACCTGCCGTATCTTTGCCAGTCGCCGGCTTCTTCGACGTATCCGCTGCTGCCACCATGGTCCATTCGCCCGGCCTCCTTGTCTCCTGCATCTTCGCAGGTTTTTCCATCTTTACAGGTTTCTCCAGTTCCACCATATCCGCAACAGGCACGACTTCCACCGGCGGCGCCTGCCATATCGTTTCCACTTTCGGCGCCGTCACGGCCAAGGGCGTTTGACGGGGATGGGCCATCACAAGCCCGGCCATCATAAACAGACAGGTCAGTAAAAATATCTTTTCCCGGACATCCAGGGTCTTGTCATCCCGATGGACGATCCTCCTTACACGCCGGAGCAAATGATCCTTCCCGCTGGCAAATGCAAGAGTATACCGGGAGTGTCTGTATTCCTGGAATGATACCAGGGCATTGATAAGGTCTTTTTTACTATTCGTTTCCCCTACCGCAATGTCGTCACAGCAATTCTCTCTCTCCTCCCGTATCAGCGACGATATCCACAAAACGGCCGGGTTAAAGAAGAAAAGCACTTCCGCAAAACACTGGAGAAGATTGGTGAGATAATCCTTCCTCCGGATATGCGCCAGCTCATGCAGCAAAATGGCTTCCATCTCCTGCACAGGCAGCTGCGCCAGCAAACCCAGGGGCGTAAGGATCACAGGCTTCAATACCCCCGCCATCATAGGCGCCTTTATGGCAGAGGACTCCAGTATTCGCACTGCCCTTTTTATCCCGATGCGCTCCGCCAGTTCCGTCACCCGATCGCTCCAGTAGGCAGAGGGTGCGCTCGTCCGATAGTATCGGAGACGTTGCACGGTCCACAAATCAGCCAACAGCTTCATCAAACGAATTGCCAGAATGATAAACCAGATGGCCACTATCATATTTGCCCGCTGATTGAAGAACAATATCAGCCGCTCTCCCCAGGATTGCCCGGTACCTGCATACAATGCGCTCGCAACAGGCGTATCTACAGGCAGAGTAGCATAATAAATGGCCCCGCTGCCGGATGCAGCATCCGAAGCAGCGACCGGAACCCTCAGCTCCAGGAAAAAAGTAGTTCCCGCCCCTGCTATAAAAAGACACAAAACACCGAGAAGAATATTGTACCGCCATACAGGTGCAGACCTCCGGGTAAACAAAATGACCAGCCCCGTGAGAATAGCCAGCGCGAGCCCCTGCCAGAGGGAATGCACAAGGGTCCAGAATAGTGCGCTGACAATGTCTTCCCTGAATAGGGAAAATAAAAAAGATACCCGCATATAGTTAAAGTTTTATTTCTCTTCCTTATCCAGCTGATCCAGCATCTTCCTGATCTCAGAAAGCTCTTCCTTCGAAGGTTTTTTGTTACCCAGCAGCTGCATCATCAGACTGCTGGCCGATCCATCATAAAGCGAGTCCACAAAACGCTCCAGCATGAACCCCTTGAAGGTCTTCTCTTCCACAACAGCGCTGTACACATGTTTCATCGCGCTTTCATCCCTTTTTAGGATATTCTTTTCCACCATTATCTGCATCAGCTTCAGCGTAGAAGTGTATTGCACAGCCCGCTTCTGCTCATTCAATGTGTCATTGACCTGCCGTACAGTGGATGGTCCATGCTTCCACAATACCTGGAGTATTTCCAGTTCCGACCGGGTCGGTTCCGGCCGCTTGTTCTGTTCATTTTCCTTCTTCATAATACTAAGGTAGGAAATTTTTCGTACGAACAAATAGGTAGAGAAGGTTTTTTACAAAAAAAACCGGCCGAGGATCGGCCGGTTCATCTTTCAAGGAAATATTGTTTACAGCCTGGTAAGGACCACGGTCTCAGTCGCCACATCATGCTTTTGCACGGGCATACCCGAGCTGTTGTCTACAAAGCTGCTGTCCAGCTTCATTATCATGGTCAGCGTATTGCCACTGAGTGAATATTTACCCCCCGAGGCGCCGCTCGCCCCCATCGAAGAAAAACCTCCTGAAGGGAAATAGATGCTGTCCGCGCCTACCAGCTTGAAGCTGGCGACAGAATTGGTAGGAGGTATCGTAAGGGAAAAAGGCATTGTTCCCGCATCCTGTTCGACATCATTTACATAATATATATAGCTCGCGTCGAAATCCACGCTATAGGATAATCCTTTCGCTGTCATTACCCCGCCGCCGATAGCAACGGTACCCTTATTGTTCGTCGAGGTATAGCTGGAGGTCGTCACAGTCTTTTCAATGTCATCCTGGCTATAAGTCACCACCTCGGTACTGCTGGTAGTCGCACTAAGGGAAGTAAAATTCCAGTTACCGTCCAGGGCGCTTTTTTCACCCGAGTCTTTTTTACAGGCGGCAAATAAAAGGAGAAGGCTTGCTGTTGGCAGTAAAATTTTCATACGCATATTTAGGAGTTTTTGCATCAACAGTTAAATATAATGTTTATTGCCTTCACCTGCAACCCCCTCCTTACTGCCTCCCCTAATAGATAGTAATTTATTCCCTGGCCATTTCCATCGTCGTAAGTGCGCTATCTTATATCCCCGTATACAACCTCCTGACATGAAAAAAGCTACCCTGTCCCTACTGTTCTCCTGCCTGATACTGACGGCCATCGCACAAAATGATTCGGCCTCCGAGTCTTTCCTAAGGAAAAAATTTTACTCCGAATATATTACCCTGTCCGAGAAACAGCCTGCCCAGGATTCCCTTGCCTGGTTCAGCCAGATCAGCGTCATCGATCTGCGAAAGGATACCTCGCGCATCGGACTCTCCGGCACCAGGTACACCCGCAGACAGATGTTCTTTCATACAAATGCTTCCAACACCATCCAAACCTGGCTTCGCGGTAATTATATACACGGTGCAGATAAAAGATCGCTCCTGGTGGCGATAAAAGACCTTTGGCTATTCGATAGCGAAGAAGAGCTGACGGAAGGTCAACGGGAGTTACCGGCATCCGCACTTCCACCAGGCTCACCCTTTTCCGGCTGAACATCCAGTCGGGAGAGATAGAGCTCTGACCATGTCACAAAAACAACCCCCCGCCTGTCCTATGTGCAAAAAGAATGAAAAAAGACAGGATCATCTATCGGGCCTCCACAGGCATAATAGCTTTCGTTATGCTGTTCAGTATCATTAGCTTCACATTTTTTGACCATTTCATCTATCCCGAAGGTGCCTTCCAGCACCTGCACCTGCCCGGCTATTTTAAGGTAGAGCTCACCACTGCCAAAACATTGGGCCTGCTCGCGCTCTTGATACCCTCTGTCCCTTTTAAAATAAAAGAATTCGCCTATTTTGGTTTTGCTATCACGCTGACTTCCGCCGTCATCGCGCATTCCTCCATTGGCGATAAATGGTATAATATCGTAGATCCCCTTGGATTCCTTGTCGTGCTGGCCATTTCCTATCGGTATTTTCTCAGATTGAAAAAAGCCGGCCCGAAGGCCGGCCTTTCTTGAATTCTCATGTAACTCCCCTATGCAGGCTTATATACCCAAACAGCAAACGTGCCGGGAATGATCTTGCGCGTCCCTGGCTCGAACTGCGGAGCGCTGAAATATATCTTCCGGGTCTTCTTATCGAATGCCATTGTCTTCGCACGCTGTGTCGTGGTAAGGGTTTGAATAACCTTATATTCGTCTGCCGACTGCTGCTGGATAATAGTAGCCGTCGCATCTCCATTGGACACAAAGATCAGCTTATGTGCTGCGTCGTATATGACCGCATCCACACCGGCGCCTATCGGCAGGGTCGTTATTACCTTTCCGGTGACGGCATTCAGCACGCCAAGTCCCTTATTCGTACGACATCCCGTAAAAAGACGCTGATTCCCCGCATCGAAGGCCAGCCCCGTGGGTCCGCCGCAGGGGGCCAGGGGATAGGTTGCTTTTACCGTAAAGGTCTTCGTATCGATGACCTTTATGACATTCATATCCTCGATATTATTATAGATCAGCCCCTTCCCATTGGACACTGCAAACTCCGGCCCTCCTCCAAGATCGATCTTTTTCTCCTCCTCCAGCGTTTGTGTATTGATGGCAATGGTGCTCTTGCCATCTCCATTGAATACAAACACCTTTTTGGAAAAAGGATCATAGATAATGCCGTCAGGGTCCTTGCTGCTCAACGGTATGGTCTTCATCGTCTTGAAGCTGGTAAGATCAAAAACCACTACCGCATCCGCCCTCCCATCGCTGATAAATCCCTTGTTCACCTCATTTACGATCGCCACCCCATGCACCCCCTTCATTCCATCGATGACCGCGATAGGCAGTTCCGTTGCCAGATCGATCACATTGAAGGCAGTGCCATGCGATACGAACAAATGGTTATTGACCTCGTCGATGGCCATGTAGTCATACCCGCCATCTCCGGGTACAGGTATCTTCTTTTCGAATGTATACTCCTGGGCATGCACCGTGCAGCAAAATGCCATTGCAAACAGCGACATACCAAAAGGTCGAAGGCTCATTTTCATTTTTTTTAAAACCGGCAACGGGTCGGTCGTCTGTAACCAGGCGTAGCGAAGGTTACGACCGAGAAGGACCGTGTCGAAGCAGCTCTGGCGAAGTCCTCTTTTTTTACAAACCGTAGGGCCGAAAATCAAATCTATTGGCCAATCCTGTAGAAAATTTGTTTTTAGTGCTTGTTTCCCCTGCCATCCGAAGTATAAGCCCCGATGTCACTGTTATATGTGGGATTACCCTTCCCAAGGGCGGGCGAGCCGGCCTGCAGGTGAAAGTCATTGCTGGTAGTCGCTCCATTAGGCGTTTCCACCTTCGCGTCAAAGCTCTTGAACAGCGGGTCCTTGTCCCCAACCTGGGCAGAGATAAGGTCGGTGGCTTGAGGTTTGCCGTACCCATCGTTCGGATAGAAATTGCCCCGGATGCTGATCTGCAAATTACCTCCCTGGGTAGTATCCACGTAGGTATCCTGCGAAGCATAAAAAAGATTATTACCATAGTGAGTGTCGGCCGCAGAAGTATCCGCATCCTTAAAAATTTCGAGCCCATGGTAATTATCCACCATGATATTGTTGTAGACATTCGCCTTTGCATTCACACCCACCGAAATCCCATTTCCAGGTTCCGCCTGCCCCCTGCGCCATCCATTGCTCACCATTGTATTGTTATAAACATCGACAGATGTCTGGGGAAGGGGCGCCGTCTTGCTGGTCTCGAGCTTTACACCGGTGCCTGCCTGGCTATAGATCACATTGTAAGCCACGGTGCCCGTAACACCCGATTTCAGGTTGATCGCCTCTCCATCGGTGCTGCCCGAGCAAAGAATGGTATTCCGGAGAATGGTTACTTTGGCGCCACTTTCCATACGCATCAGATCGTCCTGCCCATTGGTAAACCAGCTGTCCTCGATGTCCACATTGATGGGCGAGGTCACCAGCACGGTTTTCCGGGAGCTGCCGGTGGGATCAGGCCCGCCCGTATTGTCGATATGCGCCCATTTGATGGTCACGGATTGGGCGCTGTCACACTGAAAACCACCCCAGGAACCCGGCTGCTTGCTGTCGGAATTGAAATAGATAGGCTGGTCCTGTGTACCCACCAGCAGCAATACTCCCTGCACATTGATCTGGGCATCGCCTTTTACCACCACGGTTGTCCTCGTCTGTGACAGTACTGACTGTCTTCCCATTGGCATCCGTACAGGAGACGATAGCCCCATATAATCTGTCCTGGGTACTGTGACTGAATACCTTCCCTTTAAGCGGAACCTGGGAGTACCCGGATAAAGCAGCAGCAGTAAATAAAGCAGTTAG
>Ga0157372_10001008_pt1 | contig 30796 bp, 26 predicted proteins | sample C55metaG_FD_115307 | JGI IMG/M metagenome (GOLD analysis project Ga0157372, IMG submission 115307) | Corn rhizosphere microbial communities from Kellogg Biological Station, Michigan, USA - C5-5 metaG | ecosystem: Host-associated > Plants > Roots > Rhizosphere > Soil | place: USA: Michigan...
GCGACAACCAATGCGAGCCAGCGCGTCATGACGCGGCCTCCGCGGCGCGCGGCGGCACCGGCGCGAAATACCCGACCAGCAGCATGAGGACTCCCACGGCGATGAACGAGACGATGCGCGCCACACCCGTCACGTGCGACAGGTCGAGCACGAAGAGCTTGATGACGACGAGGCCGAGGAGCGCGGCGCCCGCGATCCACACGACGCGGCCGGCCCGCTTCGTGGCGAAGAGCATCACCGCGAGTGCCAGGCTCGTCCAGAAGATCGAGAGCGACGCCTGGACGAGCTTCGAGGCGAGCATCGGGCCCAGGATGTACGGGATGCCCGCGTAGTGGTGGATCGAGCGCAGGAGGATCGCGTTGAGCCAGAGGAAGGCGATCGCGGCGACCGCGATGCGCACGGGCGGGCGCAGGTCCTCCAGCGGGTCGAGGCTCGAGCGGCGCCACGCCATGACGAGCGACGTCACGCAGAGGATCGCAAGGATGTGCGCGAGGTCGAGCGCGTTCGCGACCGGCATGTACGGCAGCGGGTCGCTGCGGCCATCGTGCGTGATGTTGGCGACGACGCTCCACGCCAGCAACGAGGCCGCGAGGGTCACGCCCGCGCCGATGCGGTAGGCGTGAAGATTGTCGCGCACCGGCCACGCGGTGTCCGCGCGGCGCGCCGACAGCAACGTCAGCACGGCGCAAGGGCCGATCGCATAAGCCGCAATCGTCCATGCGCTGTGCGGCGCGGCATAGAGCGCCGCGTACCAATGGAGCTCGACCGCGATGATGCCGGCGAGCAGGAGCGCGGAGAGCGTGTGCATCACGGGCCGGTAGGCCGGCCATGCGAAGCGCTCGTGGTGATGGAGCGCCTCGACGAGCGAGACCAGCGCGAAGACCCACGCCGCCCAGCCGAGGCCGCCGAAGAGATGGCCCTTGTCGAGGAACTGCAGGCCGAAGGCGATCACCAGCGCCACGGGCAAGGCGAGCGCGGGCCAGCGCGCCTCGCGCCAGTCCATGCGCCGCGCGAGGTGCGAGAACACGTGGGAGGTCGCCGCGAGCACCGCGACCCTCGCCGGCTCGCGCAGGTCGAACGCCATGAACTGCTCGATGTCGTGGCGCGCGGCATACAGCCACCAGGCGATCCCCCATACGAAGGCCACGCCGGGGACGATGCGCGGGACGGCGACTTTCGTCGCGCGCCCCATGACGCGTGACGTCATGCATCCTGCGAGCGCGATGATGAGCGCACCGATGAACGTCGCATCGAGCCACGGGAAGCCGGCCGCGCGGGAGGCGAGCCCGAACTGGACGCCCGCCGCGACCTGCAGCATCGCGCCGAACGCGGTGCCGGCGCGGCGTCCCTGCCGCAGGCTCACCCACACGATGCCCGCGCCCTCGAGCGCCCAGAAGGCCGAGGTCCAGCGCTCGTCGAGCGCGAACGGGATCGCGAGCGTCGCGAAGATCACGCCGAGCGCGAGGAAGCATTCGGCGAGCGCCGCGAAGCGCTCGTGCTTCGAGCGCTTGAGCGCCGCGGTGAGCGCGAGATAGAGCGCGGACGCCGCGACGCACGAGTACGCCATGCCCAGGTCGTTGCCGCGCATGAGCGCCGCCTGGATGCCGAAGGCGCCGAGCGGCACGCCGAAAATGATCGTGCCGTCGACCGCACGCCTCACGTCCCGCGCATCGGGGCGCGCGTGCAGGATCGCGATCGCCACGTAGAGGAGGAAGAAGGCGACGAGGAAAGGCTCGGTCGTCGCGAGGTAGTCGGGCTGGTAGAACTTCCAGCCCCAGGCGAGCCCGATGAAGAACGTGAAGGCGAACCCCATGATGTTGAGCGAGCGCCACGACTTCCTGAGGGCCACGAGCGCGATGCCGAGGTTGAGCAGCAGGTAATAGCTGAAGAGCGCGACGTGGCTCCCCTGCCCCGTCGACGCGAGGATAGGCGCCAGGAAGCCGCCGCCGGTGCCGAACACCGCGAGCACGAGCGCGTCCTGCGCGATGGCGAGGAAGGCCGCGAAGACCGCGATCGCGGCGAGCAGCACGAAGGCCGCGGTGCCGGGCAGCAGGTGGTAGAGGCGATAGGCGGCGAAGACCACGAGGTACAGGACCGCGACGCCGCCGCCTTGCAGGCCGAGCGCGTAACCCGCGCGGCGTTCGCGCAGGCGCCATCCGATCACGAGGAGGGCGACGCCGACGAGGGCCACCGCGCCCACGCGCAGCTCGGGCGGCACGAGGCTGTGCTCGACCGCGTACTTGAGGAGGAACGCGAGGCCGATGAAGAGGACGACGAGGCCCACGCGCGCGATGGTGTTGCCGCCGGTGAGCCAGGCGAGGACGAGATTCGGTTTGTCATCCCGGCGAAGGCCGGGATCCGATTGGGGTAATTGGGCCCCGGCCTTCGCCGGGGCGACAGGCCGCGCCTGGGCGAGAGACGCCGGCGAAGCCACCGGCCGCGCCGCAACACCCCGCGGAGGCGGGACGCGAGGGATCGCTTCCGGCACGATCGGCTGCACGGGCATGGGACGCTCGCCGGTGCGGTCGAGGGCCTCGCTCGCATCGGCCTCGCGCGACGTCTGCACCGGCGGCGACGCCTGGGCGGGGCGCGACGCTTCGACGGACTCGAGGCGGCGCGAGAGCGCGGCCACGGCCTTCTCCAGCGTTTCGATCCGGCGGCTGACCGCGTCCCGCGCGTTCGATGCGCGCGCGAGGTCGAGGACCAGCCCGAGGATGAAGCCGACGAGGCCCATCGCGAGCCCCGCCTCGAGCTTCCCGACGAGGGCGCCCAATCCGGCACCGACCGACAGTCCGAGCCACTTCATGCGGACCTCCCCACGAGTGAGTGCACGATTTCCTGCAACGACTCCGGTGTCGCCGCGGCGGGTGCGACGGCGTGGGCCGCTTCGAGCGCGATGCGGCGGAAAGGCGAGAGCGCGCGGATGTTCGACATCGCGCGCCCGTGACGGCGGCTGAAGAAGCTGCCCCACAACCCGCGGAGCGCCAGCGGGATCACCGGCACGGGCGTGCGCTCGACGATGCGGCGGATGCCGGGGCGGAACGGATAGAGCTCGCCCGTATCGGTGATGCGGCCCTCGGGAAAGATGCACACGAGCTCGCCCGCCTCGAGCGCGCGCGCCACCTCGTCGAAGGCGGCGTTCATGAGCTTCTCGTCGACCTTCGCGGGCGCGACGGGAATCGCCTTGCCGGTGCGGAAGAAGAACGAGAGCACGGGGGTGGCGAAGATCCGGTGGTCCATCACGAAGCGGATGGGGCGCGGGCTCGCCGCGAGGATCACCATCGGGTCGACGAAGCTCACGTGGTTGCAGATGAGCACCGCGGGGCCCTTCTCGGGAATGTTCTCCAGCCCGCGCTTCTCGAGCCGATAGACCGAGTGGATGAGCATCCACGCGAGGAAGCGCATCAGGAACTCGGGCACGAGGAAGTAGATGTAGGCCGCGACCGCCGCGTTCATGAGGCCCACGACGAGGTAGAGCTCCGGCAGCGTGAGGCCCATCTTGAGGAGCGCCACCGCCATGAGCGAGGCCGCCACCATGAAGAGCGCGTTGAGGATGTTGTTCGCGGCGATGATGCGCGCCCGGTGCGAAGGGTCCGCGCGGGCCTGGATCAGCGCGTAGAGCGGCACCGAATAGAGCCCCGCGAAGAACGCGAGCAGGAAGAGATCCGCCATCACGTGCCAGAGCGGATGGTCCACCCCCCGCGTCGTATTCCAGAGGTCGATGGCGAAGAGGGTCATGCCGATCGAGCCGAAGGGCACGAGCCCGATCTCCACCTTGCGATCCGAGAGCCGCTCGCACGCGACCGAGCCCAGGCCGATGCCGATGGAAAACGTGGCGAGCAGGAGCGTCACCACGTTCTCGTTCGCGCCCAGCACCTCCCGTGCGAACGGCGTGAAGGACGTGAGGAAGATCGAGCCGAAGAACCACATCCACGAGATGCCGAGCAGCGAGTTGAAGACCGCGGTGCGCGGCTTGGCGAGCTCGAGGTTGCGCCAGGTCTCGCTGAAGGGATTCGGGTTGATGCGAAGGAGCGGATCGACGGGCGGCGTCCGCGGCACGAATTGCGAGGTGACGCGCCCGAGGACCGCGATGGCGAGGCACGTGACGGAGACGTTCGCGACGGCGCTCCCGGCGGACGACTCGAGCAGCCCGCCCGCGATCGTGCCGCCGAGGATCGCGACGAAGGTGCCCATCTCCACCAGCCCGTTGCCGCCGGTGAGCTCGCGCTCGTCCAGGTGTTGCGGCAGGTACGCGTATTTCACCGGGCCGAAGAGGGTCGAGTGCGTGCCCATGAGGAAGACGCAGAGATAGAGGGCCCACGCGGTGTGGGTCGCGAAGGCGATGGCCGCCAGCGCCATGATGCCGATCTCGAGCTCCTTCACGCGGCGCATGATCCACGCCTTGTCGAGCTTGTCCGCGAGCTGCCCGGCGGTCGCGGAGAAGAGGAGGAAGGGCACGATGAAGACGCCGCCGATGATGAAGCCGGCGGTGCCGGGATCGATGCCGCCCCAGTCGGCCGCGCGATAGGTGGCGAGCAGCGTGAAGGCGAACTTGAAGAGGCTGTCGTTGGCCGCGCCGAGGAATTGCGTCCAGAAGAGGGGCGCGAAGCGGCGTTGCTTGAGGAGCGCGAACTGGCTCACGCCTTCTCCCGGATGTAGTGCAGCACCGCGGCGAGGGACTCCTGGAGGAAGTCCTTGTCGACCCAGTAGTAGACCTCCTTGCCCTGCTTCTGCGATTGCAGGACGCCCGCGTCCTTGAGGAGCTTCAGGTGGTGCGAGACGGCCGAGCGCGACAGGGTCGAGACGTCGACGATCTGGCCCACGTTGAGCCGCTCGCCGCGCTCGAACGTGAGCAGGATGCGCTGGCGGTGCTCGTCTCCCAGCGCGGTGAAGGCGCGCGAGATCGTGCGCCATTCGCGCGGAATCGCCTTCAGGTAGTGGCGGTTCATGTAACCATGTTCTTGGTTATGTGGTTGCGTGTCAAGTGACGCAGCTCACAGTGGTGGTACACTGTGGATCGCGATAATCCCCAGAAATCTCTTCCGCCTCAGTAGCTTAGCCTCCATGCCCGACGACCTCCGCAAGCACGCGCTCGACTACCACCGCGACCCGGTTCCCGGGAAGATCGAGGTCTCCGCCACCAAGTCCCTGATAACGCAACGGGATCTGGCGCTGGCGTACACGCCGGGCGTGGCCGAGGTGTGCCTCACGCTGAAGGACGATCCCGCCACCGCGCGCCTGTACACCGTGCGCGGCAACCTGGTGGCGGTCGTCACCAACGGCACGGCGGTGCTGGGGCTGGGCAACATCGGGCCGCTCGCCGCGAAGCCGGTGATGGAGGGCAAGGGCGTCCTCTTCAAGAAGTTCGCCGGCATCAACGTCTTCGACATCGAGCTCGCCGAGAACGACCCGGACAAGCTGGTCGACATCATCGCGGCGCTCGAGCCCACCTTCGGCGGCATCAACCTCGAGGACATCAAGGCGCCCGAGTGCTTCTACATCGAGAAGAAGCTGCGCGAGCGCATGAAGATCCCGGTCTTCCACGACGACCAGCACGGCACCGCGATCATCGTGGGCGCGGCGATCGTGAACGGGCTGCGCGTGGTGGGCAAGGACATCGCGAAGGTGAAGCTCGTGGTGTCCGGCGCCGGTGCCGCGGCCCTCGCCTGCCTCGACATGCTGGTCGCCCTCGGCATGAAGATGGAGAACATCTGGGTCACCGACATCAAGGGCGTCGTCTACCAGGGCCGCAAGGAGGAGATGGACGAGAACAAGGCCCGGTATGCGCGCAAGAGCGACGCGCGCACGCTCGGCGAGGTGATCGCGGGCGCGGACGTGTTCCTCGGGCTCTCGGCCGGCGGGGTGCTCAAGAAGGAGATGGTCAGGAAGATGGCCGCGAAGCCGCTGATCCTCGCGCTCGCGAATCCCGAGCCCGAGATCCGGCCGGAAGCGATCCGCGAGGTGCGCGACGACGCGGTCATCGCCACCGGGCGCAGCGACTATCCGAACCAGGTCAACAACGTCCTCTGCTTTCCCTTCATCTTCCGCGGCGCGCTCGACGTCGGCGCCACCTGCATCAACGAGGAGATGAAGCTCGCGTCGGTGCGCGCGATCGCCGACCTCGCGATGGCCGAGCAGTCGGACATCGTGGCGCAGGCCTACGGCGTCGAGGACCTCAAGTTCGGGCCCGATTACCTGATCCCGCGGCCCTTCGATCCGCGCCTCATCGTGAAGATCGCACCGGCGGTCGCCAGGGCGGCGATGGATAGCGGTGTCGCGACGGCCCCCATCAAGGACTGGGCCGCCTACCAGCAGCAGCTCTACGAGTTCGTGTACCACTCGGGCCTCATCATGAAGCCGATCTTCGCGCAGGCGAAGTCGGCGCCGAAGCGCATCGTCTTCACCGAGGGCGAGAACGAGCGGGTGCTGCGCGCGGTGCAGGTGATCGTCGACGAGGGGCTCGCGAAGCCGATCATCGTGGGGCGCCCGGCGGTGCTCGAGCGGCGCATCGAGCGCTACGGCCTTCGCATCCGCGCGGGCGAGCACTTCGAGCTCGTGAACCCCGAGGACGATCCGCGCTTCCGCGACTACTGGACCGAGTACTACAACCTCATGCAGCGGCGCGGCGTCTCGCCGCCGTACGCGAAGCTCGAGATGCGCCGGCGCCTCTCGCTCATCGGCGCCATGATGATCCGCAAGGGCGAGGCCGACGGCATGATCTGCGGCATGATCGGCACCCATCGCGGCCACCTGCCCTACATCGACCAGGTGATCGGCCGGCGCGAGGGCGTGAAGAACTACTACGCGATGAACGTGCTGATGCTGCCCAAGCGCACGGTCTTCATCTGCGACACGTACGTGAATCCGGATCCGACGCCCGAGCAGATCGTCGAGATGACGGAGCTCGCGGCGGGCGAGATCCGAAGCTTCGGCCTCGTGCCGCGCATCGCGCTCCTCTCGCATTCGAGCTTCGGCACCAGCAACGATGCCTCGGCGGTCAAGATGCGCACCGCCCTCGAGATGCTCTGGGCCAAGCGCCCCGACCTCGAGATCGACGGCGAGATGCAGGGCGACGCCGCGCTCTCCGAGGACGTGCGCCGTGAAGTGATGCCGAACTCGAAGCTCACCGGGGATGCGAACCTGTTGGTCATGCCGTGCCTCGATGCCGCGAACATCGCGTTCAACCTGCTGAAGGTGGTGGGCGGTGCGGGCATCACGGTGGGCCCGATCCTGCTGGGATGCGCGCGCCCCGTGCACATCCTCACGCCCCACGCGACCGTGCGCCGGCTGGTGAACATGACGGCACTCGCCGTCGTCGACGCCCAGGAACTGGAACACCGCGCTTGAGCCCGGTCCGTCTCGCCCGCGCGCTCGGCGAGCCCGCGACGATCGGCGTGTGCGCGCCCGCGGGCCGCACCGACGAGGCGCAGCTCGCCCAGGCCGTCGCGCACATGCAGGACCTGGGGCATCGCGTGGTCGTCCCCGAAGGCGTGCTCCACGCCTGGCGCTACTTCTCTGGCACCGACGAAGAGCGCCTCGGCGTACTGCACGGCCTGGTGGATTTGCCGGAGATCGACCTGGTCATCGCGGCGCGCGGGGGCTACGGCATCACGCGCTTGCTGCCGCGCATCGACTGGAACCGGATCGCCGCGAGCGGGAAGGCGTTCGTCGGCTTCAGCGATTTCACCGCGTTCAACCTGGCGGCTTATGCCTGCGCGAACCTGGTGACGTTCCACGGGCCCCTGCTCTGCGTCGACTTCGGCAAGCCGCAGCCCGACAACTTCATGGAGCAGCATTTCTGGATGACGCTCGGGCGAAACGCGCACCGCATCGACGACATCCCGTGCGACCACCGCCATGGCATGCGGCGCGTCGACGGCACCTTGTGGGGCGGCAACCTCTCGCTGCTCGCGCACCTCGTCGGCACGCCGTACTTTCCGTCGATCGATGGCGGCATCCTGTACGTGGAGGAGATCGCCGAGGAGCCGTATGCGGTGGAGCGGCTCTTCCTGCAGCTCTACCACGCCGGCGTGCTGCAGCGGCAATCGGCGATCCTGCTCGGCGATTTCTCGGACTGCGTGCCGACGAACCCGATCCGTTATCCCTACTCGATGGAGGAAGTGATCGAGACGCTGCGCGCGTGGCTTCCGATCCCGGTGCTGACGGGCCTTCCCTTCGGCCACATCTCGCGCAAGGTGACGCTGCCCTTCGGCGCGCCGGGGACGCTCTCGATTCGCGACGGCTCGTACTCGCTGCGATTCTCGGGGCACGTGCGCGCGCGGTGATGGGCACAACCCAGCGCGCCCAGCTCTTCGTGATGGGCCAGTTCCTGCTCATCGGCCTCTTCGCGGTCGCGGTGCTCGTGCAACCGCCGGCGGCGAACCCGGTGTGGCACGGCGTGGGGATCGCGATCTGCGCCCCGGGGCTCGCGATCATCGCGGCGGCGCTGATCACCATGGGGCGCGTGATGCAGGTGTCGCCTCAGCCCAAGGCCGGCGGCCACCTCGTCACGCGCGGCATCTACGGCTGGCTTCGGCATCCGATGTACAGCGGGATCCTGTTCATCGTCGTGGGGCTGCTCGTGCGGACGCCGGCCCTCGCCGCGGCGATCGTGGGCGCCGCCCTGGCGGCCTTGCTGCTGGCGAAGGCGCGCTTCGAGGAAAGCCTCCTGCTGGCGCACTACCCGGGCTACGCGGATTACCGGCGCACTACGTGGGGCGTGATTCCGTTCATGGGCCGCGCGCGCGGTTGAGGACACAGGGTGGGATGCCCCAAATGTGCATATTGAAAAACTCGGTCCACTGGAGCGCATTTGTGCTCCAGTGGGCCGCCTGCGGCGGCCGCAGCGTCCGTGCGTCGTTGCCGACGGTCCAGTGGAACACTTTTGCGTTCCAGTGGCGCGTTGCGCGCCGGTCCCCAAGTTCCAATGGAGCACTTTTGCGCTCCAGTGGACCGAGTTTTTCAATATTCACTTTTGGGACCCCCACCCCCTGCTCTCCCGGCGCAGGAATTGACGCCTTCGCCGGGTCGGGCGGACCATGACGCGATGCGAGCGCAGGAGAATGTGATGCAGGATCTCGAGCAGTTCATCCACGAGTGCCGAGAAGCGGCGCGCACCGACATGCCGCGCCAGGCCATCGCGCAAGTGGTCGAGCGCTTCGTCGCGCGGCCCGGCGAGGTTCTCGCGACGGTGGGCGAACAGCGCCCGGGCGTGCATGCGCTGCACCACTCGCCCGAGCTCACGATCATGAACGTGGTGTGGGCACCCGACATGTCATTCCCGCCCCACGACCACACGATGTGGGCCGTGATCGGCATCTACGCCGGCGCGGAGGAAAACGTGTTCTGGCAGTGTCGCGAGGACGGCCGTGTGTCACGCCACGGGCTGGTGCGCCTCGAGCCGCGCCAGGTCCGCGTACTCGGAGATCGCGCGATCCATTCCGTCGCGAACCCGCTCTCGCGCCTCACGGGCGGCATCCACGTCTACGGCGGCGATTTCCCCAACGCGCAGGGCCGCCACGAGTGGGATCCGGTCACGCACGAGGGGCATGCGATGGAGCCCGGCAGCACGGCGCGGCGCTTCGAGGAGGCGTGCCGGGGAAAGGCGCTGGCCTGGTAGAAGGTGTCGCAGGGTGACCGTCAGGCCGCCGCCTTGATCGGGATCCGCGTCACGTTCGAGGCCGCCGCGGGCGTGCCCCACTTCGCGAGCAGCGCCGCCTCGCGCGACTTCGCATCCTTCAGGTGCCGCGCCTTCACGGGGCCGAAGCCGCGGATGAACTCGGGAATCGAAGCGATATCCACGGCGAGCGCGTGATTGTCGGGCGTGAGCCCCTCGAGCAGCTCGTTCACCGTCTTCTCGTACTCGCCCGCCAGCGCCCGCTCGACGCGCCGCTCGTGCTGGTAGCCGAACACGTCCAGCACCGAGCCGCGCAGGCCCCGCAGCGAGGCGAGCACGCCCATCGCGCGGTACATCCAGGGACCGTAGGTGCGCTTGCGCGGCTCGCCCGTCGCGGGATCGATCTTCACCCAGAGCGGGGGTGCCAGGTGCATCTTCACCTCGTAGTCGCCCTCGAACATCTCGGCGATGCGCTCGCGGAAGCCGGTCTGCGTGTGCAGCCGCGCGACCTCGTACTCGTCCTTGTACGCCATGAGCTTGAAGAGATAGCGCGCGACCGCTTGCGTGAGCGCGGTCGAGCCCGGCACCTTCGTCGCCTCGACGGCCTGCACCTTCGCCACGAGCCTCGCGTAGCGCTCGGCGTACTTCTCGCCCTGATAATCGACGAGGAAGGCGCGGCGCCGCGCGATCAGCTCGTCGAGGTCGTCGGAGAGGCGCAGCGAATCCTGCCGCACGCCCTCGGGCGGCGTGGCCGCGCGCGCGACCGACGGCAGGTCCAGCGCGGCGCGGCGTCCCCACTCGAACGCCTTCCGGTTCGATTCGACCGCGGCACCGTTGAGCTCGATCGCCTGGACGATCGACGCCTCGGCGAGCGGGATGAGGCCGCGCTGGTACGCATAGCCCACCATGAAGAGATTGGTCGCGATCGAGTCGCCCATGAGCGCGGTCGCGAGCTTCGTCGCGTCGACGAACTCGGCGGCGTCCGGGCCGCACGCGTGCCGGATCGCCTCCGCCAGGTCGCTCGACGGCACCTGCAGGTCCGGGTCCTTCGTGAAGCCGCCGGTGGGTGCGACCTCGGCGTTCACGATGGCGCGCGTGTGGCCCGCCTGCATCTTCGCGATCGCCTCGTCGGAGGCCGCCACGATCATGTCGCAGCCGAGCACGAGCTTCGCCTCGCCCGCCGCGATGCGCACGGCGTGGATGTCCTCCGGATGCGGCGCGATGCGGATGTGCGAGTAGACCGAGCCGCCTTTCTGCGCGAGCCCGGTCATGTCGAGCACCGCGACGCCCTTGCCCTCGAGGTGTGCCGCCATGCCGAGGATCGCGCCGATCGTGACGACGCCCGTGCCGCCGACACCGGTCACGAGGATGCCGTAAGGACGGTCGAGCTCGGGCACCTGCGCTGCGGGTAATTCGACCGCGGCCTCCGCGGGGGCGACGGATTTCTTCTTCCTCAGCTTCCCGCCCTCCACCGTCACGAAGCTCGGGCAGAACCCTTTCACGCACGAGTAATCCTTGTTGCAGGAGCTCTGGTCGATCGCGCGCTTGCGGCCGAACTCGGTCTCGAGGGGAACCACCGAGAGGCAGTTCGACTTCACGCTGCAATCGCCGCAGCCTTCGCACACGAGGTCGTTGATCACGACGCGCCTGGCCGGATCCGGGAAGGTGCCGCGCTTGCGCCGGCGGCGCTTCTCGGCCGCGCAGGTCTGGTCGTAGATAAGGGCCGTCACGCCCTGCACCTCGCGCAGCTCGCGCTGCACGGCGTCGAGGTCGTCGCGGTGATGCACCTTCACGCCCGCGGGCACGTCGACGCCCTGGTACTTCGCGGGCTCGTCGGTCACGATGCGCACTTCCTTCACGCCTTCGGCCAGCACCTGCCGCGCGATCACCGGCGCCGTGAGCCCCTCGATCTGCTGGCCGCCGGTCATGGCGACCGCGTCGTTATAGAGGATCTTGTAGGTGAGGTTCACCTTCGCATCCACCGCCGCGCGGATCGCGAGCAATCCCGAGTGGTGGTACGTGCCGTCGCCCAGGTTCGCGAAGATGTGCTTCGTCTCCGTGAACGGCTGGATGCCGATCCAGGGCGCACCCTCGCCGCCCATCTGCGTGAAGGTCATGGTCTGGTCGGGACGCACCCAGATCGCCATGTAGTGGCAGCCGATGCCGGCCAATGCCTTCGAGCCCTCGGGCACTCGCGTGGAGGTGTTGTGCGGGCAGCCCGAGCAGAAATACGGGATGCGCGCGACCTTGGCGCGCGCCTGGGCGAGCTCCGCTTCCTTCGCCTGGATGAACTTGAGCCGCGCCTCGACGATGGGCGACGTGTAGAACTTGGCGATGCGCTTCGCGATCACGCGCGCGATCATCGCCGGGGTGAGCTCGCCCGCGGCGGGCAGCAGCCACTCGCTGCGGTGCACTTCCCACTCGCCGTGCTCGTCGTACTTGCCGATGACGCGCGGCCTCACGTCGTCGCGCCAGTTGTAGAGCTGCTCCTTCATCTGGTACTCGATGAGCTGGCGCTTCTCCTCGACCACCAGCACTTCCTCGAGGCCTTCGGCGAATTCGCGCAGGCCCGTGGGCTCGAGCGGCCACGGCATCGACACCTTGAAGAGGCGGATGCCGATCTCGGCGGCATGGCGCTCGTCGATGCCCAGGTCCTCGAGCGCCTGCAGCACGTCGAGGTAGCTCTTGCCGGACGCCACGATGCCCAGCCGCGGACGCGGCGAGTCGATCGTGATGCGGTTCAGCTTGTTCACGCGCGCATACGCGAGCGCCGCGTAGATCTTGTCGTGCTGGAGCCGGAGCTCCTGCTCCATCGGGTTGTCGGGCCAGCGGATATTGAGGCCGCCGGGCGGGAGCACGAAATCCTCGGGCAGCGCGAGCTTGGGCACCGAGGGATCGACGACGATCGAGGCCGACGAGTCGACCGTCTCCGAGACGACCTTGAACGCCACGTAGCAGCCGGAGTAGCGCGACATCGCGAAGCCGTGCTGGCCCAGCTCGATGATCTCCTGCACGCCGGTGGGATAGAGCACCGGGATCATGGCGGCATCGAACGCGTGCTCGCTCTGGTGGGGAAGCGTCGACGACTTGCACGCGTGGTCGTCGCCGGCGAGGAGCAGCACGCCGCCATGCTTTGCGCTGCCGGCCGCATTCGCGTGCTTGAACGCGTCGCCGGAGCGGTCCACGCCCGGGCCCTTGCCGTACCACATCGCGAAGACGCCGTCGTATTTCGCGCCCTCGAAGAGCCCGACCTGCTGCGAGCCCCACACGGCGGTCGCCGCGAGCTCCTCGTTCACGCCCGGCGTGAAGTGGATGTGGTGCTCGGCGAGGTGCTTCTTCGCCTTCCACAGCGCCTGGTCGAAGCCGCCCAGGGGCGAGCCGCGATAGCCCGAGATGAAGCCGGCGGTGTTGAGGCCCGCGGCGAGGTCCCGCTCGCGCTGGACCATCGCGAGGCGCACGAGCGCCTGGGTGCCGGTGAGGTAGACGCGGCCGGAGGCGAGGGTGTACTTGTCCTCCAGCGAGACGGGCAATGCGGACATCCGGTGCTCCTCCAAAAATTGTGCTTTGGGGCGTCGCGGTCCTGCAGGCCGGATTGTGTCCGCCGCAGGGGAACGCCGCAAATTATACGTGTTGGACCCCGTAGCCCGCCCGGATGTTCTCGCTCTCGCGTCAGTTGTCACCCCGGCGAAGGCCGGGGTCCGATTTCAGAAGAGCCGCCCCTGCCCCTTCGGAGACGGCGGCTCGAAAATTGTGCAATCCAATTCGAAATCCCCCTCCCGCTCGTTCAGCCCGAAGCGCTTCAACGCCTTCTCATACCGCTGCCGCAGCAGCTCGGCCAGGAGCCCCGTGCCCGTCATGCGCGTGCCGAAATCGGGATCGTTGTCGCGCCCCTCGCGCATCTCGTGGATGCGCGACATCACGTGCGCGGCCTTGAGCGGGAAGTGCGCCTCGAGCCACGCGCGGAAGATGTCCTTCACTTCCCACGGCAGGCGCACGAGGTTGTAGAAGGCGCTCCTCGCGCCGTTCTGCGCCGCCGCTTCCATGATGGTCTCGAGCTCGCTGTCCGTGAGGAACGGAATGACCGGGGCCACGTTCACATTCACCGGGATGCCAGCTTCCGACAGGCGCTTCACCGCGAGCAGCCGGCGCAACGGCGCGCTCGTACGCGGCTCCATGTAGCGGGTGATGTCCTGTTCGAGGGTCGTGATCGAGATGGTCACGTTCACGAGCTTCTTCGCCGCCATGGGTGCCAGGAGATCGAGGTCGCGCTCGATGAGCGCGTTCTTCGTGATCAGCGAGACCGGATGATTCGTCTCGTGGCAAACCTCGAGAACGGACCGCGTGATGCGGTACTTCTTCTCGATGGGCTGATAGGCGTCGGTGTTCACCGCAATGGTCAGGGGCTGACATTTGTACGAGGGCTTCGAAATCTCTTCTCTAAGCCTCTCGGCCGCGTTGACCTTAGCGCTCAGTCGAGTCTCGAAATCGATGCCTGGTGACAACCCTAAGTACGCGTGACTCGGCCTCGCGAAGCACCATATGCAACCATGGGCGCATCCGCGATATGGATTCAAGGACTGCGCGAACCCCACATCCGGCGAGTCGTGCCGCGAGATCACGCTCTTCGCCTGCTCGATCGCGATCACCGTCCTGGGTTTAGCCTCGTCGCCCTCGGGCGGCTCCTGGTACCAGCCATCCTCGACCGACTCGCGGTTGTGGATCTCGAAGCGGCCTTCCGGGTTGATGGGCGAGCCGCGGCCCTTGGCGACCTGGCCATGGTTCCCGGCGGTGGACTTGAGCGGCATCCATCGAGTTTACGTGAGCGTCCGGTCTCCTTCATGTAGGAACGCAGGTTGTGGATAAGTTTGACACTTCCCTGTCACTCCAATAGCTTGGGCAGGAGAGCGAGGGGGGACGATGCGCTGCTCATCGTGTGGATCGGCCAATCGCGACGGTGCCCGTTTCTGCCAGGATTGCGGCGTGCCCCTCGCCGGGCCGGCGCTCGCACCCGCCACGACCGCGGCGCAATGGCCCGAGCTCAAGCAGGCGACCGTCCTCTTCGTCGACCTGGTGAGCTCGACCGAGATGGTCGCGCGGCTGGATCCCGAGGACGCGATGGAACGGTTGAGGCCGGCCATCGCCGCGATGTGCACGGAGGTGCGCCGCTTCGACGGCACCGTCGTGCGCACGCTCGGCGACGGGATCATGGCCGTGTTCGGCGCGCCGCGCGCCCACGAAGGCCACGCGGTGCTCGCGTGCGAAGCCGCGCTCGCGATCCGGCGCGCATTCGGCTCCGCCTCGCGCTCGGGGCTCGACGTGCGCATCGGGCTGCATTCGGGCGAGATGGTGTCGGATGCGAGCCGCGGCGAGCCCAATGCCGAGCATGGCCTGCACGGCCTCACGCTGCACCTTGCGAGCCGCGTGCCGCCGGTCGCCGCGCCCGGCACGGTCGCCATGACCGAGGAGACCTACCGGCTCGCGCGTGCTTACGTTCTCGCACGATCCCTGGGCATGTACGTCCTGAAGGGCATTCCCGAGGCCGTGGAGCTCTACGAGCTCGAGCGAATGAAGCCGGATGTCGCGACGAGCGGCTTCCGCAGCGTGCATTCGACCACGTTGCGCGGGCGCGACCGCGAGCTCGCCCAGCTGCGCGCGGCGCTCGCGCACAGCGAGGAAGGCCACGCGAGCGTGCTGGGCGTGGTCGGCGCGGCCGGCATGGGCAAGAGCCGCCTGTGCCATGAGTTCTCCAGTTGGTGCCGGGGACGCCTGATCCCGGTGTTCGAGGCGCGCGCGCAGCTCTACGGGCATGCCACGCCGCTGCAGCCGGTGCTCGAATTCCTGCGGTCCTTCTTCTTCGGCATCGCGGCGGGCGACGACCCGGATCATGCGCGCTCGCGCGTCGCGGAGCGGCTGCTGGCGGTTGCGCCCACGTTCGCGGCCGACCTGCCGCTGCTGTACGAATTCCTCGGCCTCGCGAGCGGCGATACGGTCTCGCTCGCGCCCAGGTCGCGCCACTCGCGCCTGCTCGACATCGTGCGGCACCTGGTGCGCCACTCCGGCCAGCAGGCCTCGGTCATCCTGATCGAGGACCTGCACTGGCTCGACGAGGCGAGCGACGACTTCATCGCCACGCTGGTCGAGGCGGTCGGCGGCACGCGCACGCTCCTCGTCGTCAACTACCGGCCCTCGTATTCGGCGCCATGGATGGGGACGTGTGCCTACTTCCACCAGATCGTCCTGGGCGAGCTCACGACAGCGCAGACGACGGACCTCGTGCGGGAGCTGCTCGGCGGCAATCCCGCGCTGGCGATGCTGTGCGCGCGCGTCGCGGAGCGCAGCGCCGGCAACCCGTTCTTCGCCGAGGAGCTCGTGCGCTCCCTCGCGGAGAGCGGAGCGCTCGTCGGCGCCTCCGGCAACTACGGTGAAGGCGCTGCCACGCGCTCCGCGGCGCTGCCGGCGACGGTGCAGTCGGTCATCGCCGCCCGCATCGATCGCCTCGGCGAGGACGAGAAGCGCCTGCTCCAGATCGCGACCGTGATCGGCAAGGACATCCCGCTCGACATCCTCGACCGCGTCGCGTCCTCCGAGGTGAAGAACGTCGACGCCGCCCTGGAGTCGCTCTGCGCCGCGGGACTGCTCGAGCCGCACGCGTCCGGCCACGGCACGCAATACGTGATCCGGCATCCGCTCATCCAGGAGGTGGCCTACGGCGCGCAGCTCAAGAGCCGGCGCCAGCCCCTGCATGCGGCGGTCGCGAAGGCGATCGAGCGCCTGCATCGCGACCGCCTGGACGAGCTGGCGGGACTGCTCGCCTATCACTACGAGTCGGCGGGCGAGACCGGCGTGGCGGCACGCCATGCGGCGCGCGCCGCCCGGTGGGTGGGATCGACGCAGCCGGCGCAGGCGATCAAGCACTGGACACACGTGCGCGACCTCCTCACCGACGAGCCGCGCTCGCTCGAAGCCGACCGGCTGCGCATCATGGCCGCCGCGCAGATCTCGTGGCTCGGCTGGCGCGAGGGGATGACTGCCGAGCAGGCGCGTCCTTATATCGAGGAGGCGTTGCGCTTCGCGCGCGAGGGCGACGATTCGATGGTGCCCCTGCTGCTCATCGCGCAGGGCCGCATCCTGGTCGCGAGCGGCGGGTCCGCCGACGCTTACGTGGAGCGCGTGAACGAGGCGCTGGCGGTCGTCCCCGCGGGCGATGAAGGAAGGCTCGCCACCGTGTACGCCTCGCTCAGCCACGCGTACGGATGGGCGGGCCTGCTGCGCGAAGCGCTCGTCGCGAACGACGCGTCCATCGTCCGACTGCACGCGATCGCGCCCTTCGACAACCAGTTCCTGGGCTACAGCGTCGAGCATTGGACGCACAGCCTGCGCGGCCGCATCCTCGCGCGCCTCGGGCTCGTGGCCGAGGCGCGCGACTGCCTGGATCGCATGCTGGCGCTCGAAGCGGCGCTCGTCGATCCGACCGTCCAGTTCATCGCGCACCTCGGCTACGTCGACATCGCGGCTTTTCTCGGCGACTCCGCGCTCGCGAGCCAGCACGCCGCGCGCGTGAACGCGATCGCGAGCCGCCACGCGAGCCCGTACCTGCGCGTGTTCGCGAGCCTTTGCGAAGGGGTCTCCAAAAAGCTCGCCGGCGATGTCGATGGCGCCGCGGCCGCCTACCGCGAAGGACTGGAGTGCCTGCGCGCGACGAGCGCCGCCATGGAGAACGAGCCGGACTTCCTCGCGGCGCTCGCGGAGTGCGAGCTCGCGCAAGGGCGCGTGGACGCCGCGCTCGCGCTCTGCGCCGAGGCCCTGGAGCGGGCGCAGGCGCGCAGCGCGCGGCTCGCCGAGTGCCGCGCCTGGATCGCCTTGTGCGCGGCCCGCGACGCGCAGCGCGCGGGATGCGTGGAAGCGCGAGAAGCGTTCGTCCGGGCGCGCGAGCTGGTCGCGGCCACGGGCGCCGCGATCTACGAGCCCGCGCTCGCCCGCCTCAATCCGGCGGCGCGCCCGGAGGCTTTCGAACGAGAAGCGTGAATTCGCGCATGCCGTAGCCGCGCAGCACCTCCACACGGCCGCCGAGGCGCTCGCACGGCCCGACCCAGCGCTCGGGCGTGGATCGATAGAGCTCGGGCGCGGACGCCGCGCCGGGCCAGCTCGCCATCATGTTGAAGGCGAAACCGCGGCGTGAATGCCGGCTCATCGAAGCGAGGACCGCCTCCGCGTAGCGCTCCCATTCGTCCTCCGGGATGTCCAGCTTCACGTTGAAGACACCGCTCGCCACGCAGTAGTCGGCGGGCCCCAGGGCGCCCAGGTCCATGCCGAATGCCGCATCGCCGCGCGTGCCGTGCAGGCGGCGGGCCCGCTTCACCATGTCCGCCGAGCAGTCGATGCCGAGATAGCGTGCGCACGCGCCCGGCAGGCGCTCATCGAGGAACGGCAGCATCGCGCCGTAGCCGCAACCCAGGTCGGCGAGCGAGAAAGGCCCCGGCGCATCCTCGAAGAGCTTCAGCAACTGCACGAACCTCAGCCGCTGCATCGGCTCGGATTCCCAGTCGACGCCGCGCGGCGTCATCCCGTGGCGGCGGACCTTGCCGCCGTAGTACTCCGAGACCCGCTGCCGGATCGCTTCCACGGGGCTAAGGCTTCGGCTTCTTCGCCCCGCCCTTCTTCGACAAGCCGAGATCGCGCGGCGCCATCGGGATGTCCACGATGAGGTAATCGAACAGCGAATACGGCAGCGGCTTGCCGGTCGTGAACGTCGCCACGAACTTGCCGGTGCTGGCGCTCGGGCGGAAGTACATCGGCATGGGTTGATCCGCCTCGAGGTTCTCGATGATCTTCCCGATGATCTCGTCCTGGTTCCTGAGCGCGTTGAGCAACTTGATCCAGCGATGGTGCGCGCGGGGATTCTCGAATCCGGCGAGGCCGAGGACGTTCATGATGTCGCCCAGTCCGCGCCCCTCCTCGAAGATGCCGAACTCCTGCTGCAGCTTTGCGAGCTCGAAGATCCCGCCGTACATGTCCTCGCCCATCCCGTCGGGGGCGCCGAAGCGGATGTTCATCCCGTCGAGCAGGTAGGGGATCTGGTTGTCGCACTCCAACATGAACGCGCCCATGTCGATTCTCCTGGTCGTGAATCGGATTGAGGTTCAGCGAGTGAAACGACGCGCGAAGCGTTGAAGCACGCTAGCACAGATGCTTAGTTGTGCTTCACGAACCCGCCGCCCTTGTTGCCGGTGAGGTCGTCGTAGAGAGTCTCGATGAACTTGTCGGTCGAGACGAAGGAGCCGCTCCACTTCTCGTAGCCCGCCAGCACCTTCTCGTCCTTCATCTGCTGCACCGTCTTGCCGGCCTGGATCGCGGCCGCGACGCGGGCGCTCGTCTCCTTCAGCATCGCGACGTAAGGCTTGAGGTCCGCGACGGTGCTCAAGCGGCCATGGCCCGGGATGATCTTCGCATCGGCGGGCACGGTCTCGATCACCTTCTCGCAGGCGGCGATCATGCCGCGCGCGCTGCCGCCGCTCGCGAGGTCGATGAAGGGGAAGCCGTACGTCACGAAGTCGTCGCCCATGTGCACGACGTTCGACTTGCCGAAGAAGATGACCGCGTCGCCGTCGGTGTGGCCGTGGGGGAAGTGGATGGCGTGGATGTCCTCGCCGTTCAGGTGCACGGTGACGTCGCGCTCGAAGGTGATGATGGGCAGCGCCTCCGCCGGTGCGGGCTTGATGTCCATGTCGAGGATGCGCCCGCCGCTCTTCAGCCGCTCGCGCACGTTGTCCTGCGCGATGATCGGGCCCTGCTTCTGGAAATAGGCGTTGCCGCCCGTGTGGTCGAAATGCCAGTGCGTGTTGATCACGAAGCGCACGGGCTTGTCGGTGATGCCCCTCAGCGCCGCCTGGATCTTGTCGGCGAGCGGCGCGAACTGGTCGTCCACGATGACGATGCCGTCCTCGCCCACGGACGCGCCGATGTTGCCGCCGGCGCCCTCGAGCATGTAGACGCTGCCGCCGACCTTGGTGACCTTGATCTGCACCTTGGCGTAGTCCGGCTGCTGCGCGAGCGCGCCGGCGGCGGCGAAGGCGACGATGGCGAGAATGGATCGCATGCTGACTCCTCGAGTGAACCCGCGCGGCATTCTATTCCACCGCCGCGCCGGCATGCCGAAGATTCCGCATCCCGAGTCCTGCACGCTCACGCGATTCGCGGGGCGCGCGCAGGGATACTGGCCCTCGTCACGCACGCACCGCCCAAGGAGGGACCCCATGAGTGCCATCAGTGTCTTCGCCGTGTTGACCACCGGAATCGCCATCGGCGCCGCGGGCCACGCCGCCCTGACCCCCACGACGGAGGCCACGCACATCGCCTCCGCCGCCGCGCCCGCCGTGCACGCGAGTGCCGCGCCGGCCAGCGAGGCGCAACCGGTCCCTACCGCGCTGCGGCAGGCGCCGGAAGCGACGCAGCCGCGCGAGTGCCGTCCCGCGGAAGGCATCGTCACCGACTGCACCTACGAGTGATCTAGCGACGCGCCGCCAGGCTCATTCGGGCTTGGCGGCCATCACGTCGAGGATCGACTCGAGCTGCGCGCTCATCGGCAGGTCGAGCCGTTCCCCCGATGGCAGCTTCCCCAGGAACCAGCGCTTGTACTGGCGCTCGACCTCGCCGTCCTCCGCGAGACGGCGGAACGTGTCGATCACCAGGCGCTGCATCGGCGCATCGCCCTTGCGGTACATGATCCCGTACGGATCGTACGAGAGGAAATCGCCCACGACGGCGTATTCGCCGCGCGCGCGGTGCTGGGCCACGAGGCCGTACAGCAGCACGTCGTCGGTGGCGAAGGCATCGGCCTTGCCGCTCGCGAGCTGCGCGAAGGACGCCTCGTGGTCGCGCTCCCGGACCAGGCGGAAGTCGAGCTTGAAACGCGCTGCGAGCCTCGCCATCGCCTGCTCGTTCGTGGTGCCGGCGGTCACCACGACGCTGCGGCCGGCAAGGTCGCGGAAGGAGCGGATCGGGCTGCCCTTCTTCACGAGAAGCTTGGTGCCCGACACGAAGATCGTGGGCGAGAACGCGACCTGGCGGCCGCGCTCGACGTTGTTCGTGGTCGAGCCGCACTCGAGGTCCGCGCGTCCGGAAACGATCGCCTCGATGCGGGTCTCCGACGTGACCTTCACCCACCTCACGCCGAGCTCTCGTCCGGCGGCCTCGGACATCGCATCCACGAGCTGCTTGCAGAGCTCGATCGAGTAGCCGACGGGCTCCCCGCGCGGCGAAAGGAACGAGAACGGCACCGAGGACTCGCGGTACGCGATGGCCACCAGGCCGCTCGCGCGCGCCTTGGCGAGGGTCCCGGTGAGCTGCTCGGCGCCTTCGTCGTCCGCCGCGGCCGCTCCCGCGGCGAGCACCGCGCAGAGCGCAAGGATGCGAGCAAGGAGCATTTTCACGGCCGCGGCCTCAAGCGGGCTGCGCCTCGGTGGTGTCGAGGAGCGCCGCGTTCGCCTCGGCATCGGCGGGCGACATGAGCTCGCCTTCCCATTTCGCCACCGCGGCGCTGGCGATCGAGTTGCCGATGGCGTTGGTGGCCGAGCGCCCCATGTCGAGGAACGTGTCCACGCCCAGGATGAGGAGAAGCCCGGCCTCCGGGATGTTGAACTGGTTGAGGGTGGCGGCGATCACCACGAGCGAGGCTCGCGGCACGCCGGCCATCCCCTTGGAGGTGAGCATCAGGATCAGCAGCATCGTCACCTGCGTGCCGAGCGAGAGCTGGATGCCGTAAGCCTGCGCGATGAAGAGCACGGCGAAGGTGCAATACATCATCGACCCGTCGAGGTTGAACGAATAGCCCATCGGCATCACGAAGCTCGAGATCTTGCGGTTCACGCCGAAGCGGTCGAGCGCGTCGAGGATCTTCGGGTAGGCCGCCTCGGAGCTCGCGGTCGCGAAGGCGAGCATGAACGCCTCCTTGATGAGCACCAGCAGGCGGAAGACGCGCGGGCCGAGCACGGTGAAGCCGGCGGCGACGAGCAGGCTCCACAGCACGATCAGCCCCAGGTAGAAGTCGCCCATGAACACCGCGAAGCGCAGGAGGATCTCGAGGCCGTTCACGGCGACCGTGGCCGCCATGGCCGCGCACACCGCGACCGGGGCGAGCTTCATCACGTAGCCGGTGATCTTGAGCATGACGTGCGAGAGCTCGTCGATCGCGGCCACGAGCGTCATGCCCTTCTCGCCCATCGAGGAGAGCGCCACGCCGAAGAACATCGAGAAGACGACGATCTGCAGGATCTCGTTGTTGGCCATCGCCTCGGCGAAGGAGCGCGGCACGACGTGGGTCACGAAGTCCTTGACCGTGAATTTCGCGGTCGCGAGGTTGGCCGAGGCGCCGATGTCGGGCAGCGGCAGGCCGAGGTCCTTGCCGGGCTGCAGGATGTTCGCGAGGATGAGCCCCAGCAGGAGCGAGATGAGGGACGCCGTGACGAACCATCCGAGCGCCTTCGCGAAGACGCGCCCCACGGACGCGGCGCTTCCCATGTGCGCGATGCCCACCACGAGCGTGGAGAAGACGAGCGGCCCGATGAGCATCTTGATGAGCCGCAGGAAGACGTCCGAGAAGAGCGAGATGTAGCCCGCGACCTGGGCGGCGCTCTTCTTGTCGGGGAAATTGACGAAGACCATGTACCCCAGCACGATCCCCAGCGCCATGCCGGCGAGGATGAAGAAGGCGGCGGGCTTGCGCTTGAGCATGGCGGGGCTCCTCGTCGCCGGCAGGAAGCCGGTCCCAGCCCTCCACACTAAGGGCGGGCGCCCCGTACGGGCCATGGGACCTTGGTGCCATGCCGCAGATTCCTCATCAGGCTGGCGGAGGTTTCCGCGGACGGCGCGCGGTATCGTGCCCCACACTGCGTTCGCCCTCCACTCCTCGGGAGCTCCTGATGACCGCGGTTTCCCCGATCGCCATCCTCGCGCGGCTCGTGCCGGCGGCCCTCGCCACGACGGCGATCGCCACCGCCGCGAACGCCGCGCCCGGCGGCTACTCGATGGTCCTGCCCAACGCGACCGGCACATCGGCCACGTACAGCACGCAGCGCATCGACCTGAACAACCCGTTCTTCAGGGCGCTCGGGGCCAACGGCCGCAGCTGCTCGACGTGCCACCAGGCGCCGACCGGCTGGAGCGTGACACCGCAATCGATCCAGCAGCGTTTCGAGCAGACGCTGGGGCTCGATCCCATCTTCCGCACGAACGACGGCGCGAATTCGCCGAACGCCGACGTGTCGACGGTGGCGGCGCGGCGCTCGGCCTTCAGCATGCTGCTCAGCAAGGGGCTGATCCGCGTGGGCATCGGGATCCCGGCGGGCGCCGAGTTCGCGCTCGATTCCGTGGACGATCCCTACGGCTATGCGTCGGCGAGCGAGCTCTCGCTCTTCCGCCGGCCCTTGCCCTCCGCCAACCTGCAGTTCCTGAGCACGGTGATGTGGGACGGGCGCGAGACCTTCGCCGATCCCGCCTCGAAGGACTGCATCGCGGGCACCGGCAAATGCTTCGCGTCGATCCCGTTCGACCTGTCGGACCAGGCCAACGGCGCCACCACCGGCCACGCTCAGTCGATGCAACCGCTCACGCAGGAGCAACGCGAGTCGATCGTGCGCTTCGAGTCGGGACTCTTCACCGCGCAGGTGTTCGACAACGACGCGAAGGAGCTCACCGCGCAAGGCGCCTCGGGGGGTGCGGCCACGCTCGCGAAGGTGGACTCGTATTTCGGGATCAACGACGTGGTCTCCGGCGACTACCGCACGGGCGCTGCGTTCGACTCGCGGGTCTTCCACATGTACGACGCTTGGTCGGGCCCGGTGCCCCCTTCGGCCGACGCGAGCACCGCGGCGGCGCGGCGCGCCGTCGCGCGCGGGCAGGCGCTCTTCAACACGAAGCCGATCGCCATCAACGGCGTGAAGGGATTGAACGACGATCTCGGCGTGGCCACGCTGAACGGCACGTGCACGACCTGCCACGACACGCCGGGCGCAGGGAGCCACTCGATTCCGGCGCCGCTCGACATCGGCCTCACGGACGCATCGCGCGCCACGCCCGACATGCCGCTCTATGTGCTGCGCAACCTCGCCACCGGCCAGAAGATCGCGACCACGGATCCGGGGCGTGCGCTCGTCACCGGCAAGTGGAGCGACATCGGCAAGTTCAAGGGACCGGTGCTGCGCTCGCTCGCCTCACGGCCGCCTTACTTCCACAATGGCTCCGCCGCGGACCTCGGCGCGGTCGTCGACTTCTACAACCAGCGCTTCTCGATCGGGTTCACCGAGCAGGAGAAAGCGGACCTGGTGGCGTTCCTGCGGACGCTCTGAGGCCCTAGCGGGTGGACGCGACCTCGCGTCCGTGCAGCGGCTGCACGGGCCTCGCGTTCATCGGGTAGAGCTGCGCGAACGCGGCGATCTCGCCCGCCGAGAGCGTCGCCGGCGACTTGAGGACGAACCAGCGCACGCCTTCGCTGCACGGCGGCGTGGTGAGCGAGCCCTCGAAGGTGTAGTAGCCGCGCTTCGCGGGCAGGAGGTCGGACGCATCGATCGAGATTGCGTCGACGGACGCTTCCTGCCCCTTCATGGCCGGGACATGCTTCCAGAGCGCCGCGACGAGCGGATTGTCCTTGCCCTTCACCATCGGCACGGCGACCACCGCGAGCCTCCCCGCCGCATCCTTGTGCACGAGGTGGGCCACCATCGGGAAGCCGTGGCCATCCACCTTCTCCTCGCTCGGATGGTGGAAGTGGAACTGCACGAGCTCGTAGCGCGCGTCTGCCACGGAGATGAAGCTGCCCGGCTCGTAGTCGACCTGCACGGTGTGGCCGTTGTCGATGATCCTGAGCGGCGAGGGCTTGTAGTCGAACGCGATCGCCGGCAGGTCCGCGGCGTGCGTTTTCGACGTCCGGATATCGATCGGCGACTGCGTCTTGCCCACGCCGCACGCCTCGTATTCATGCTCGAGCGCCGACCAGCGCGACGGCCCGGTCTTCCCGCCGTAGGTCCAGTGGTGCCCCTCTTCCGCGAAGGCGGCCGCGGCAATGGCGAGGCACGAAGCGATGACGGTGAGGCGAATGGCGTTCATGGCGCGTCCTCGAGGCGGATCGAGAGCGCGAGAGTAGGCGCCCGGGATGAAGCCGGCTATCGGCACTTGGTGCCGTTGCTTGCCGCCGGCTTGCTGCGCCGCCCAGGAGGCGCGATGCAGCCTCATCGGTCCAATGGGGCGATGGGCGGGGCTGTCCTCATGCGTTTCGCCTCCTCCACTTGCTCCAGGGTGCATGAACCGAGCTCGAGATCCTGTGCGTGACCACCGCGACTTCCACGGGAGACAGCCGCACGACCTCGCTCGAAACCGATGCCGAGAAGAACCGCGCCAGCGCGGGGCGCGACCGCGCGCCGATCACGATCAGCGCGCAGCGCATCCGGGCCGCGCAGTCGGCGATCACGCTCGCGACGTGGCCGAAACGCACTTCCGAGGTGTGCTCGACGTTCTCGTGGTCGAGGTGAGCCTTCGCCGCCGCGAGGATCCGATCGCCCTCCGCGCGGGCGGAGTCGTAGAACACGGCCTCGTCGCGCGGCATGGGCTGCACGTTGACGAGGTGAATCCTGCCGCCCCGCGTTTTCGCCCAGTTGACCGCGTAGTCGAGCGCGCAGCGCGCCGCGGCCGAACGGTCGAACGGGACGAGCGCAGTCTGCCGCGTGGGGGACCGCAGTGACGCGGACGCCTGGGGAGCGAAATTCGCGGCCGGATCGCGCACGACCGGCTTGATGGACGGCATGTAGTACATGAATGACCTCCTTTCCGTGCAAAGGAGACTGTGGAGCCCGCGGCGGAGGTCTGCAAGGCGCGTTCCCGCACAAGACTGTTTCCCCGCACGCACCTAGTCGAAGCGCGCGCGGGCCTCCACATTGGTATTGACGCCGCGCCACGCGCGCGCGACCACGAAAGGAGGCGCACCGTGAAAGCCAGGGACATCATGACGACCCCAGTGACCACGATCCGGCCCGAAACCCGGCTGCCCGAGATCGCATCGATCCTGCTGCGGCAGCGCATCAGCGGCGTCCCCGTCATCGAGCACGGGCGCGTGGTCGGCATCGTGAGCGAAGGCGACCTCGTGCGCCGCCACGAGATCGGCACCGAGCGCAAGCGCTTCGAGGGCTCGTGGTGGATGCACATCCTCCACGGCAACCCGGGGCCGGGCGCTTACGTGAAGTCGCGTGCGCGCCGGGCGGCAGAGATCATGACGCAGCCGGCGGTGTGCGTTCAAGGCGATCTTCCCGCGGCCGCGATCGCGGCGCTGTTCGAGAAGCACCGCATCAAGCGTGTTCCGGTGCTCGTCGAAGGAAGGCTCGCGGGGATCGTCACCCGTGCGGACCTCGTGCGGGCGCTGGCCGCGACGCTGCCGGCGGACCGGGAAGAGCGCGCGCAATCCGACGAGGCCATCCGCAACCGGCTTCTCCGGGAGCTGTCGTCGCACACCTGGTGGCACCCCGCGTCCCATGTCATCGTGCGCGATGGCGTGGTGCGCTACGAGGGCCTCTACGACGGCGACGCGGCCAAGGCCGCCTCGCATGTCGCCGCCGAGAACGTCCCGGGCGTGAAGCGCATCGTCGACAACCGCATCAGCATCGCGGAGTTTCCGACGATGGGCTGAGGATCGGCGCCCCACCGGGCTGCGGTGAGGCGTCTTTCTTCACGGCTGCGAGGCCGCAAACCGGTTCATGGCGTCGAGGGCGATGTTCGAGTGCGCGTAGGCGGCGCCCGCGCGCATCTCCGCGGCGACCCAGATCGCTTCCATCACCTCCTGCTGCGTCGCGCCCTTGCGCAAGGCGAGCTCGGTGTGCCCGCGAATGCAATAGGGACATTGCGTCGCGTGCGCCACGGCGACCGCGATCAGCTCCTTCGTCTTCGAGGGCAACGCGCCGTCGGCGAACACCTTTTCACCGAACGCGCGGAACGCCGCGAGAGCCTCCGGCGCCAGCGCCTGGCGCTGGCGGTAGAGCTCGCGAGTGGCCTCGGGATACATGGGATGGTCCATCACGGGCTCGCTCAGACGCGGACGAAGTCGATCACGATCGCGCCGGGGTCGCGCTGGCGATACTCGACCGTCAGCGCTTCGCCGTAGCGCTGCTGGAGCTGCTGGAGGAGTGGCAGCGGGTCGTGATCGTTCACGAAGCGCATCGTCTCGCCGGCCTGGAGGGCGTCGAGCGCGCCGAAGATGGCGGCGTGGCGGAAGCGCTTGGCCACACCGCGCGCATCGAAGGGATAGATCGCGTCGGGTCGAAGGTGGGCGTGTGGTTGCGGGTCCATGGCAGCTCCTCGAGAGGGGATGGGTGGGGGGTCAGAGCAGGCCGAGCTGGAGCTTGGCCGCTTCGGAAAGAAGGTCGCGGTGCCAGGGCGGGTCCCACACCAGGTCGACGCGAGCCTCGCTCACGCCCGGCACCTGCTGGACTCGATCCTCGACGATGCCGGGCATCTCCCCGGCGACCGGACATGCGGGCGCGGTGAGCGTCATGCGAATGTCCACGCGGCCCTCCGGCAGCAGGTCGATCGCATACACGAGGCCGAGATCGTAGATGTTGACGGGAATCTCCGGGTCGTAGACCGTGCGCAGCGCCGCGATGACGTTCTGGCGCAGGGTGTCCTGCTCGGCGGGGGGCTCGCCCCCGGTGTTCACCGTGATGTCCATGCCGCTACTCCGTCGATACGCGGCCGGGCCGCGGGTCCAGCGCCGCCTTCAAGGTGTGCCAGGCGAGGGTCGCGCACTTCACGCGCGCGGGAAATTCGCGCACGCCGGCCAGCACCTCGAGCTTGCCGAGCTGCGCGCTCGCGGCAGGCTTCTCGCCCGTGACCATGTCGTGGAATTCCTCGAAGAGATGGGCGACCTCGTCCACGCGCTTGCCCTTGAGCATCTCCGTCATGAGCGACGCCGAGGCCGTGGCGATGGCGCACCCGCCACCCTCGAATCCGGCGTCGCGGATGACGCCGTCCTCCACCCGCAGGTAGACCTTCACGTTGTCGCCGCACAGCGGGTTATGGCCCTCGGCCTCGTGGCTCGGGTGGTCGAGCGCATGCCGGTTCCGCGGCCGCTTGTAGTGGTCGAAGATGACCTGCTGGTAGAGCTCGCGCAGGTCGCTCATGCGAAAAGCCTCACCGCTTGCTCGATGCCCGCGGCGAGCGCGTCGACCTCGTCGCGCGTGTTGTAGAGCGCGAACGAGGCGCGTGCGGTGCCGGGAATGCCGTAGCGCTGCATGAGCGGCATCGCGCAGTGGTGCCCCGCCCGGATGGCGATCCCCGCGGCGTCGAGGATCGTGCCGACGTCGTGCGGGTGCATGCCCTCGAGCGTGAAGGAGAGGATCGCCGCCTTCTCGCGCGCCGTTCCGTAGATGCGAAGGCCCGGGATCGCCGCGAGCCGCCCCGTGGCGTACTCGAGCAGGTCGCGCTCGTGCGCCGCGATCGCGGAGCGCCCGACGCCCTCCACATAGTCGAGCGCGGCGGCGAGCCCGATCGCGCCGGCGATGTTCGGCGTGCCCGCCTCGAACCGCGCGGGCACATCGGCGAAGTCCGTCTTGCCGAAGGTGACCGTGCGGATCATGTCACCGCCCCCTTGGTAGGGCGGCATCGCCTCGAGGTGCCGCGCCTTCGCGTAAAGCGCGCCGATGCCCGTGGGGCCGAAGACCTTGTGGCCGGAGAAGGCGTAGAAATCGCAATCCAGCGCCGCCACGTCGACGGGCAGGTGCGAGACCGCCTGCGCGCCATCGACCAGGACCGGCACGTTGCGCGCGTGGGCGAGCGCGATGATGCGCTCGAGGGGCAGGACCGTGCCGATCGCGTTGGACACCTGGGTCACGGCGACGAGGCGCGTGCGCGGCCCGACCAGCTTGTCGAGCATCTCGACCTGGATCTCGCCCGCGTCATCGACCGGAATCACGCGCAGCGAGGCACCGGTCGCCGCGCACACGAGCTGCCACGGCACGATGTTGGAATGGTGCTCCAGGGCGCTGATGACGATGTCGTCCCCGGGCCCCAGCCGCGGGCGCGCGAAGCTCTGGGCCACGAGGTTGATCGCCTCGGTCGTCCCGCGCACGAACACGATCTCGCGCGGCGACGCCGCTCCCAGGAAGCGTTGCACGGTGCCGCGCGCCGCCTCGTAGTGCTCCGTCGCACGCTGGCTCAGCGCGTGCACGCCGCGGTGGATGTTCGCGTTGTCGCGGCGGTAGTAGGTCGCGAGGGCCTCGATGACGGCCTCGGGCTTCTGCGTGGTGGCCCCGTTGTCGAGGTAGACGAGCGGCTTGCCGTTCACGCGCTCGCGCAGGATCGGAAAGTCCTCGCGCAGGCGCGCGGCGTCGAAGGGCATGTTCGCCGGCGCACCGACGACTTCACGTTCGATCTTCATGTCAGCTCCGCGATGAGGTCCGGCCGCGCGAGGCGCGAGGCGAGCAACTGCTCGAGCCGTGCCCGCACGGGCGCGAGGCGCACGCGCTCGATCACGCTGCGTGCGAAGGCGTGGATGAGCAGCCCGCGCGCCGCCGCCTCGTCGATGCCGCGCGAGCGCAGGTAGAAGAGCTGCTGCGCGTCGAGCTGGCCGACCGTGGCGCCGTGCGTGCACTTCACGTCGTCGGCGTAGATCTCGAGCTGCGGCTGGGAATCGATCTCCGCCCCGCGCGACAGGAGCAGGTTGTGGTTCGCCTGGCGCGCGTCGGTCTTCTGCGCGCCGGCATGCACCACGACCTTGCCGTTGAAGACGCCGCGCGCCGTCCCGTCGAGCACGCCGCGGTAGTGCTCGCGGCTGGTGCCGTGAGGCTGCGCGTGATCGATGCGCGTGTGGTGGTCCACGTGCTGGCGGCCGGCGACGACATACAGGCCGTCGAGCGTCGCATCGCACGCCTCGGCGTCGAACGAGGTCGTGATGTCGGTCCGGGAAAGCGCCGCGCCGAGCGCGACGGAGTGGGAATGCAGGCGGCTCGCGCGAGCCTGGGTGGCGTGGACCGCGCCGATGTGCAGCGCCTGCGGCCCTTCGTGCTGCACGCGGTAGTGCTCGATGGAGGCGCCGTCGCCGGCCTCGAGGCGGGTCACCGCGTTCGTGAAGCCGGCCGCGTCGCCGCCGGCGTAATGCTCGATGATCGTGGCTTGCGCGCCCGCCTCCGCCACGACCACGTTGCGCGGATGCACCGCGCGTCCCGCGGCGGTCGCCACGAAGATGAGGTGGATCGGGTCCGGGACGACGGCACCGCGCGCGAGACGCAGGTACAGCCCGTCGCTCATGAACGCGGTGTTGAGGTCGAAGAAGACGGTCGCGCCGGACGGGGGAGCGAGGAACGGCGCGAGGCCGGCGGGCGCAACGGCGAGCATCTCGCCCACCGTGCGCAAGACAACGCCCGGAGGCAGCTCGCCCACGCGCGAAAGCGCCGGCACGTAGCGGCCGTCCACGAAAACGAGACGATGGCTTTCGAGCCCGTCGAAGGCGAGCGCCTCGGCCTCGGCCGAAGCGACGGGCCGCTCGAAGCCGGCCGGCTGCGCCGTGAAGACCGTCTTCTCGAGCGCGGCGAGGCTCGTGTGCTTCCACGCCTCCTCGCGCCGGGTCGGGATCCCGCGCGCGGCGAAGCGCTCGAGCGCCTCCCGGCGCAGGCGCGCGAGCCATGGCGTGCCCGACCCGGGGAGGGTTGCCGCGACGCGCTCGAAATCCGCGACGAAAGGCAGGGCCGATGCGTGCGTCATTGCACGAGCGCTCCCGGCGCGCCCTCCCCGGGCCGCTTCGAATCCTCATCGATCCAGCCGTAGCCGCGGCGCTCGAGCTCGAGCGCCAATTCCTTGCCGCCGGACTTCACGATGCGCCCGTGGGCGAGCACGTGGACGTGGTCGGGCTGCACGTAGCCCAACAGCCGCTGGTAGTGCGTGACCAGCACGATCGCGCGCCCGGGCCCGCGCATCGCGTTGATGCCCGCGGCCACGACCTGCAGCGCGTCGATGTCGAGGCCCGAGTCGGTCTCGTCGAGGATCGCGAGCCGCGGCTCGAGCACCGACATCTGCAGGATCTCGTTGCGCTTCTTCTCGCCGCCCGAGAACCCCTCGTTCACTGCACGATAGAGGAACTCGTCCGCCACGTTCGCCTGCTTCATGCGCTCGCGCACGAGCGCCAGGAATTCCATCGCATCCAGCTCGCCC